>Ga0187892_10000499_pt1 | contig 102046 bp, 104 predicted proteins | sample MA1701073metaG_FD_139345 | JGI IMG/M metagenome (GOLD analysis project Ga0187892, IMG submission 139345) | Bio-ooze microbial communities from a basaltic lava cave in the Kipuka Kanohina Cave System on the Island of Hawaii, USA - MA170107-3 metaG ... | reverse complement strand
GATGCATTTCGAGAGAATCCACGCCGTTAACCCCGAATCGACTCGACTCCTTCATTGGTTGAGTCTTACAAACTGACGCAACGCTCGTTTCGTCAGTTTGGAAAGAGGAGCAAGAGCAATGAAAATCGTCGTCTACCGACGAGTCAGCACAGCGAAGCAAGGGCAATCAGGCCTCGGACTCGACGCGCAAGCCTCTGCAATCAGCGAATATGTTCATCGCGTCAACGCGCAAGTGATTGCAACATTCACGGAAGTTGAGTCGGGCAAGGTCAACGCGCGGCCAGAACTCGCAAAGGCGCTGCACCTCGCGAAGGTCACGGGCGCCACGCTCTGTATTGCGAAGCTGGACCGGCTGAGCCGCAACGCGGCATTCCTCCTCGCCTTGCGAGACAGCGGCGCGCGCTTCGTCTGCTGCGATATGCCCGACGCGAACGATTTGACGATCGGCGTAATGGCGCTTGTTGCTCAGCAAGAGCGAGAAGCCATCGCCCGGCGTACGCGCGAGGCCTTAGCAGCTTGTCGGGCACGGGGTACGAAGCTGGGCAACCCAAACGGCGCAGAAGCGCTCCGGCGGGCCGCCAAGGGCAACGGCGCCAGCGTCGCAGCCGCTCGCGCTGCCGCGGATCAACGCGCGGCCGATCTTCGGCCGGTGCTGGAGGACATTCGCGCCGCGGGGATTGCGACTTTGGCCGGAATCGCGGAGCAACTGAACGCGCGCGGCATGCTGACGCCACGCGCCGGCCGCTGGCACGCCTCCAGTGTCGCGAACCTCCTCCGCCGGCTGGAGGTCACAGCATGAACCGCAAACGCGCGAGGCGCCGCCGTCAGCGACGCGGCATGACGTTCAACCTCAGCGGCCTCGTCTTCTGGACCATTCCCGCGCTCTACGTGCTCGGGCGAATGGTTTGAGGGTGCCGGGGGTGCCGCGGTTGTGGGCGCGCGCACAGGAAACCCGACAGGTTCGCTGGCCGGACCGCGTGGCATTCGTTGCGCCGATGCGCCGCGCCTGACGGGGGAGCACTACCGAGCCCGGAAAGCTGGAGCGACGCACGCCGGCTCGCAGGCGCGGTGCGCGCGCCAGCCGAGCCCTTCGATCGCACTCTCGCGCCACGATGATGGGAGCCGCTGGCGCTCGCAGGCCGTAGGCCCGCCGCCCGCGAAGCGGCGGGCCGGAGGCCGGGGGGTATGGGGGGTTTTGTGCTCACCTAATTTCACCGGTTTTCACCTGGATTTTTCGCTGTTCTCACCTCGGTTTTCACCCCGGTTTTCACCCGGTTTTCACCTCCCGCGGCCGGTTTTCACCGCCGCACCATGACAGGCGCGGCAACGCGCGACGCGGGCGGCGCCTCTTAGCTCAAGGGGTCAATGTCAGCGCTCGCGGCATTGCGACGGCGCTCGGCGAGGTGGACGACCTTGGACTCGCCGCGCCCGCGCTTCGCGTCGCGGGCGAGCGCGTCGGCTTCGTCGGCCGGATAGAAGCCGGCCATGCGGTGCTGACTGCCCGGCACGAAGACGAGCACCTTGTCGAAGACAGCCTTGGTCACGTGCTCGCGGAACTCTCGCTCGTCTACGGTGCGCCCCGCGGCCTTCTGAAGGCGCTCAAGCTGCCAAGCCGCCAGCTTGCGCTGCTTCTGGATCGGCCCTCCGCTCAGGGCGCACTCCTCCGCCAGAGCGAGGCACGCGGCGCGCACCTTCTCCGTCTGCACGCTGGCGTCCAGTTCCGGCGCGGGGAGGAGCGCGCCATCGGCCCAGTGCAGAGTCACCGAGTCGCCCTTCTTGGCGGCGTTGGCCTTGCCGACGCGAAGCTCGTAGGCGTCTTCGACCACCTTAGATTCGCCGAGGGTCAGCTTGTTGCGCGGCGCGTTCTCCCACGCGACGGACCACCCCGCCATATCGCCGGCCGCGATTCCGGTGCGGCTCGGATGCCAGAGGACTAGCAGCGTCGAGTCCGTCTCCGTGCCGAGCGGGTCGAGGACGGCGCGGATGAAAGCGCGGACGGCGGGTTCGTCGATCTTCGCCGCGCCGCGCCACTGCACGAAGTCGTAGCAGGAGTCGAGCACCACGAACTTGTGCCCCGAGATGGCCTTCAGCCAGTCGCGGAGCGCCGCATAGAACGGCGCGAACTCGACGCCGCCGCCCTCGGACACGATCGCGAGCACGTTGTTGCGGCCGTAGCGGTCCAGGTAGACGCCCTCTGACTCGGCGGGCAGCTTCAGCTTGCGCGCGATGGCCTGCGAGCGGCGCGTCACTTCGTCGGCGTCATCCTCCGCGGACACGTAGACGAATCGCGCGCGCTGCGTCGCGCGGCCGATCGCCGAGGCGCCCGCGTCGATGCAGCGGCCGATCTGGAGCGCGAGGCGGCTCTTGTGCACGCCGCCGGGGCCGGACAAGAAGTTGACGACACTCTTGCGCACGAAGCCGCGCAACAGGTACTCGACCGGCTTCGCGTCACGCTTGTCGAGTTCGCCGAAGGTCATCGCGGCGATTTCGTCGGCTGCGCTTTCATCCTGCGTCATCGCCGCGACCTCCGGCTTGTACGAGTCCATCACGCCGCCCCAGTCGCCGGGGCGGCCGGTCGCATACTGCCACGCGTTCTCCGCGACCACCGCGAGTTCGTCATACGACCAAGGCGGCTCACAGCGCTCGTTCCACACACCTTCCTGCGTCGCGATTTCAAGGCTCTTTTCGAGGCTCACGCCGAGGCTGCGCAGCATGGCGAAGGTCGCGTACGTCCAGTCGTTCCCGCGCTCACCTTCGATCGCGGGCTTGCGGTGCTTCAGGAACTCGCGCGCGCGGCTCACTCGCTCCGGCGTGTCGAGTTCGCCGATCGGCTTCTCCCAGTCGGGCGCGCGCTTGGGAAGCGGCTTCAGCTTCTCGCGCACCCAGTCGGGAGCCTCGGCGACCGTCGCCTGATTCACGACGGCGTAGACGCCGCTCGCAAGCGCGCTCCCGGGCAGCGCCACATATCCAGCGGCGCCGCGCACGTCGATTCCATCGGGCAAGCTGTGCATGTTGCCGGCGGGGCCGCCGTTCAGGCGATAGTACAGATGGACGCCGCCGCTCGGAGTGCTGACCGTCAGCGTGGGCGCCTCGCCGAAGATCGCCTCAAGGGCGCGCCATGCGCCGACGCCGTCCGCCTTCTTAACGTCGAGGTCGATTACGACTGCGTTCTCGCCCGGGCAAATTCCGAGGTTCACGGCCGCATCGGCGGTCAGCCACGCCTTGACCTTCGCCGGGTCGCGCGTGCCGCTGTTCGGCTCGTTCGCGCCGATCTTCCAACTCTCGCCCTTGGTCGCGGCCGGCAGCTTCGTCCCCGGGCGCAGCGGGATGACGTAGGAGCCGGGCAGCGCGCGGAGCATCTTCACCACCGCCGACCACTTCGCGAGGGCGTCGGGCTTGACGTACGATTCGCCTGCCGCTATTTTTACGCTCCCGTAAATTTCCACTTCGCCTTCGCGCCCGCTTCCGGTAGCCGCCGGGGCGGGCGCATTCATGTTCGGATCACTTTCCATTGGTGGTCTCCTGATTCGTGCGGATTGACTTCGGAACCGTACGCCAGCGGCGGCGCCTTTGCTTTTCGCGGCGCACATGTTCGCGTTGAACGCTGAGCCTCCCAGCTTCTTTCATCTGCTCGTCCCGCGCGCGGCGGGACGCGATCTTTGCGGCGCGCTTCGCGGCGCGGTGTGCGCGGGCGCACGATGCACAGCGGCGACGCCGAAACGTGTCGGCCGGCGGCCACTGCGATGCCCTCCAGACGAACTCGGCTTCGCTCCCGCAGATCGGAAAGAGCATGCAGGGCACGGCGCCGCGGATGTACTCGACGCGCTCGATTACCCGGACGCCGATCATGGCAGCGGCCGTCCTTCCGCGGCGCGGCGGAGACGGTAGGTCTTCATGTACCGGCGGATGTACGCGCGCTTGCGGAGCGCGCGGACCTCGGTGTTGTTCCGAGCCTCGCGGATGATGGCGGGAAGCTCGCGCTGGATCACCGCGAGGGCGGACGAGCGTAGCTCGCGGTCAAAGGGATCGTCGGGGCGCTTGGCGAGGGGCATCTATAACTCCTCGGCGCGGACCGAGGAGTCGCACTCCGAGTCCGCACCTGTTGCAGGTGTTGGAACTCGGGCGCGCTGCCGGCGGGGTCGAGCCCGCCACTGGCGCTTTGTGCCAGGTATGACCGCGCTCAACAGCGCTTAGCCATCTAGGCACCCGTAGCATGCATTAAACCACAAGCGAGTCGGTTTGCGCTAGTGCACCCGCCTGGCGTAAATCTCCGGGCGAAGCGGGGGCACCGCAGATACGGAGCGCGACGGCCAAATCAAGCTCGAATGATTGAACGAGAGGCGCACATGGCAAAGGACATGCTCATAGCGAAGATCACCCTGGGCGACTGCGGACTCGAAGCATTGCAGCATGCTTTGAATCAAGAAGGTTTCATGTTGGCGATTCAGATTACCGCTGCACGGTCGGCGACTAGGCGTGAGGGCATGTCGGGAATTGAGGAAACGCGGGCCGCGGAGGCGAAAGCCAGGAACATCTTGGCGGACTGGCGGAAGGCCCACGAAGCGCAAGCCGCCGAGCGCGAGGTAAAGGCGCACCATTGGGACATGGAGATTTCAGCCAATCCGACGAAGACATTTCCACCCGACGATGATTCCGCCGTTTTGGTTTGGCTTCCGGCCGGCGAGGAGCCGAAGCCAACAGACTGGAACTTGTGGGGCGAGGCGCAACCGGAACCTTGGTGGGAGTTGCGAGACGCGATCAAGCACGCGGCAAGCACAATGCCCTTGCGACCGGACGGGAAGCGTCCCTGGATAAAAACAGGCCAAATCATCATGACGCCCGAGCGGATCGCAGCCGTGTGGAGCAATCGCAGCAGAGCGCAATAAAAGATCGGTTTCGGGAAGCAAGGGGCAGCGTATGTCTTCGTTACACGTCGGCAATGCAGGCGAGCACTACGCGATGGCATGCCTGCTCGCGCGCGGTTTTCACGTAGGACTCGCAGACCGCGGCAACCCGCATTTCGATCTCCTAATGCGGGCGCCTGACGGCACGTTCCGCGCGGTGCGCGTCAAGACGACCAGCGGCGATGATTTCAAGTGGACGGCCAAGGACGAGTGGGAGCCGCTGCCCGGATTCAACAGCGCGAGTCCGGACCCGTTAGACATGACGATTCTCGTCGCGTTCAACGGCAAGCCCCCGGGCGCGGCGACAGAGGTCTACGTCATACCCACGGCTCGCTTGGTGGCGGATATCAACCGAGTCCAGCGGCACTACTACCAGCACAAGAACCTAGACGGCTCCGATCGCACCCGCACCAAGATGCGAATCGTCCGGCTCGGCGGGACCGTGCGGCCGGGCAACATCGCTTATGGATTCAAAGAAGATTGGCGCGAGTTCCGCGACGCGTGGCACCTGCTTGAGGGCGGCGCGTCGGCCAGCGCTCCGAGCGCGCGGCACGCGGCGGAATAGGAGAGTGGGGATGACCACGATTCATCTTACCGCAAGCGAGCGCTTCGACGACGCGGAAGCCGACGCGCTCGCAGAGGCTCTGCGGAAGCATTTCGACGTAGACGGCCCGCACCATCTCATGCGCAAGGCGGATTTGCTTCCGCAATTCGTCCAGCTATTGGCGGACTATAAGCTCTGGGTCGCTCTTGGTCTGGTGGCGTCAGGTTTTCTGACGAAGATCGGGCAGCGCGCCGGGGACGCGGTTTGGGATGCAATCAAGGAACGACTGAAACGCAAGGACGCGAAGCCGCTTGCGGACATCACAGACGCGTTGGCGCGGGCTCGCAAAGCGGCGGGTCCGACCGGTTTTATCCGTATTGGACTCGACATGCCGGACGATCGTTTTGGGACGGTGTTGACGATACACGACACTGAACCTGAGAAGATCGCCTACGCCATCGCCCGCTTCTGCGCAAAGGCTGAGGATATCGCGGCCACTCTCCGGACGGAGATAGATGGCGGCCGGGGGCCGGCAGTGGGAGTAACGGTTACCCTGCTTGAGGGTGACGCCGTTATGCTCGAATGGCAGAATCGCTCGGACCTGAAGAAGCGGCAGGTACGAATCGATTAGTAGAACCTTTGCATGACCCAGCGCAGCGAGGCGACTCTAGCCACAGGACTAGCCGCGAAACCTCTCAGAAAGCCAATAATTACGCGGCTAAACGCGATTCTGACTCTGAGGGAAAGTATCCCGTAGGGGTCGCCACTCCGCTTCGGCGAGGCCGGCATTTCCACAGCACGTCGCGAACCGCTGCTGTTGCGCCATCGCGCTCGGATCGCGATCGGCGCCGGCGTAGCGCTCGCGGTCCTCTTCGCGCTGCACGTCTACCGCTGGCACTGGCCCTCCCGGGTCGCGGGCCTGACCGATGAATTGCCGTTGCTTGCGACTGCGCTGCTCGCGGGCGTCGCAGCGGGGACGGCGCTGCCGCGGCTCTTGCCACGCTTCGCCGCCGCGCGCATGGCGGTCGGCGCGCTGGCAGCCGTCGTCGCGTTCCTGGTCCTCGAGGCCGCCGATCCCTTCACGACGCAGCGAAGCTGGCGCTACGCGCCCGCCGCTTGCGATTTCGCGGTGGCGTTCCCCCGCCGGCCCGACATCGTGGCGGGCGAGGCGCGGTTGGCCGGCATGCAGACGAAGACGGTGACGCGCGCGGTGCTAACCGATGTGGGCGCGGCTTCGACGCTGAGCGCCGAATGCCTCGACTTCGAGCGCGCGATCGCCGGCGCCGACAAGGCTGCCGTGCTCGACGCGGCAGAAGCGCAGCTCAAGGCCGCCGCCGCGCGGCTCGGGCTCAAGCACGAGCGCATCACCCGCACCGACGGCGACACGATCACGCTTTCGGGCCGGTCGGACGAGGGGCGCACGGCCGACAATGCGCCGCTGCTCCGCCGCGCCGAAGCACGCGCCGTTTTGGGCAAGACATCGCTGCTGGTGCTGTGGGCGTGGAAGATCGGGCGCGAAGGCGAGACGGAGCCGTTCGCCGATGCGTTCTTCGCTTCGGTGCGCGCGCGTTGAGGTGTCGACCATCGCTCAATGGGAGGATGTCGGATGCGCAGAAAACGAGACGGCGGCCTGTGGGAGGAACAGGCCGCCGTCCGTTTCGGCGAGAGCGCCCAAGCGTCCAGGGGAGGGGTCGTCGGGGTCGGGGCGGGGAGTGGCCGCTTGAATTTCTCTCGCGAAACTCGGGGGGTGGTGCGGTTCTCGAACCCGGACCATGCCACGGCACCCGAAGGCGCACAGTGACGCCGGTCACACAGGCGCTAGAAGTAGATGATGTTGTCCTTGTCGCCGTCGAGCGTGCCGCCCTGCGTTTCGGGCGCGGGCGCGGCGGGCGGGGCGGCGCGCATCGGCAGCGAGCGCTTGACCTTTCCGCTCTTGAGCTTGCCGGGCGTCGACACGGTCGGGCGGTCCTGGGCGAAGCCCGTCTCGGCCAGCGCGAATACGAGGCCGAGCGCCGCGGCGAGCGCGATCAATGCGGGTTTCATCATGCTCCTCTCCTTGCGAAAAATGCGCGGGGAATCCAGTGCTCGTTAGCTACGAAGAAACGCGCCGGACCGCAGTGATCTTTGTCACACCCGAAAATGGGAAGCGCCGCGGGCCCTTGCAGGCCCGCGGCGCCGGATTGGTTCGCCCGCCGGGAGAGTTACTTCGGCGCGTTGCCCTTGACCGGGCACTGCTTCACGCCCTTCACGACGATGGGCTTGGCGCAGTTGAGTTTCGCCAGCATTTTCATCTTCTTGGGCGGCAGCGCGAGCTTCGGCTTCTTGACGAGGGCCGTCTTGCCGTGATCGCCCGTGTGCGCAACGGCGAGGCTGGGCGTGGCGACCGCCAGTCCGACCGCGGCGGCAAGGGCAAGGAGCGTCATCTTCATGGTATCGTTCCTTTGCTGGTGGTTAGCGAGGGAGATCGCGCCTCAACGCGAGCCGAACCTGCACCGGATCGGTATTTTCCGCAGTGATCTTGCGCACAGCAAGTTGCGGGCCGCCTTCGCCCGACCGGCGCTCTCTACCAGCGGCCGCGATGACCGCGCCAGCCCATGCCGCGCCAGCCGGGATGCATGTATCCGGCGTAGGGGCGGTAGCCCCAATGCGGCTGCGGCCGGTAGTGCGGCCCGTAGTAGATCGAGCCGCGCCAGCTCGGCGGTGCCGCCGGCGCGTAATACGGCACGCCGGGCGTGTAATAGGGCACGCCCGGGGCGTAGCGCGGCGCTTGCGGCCCGTGGTTGGGCGAAGGGTAGGGAGCGTGGTCGTCGGTCGGCGGGGGCCTCGTGGGGGCCGCGGCGACCGGTGTGCGGGTTTCGGGCGGCGGCGTATCGTTGTGGCGCGGCGCTGCAGTGTCGTCGTCATCATCGTCCTCGCGCATCGGCGGGCGCGGAGTGCCGCGGGCGGTGTCGGTCTTGCCTTGCAGGACCGTGGGCGCACTTGGCTCGGGTCCGGGCGTGCTGCGCGCGGCGACCACGGCGGGCTTATCGGGCGGCTTCGGCTTGGCCGACTCTGTCTTGGCCTTGGCGGGCTCGGGTTTCGGCGGCTCGAGCAACTTGGCGCGCGCGACCTCGACAGCGGATTTTTCCACCTTCTCCACCTTCGCCGCCGCGGGCTTGACGGGCTCCGGCTTCGCACCTTCGGCGAGGCTGGCGGCGGGCTTGGCCTTTTCCTTGAGCGCCGCGGCCTCGATCGGCTTCTCCGGCTTGGGCTTGTCCGGCTTGGATTTCTGCGCGGTATCGCCGTTCGACGGCGCGGCGTTCGCCGGCTTCGGCGCGTTCTGCACGGCGAGCCTGCGCTCGGCGCGCCCCCTTTCGTCGGCCGTGATCTTCCAGCGCTTGTCGAGAAGCTGCCGGAAGAGCTTGGCCTCGAGATGGCCTTTGGCCTCGGCGCGCTTGTACCAGAAGAAGGCCTCGGCCCGATCCGCCTTCACCGCTTGGCCGAACTGGTAGTGGCGTCCGAGCAGATATTGCGCGCGCGCATCGCCCTTCTCGGCGAGCGGCCGGAGCAGTTTCAGCGACTTGTCGAACTCGTTTCGCTGATAGGCCGCCAGGCCGTCTTCATAGCGTTCGGTGGAAGCGGGCGCGGCGGACGCGGGCGCTGCGGCAGCCATACTTGCTGCGGCGAGCGCAATCCCCATAAAGCGGGCTGCGGGCCCTCTCATTCCCTTACCCCATGCCGGACCCCTGATCCCGGCTCGAGGTCACGCTATTCTCCGCTGGCTGAACCGGTCCTGAACGGCTGGCGGAATGCGCGCCCTCCGAATTGATTTACGGCAGCCGCGCGGCCTAATGTTCCCACGCCTCGGCAAATTCTTTGCCCGAGTTCCCGTAAAGAGGGAGGATGCGAACGTGATCGATCTCTACGCCGCCGGCACATCGAACGGCATGCGCGCCCGGATCATGCTGGAAGAATGCGGCGTGCCCTACAAGCTGCACCCGATCGACCTCATGAAGGGCGATCAGAAGAAACCGGAGTTCCTTGCCCGCAACCCTTGGGGCCAAATTCCCGTCATCGTCGACAGCGAGGGACCGGGGGGCAAGCCCCTGACCCTTTCACAGTCTATCGGAATCATGCTTTATCTCGCGGAAAAAACAGGAAAATTCATCCCCAAGGAAGGAGCCAAGCGAACCGCGTTCTGGCAGGCGCTCATGAACGCAACCAGCGATATGGGTCCGACGCTTGGCAGTATTTTTACCATCGCGCGCTCGAAGGAGCCCCACAAGCCTTCGCAGCTTCTCTTCGAGGAGCGCTGGAAGGGCTACATGAAGGCGTGGGACGACACGCTGGCCAAGCAGAAATATTGCGCCGGCGACGAGGTCACGATCGCCGACTTCGCGCTTTACGCGGTGATCGGACGCGCCAAGCAGGTCACGCCCGGCCTGGTCGAGGGCTACAAGAACATGGACCGCTGGGCCAACGAGATCGGCGCCCGCCCGGCCGTGAAGAAGGGGATGACGTTTTAGCGGCGCCGCTCCCGGCACGCATTCACGGAGGGTGCTGAAACCGGCCCGGCCATGAACGGCGCTAAAGTACCAGCGCCAGGATCAGCGTGATCAGCGAGATCAGCAGGAAACCGGCCAAGCCGGCGCCGAGCCAGACGAGCATGCGCTTCTCGGGCGGGAGGTCGCGTAGGAATTGAAACGCCGGCGGCGGGGGCCGCGGCGGCAAAGTGCCGGTTTCCGTCGGGCTGGCCGTGCGCGGCGGCGCGGGCGGCCGCGGCGGGGTGGGCTTGGGCGGCTCCGGCGCGGCCGGTGCGTGAACAGCCTCCGCGCGCACTACCGTGCGGTCGCTGTCGCGCAGCATCTCGGCGACGGTGGTCTCGTACTCGCCGAGGCGCAGCGCAGTGTCGTGGCGGAGCTCGCTTTCCGTCACCTTTTCCCACGCCTCGGCCGGCCGCACCGACGTGCCGTAAGCGCTGCCAAGATCCTTGATCCGGAAGCGCCCGCCGCCGAGCTCGGTCAGTTCGGCGTGCTCGCGCGACACCGTGGCATCGGCCAGTACGATGTCGTTGGTGTCGGCGCGACCGATGCGATACTGGCGCATCCTGCCTGACGAACCCCTTGAAAGCGTTCGCAGCCCTGCGGCTGCGAATGGTGCCGCGATATATTCGGGCAGCGCCGGCCTTCGTTGCAAGGAAAAGTGCGGGTCAAGGATTTCCCGCCCCGCGATGAGCGGGGGAGGTGGACCGCGTGCGCTTCGCGCGCGGGCCGGAGGAGGTGAGGACGAGCTGCGCATTCGCGGGCGTGGTCTATGTTTCAATTTCTTGTCGTCGCCGCGAAGGCGCTCGAAAGCGGGGACCCGCTTTCGCGGGGGCGACAGGAACCGTGAATGCCAACTCCTACGCGCAGTGGGAAAGGGGTCTAGGTTTACGCTACCTGCGGCCCCGGCCGGCCGGGCTCGACGACAAAGCTCTTAAGGGTCGCGAGCTTTGCTTCCGGCCGCGCGATGCCGTCGACCGTCATGAGATCGCTGCGCCATGCCTGCGGCGTCACCGTGCAGCGGATGTAGCCGCGCCAGCGCGCCTCGGCCAATTTGATGTAGGGCAGCTTCAAACCCGCATCGACGACGGACTGCGGCACGCCGGATGACGAGATCGAGGTCGCGACGAACTCGCTCGCGACGGTCGGCGAGCGCGCGTCGCGGTAGTCCCGCTTCATGTCGGCGACCCAGAACGAATGGATGTCGCCGCCCAGCACGACGGGATTCGGCACCTTGGCGGCGACGAGGTGGTCGGCGAGGCGCCGGCGCGCAACCGGATAGCCGTCCCAGCCGTCGGTCCAGACGCCCGGATCGCCGTCCTGCGTCGGCTGGAGCATCGAGGACATCAACAGCTGCTGTCCGAGCACGGTCCAGCGGCCGCGGCTGCGCGCCGATCCCTGAAAAAGCCAGCGCTCCTGCGCGGCACCCAGCATCGTGCGCCGGGGATCTGCGAGCTCTGCGCATGCCGCCGGATTGACGACCTGGCCGCCCCAGCGCGGACCGGGGCACGCCTGGTCGCTGCGGAACTGGCGCCCGTCGAGCAGAAAAAGGTCGACGAGATTCCCGAAGCTGCGCCGGCGATAGAGCGCGAAGTTCGTGCCGCGCGGCGCCATCGCCGGCCGCATCGGCATGTGCTCGTAGTAGGCGCGATACGCGGCGGCCCGGCGTCGCAAGAAATCGGCGCGCGGCGTGCGCTTTTCCGACTCGCCGTCGGCGTAGTCGTTCTCGACCTCGTGGTCGTCGGGCACGGTGAGCCAGGGAAACGCCGCGTGCGCCGCTTGGAGATCCGGGTCGGTGCGGTATTGCGCGTACCGATTGCGGTAGTCGGCGAGCGTCACGGTCTCGCCGCCGGCGTGCCGGCGCACGCGGAGGGGCCGGCCGGCATACTCGTAGATGTAGTCGCCGAGGTGGAGCACGTAATCGAGCTGTTCGCGCGCCATGTGGCGATACGCCGAGTAGTAGCCGTTCTGGAAATCCTGACAGGAGGCGACGGCAAAGCGAATCCGCGACGGAGCGGCCGATGCCGCCGGCGCGGTGCGCGTGCGCCCGACTGGGCTCGCTTCGCCGAGCGCGCTGAAGCGGTACCAATACCAGCGCTCCGGCGCCAAGCCCGGGACCTCGACGTGGAGCGAATGCGCCCAGTCCGCGCGCGCGATCGCGGTGCCGCGGCGGACGATGCGGCGCATCGCTTCGTCCTCGGCGAGTTCCCAGCGTACCGGCACCGGCGACGCCGGCATGCCCCCGCCGGCGAGCGGATCCGGCGCGAGCCGCGTCCACAGCACGACGCTGTCGGCCGCCGCCTCGCCCGAGGCCACGCCGAGCGCGAACAAATAGCCCTTCTGAGGCCGATGCGACGCAGGCTCGGCCGGGCCGGGGTCGATCGCGGGAATGGACTGGCAGCCGGCAAGCGCCAGCGTGCTTGCGCCGGCGGCGAGAAACGTGCGGCGATCCATGGCAGACGACAGAGGACGGAGAGCAGACGACAGACAACAGAAGACCGAAGGGAGAGGAGGAAGACAAGCAGTCTTTCCGTCCTCCGTTGTCTGTTCTCTGTCCTCCGAAAGCACGACGGCGGCCGATCCTTGGGATCGGCCGCCGTGTTCGCGGCCCCTGGTGGGGGAGGTGGGACAGGGCGGGGGCCGCAAAGCTCTGCGGAGGACCAGCCCGACTTTCGTCGGGACATGTGGAATTTGGCATAAAGGGCGTGAACCCAGCCTGATCGCCGCATTCATGCAGGGTTCAGCTTGAACTCGCGGATTTCGTGCGAGCGGAAGGGCTTAGCCGAAGCATCCGAAGGCGCCGCGTTCACGTAGAATTTCACGACTGGGGGATGAACGCGGCGCAACAAGTGTTTAATTTCACCTCGCCCGGCGGCGCCGGATCCCATAGGAGATCAGTATGAAGCGTGTTTCCGTCCTCGCAATCGTCCTGGCTCTCGCAGCCGCGGCGCCGCCAGTGCTGGCCATGGGCGGCGCGCCCGACCCGGCCCCGGCGCCGCGGCCGCCGGCCGCGCGCACCGAGAGCGGCTACACCGAGGCCGAGCGGGCGGTAAAGGCCAGGCAATACGAGCAGGCGATCAAGATGCTCGAGCAGGTCGTGGCCAAGGAGCCGCGCAACGTCGATGCGCTGAACTATCTCGCCTACAGCCACCGCGAGCTCGGCCGCTACGACATCTCGCTCGCCTATTACCAGCAGGCGCTCGGCATCAACGCCAATCACCGCGGCGCCAACGAATATCTGGGCCAGCTCCATCTGCGTATGGGCAAGACGAAGGAAGCCCAGGCCCAGCTCGCCAAGCTGCAGAAGCTCTGCGGCCGCGGCTGCGAGGAATACGAGAGCCTCCGCAGCGCGATTGCGAAGGCGGGCGGGCGGTCATAACGCCTAACGCACGAGCCAGCAAAAGGGCGGCGGGCCTTCGGGCCCGCTTTTTTGTGTGTGCAGCTTGGAGGTGGAAGTCTTCTATCCAGCGTGATGGCGGCGAAGGATTAGCGAAGCGCAAGGGCGTCGCCGCGAGGCGGGGGTCTGAAGGAAGCGCGGAGCAAAGCCGCGGCCCGATGGACAATCCCGATTCGCGTCGTCCCAGGCGCCGGGTTGTGCGCCGCCGCCATGCGGAAACGATGGCGGCGGTTCGGCTCATTGAGTATCGTTCTCGACGAAGGCCGGCAGAACCAAGTCGTCGGGCTGAAGAGCGTCTATCACCGCAGAGCCCGATTCGGGGCCCGTTTCGATGAAGTACTTCCCTGCGGCGCTTCGGGACCGTCCCGCATCACGCGCCAAACCGACTCTTCTGCGGCGGACGCCGCTCTGATAAGTAGTCAGGTGCCAGTAAGTAGGGGCTAGCCATGATTGGAACCCAGCATCGGCTGCTGCTTCTCACGCTGTGCTTGTTCTGGAGCGAAGCGGCGCTTGCGGAGCGGCGCGTCGCGCTGGTGATCGGCAACGCGGCCTACCAGCATGCGCCAGCCTTGAAGAACACCAGAAACGACGCGGAGGCAATGGCCGCTGCGCTGAAACAGCTCGGCTTCGAGATCGTGCTCGGTGTCGATCTCGACGAAGCAGGCATGCGACGGCAACTTCAGGATTTTGCGAAGCGGTTCGATCAGGCGGGCGTGGCGCTGGTCTTCTATGCCGGCCACGGGCTCCAGGTGCACGGGCGCAACTATCTCGTGCCGGTCGATGCCAAGCTCGAAACGGAAACCGATCTCTCCTTTCAGGCGATGGAACTCGAACGGATTCAGCGGCTGCTTGAGTCCAGCCAGCGTACGAGCATCCTCATTCTTGACAGCTGCCGCGACAATCCGCTGGCGCGCAATCTCGCGCGCGCAATGGGCACGCGCTCGACGGCCATTGGGCGCGGGCTTGCCGTGGGTCAGTCCGGATTGGGCACGCTCATCGTTTACGCGACGCAGCCCGACAATGTTGCGCTTGACGGCGAGAAGCGGCACAGCCCTTTCACCGAGGCGTTGCTTGCGCATATCGCGACCCCGGGATTGGAAGCGCGGCAGATGCTCACACGTGTGCGGGCAAGCGTGATCAAGGCGACCAACAACCGGCAGGTTCCCTGGGTCACGGAATCGATGACCGGCGATTTCTATTTCGTCGCGGCACCGGAAAAGCAGCCGCAAGACCGGCCGCCCGCGCCGGCGCCGGACAACGAGGCGGTATTCTGGCAATCGATCCGCGACAGCCAGAACGCCGCCGACTTCAAGGCCTATCTTGCACGCTGGCCGCAAGGCGTCTTCGCCGAGCTAGCGCGCCTGCGCATCGCACAGCTGGAAAGGAAGATCGCTGCCCCGGCGCCGCGCGCCGCGCCGCGCCGCGCAGGCACCGTCTTTCGCGATTGCTCGGACTGTCCGGAGCTGGTGGTTGTGCCACCCGGCGATTTCCTGATGGGCTCGCCGCACGAGGAAAAGGATCGCTTCGCTGACGAAGGCCCGCAGCACCGCGTCACGATCGTGGCGCCGTTCGCGCTCGGCAAATACGAAGTAACGCGCGCCGAATTCCAGCACTTCGCCGCCGAGACCGGGCTCGCGCCCAAGCCTTGCCGCGTCTGGCGCCCGGTCACCAACAACTTTGCCCTCGACCGGGGCGCAAACTGGGAAAAACCCGGTTTCGACCAGTCCGAGCATCACCCGGTCGTTTGCGTCTCGTGGGGTGAAGCCAAGGCCTATGCTGATTGGCTGACCAAGAAAACAGCCAAGCCGTATCGGCTGCCGAGCGAGGCCGAGTGGGAGTATGCGGCGCGCGCGGGCACGCGTTCGGCGTTCACCTGGGGCAGCGAACCGGCCGGAGGTTGCGCCTACGCCAACGGCGCGGATCAAGCTTACGTCCGCGCCAACCGCGGCGCGCAAGCCTCGATGTGCGACGATAGCTTCGCGGCGACGGCGCCGGTCGGCAGCTTCCGCGCCAACTCGTTCGGCCTGCACGATCTGATCGGTAACGCGTCGGAGTGGACGGCCGATTGCTGGCATGAGAGCTTCGCCGGCGCGCCCACCGACGGCAAGGTCTGGGTGTCCGGCGCGTGCCGCCAGCGCAGCACGCGCGGCGGCGCGTGGCTCGCCCCGCCGCGCCTCTTGCGCACCGCCGTCCGCGGCGGCGTTGATGGCGAAGACCGCGTCAACATGCTCGGCTTCCGCGTGGTACGCGATCTAGAGGCAGAGGAGCGATGATGTCCAATTCGCTGACCAAGTTGCCTTTGGTTCTGGCGGGAGTAGCCATTGCGGCGGCGGTGCTCACCCCGGCCTTCGGGCAGGGCACCGACAAGTTCGAAAAGTTGACGCCCGCGCCGCGCAGCGCCCCTGCCAAGCCCGCTCCCGCAGTGACGGAAGATCGTCCGGTCACGGCGGAGACCGATCCCAAGCTCAAGGCGGCACTCGCCAGGGTTTCGACGCCGGTTCCCGAGGGACTGAGCCTCCGCAAGCCGGCGGCCGGTGCACCCGCTCAATTGCGGGCCTTTCACGGCGTTTGGACCGGAACAAACGAGTTCGGAGTCCTCGTGACGGCGATCATCGACTCGATCACCGATACCGGAGCCGAGGTCATTCACTCTTGGGGCCCTGGCAAAGGGTTCTCGGCCGGCCTCACGCGCCTCCCCGCTCGCTTTCAGGACAGCAAGCTCCTGGCCAAGGACACACGGCGGACGGTCGAGTATCGGGTTCTGAGCGGCGATTCGCTGGAGTACATACTCGAACGCCAATCTGGCAACCACAGAGGTGTGCTGAAGCGCGTCTATTGAGTAGCACAGCTTAGGCGGGCGCCGCCGCGGACTCCTTCTCCTTGCGCTTCGGCAAGGCCGATTTGTCTTTCTTCAGCGGCTCCAATCGCGGCAGCGCCGCCGCGTCGGCGATGGCGCGAACGGCGAGCATCTCGACGCGGCCGCGGATCGCAAGGTCGTGGCGCGGATAGGCGGAGAGATCGATCTGCCCCAACTCCGCCACGGCTTCGGACACCACGAGCTGGGCTTTCACTTCCTTGGTCATCGATTCCAAGCGGCTCGCAGTGTTGACCGTGTCGCCGATGGCGGTGAGCGTGGTCGCGCGCTCGTAGCCCATTTCGCCGATGATCGCGTGGCCGGCGTGGATGCCGATGCCGATGCGCAGCGGGGCCTCCAGCTCGTGCTTCAGCGTCTCGTTGAGCTCGTGGAGCTTCAAGGCCATGTTGCGCGCGCCGTTGAGCGCCATGCGCGCGCCGTTCGCAGGGTCGCCGGCGGTGCCGAAGAGGGCCATGACGCCGTCGCCGATGAACTTGTCGAGGTGCCCGCCCGCCTCGGCGATCGCCATGCCCATGGCGTTGAAATAGCGGTTCAGCACGAAGACCACATCGTAGGGTAGCCGCTTCTCGGCGAACTGCGTGAACGAGCGAAGATCGGCGAACAGCACGGCGATCATCTGGTCGCTGCCCTGCGTATTGTCGGGGCGCGCGAACGCCTCGCGCGGCGTCGCGTTCGGCGGCAGCAGCGGGATCACCTCGAGCGGCTTGGTCGGACGCAACTGGCAGGCGAGGCGCACCTGCGGCGGCGCTCCCACGCGCTTGAGCACGCGCTGCTCGTCGGCCGTGGGCGGCGGCAGATGCTCGGCGCCGCGCCCGACGCGCACCCGGCAGGTCGAGCAGCGCCCGCGCCCGCCGCAGACCGACGCGTGCGGAATGCCGTTGAAGCGGCTGGCCTCGAGCACGGTGGTGCCCGGCGTCACCGTCACGACTTTGCCGCCGGGGTAGGTGAGCCGCACGAGCCCGCGCGCGCGCTCGAGGAGCAAGCGCGCGACGCGCGCCGCCAAGGTCAGCAGGAAGAGCGCCACGAAACCAACGCGGAATCCGCCGATCACGCGATACATTTCGGCGGCCTGCTCGCGAGTCGGGAGCTTCAGCGCCGCCACCATGTCGCGCATCCAAAGCTCGTTCTTGACCAGCAGCTCGACCTCGTGGCCGAGCTGGTTAAAACCGAGCAGGCCGAGCACGGGCACGACGACCGCCGCCACCAGGAACCAGGGTGCCCGCTCCAGATACCAGCGCCGAAGCCGGAGCCAGTAGTGCAAGCCGATGCAGCCATGGACCCATGCGATGAGCAGCAGTCCCGATTGCACGATGCCCTTGTCCGGTGCCCAAACCCAGAGCGCCAGGGTGATATAGGTGTAGGTATCTTGCGTGGCGAACAGCTCGTGGACCAGGCGCGTGCCGACGACGTGCTCGACGAGCAGAAGCGGAATAGCCAGCCCCATCACGAGCTGCGCCCATTCCCAGGCGTGCATGCGCAGCGTGCGCCGGCGATAGATCGACCAGAGCGCGAGCCCGATGTGGATCGCGAACGAACCATAGAGCACGACGGTCCCGACCCAGCCGCGCCAGACGAACAGAAAAACGTCGCGCCCGCTCTCCGCGGCCGGCAGCGAGATCAGGCCGAGCGCGTGGTTGAAGAAATGCGTCGTCACATAGGTGAAGAGGACGAGGCCGCTGGCGAGGCGCAGGCGCTTGATCATAGAGCGGGCTCCAGGCCGGTGGCGCCAAGCGCGCCAGCTAGTGGCGGCCGCAATCCGAACCCGCCGCCACGCGGGCACGATAATCGGCCAGGGCCTCCGGAGTGTCGAGATCGACGAAGGCGCCGTCGTCGCCGACCTCGACTTCAACTACGGCCTCGGCGCGCGCCTGGATCAGCTCGCGCGCGCCGACGTCGCCGGTGAGCTTTCCGATCGCCGCGAAATGGCGTTTGCCGATCAGCACCGGGTTACCGCGCCGGCCATCGCGCGCGGGCACGACGATGTCGCGGCCCGACTCCGGCGCGAAGGCTCGGGCGAGCCGGGCGATCAGCGCCGGGCCGATCCCGGGCATGTCGCCCAAGCAGACCAGCGCGCCGTCGATGCTGGGCCCGAGCGCGGCGATTCCGGCCTTGAGCGACGTGCTGAGGCCGTCGGCGAAGCGGCGGTTCACGACGATACGAAGCGGCAAGCCGGCGAGCGCCGCTTCCACCTTTTCGCGCTCATGGCCGGCGACGACGATGATTTCGGCCAAGCCGGCGTTGGCGACGGCCTCGGCGACGCGGCGCACCAGCGGCGCGCCGTCGATGTCGGCGGTGAGCTTGTTCGGCCCGCGCATGCGCGTCGAGCGGCCGGCGGCGAGCACGACGGCCGCGATGCGCGGCAGCGCCGCCGGGGCGGGGGCCGCGCGGGCACGCGGCATCGGCCGGCTCGGCAGCTCCTTCAAAAGCCCACCCACGCCCATGCGCATGATGTCGGCGGCCGTCACGTCGAGGCCGGCCGCGATGCGGAGCAACACGTAGTCCGAGCCGTGCCGGCGCGGCGAGCGCGCCGAACCGGGCAGGCCGAGGACGTGAACGCCGCCAAGACGGTCGCCAACGCGCGCGAGCAGAGTGAGGTTCCCGGGGTCGACCGGCATGCCGAAATGAACGAGGACGCCGCCGAGCGATTCGACCGCTGCCGGAATCACGTCGCGGCGGTCGACGATCGCAGAAGCGCCGAGCACGAGCACCACATCGACGCCGCTTCCCGCGGCGGCCGCGATGGCTTCGGCGACGCCCGCCTCGGTGTGCTCGCACGCCGATTCGCCGACGAGCTCGGAGCCCATCTCGGCCAGCTTGGCGCGCGTGACCTCGGCGGTTTTCTTGAGCAGCGCCGCTTTCAAGCCGGGCAACTTCGTCTGCACCAGCGCCGCGCGCAGCGCGCGGAACGGCGCCACGCGCAGAAGCGGGCGCCGCGCGATTTCGAGGCAGCGCTCGACGGCGAAGCGCGGCGCCGCAAACGGGATGATCTTGACCGTGGCGGCGATACGCCCGGGCGCCACCGGCTCGAACGGGGCGACGGTCGAGAGCGTGATCGCCTCGTCGACGGCGTTGAAGAGGTGCACCGCCTCGGCATCGACGGCGAAGAGGCCGGCGCGGTCGGGATAGAGATTGCAGCGGCCGGTCCCCGCATTGCCCGCGCGCAGGTGCGGGCCGGCGAGCGCGCGCGCAAGGCGCAGCGCGGCTTCGTTCTCGGGCACGTCGTCGGGGCCGGGGAGGGCGACGACGGCGCTCTCGACGCCGGCGCCGGTGAGCGCGGCGATGTCGGCGGCCGCGAGCTTGTGGCCTTTCTTGAAGCGGAGCTTGCCGGCCGAAATCGAATGGGCGAGCAGCGCACCCTGGGCGTCGCTGAGCTTGCGCCGGCCGAAGTCCATTCAAGCCGCCGCCGTGGCGGTTGCCGCTGCGGCGGCCGCGGGCTCGCCGCGCAGCACCGCGGTCACCTCGGCCACGATCGAAATCGCGATCTCCGCCGGCGACTGCGCGCCGATGTCGAGGCCGATGGGGCCGTGCAGGCGCGCGAAATCCTTGTCGCCGAAGCCCTGTCCGGCGAGGCGCGCGAGCCGCGCCTTGTGCGTGCGCGTGCTGCCTAGGCAGCCGATGTAGAAGCAGTCCGACCGCAGCGCGCGCTCGAGCGCCGGATCGTCGATCTTGGGGTCGTGGGTGAGGGTCACCACCGCCGTACGCGCGTCGAGCTTCAGCCGATCCATCGCTTCGTCGGGCCAGTCATGCGTGAGCGTGACGCCGGGAAAGCGCGCGGCCGTCGCGAAGGAGCGCCGCGGATCGATGAGTGTCACCGCATAGCCCGCAATGACGGCGATCGGCGCCAGCGCCTGCGCGATGTGCACCGCGCCGACGACGAACATGCGCAGCGGCGTATTGAAGGCCTGCATGAAGACCGGCCCGGCGTCGGTTTCGATCATGCGGCTCTTGTCATCGCGCAATGCACGCCGCGCGGCGGCGCGGATCGTCTCGGCGAGCGCCAGATCGCCCTCGGCCCTGTCGCCGTCGATCAGCGCCTGCCGCCCATCTTCGAGCGCAGTCGCGACCACGACGGCGCGCTTGGCCGTGCGGGCGGATTGAAGTGCTTCGAAGATTGCCCGTTTCATCTCAGCCATCCCGCGCAAGGAGACGCTCTTTCTTTCCCTTCCCCCTTGAGGGGAAGGTGTCCGGCGCGGCCCCTAGGGCCGCGCGGGACGGAAGGGGGACAGCGCGCAATTCGGACAGGGCGTAGACTTGGAGGGCGAGAGCGCGTGCTCCCCGTGCGGGCGCGGCGCCGCGCCCCCTCCGGCCGGTGGGCCGCGAAGGGCGGCCCATCGTCCACCTCCCCCTCAAGGGGGGAGGGGAAGATAAAGCCGTTCGCGTCAATCCAACCTCTCCACGAACACCTGCACCTTGCCGCCGCAGGCGAGGCCCACTTCCCACGCCTGCTCGTTGGTGACCCCGAAATCGAGGAGGCGCGGCTTGCCGTCGGCGATCACCTTCTGCGCCTCGAGCACGACCGCGCCTTCGATGCAGCCGCCCGAAACCGAGCCTTCCATCTCCTGCTTGTCGCTGACCGCGAGCTGGCTGCCCACGGGCCGCGGCGAGGAGCCCCAGGTGGTCACGACCGTGGCGAGGGCCACGCCTTTGCCGGCCTTGCGCCAAGCGCCGGCTGTGGCGAGGACGTCCTCCGAACCTAGTGCAGGCGCTTCAGCCATGGGCGCATCTCCTCGTTGCGGGCCGGTCGCGAGAGGGCGCCGGCCAATTGCTCGAGACTCTCGAGGTTGTGGACCGGCCGGAACTCGTCGACATGGGGCAGCATCGCGCGGATGCCGGTTGATCTTGGCTCGAAGCCCTCGTAACGCAAGAGGGGGTTGAGCCAAACGAGGCGCCGGCAGCTCTTGTGCAGGCGCTCGATCTCGCGCGCCAGGCCCTTGGCGCCCTCGCGGTCGAGCCCGTCGCTGATCAGCAGCACGACGGCGCCCTGCGCCAGCACGCGGCGCGACCAGTCGCGGTTGAAGTCGTGCAGCGAGGCGCCGATGCGCGTGCCCCCCGACCAGTCGGCGGCGGCCTCGCCCACTTTGGCCAGCGCCACGTCGGGGTCCTTGTAGCGGAGATGCCGCGTCACGTTGGTGAGCCGCGTGCCGAACAGGAACGTGTGGACGCGGTCGCGGTCGTTGGTGAGCGCGTGCAGGAAGTGCAGCAGCATGCGCGCATAGCGCGCCATCGAGCCCGAGATGTCGCAGAGAATCACCAGCGGCGGGCGCCGCGTGCGCCGGCGCTTCCTCAGCATTTCGAGGTCCTGCCCGCCGCCGCGCAAGGATCGGCGCAGCGTGGCGCGCAGATCGAAGCGCTCGCCGGCGTGGTGCATCTCGAAACGGCGGACCGGGCGCTCCTCGACCGGCAGGCGCAGGCGCGCGATCGCGCGCTTGGCGCGCTCGAGCTCCTCGGCGCTCATTTTCTCGAAATCCTGGTGGCGGATGAGCTCCTCCTCGCTCCAGGTCATTGCGGCGTCGAGCTCGGTCTTGATCGTCTCGTGCGGCTTCGCGGCCTCCGCTTCGCTCAGCGCGCGGAACGCGTCGGCGACGCGCTTCGACAGTTCGCGGCGCTCCTCCTCGGGCGGCACCACGGTCTGCGGCAGCGCGATCGACATCATGCGCTCGAGCAGACGCGGGTTGCGCCAGAACACGTGGAACACCTGGTCGAACACCTCGCGCTGGTCGCGCCGGTTCACGAACACCGCGTGCAATGTCCAATAGAAATCCTCGCGGCTCGCGAGGCCCACCGCGCGCACCGATTGGGCCGCGTCGATCACCTTGCCGGGCCCGACCGGCAGCCCCGCCGCGCGCAGCACGCGCGCGAACTGCATGATGTTGTCGACGAGCCGCCCGCGCGTGTTTTCGGGGGGCGACATCTCAGCCGCAAGACACGATGGTCGCCGCGTAGGGGCGCGCTGCGCGCGCCCCGCTTCCGCAAGCACGAACGTCGAGTGGAAGGCGGCCGAAGCAGCGCTCACGCATCGTGCCGGCGGCGCCAGGGCGCGCGCAGCGCGCCCCTACATGCGAGAAATCATCTCTCATCGCGCGACCGTCACGCGCCGGCGCGGCGCTTGTTGGCTGAGACCTCGACCTTGATCTGCTCCAGGAGCTTCATCGCCTCGCTGCCCTGGATCTTGGCGATGTCGTCCTGGTATTTGAGCAGCGCGCCGAGGGTCGATCTCACCACGGCGGGATCGAGCGCCACCACGTCGAGCTGCGCGAGCGCCTGGGCCCAGTCGATCGTCTCGGCCACGCCGGGCAGCTTGAACAGATCCTGCTTCCGGAGCGCCTGGACGAAGGCGACGACCTCGCGCGAGAGCGCGGCGGGCACGTCGGGCGCCTTCACCTTCAAGATCTCGAGCTCGCGCTCGGCCGTGGGGTAATCGACCCAGTAGTAGAAGCAGCGGCGCTTCAGCGCGTCGTGGATCTCGCGCGTGCGGTTCGAGGTGATGACGACGATGGGCGGCGCTTTGGCCTTGATGGCGCCGATTTCGGGGATCGTGATCTGCCAGTCGGAAAGCACCTCAAGGAGGTAAGCCTCGAAGGGCTCGTCGGCGCGGTCGAGCTCGTCGATGAGCAGCACGGGCGGGCCGCCGCTCGCCGGCGCCGCCAGCGCCTGCAGCAGCGGGCGCTTGATCAGGAATTGCTCGGAGAAGACGTCCCTTCCCAGGGTTTCGCGGTCCTTGTCGCCCGCCGCCTCGGCCAGGCGAATCTCGATCATCTGGCGCGCGTAGTTCCATTCGTAGACGGCGCTGGCGACGTCGAGGCCTTCGTAGCACTGCAGGCGGATGAGGCGGCGGCCCAGCGTCTCGGCGAGGACCTTCGCGATCTCGGTCTTGCCGACGCCGGCCTCGCCCTCGAGGAACAGCGGCCGGCTGAGCTTCAGCGCGAGGTAGACGGCGGTCGCGAGCGCGCGGTCGGCGACATAGCGGCCGCGCGCGAGCAGCGTCGCGGTGTCGTCGACGGAACGCGGATCGCGCGGCGGGCGGTTCTCACCTTCGGGCACGTCCAACCTCGTCGTGGCGGCGCGGCTTGCGGCGGCGGCAGCGCCCGGCTAGTCAGGGCCGCCGCTCTGGAGACACGTCGTGACGGCGCCGCCGCAAAAGCAGGGATTCGACCTCGATACCGTCCGCCTTGTCGTCGCGAGCTGGACGGAGGCCATGCACGCTTTCGAAGGGCAGCGCTATCAGCAGCAATTGGCCGAAGTGACATGCGTCGGCTTGTCCTGGATAGTTGAAGATCGGCTGGCCGGCGTCAATGCGCCGGAATGGCCGGCGCTCTGCGATCAGCTGCTCGGCAGCATCGAAGGCGCGCCGCCGCCCGAAGGCTTCGCCGACGCGCTGCGCGGCTACGACGGAATGGCCACGCTCGCGGGCGGGGTCATCGACCTCGCCGCCGAGCACAAGATCGACCTCACCGAGTTCGCCGCCGCCCTGAAGCAAGCCGGCGCGCTCGCGCGGCAGGTGGCCGCGATCCGGAAGGGTGGGTGACGCGTAGGGGCGCGCTGCGCGCGCCCCGTCCCACGCAATTCGGGCGTCGGCAAGGGCGCACAGCCGTGCGCCCCTACGCGTCAGGGGCTCAGCCTCCTACAGCCGCCGCCACCGCGCGCTTGGCCATCACCGTGACAAGATGCGCGCGGTATTCGGCGCTGGCGTGGATGTCTTCGTTGAGGCCGTCCGACGGCACGGAAACGTTGGCGACCGATTCGGGCGCGAACTTCTTGGCCAGCGCCGCCTCCATCTCCTTGACGCGGAAGACCGAGGGGCCGGCGCCCGTCACCGCCACGCGCACGCCGTCCGCCGTCTCGGCCACGAACACGCCGACGATGGCGTAGCGCGAAGCCGGGTTCGGAAACTTCATGTAGGCCGCGCGCTTCGGCACCGGAAATTCCACGGCCTTCACGATCTCGCCGCGCTTCAGCGCGGTCTCGAACATGCCGGCGAAGAACTTTTCGGCCGGAATCTTGCGTTGGCTCGTCACCACCGTGGCGCCGAGGCCGACGAGGCCGGCCGGATAGTCGGCGGCCGGATCGTTGTTGGAGATCGAGCCGCCGATCGTGCCGCGGTTGCGCACGGCGGGGTCGCCGATGGCGTCGGCGAGGTGGGCGAGAGCCGGGATTGCCTTTTGCACCGCCGTCGAGGAGGCGACCGCATTGTGAGTCGTCATGGCGCCGATCGTGACGCCGGACTTGCCCGCCTTGATGCCGACGAGATCTTTCATGTCGGCGAGATCGACCACGTGCGAGAGCTTGGCGAGACGCAGCTTCAGCGTCGGAATCAGCGTCATCCCGCCCGCCATCAGCCTGGCGTCCTTCTTCTTCTTGAGCGTATCGGCCGCCTTGGCGAGCGTCTTCGGCTTCTCGTACTGGAATTCGTACATCTTCTTCTCCCTTACTTCGCGGCCTTCTTCTTCGCTTTCTTGATTGCCGACCACACGCGGTGCGGCGTCGCCGGCATCTCGACCTTGTCGACGCCGACCGAGCGCAGCGCATCGTGCACGGCGTTCATCACGGCGGCGGGCGCCGCGATGGCGCCGGCCTCGCCGCAGCCCTTGACGCCGAGCGGGTTCAGCGGCGAGGGCACCTCGATCGTGCCCACCTTGAAGCTCGGCACGTTGTCGGCGCGCGGCATCGTGTAGTCCATGTAGGAGCCGCTCGCGAGCTGGCCGTCCGAGTCGTAAACCGTGCCCTCCAACAGAGCTTGACCGACGCCCTGCACGATTCCGCCATGGACTTGGCCTTCGACGACCATCGGGTTGATGACCTTCCCGAAATCGTCGACCGCGGCGTAGTTCACGATGTCGGTCGCGCCGGTCTCGGGATCGATCTCGACCTCGCAGACATGGGTGCCGGCCGGGAACGAGAAGTTGAGCGGGTCGAAGAACGCGGTCTCCTCGAAGCCGGGCTCGAGGTCCTTGGGATAGTTGTGCGGCACGTAGGCGGTGAACGCCACCTGCGCGATGTTCACTTCCTTGTCGGTGCCGACCACGCGGAACTTGCCGCCGCTGAACTCGATGTCGTGCGGCGAGGCCTCGAGCAGATGCCCGGCGATCTTCTTGCCCTTCTCGATGATCTTGTCGGCGGCCTTGCACACGGCCGAGAGCCCGACCGCGGCCGAACGCGAGCCGTAGGTGCCCATGCCGAACGGCGTCCTGGCCGTGTCGCCGTGCACGATCTCGACGTTCTCGAACGGAACGCCGAGCCGGTCGGCCACGACCTGTGCGTAGGTCGTCTCGTGGCTCTGCCCGTGCGCGTGCGTGCCGACATGGACCGAAACGTTGCCGGTTGGATTGAAGCGGACCGTCGCCGACTCCCAGAGGCCGACGCCGCCGCCCAGCGAGCCCACCGCCGCCGAGGGCGCGATTCCGCACGCCTCGATGTAGGAAGAGTAGCCGAGCCCGCGCAGCCTGCCGCGCTTCTTCGCGTCGGCCTTCCGCTGCGCGAAGCCGGGCACGTCGGCGAGCTTCAGGGCGTCGCGCATTGCGCGCGGGAAGTCGCCGCAATCGTATTGATGGATTACCGGCGTCGTGTAGGGGAACTCGTTGGGCTGCACGAAATTGCGCCGGCGCAGCTCGTCCGGCGCGAGCTTGAGCTTGGCCGCCGCCTCCTCGACGAGGCGCTCGACGACGTAGGTCGCCTCGGGCCGCCCGGCGCCGCGATAGGCGTCGACCGGCGTCGTGTTGGTGAAGACGCCCTGCACGTCGCAATAGATGAGCGGCGTCTTGTATTGGCCCGCCAGCAGCGTCGCGTAGAGATAGGTCGGGACGGCCGAGGCGAAGGTCGAGAGATAGGCGCCAAGATTGGCGACCGTGTTGACGCGCATGGCGAGGAACTTGCCCTCGCGGTCCAGGGCCAGCTCGGCCGTCGTCACATGGTCCCGGCCATGCGCGTCGGAGAGGAAGCTCTCGCTGCGCTCGGCCGTCCACTTCACGGGCCGCCCGACCTTTTTAGCGGCCCAGAGCGCCACCGTCTCCTCGGGATAGATGAAGATCTTTGAGCCGAACCCACCGCCCACATCGGGCGCCACCACGCGCAGCTTGTGCTCGGGCGCGATGCCGATGAAGGCCGAGAGCACGAGTCGCGCCACGTGCGGGTTCTGCGAGGTGGTGTGGAGCGTGAATTCGCTGGTGCCGGTGTCGAATTCGGCGACGGCCGCGCGCGGCTCGATCGCGTTCGGCACGAGCCGGTTGTTGACGAACTGCAGCTTCACCGTGTGCGCGGCGCCGGAGAACGCCGCGTCCACCTTCACCTTGTCGCCGAGCTCCCAGTCGTAGCAGAGATTGCTCGGCGCCTCGTCGTGGATCTGCGGCTGGCCCGGCTTGTGCGCGGTCGCCGTGTCGACGACCGCGGGCAGCGTCTTGTAGTCGACCTCGACTGCTTCGGCGCCGTCCTTGGCGGCGGCCAGCGTTTCGCCGAGCACGACGGCGATGTGGTCGCCGACATAGCGGACCTTTTTGACCGCGAGGGCCGGATGGGGTGGCGCCTTGTGGGGCGTGCCATCCTTGCCCTTGATCACCCAGCCGCAGATGAGACCCCCGATCTTGTCCTCCGCGAGTTCGGCGCCGGTCAGCACCGCGACGACGCCCGGCACCTTGAGCGCCTTGGCCTTGTTGACCTTGCGGATTTCGGCGTGCGCGTGAGGCGAGCGCACGAACGCAGCGTGGAGCTGATGCTGGCGGCTGAAATCGTCGAGGTAGTGGCCCTTCCCCGTGATGAACCGGAGATCTTCCGTACGTTTGACGGCGCGGCCGATGCCCATGTCGGTCATGGCGTCACCCCTTCCAATCGTGGCTGGCCTGGGCGCCGGCCATGATCGCCTTGACGATGTTGTGATAGCCGGTGCAGCGGCAAATGTTGCCCTCGAGCCATTCGCGCACTTCGGTCTCGGAGGGCTTCGGATTGCGCTTGGCGAGATCGATCGCGCTCATGATCATGCCGGGCGTGCAGAAGCCGCATTGGAGCCCGTGATTCTCGTGGAACGCCTGCTGCATCGGGTGCAGCTTGCCGTTCTTGGCGAGGCCCTCGATGGTCGTGACCTTCTTGCCCTCGCACTGCACGGCCAGGATCGTGCAGCTCTTGACCGATATGCCGTCGATGTGGACGACGCAGGCGCCGCACTGGCTGGTGTCGCAGCCGACATGCGTGCCGGTGAGGCCGAGCGTTTCGCGCAAGAACTGCACGAGCAGCGTGCGCGCTTCGGCTTTGCCGGTGACCTTTTTTCCGTTCACCGTCAGCGAGACATTCACGTCCATTTTCGAGTTCCTCCCACAGTCCCGGGCGGCCGCATCGCGTGGCGGCCGCATTTCCGGCCAGTCTAGAGGCGAAGCGAGAAGCGTATCAAGCCGCGAACGAACTGCGCCCCACATATATGACAAGTGAAGCGATCGCCGCGGTCAGCAGCAGCATCCAGAGCCAGAGCGGAAGCGCGCGCCGCCGCCGATCCGCGTCCGGCCGTTCGACGCCGCGCCGTTCGGGGTCCGGCCGTTCGCCGGGCGGGTTCGTCACGGGGCCTGGCCCCCGGCGTCGAGCGCCACCTTCTCGGCGGCGGTGCCGGGCGCGACCGTCTCGGCGAATTTCCTGAAGAAATCGTCGGCCAGTTTCCGCGCGGTGCCCAGCACGAGGCGCGAGCCGATCTGGGCGAGCTTGCCGCCGACCTTGGCATCCGCATCGTATGCCAGCACGGTGGCGGCGCCGTCCTGGCGCAGCGTCACCTTGGCGTCGCCCTTGGCGAAGCCGGCGACGCCGCCCTTGCCCTCGCCGACGATGCGGTAGCCGTTGGGCGGATCGAGATCCGCGAGCGTCACGGCGCCCGAGAACTTGGCGCTCACCGGCCCCACCTTGGCTTTGATCGTAGCGGTGAACGCATTGTCGCCCCGCTTCTCGAGCTTCTCGCAGCCGGGGAGACATTTCCTGAGGATGCCGGGATCATTGAGCGCGGCCCAAACCTGCTCGCGCGAGGCCGCGATCTTGTATGCGCCTTTGATTTCCATTGCTGTCCTTCGGCACGCCGTCCTTAGCATGCGGGACGGCAACTTAGGGAGCGCGGATGCGCGCCGCAAGCCGGCGGGCGCGGGATGCGCCGCGCGCGCCCTTGCGCGCCAGCCATGCATTCGGCAATGAATTCAGGCTTTCATCGGCAAAAACTCCGCAATGCCAGCGCCGGCATCCGCCGTCCGTCCGCGCACGCTGCGCGCGCGCCTCTCCGAATGGGGACGCGTCGCGCTGGTCAACGTCGCGATCCTCCTCGTGCTGACGACCATCGTCGAACTGGCGATGGGCAGCTGGCTTTCCGGCGCCAATCTCGGAACTTTGAACGTCCACACCAACGTTCGCTTGCGCATCACCGAAAGCCCATACTATCCGCCCGGCGCTGTCGCCCAGTACAATCGCGATCGCTTCGGGTTGCGCGGCGACTACGGCGGCGACCCCGCCCGCGTGACAATGCTGGCCGTCGGCGGCAGCACAACCAACGAGGTCACGGTCGGCGATGCCGACATCTGGACCAGTGTACTGCAGCGGACGCTGCGCGCCGACGGCAGCGCGATCACGATCGCGAATGCCGGCGTCGACGGTCATTCTAGTCTGGGGCACATCAAAAGCTTCGATCTCTGGTTCCCCAAGGTCCCGGGCCTGAAGCCGCGCCACGTCCTCTTTTTCATCGGCGTCAACGAGCGCGGCGTCGCCGCCAATGCGAATGCCGGCGCCGACAGTCTGGCCCACAGCACCGCGTTCAAACGCATCCGCAGCTACGTCGAGAACAACAGCGCGATCGTGCGCGCCGGCCGCATCTTGCGCGGATGGTTCGCGGCGCGGCGCATCGGCGTGCATCACGGGCGGGGCAAGGGCGAGACCAAGGACAGCCGCTGGGTCCCGGCGCGAATTCCGCCGGACCTCGCCGAGCGCATAAGCGCCGATCTCGCGGCCTACGGACAGCGGCTGCGCGTGCTGCACGCCAAGACCCTGGCGTTCGGCGCCACGCCCATCTACGTCACGCAGATCAACGGCGACGGCCGCGTTGTCGACGGCGTCCTCCACGAGATCGATGGCAGCGGCGGCGGCGCCGCGTTTGCCGAGCTGGCACTCTACAACGCCGTGCTGCTGCAGTTCTGCGCCGAAGCGAAGGCGCGCTGCATCGATCTTGCCCGAGAGCTGCGTTTCGGCCCGGGCGACTTTTACGACTCCTATCACACGACGCCGCAAGGCTCGCGCAAGATCGGGACGTATCTTGCCGGCAAGCTGGCTCCGCTGTTGCGCTGATTTCCTTGGCCGAGGCGTTCCGCCCTGGAGGTGCGCCGTACCCCTGCGCGAGCCGCTCGGGCGGTGCGTCGCGTTTCTCCTCAGTAGGATTTCGGCAGGCCCAGCGCTTTCTCGGCGATGAAATTCAGGATCATGTGCGGCGTCACCGGCGCTATGCGCGCGATGAAGCTTTCGCGAAGATAGCGCTCGACGTCGTACTCCTTGGCATAGCCCATCCCGCCCAAGGTCATCACCGCCGTCTCGCAGGCGCGGAAGCAGGTCTCGGCCGCAAAGAATTTCGCGGCATTGGCCGCGGTACCCGCGTTTTCACCGCGGTCGTAGGTCCAGGCGGCCTTCCAGACCAGCAGCTCCGCGGCTTCAAGTTCGATCCAGCGCTCGGCCAGCGGGTGCTGGATGCCCTGGTTCTGGCCGATCGGGCGGCCGAAGACGACACGCTCCCTGGCGTAGGAAGCCGCGCGCGCGAGCGCCGCACGGCCCAGCCCCACCGCTTCGGCCGCGATCAGCACGCGCTCGGGATTCATGCCGTGCAGGATGTAGCGGAAACCTTCGCCTTCCTCGCCGATGCGGTCCTCGAACGGAATCTCGAGCCCGTCGATGAAAACTTGGTTCGAGTCGACGGCGGCGCGGCCCATCTTGTCGATCTCGCGCACCTCGACGCGGCTCCTGTCGAGGCCGGTGTAGAACAGCGTAAGCCCCGCCGACGAGCCTTTCGGCACTTCCTCCTCGGGGGTGGTGCGCGCCAGCAGCAGCATCTTGTTCGCGATCTGCGCGGTCGAGATCCAGAGCTTCTGCCCGTGCACGACGTAGCGGTCGTTGCGCCGCTCGGCCTTGGTCTTGAGCTTCAGCGTGTCGAGCCCGGTGTTGGGTTCCGTGACTGCGAAGCAGGCGCGATCGTGCCCGGCGATGAGCGGCGGCAGAAAGCGCCGCTTCTGCTCTTCGGTGCCGAACACTACGACCGGATGCAGGCCGAAGATGTTCATGTGGATGGCCGAGCAACCGGAGAAGCCGGCGCCGCTTTCGGCCACTGTCATCATCAGCAGCGCGGCCTCGAGAATGCCCAGGCCCGCGCCGCCATATCCGCTCGGCATGGCGATGCCGAGCCAGCCGGCGTCCGCGAACGCCTTGTGGAAATCGGCGGGAAACTCTCCCTCCGCGTCGTGGCGGCGCCAGTAATCGGCGTCGAAGCGCGCGGCGACCTTCCTCACCGCGTCGCGGATGGCCAACTGGTCGTCGCTCAGCGCGAAATCCATGCTGCGTTGCGCTCGAAGGCGGAGACGAGGCCCTTTGCCGGAAATTGCAGTACTTGGTATAAGCGCAGAGCGAGAACAACAACAGATTCCAGCCTTCAGGGAGTGAGGAAATGCCAGCATTCTTGAAGCCCGTTATGCTCGCCGCCCTCGCGGTCGCCGTGGCCGGGCCCGCGGCCGCGCAGGAAAAGCGCAGCTTCGCGATCGGCACCGGCGGCACCGGCGGCGTCTACTACCCGCTCGGCGGCGGCCTCGCCAATCTCTTGACCAAATACGTGCCCGGCTGGTCGGCCACCGCGGAAGTCACCGGCGGCTCGGTCGACAATCTGAAGCTGCTCGGCGCCGGCAAGTCCGAGCTCGCGCTTTCGATGGTCGATGTCGGCCTCGATGCGTTGAAGGGCCAGGACAAGTTCAAGGGCAGCCCCGTCGCCGTGCGCACGCTGGCGGTGCTCTATCCCAACCGCATGCATGTGGTTTCGACCGAGGCGCAAGGGATCAAGTCCTTCGCCGACCTGAAGGGCAAGCGCGTCTCGACGGGATCGCCCGGCAGCGCGACCGAGGTGATGGCGTTTCGCGTGATCGAGGCGATGGGTCTCGACAAGGACAAGGATCTCCGGCGCGAGCGGCTCGGCGTCGCCGAGTCCGTCAACGCGCTGAAGGACGGCAAGATCCAGGCCTTCTTCTGGGTGGGCGGCCTGCCCACGGCGGCGGTCACCGATCTCGGGGCCACGCCCGGCGTCAAGATCAAGATGATCGACCACGCGCAGGCGGTCGCTGGGATGAACGAGAAATACGGGCCGCTCTACGCCGGCGGCACCATCCCCGCGAAAACCTATCCCAACCAGGACGCCGACAACGAGATCGCGGTCGTCTGGAACGTGCTCGTCACCACCGACAAGTTGCCCGACGACGTGGCTTACAAGATCGTGCAGATCATCTTCGAGAAGCGTGCCGAGTGGGCCCAGGTGCACAAAGAGGCGCTCAGCCTCGAGATGAAGAACCAGCTCGCCGCGAACACGCCGATGCCGTTCCACCCCGGGGCAATCAAGTACTTCGAGGAAAAGGGCCACAAGGCAGCCCGGTAGCCGAGGCCGTCAACGCGAGGCAGCGCGCCGCGCGGGTTCGCCGCGCGGCGCGCTTGTTGGGGAGGGCGCGCGATGTCCAGCGAAAACCGCGTCCTGGCGGAGCCGACGGTTTCGGCTGACCGCCTGCACAAGGCCGAAGAGTTCATCGAGCAGGAGGAGGGGGCGCTCAACCGGTATCGCGGCTGGCTCGGCTATCTCATCACCGCGCTCGCGGTGGCGATGTCGCTCTTCCACCTCTACGCTGCGTTCTTCGTGGTCCCGCCCGAAACGCTGCGCGCCGTCCATGTGGGCGCGGCGCTGGTGCTGATCTTCCTGCTCTATCCGATCGTCCGCCGCTTCCGCCACCGGCTGATGCCATGGGACGTGGTGCTGGCGTTGCTCGCGGTCGGCACCATCGTCTATCTGCTGCTGGGCGGCGAGGAGCTGCGCGACCGCGGCAGCCTGCCCAACCAGACCGACATGGCGGTGGGCGCGGTGTTCGTCCTGCTCGTGCTCGAGGCCTGCCGCCGCTCGACCGGCATCGTGCTCGTCGTCGTCATCGTGATCTTCCTGCTCTACGGCCTGTTCGGCCACCATCTGCCGCTGCCCTGGCACCACCCGCGCTACGATCTCGAGCGCATGGTCGGCCACCTCTACATGAACCTCGAGGGCATCTTCGGCCCCGCGGTCGACGTCTCTTCGACGCTGATCATCCTGTTCACGATCTACGGCGCCGTGTTGAACGCCACCGGCGCCGGCAAGTTCTATATCGACTTCTCGTTCGCCGCGATGGGCGGCAAGCCGGCGGCGGCCGGGCGCACGATCGTCGTCGCCTCGTTCCTGCTCGGCGGCCCATCGGGCTCGGGGGTCGCCACGACCGTGACGCTCGGCTCGGTCGCCTACCCGATGCTGGCCAAGGCCGGTTACACCAAGAACGCCGCCGGCGGATTGCTGGCGGCCGGCGGCATCGGCGCCATCATCTCGCCGCCGGTGCTGGGCGCGGCCGCGTTCCTGATCGCCGAGTTCCTCAAGATCTCGTACCTCGACGTCATCGCGATGGCGGTGATTCCGACCGTCCTCTACTACTTCGCGCTCCTGGTCATGGTCGAGATCGACGGGCGCAAGTATCGCGTCACCGAGCACGTCGGCAGCGCCCGCGTCGGGGCGCGCGAATATCTCCGCCGGCTCGGCGGCATCTACGTCGCAGGCGGGCACCACTTCCTCTCGCTCGTGCTGATCATCGTCTTCATGCTCGCGGGCATGTCGCCGATGTACGCGGTCGTGTGGGCCACCGTGTGGGCCGGCGCATCGACGTTCCTGCCGCCGCTGGTGGGCGGCGTGCTGGCGATTTTCATGCTGCTGGCCGCCATCGTTCTGCCCGGAACATGGCTTGCGGCCGGCGTGTCGATCTTCCAGCCGAACCTCTGGTCGCTCGGCGCGATCGCGCTGGTCGTGCTGCTCGGCGCCCTCGTCCTGCGCGAGCCTGCGCGCATGACCGCGCGCCAGCTCGTCTCCGCGCTGCGCGAGGGCTCGGTCGGCATGCTCAACGTCGCGGCCACCTGCGCCGCGGCCGGCATCATCGTCGGCGTGGCCACCCTCACCGGCCTCGGCCAGAAGTTCGCGACCATCATCATCGAATATGCGGGCGGCAGCCTGATCCTGACCGCGCTCTATTCGGCGCTGGTCGTGTGGGTGATCGGCCTCGCGGTGCCGGTGACGGCGAGCTACATCATCTGCGCGCAGATCGTGGCGCCGGCGCTGATCAAGCTCGGCGTGCCCGAAGTGGCGGCGCACATGTTCATCTTCTACTACGCGGTGCTGTCGGAGGTTTCGCCGCCGACAGCACTCTCGCCCTTCGCCGCCGCCGCGATCACCGGCGGCGGGCCCTACGGCACCACGCTGCAGGCCTGGAAATACTGCCTGCCCGCCTTCGTCGTTCCGCTCGCTTTCGTGCTCGAGCCGGGCGGCGTCGGACTGCTGCTCAAGATCCCGAAGGGCGGCGACGTGTGGGACGTCGCCCTCATCGGCGCGGAGACGGCGCTCGGCATCGTCGCGCTGGCCGCCGCGTGCCAGGGCTGGCTGTTCCGCAAGACCGGGCCGGTCGAGATCGCGCTGCTCGTCGCCGCCGGCAGCATGCTGGTGATGACGCGCGTCGTCGCCGGGATCCTGGCGCCGATCGCTACGCTCTCGATCGGCACGCTGACCTTGGCGGGCGCCGCCATCTTCGTGGCCGTGCTGGCCTGGCAGGCGCTGATGCGAGGTCCGGTCGTGGCGGCGCGCACGACCTGAGCGCGCTGCGTCGTCGCGGCCTCGCTCATGCAGCGGGATGGGGCCGCGCGTCTTCGCTCGAAAATCGGGCCTGGCCAATACGTTGAGACCCGGCGTGCGCGTTCACCAGGAGTTATCCAAACGCCCCGCAAAGGGGCGCGTTAAGCAAATTTTTTCGATTGTGGCTGTTGATTGCTGCCCAGCCCGCAGTGGGGACCGCGGTTGGACCAGGAACATCGAAACGCGCTGCCGATCGGCCACGAATTCGAGGGCTATCGGATCGAAGGGGTGCTCGGGGTCGGCGGCTTCGGGATCACCTATCTTGCGACCGAGCAGACGCTCGGCCGCAAGGTCGCGCTCAAGGAGTATCTCCCGGTCGGTCTCGCGATGCGCGCGACCGAGGACATGTCCGTGCGCCCGATCAGCCACGGCGACATCAAGGACTACTACTGGGGCCTCGAGCGCTTCCGCCAGGAAGCCGAGACGCTGGTCAACTTCCATCACCCCAACATCGTCGCCGTCCACCGCTTCTTCGAGAGCAACGGCACCGCCTATCTCGTGATGCAGTTCGTCCAGGGGCAGAGCCTCGACCAGATCCTGACCCGCCAGCGCGTCCTCGCCGAAGCCGACGTCATTCGCTTCCTGCTGCCGATCCTGGACGGGCTCGAGGAAGTGCACCGCGTCGGTTTCCTCCACCGCGACGTGAAGCCGGCCAACATCTACCTGCGCACCGACGGCACGCCGATCCTCCTCGACTTCAGCGCGGCGCGCCAGGCGCTGACGCGCAACAGCGCGACGCTCACCGCCATCGTCTCCGACGGCTACGCGCCCTACGAGCAGTATGGCAGCGGCGGCCAGCTCGGCCCCTGGACCGACATCTACGGCCTCGGCGCCGTGCTCTACCGCTGCATCACCGGCCAGCGCCCGACCCAGGCGCCCGACCGGCTCTCGGCCATCATCAACGGGCAGCGCGATCCGCTGCCGCCGGCGGCCGTCGTCGGCCACGGCCGCTACAACCCGGCGCTGCTCTACGCCATCGATCACGCGATGCGCGTGTTCGAGAAGGACCGCCCGCAGGCCGTGGCGGCCCTGCGCAATCTCGTGCGCGGCGCCGAGGGGCCGCGCATCTCGCGCCCGAGCCAACCCGTGCCGGCGCCGCGCGCTCCCCAAGCGCCGACCGTGCAGCAGACGTTCTCGAACGCGCCCACCGAGCGCGCCGTGCGCCCGCGCAACCCGGCGCTCACCTCGGCGCTGTTGGGCGGGCTCATGCTCATGATCGCCGCCGCCGGCTTCTGGGTGGGCACCCGCAACACCGGCCTGCCGAACTACGACACCGCGCGCGCCGAGCCGGCGCGCCCCGCGCCCGAGCCCGCCAGCGCGATGCCGCCCTCCACCACCGCTGCGATCCCGCCCGCCCAGCGCGAGCGCGAGCGCGACGACGCGCTGCCCGGCGCGGCCGTGGCCGGCTTTACCGACTGCGTCGGCTGCCCGGACATGGTGATGATCCCGTCCGGCACGGGAGCGTTCGGCTCGCCCGCGAGCGAGCAGGGCCGCGAGAACGACGAGGAGCGCCAGCGCCAGATCAACCTGCCCAACCAGTTCGCGCTCGGCCGCTACGAAGTGACGCGCGCGCAGTTCGATGCCTTCGTCAAGGAGTCGGGCTACCGCGCCGATATCGGCTGCTTCGTGTGGTCGGGCAAGCAATGGGCCTTCGACCGCACCAAGAACTGGGTCGAGCCCGGCTACAAGCAGGCTGCCGACGAGCCGGTCGTGTGCGTGAGCTTCAAGGACGCCGAGGCCTACGCCGCCTGGCTCGGCAAGAAGACCGGCAAGCGCTACCGCCTGCCGAGCGAGCTCGAATGGGAATACGCGGCGCGCGCCGGCGCGCGCGAATCGCGCCACTGGGGCGAGGACTCGGGCGAGCTCTGCCGCTACGGCAACGGCGCCGACCTCGAGGCGAAGAAGACCCATCCCGAGTGGCCGGCCTCCACCTGCTCCGACGGGTTCGTCTACACGGCGCCGATCGGCAGCCTGCGGCCCAACGCGTTCGGCCTTCACGACATGCTCGGCAACGCGGCCGAGTGGACGACGGATTGCTGGAAGACGACGGGCGCCGAAACCGCCTCGGCCGGCGAGGGCGCGGCCGCGGCGCCCGACTGCAACCGCCGCGTCGTGCGCGGCGGCGCCTTCAACTACACCCAGCGCCTGCTGCGCTCGGCCTCGCGCCTCAAAGCCAACGCCACCGGCCGCATCTTCAACCTCGGCTTCCGCGTCGCCCGCGACGCGGATTGAGGGTGGGGCCACCCCCCCGAAAACACCTACTTTCACCTACTTTCGCCTACTTTCGCCTACATTCACCTATTTCTCGGGGCGTTCCTGCGCCCCGCCTGCGGGTCCATCCGGCACGAGCCGGCCATAGGCGGAATTTGGAACGAAACAAGTATATTACAAGGCCCTCGACGGGAGGGCGATGATCGCAAACGGCGCGGGCTGCGCCCCTCCTTCGGCCGGCCACACGCGGCCCGTGGCGAAAGAAGCGGCGGTCGTTCCCATTTCCTCCAGGGTGCGAGATTTTGGTTGTGTGGCGCACGTCACTTTGCAGCCGCCGGCAGGTGCGCGATGGTTCCCCCGGTCCTTCGAGGACCCAACCACAGAGGAACGGCGCCGGGGACGGCGTTTCGGTACGATGACAGCGCTGAAAATGACTCTTCCGAACACGACCGGCGGGCGCGGCGCGCATTCAATCGGATGGCGCGATCTGCTAAGGTCGTTCCACGCGCGATTCGAAGAGAGGGCTTTCCGGTCGCGCGCCCTGGAGACGGGTTTGCCAAGCAGCGAATCGCGCGCCGATGAGTTCGCGCGCCCCATCGTGTGGGCGAAGCGCGCCGTGCTGCTCATCGACATCGTCGAATCCGTACGCCTTATCGAGCAGGACGAGGCCGGAGCCGTGGCGCGCTGGCTGGCGCTGGCCGAGCACATCAAGACCCGTGTCGTCCCCGAGGGCAATGGCCGCGTCGTGAAGAGCCTGGGCGACGGGCTGCTCATGGACTTCCACGACGTGCGCGCGGCAGTGGCCGCGGCCTTCGCGATCCAGCATGCGAGCCGGCGCGCCAACGAGGGCGTGGCACCCGAGAAGCAGATGCATCTCCGGATGGGCCTCGAGGTCAGCGACGTGATCATCGAGGCCGACGACGTGCACGGCCGCGGCGTGAACCTCGCAGCGCGGCTCATGAGTCTCGCCGGCCCGGGCGAACTCATCATCTCCGCCCACGGGCGCGACCAGCTCACCGCCGAGCTTGACGCCGAGATCGAAGACTTGGGGGACTGCTTCGTGCGTCATTTGAGCGAGCCGGTGCGCGCCTATCGGGTCGGCCCGCCGGGTCCGCGGCCGATTTTGCGCCCTTCGGTGCAGCAAGACGAGCTGGCACCGTTCATCGCGGTCGTACCGTTCACGGCGCGCCGCGCTCCCGAGGAGCACGATGTCATCGGCGAGGTGTTGGCGGAAGAAATCATCCGCGCTGTCTCGCAATCGCCGAACCTGAACGTCATCTCTAGGCTCTCGACCACGGCGTTCCGTGGCCGGCCTGTGACGCTCGCCGAAATCGGCACGCGCCTCAACGCCGATTACGTCCTCTCCGGCGTGTACACGAGCGACGGTCGCATCGTGTCGGTCGACGTGGAACTCGCCGAGGCCAAAAGCGGCCGCATCGTCTGGACGGATCGGCTCAAGGACCGCGTCTCGGGAATTTTGAGCGGCGAGCCCGAGATCGTCGGCCGCACGGTCGCGCAGATCAGCGCGGCGATTATGTCACGCGAGCTGCAACGCTCGCAGAATCAGCCGCTGCCGACCCTCAAGGCCTACACGTTGCTGCTCGCGGCAATCGCACTGATGCATCGGGGCTCGCTGCCGGATTTCGAGGAGGCGCGCCGGCTGCTACAGGCGCTGACCGACCGTGGGATGCGCCACGCGATCCCTCATGCGTGGATGGCCAACTGGCATGTGTTGCGGCTCGTGCAGGGATGGTCGACCGATCCGCGCGTCGATGGTGCACAGGCGCTGGACTGCACGAGGCGGGCGCTCGACACCGATCCGGAATGCTCCCTGGCCCTCGCGATCGATGGGTTCGTGCACACGAACTTGCTGAAGAAGCTCGACATTGCCGAAGAAAGGTACACGCTCGCGCTAAATTCCAATCCCAACAATGCTCTCGCGTGGTTGCTTCGCGGCACGCTCTACGCATTCATGGATGATGGCAAACGCGCGGTCGAAGAGACTCAGCGCGCCCTTCAGCTCACGCCGCTGGATCCACAGCGATATTTCTACGACTCGTTGGCTGCCACAGCCTGCATCTCGGCTCATCAATACGAGCGCGCTTTGGAGCACGCCAACCAATCTCTGCGCGCCAACCGCAAACACACATCGACGCTGAGGTCGAAGATTGCTGCAGAATGGCATCTCGGCAGAACCGATGAGGCCCGTAAAACAGCGCGGCAGTTATTGCAACTGGAACCGAACCTAACCGTGAGTCGATGGCAGGAGCGTTCGCCCGCAGCAGGATTCAAGATCGGGCGCGATTTCGCGCAAGTGCTTCGAAACGTCGGCGTGCCTGAGTAGCTTGGCAGCATAGGTCAGTGGGGATCGGAAATGAGCAAGATGGGGCCCGAGGGCGGTCTCGGCGGACTTGGCGGTCTCGGTGGATTGGGAGGCCTCGGGGGCCTGGGCGGATTGGGCGGCCTCGGCGGACTCGGAGGATTGGGCGGTTTGGGTGGCTTGGGGATGCTGGATTCGCCCATCTCGGCCGACGGCCTGATTAGCAACCGCGACGGAATCGTTGGCAGCTGGAACCCGCCCAGTGCCACTCCAGCCCTTCGCGATCTCGAGGCAACAAAGCACCTGCCGCTTTGGGATGCAGGGGTTCGAGCGCATATCGTTGACTTTGAACTGGCTTCGCGGCTGGGCTTTGCGCCCGGCGCTGTAGGTAGCGACAAGGCGCATCTGTGGCATCTCGAAATAACGGCGAATAACCCAGTGCCCAATGTAGCATACAAGCCGTTTTTCGAGATGAAGCGGCCAACGGCCGCAATCTTCAAGGCACAACTCCAGTTTTTGGACCGTTACGCCGATCTACGCAGCGACCGCGCTTCCGAGATTCTGGTTCAAATCGACGCCGCTCGCGCGTTCTTTGCGTCCATTGCGTATCTGCGCCCCGACCGCACGAAATGGACCTTGGAGCTGCTCGACGCCGCGTACCGGCTCGCGCTCTCGGTCGAACATCGCTTCAAGCACGCCTTCGCGTGCAGGCGGGCAAACGAGCTTTCGGCTCAAGTGCAGCCAATGATCCTGACGCCCTCGCACGGCGCGCTTCCCAGCGGACATTCCACGGAATCATTCATAATCGCCCTCGTGTTTTCGAGTGTGCTGAGAGCCTCCGTATCCGGGATCTATGCCCACGTGCAGTGGAGCGAGCAGTTGATGCGGCTCGCAAACCGCATTGCCGTCAATCGCACGGTTGCGGGCGTGCATTATCCCGTCGACAGCGCCGCGGGCGCGGTGCTGGGGCTCACGCTCGGGCAGTACTTCGTAAAGCGCTGCACCGACAAGACCGGAACTGGCACTTACGACGCCTGGTCGTTCGACGGCGCCAAGTTTCCGTCGCCCTCCGCTCAGCCGCCGGCCCCACCCGTGGCCCCGCCGCTCGACGGCGATTTCCACTGGCAAGAGCTCTACGACGCCGGCGATGGAACGCCGCAAAATCCGCCGAAGCAGAAGGAAACGAAGGGCGGCGTCTACACTGCGGCCAACGAATACGCGACGAAGATCGGCACTCAGCCGCAGCCGCTCGGCGCGCCATCGCCGATCCTGAACTGGCTTTGGGATCAGGCCGTCAACGAGTGGAAGGTCTAGGCCGGCGCGGCCGCCCGCGGCTTCGGCAGGGAAGGGGACGAGCGATGGCATCGGAATGGACGACGGTGGAGCCCGGGTTCTCGCGCGTGCCCGGTGTCGATCCGGCGGTCGAATGGGCGCTGGGCGAGGGCGCCGATTACTTCTTTCCGTCCGAGAATCAGCAGCAGTGGGTGCCAATCCTCGTGCAATTCAAAGAGGAGATCAGCGAAAGCGAGTTCGAGAACGGCAAGCGCTTCATCGCCGAGGGCTGGAAGGTGCCGGTGCGCGTGGGCCGCGTGCACACCGCGGACTCCGCCGACCGGCCGGTGCGCTTCACGACCGCGCTGGTCTCGCGCGCGTACTTTCAGCGACTCGTCGATCTCTGGCCAAACAAAGAATTCCAGGAAGCGTACAAGAAATACATTGCCCGCATCGTTATCGGCCTGCCGCTCGATGACGACTCGCTCCCCATCACGCAGAGCGGAGGGCAAAAAGGATGACCGGTACGCCGCCGACGGTCGTCATCGGGATCATCGATGACGGCATCGCCTTCGCGCACGAGCGCTTCCGTATCGCCAATGGGAGTCGAGTCAAGTACTTCTGGATGCAGGACGGCGTCTATGCAGGCCCAGGCGGCAACGTCGACTACGGACGCGAGCTTAGCCCCGCGGCGATCCAGAATCTCTTCAACAGGTACACGCGGAACGACACGCTCGACGAGGACGGGCTCTATCGGGCGGCCGGACTCATCGACTTTCATCGCGCCGGACACAAGGCGGTGAACTGGCGTGCGGCGCACGGAACGCACGTGATGGACCTCGCGGCCGGATACGATCCGGCCGAGCAGCGCGCCGACCGGCCGATCGTCTGCGTGCAGCTGCCGGCGCGCACGACAGCCAACACCTCGGGCGCGGATCTCGTGACTTATGCGCGCGACGCGCTTCTGTACATCTGCGACCGCGCGGTGAATATCGGCCAAGGACAGTGGCTGCCGGTCGTCATCAACTTCAGCTATGGCCTCATTGGCGGGCCGCACGACGGCACTTCGGACCTCGAGCTCCTCATGGAATGGCTCGTCAAGGAGCGGCAGCAGCCGCCGTATCGGCAGAAGGTCCGCATCGTGCTGCCGGCCGGCAACAGCTATCTCTCCCGCTGCCATGCCGAGATCGGTTTTCCCACGCCGGCGGCCGATGTTGTCGAATTGCCATGGCGCGTGCTGCCCGACGACAAGACGCCGAGCTATGTCGACATCTGGATGCCCCGCCGTCCGTCCGGCGCCACGGTCCAGAAGCGGATCGAGGTGAGCGTGGTCCCGCCAGGCGGCGAGGAAAGTCCGCCGCTTGGCGACACCGGGCAGGGCATGGTGCAATGGCGGCCGTTCGGCCCGCCGCTCTGCACGCTGCAGTACAATGTGTTTCCTTGGCCGACCGAGCGTGGGCGCTTCCGCATTACGCTGCGCCCGACCGCGAATTTCGACCGGCCGCTTCCGATTGCGCCGGCGGGAACCTGGATCGTCAAGATACGCAATGCCGGCCTGCCGCGCGGCGAAAAGATTCACGCCTGGGTTCAGCGCGACGACTCGCTCTATGGCTATCCGCGCCGCGGGCGCCAGTCTTTCTTCGACCATCCGGATTATAAGCGCATTGATCACGCGGGCCGGGAAACCGACAGCGACGGTGCCGGCGGCTGCCCGGTAAAGCGGGAAGGACTCCTGAACGCGATTGCCACCGGCACCTCGGTGGTGGTCGTGGGAGGCTTCCGGCGCAAGGAGAGCACTGCGGCCCTCTATTCGGGCGGCGGACCCGCCCACAGCCGCCAGGGACCCGATGCGCTTACGGTGGCCGAGGATTCGGTCGTACACGGCGGCGTCCTGGCCGCCGGATCGCGCAGCGGCTCGGTCGTGGCGATGGGTGGAACCAGCGTGGCGACGCCGCAGATCACGCGCTGGATCGCCGACCGCCTAGCCGAGTCGCGCGCAGGCGACCGCGGCGATGTCGAGGACCGGGCCAAGCACGAGGAGTTAAACCGCCCCGCCGCGCCGCGGCTGCCGGCGCGCCAGCGTGCCGGGGGCGGGCGCATCGAGCGACCGCCCGTCGTCAAGCTGCGGCGCTACGAAGGCATGAAGACCGACTAGCTAGACTTAGCGCCGGGCGGGCTCAGGGCGCTGCCTCACCCTCCGCCAGCGCCTTCAGCGCCTCGGGGCGCTTGATGGCGATGGCGCCGCGGCGGAGGGTGACGATGCCGGCGCGCTGCCAGCCGTGCAGCAGCTTGTTGACGCTCTCGCGCGCGGTGCCGATCATCTCGCCGAGCTCGCGCTGGGTGAGCTGAACCTGGAGCGGGCTGCCCGCCCTGCCCGCCGCCTGCGCCGAGAGCAGGGCCTTGGCGAGGCGCCCCGGCATATCGAGAAAGAACGCATCCTCGAGCTGCTCGCTGGTCTTGCGCAGCCGCCCGCACAAGACTTCGAGCAGCCGCTGCGCGAGCTCGGGATGCGCGCGCACCACGGGCATGAAATCGCGCCGGTCGAGCACCAGGATGTCGCTGTCGACGAGCGCCACCGCGTCGGCAGTCCGCGGGCCGCCGTCGAGCACCGCGATCTCGCCGAACACCTGGCCCGGCGCGATGACATTGAGCACGGCCTCCTTGCCGTTGCGCGAGACGGTGCAGATCTTCACGCTGCCGCGCAGCACCGCCATCATCGCGCTGCCCGGGCTCGCGCGCCGGAAGATCGTCCTGCCGCGCCGGCAGCGCTCGATGCGCGAGCGCGCCACGAGCTCGTCGATCGCCGCGCCGGCGAGGCCGCGAAAGAACGCGTGCTGGGCGAAGATCTCGCGGCGGTCGACGTAGCGGACCTCGTTGCCGTTCCCGGCCCGCGGCGCTGGCGAATTCATGTCCCGTCCGATCCCTGTGGCAACGGACGATACCACCGGCGGCGCCGCACGGTCATCAACAGACATTATGGCGAGGCCGCAAGGCGCTATCGCGCGACCGGCCAAGGATGTATGACGGCAACCCTTGCCGTCCCCGCCGGCTCGCTTCAGGCCTGTGTCAGAACCATCGATCAGCTCCTTGAAATCGCACGGGCGCAGCCCTCTGCCATTGGGTCACGTCGTAGGCGGGCTGCGGCTCTTGGCGGTGCTCGGCGGCGCGCGCTTCGGCTTGGTCTATCTGGCGGCTGCGGCCGATCCCAAGACCGGCGAGCAGCGCCACGTCGTGCTGCGCGAATACATGCCCGCGGGGCTGGCGACGCGCCGCTCGGACAGCTACGCGGTCCGCGCGCTCCGCGCCTCGGACCGCCCCGACTTCGACTGGGGCCTCGCGCGCCTGCGCCAGGACGGCGAGGCGCTTGCGGCGCTCGATCATCCGAACCTCGCGCGCATCTTCGGCCTCGTCGAGGAGAACGGCACCGGCTATCTCGCCGAGGAGTATGTCGAGGGCCAGAGCCTCGCCGTCGTTCTCGAGCGCCGGGGGAGGTTGCCCGAGGCCGAGCTCCGCTACCTGCTCGCGCCGCTGCTCGACGGGCTCGAAGAGGTGCACCGCGCCGGCCTGGTGCATGGCGGGATCGAGCCCGGCGACATCCTGTTCCGTCCCGGCGGCGTGCCGGTGCTGGCGGGCTTCGCTCCGTCGCCGCCGTCGCGGGGTGCCGAGGCCGGCGTCGAAGCCGCGTGGAGCCCCTATGCGCCGCCCGAGATCCACGACAGCCGCGCTTCGGTGGGTCCCTGGACCGACATCTACGGGCTCGGCGCCGTCCTCTATCGCGCGGTTTCCGGCGTGGCGCCGCCGCCGGGTCCGGCGCGCGCGGCCGCGGTAGGGCGCGGCGCCGGCGACGGCTGGCGACCCCTCGCGGGCCTGCCCGACTACGGCCAGGGGCTGCTGGCCGCCATCGATCGTTCGCTGGCCCTGGCCGAGCGCGACCGCCCGCAATCGCTGGCCGCTTTCAGCGCCGCGTTCTCCGGCGCCGCCGCCGAAGGCGCGCGGCCCGCATCGGCCGTGCGCAAGGCCGATGAGCCGCTGCTGTTCGATCTCGACACCGCCAAGGTGCGGCCGCCGCGCGGTACGCGCGAGATCGCGCCGCCGCATGCCGTTCGCGGATTGCGTCGGCGGGCGCCGCTGCCCGACACGCCGCCGCCGCTGATCGGGCCCCTGGCACCGCCCGCGGCGGCAAAGCGCGAAGAGGCCGCCGGGCGGAGCGCCGCGCGCGCATGGATCTGGGGGCTGGCCTGCGCGGGCGTTGTCGGCGCGGGCGTGCTCGGCTGGCGCCACTTCGAGCCGCCGACTGCGATGTTGGCTGCGCCGAGCCTGGTCGAACTCGAGCGCCGGCGCGCCGAGGAAGATCGTCGCGCCGAGGAAGCGCAGACGGCGGAAGCGGCGCGCAGGGCGGACGATGCACGCCGCGCCGAGGAAGCGCAGAAAGCCGAAGCCGCGCGCAAGGCCGAAGCGGAGGCGCGGCGCGCAGAAGAAGCGCAGAAGGCCGACGCGGCGCGCAGAGCCGAGGAGGCGCGGCGCGCAGAAGAAGCGCGGCGCGCAGAAGAAGCGCAGCGTGCGGAAGAAGCGCGTCGGGTAGAAGAAGCGCGGCGCGCGGAAGAAGCGCGGCGCGAACAAGAGGCGCGCGCCGAAGCCGAGAGGGCCAGGCGCGCGGCGGCGGCCGTCCGGGCTGCCATCCCCAGGATCGAGGCCGCGCTCGGCAAGCAGGATTGGGCGGGCGCGCGGACGGCGCTGCTCGAAGCCGAGCGCCACGCGCCCGAGCACGCGAAGCTGGCCGAGCTGCGCGGCGCGCTGATCGCCGAGACCGCGAAACGCGTGGCACGGGCCGACGAGGCGGCCGCGCGGCGCGAGTGGAGCGCCGCGGCCAAGCTGCTGGAAGACGCGGCGGCCGTGCTGCCGGATTTCGCCGCCGTCGCCGCCGGCCGCGCGCGCCTCGAGCGCGCCCGCAGCGACTGGGAAGCGCAGAGGATCGCGCTCGAGCGCAAGGCGGACCTGCTCATCGACGAGGGCCTGGTTTCGGCGCGCCAGTTCGACTTCGGCGCCGCCGCCAACAAGCTCGGCGAGGCGGAGCAGGCGCTCGAGGGCTTTGCCGACGACCACCCCCTCCGCACCAAGCTAGCCGACGCCGTCGCGCGCATACAGCGTATGGTCGACGACGTCGACTATGAGCGCCGCCGCGTGCGCGACGCCGAAGCCTACGCGGTCAACCGCGCGCGCGCCGACACGCTGTTCGAGCTCGGCCAGAAGGAGCTGCACGAGAAGAAGAACCCGGTGCGCGCCTGCGTGCTCTACCGCGAGGCGGGCGATCTCGGCCATGTCGGCGCGCAGAACCAGCTCGGCCTCTGCTTTGCGGCCGGGCGCGGCATGCCCAAGGATGAGGTCGAGGCCTACAACTGGTTCCGCCGCTCGGCCGAGGGCGGCAACGCGGTGGGGCAATACAATCTCGCGCAGGCCTTCGCGGCCGCCGCCGGCATCGCGCGCGATGCCGAAAGCGCGCTGCTGTGGGCGAGGAAATCCGCCGAGCAGGGCTATCCCAAGGGCGTCTGCCGCCTCGCCCTCTTTTACCGCGACGGCGAGGGCGTTGCCGCCGACGCGGCCGAAGCCGCCAAGCTTTTCAGCCAGGGCGCCGACAAGGGCGACGAATGGTGCATGGCGCTGCTCGGCGAGGCCTACGAGAACGGCACCGGCCTCGCCCAGGACACGCGCCAGGCGCGCCATTGGTACGAACGTGCCGCCGCCAAGGGCTACGAGCCGGCGAAGGCGCGGCTGAAGGCGCTGAAATAGGGGCGCGGCACGTGCGGCTTTCCCGCGCGGCGATCGCGGCCTTCGTCGCGGCGCTTCTTGGCGGCGCGGCGGCGCCGGCACAACCGGCGGCGGTCACGTGCCCGGACATGCCGAAGGCGCTTGCGGACGCGTTTGCGGATGCCGCCGATTGTACGCTGATCGAGCGCACGTTGCGGCAGGTGCTGGCCACGGCCGAGCCCGGCACCATCACGCGCTGGACCAACCTCCGCAGCAATGTGAGCGGTACGATCAAGCTCTCCGGCGCCGAGACCCGCGACGGCGCCGTCTGCCGCCGCGCCGAGCTCGCGGTCACGCGCGCCGGCGAGACCAGGCGCGCGGAGACCGTCGCCTGCTTAAAGCAGGGGACGTGGGTGCTGGTCGAGTAGTGCCGGCGAGCCAATGATCGGTCGTCATCCCGACCGGAGCGGGCGCGCTCTTGGCGCGGCCGCGGAGTGGAGGGATCGCGTCGGGCCCAAGTGCGGCCCTTCTGGCCAATTCGCGCAATTGCGCGAATTGGCCGTAAGCGAGGCCAAGGGCCTCGCGTCGCGGTGGCTCGCGATGCCTCCACTCCGCGAGCCGCAAGGACGGCTCGCTACGGTCGGCATGACGGTCAGAATTTGGCCAACGTCATCCGAACCTCAGCCAGATGAGCTTGTCGAACGAGCGCAGCTCGCCGAGCGTGTTGTAGAGCTGCTGCTCGTCGCGCGCCTCGAGGAACTCGGCGAGCCGCGCGAAGCTCGCAAGCGCGCCTTCGAAGAGACGGCGGAATTCCGGCGATTCGCGGTGCGCCGCCGGCGCCTCGTCGCGGCAGCGGCGATACGGCGCCTCCGCGCGCGCTGCCGCGGCCCTGAATTCGGCGACCGCGCGCGGCCTGGCGAGATCGAGCATGGTGCGGCGCTGGAAATAGAGGTAGAGGCCGCTCATCGCCTCGTTCATCGCATCGACGCAGTCGGAGAAGGACTGTTGGCCGCTGCGCTTGCGCAGAGCCGCGAGGTCGGCTCGGATGGGGCGGAGCGCGAGCAGCGCCTCGGCCGGCGCCGAGCCGACCGCGCTGGCAGCCTTGCCCTCGATGGCGGCCAGCGTCTCGGCGAACGCCTCGTCCTTGGCGTAGCCGGGCGGAGCCTTCTCGGCGTAGCGCGCGGCGAGCGCCTTCCAATCGGCGACGAACTGATCGAGCGCCAGATCGGCGAGCTCGGCATTGCCGGTCTCGTGATAGTGCACGGCCTCGCGGTAGTGGCGGTAGGCCGCCGCCACCGCGGCGTGAAAGGCCTCGGTCGCCTCGTCGTCGGCGGCGCGCCCAACGGGCACCAGGGCCCAAAGGCAGAGCACCACGCTAACGATACGCAAACCACGCATCCCTAAGCTCGCATGGACAAGGCGCGCCCCGGCGCTTAGCTCAATACGGGGTCCGGGCCGCGCCGTCGAGGCCGCGGGCCAGTACCGAACCGGAGGATGCCCATGCGGGCGTTCAAAATCGCTTTCGCCGCGCTGATTGCGCTGGGCGCCGCCGCTCATGCCGCCGACCCGCCGAAGGAGCCGGCGCTGGGCGAGAGCGGTCTCTATGTGCAGCCCTGGTTCCTGCACAGCTTCCTCGATCTCAGGGAAGACGTCGAAGATGCGGCGCAGAAGGGCAAGCGCTTCGTCATCATCTGGGAGCAGAAGGGCTGCCCCTACTGCAAGGAAACCCATCTCGTGAACCTCGCGAATCCGGAGATCGCGGCCTTCATCCAGAAGCACTTCGTGGTGCTGCAACTCGACCTCTGGGGCGCGCGCAAGGTGAAGGATTTCGACGGCGAGGAGCTCGCGGAGAAGGCGCTGGCGCAGAAATACGCCGTCCGCTTCACGCCGACGATCCAGTTCTTCCCGCCGAAGCCCGCCGACGCGAAGAAGTCGGGCCGCGACATCGAAGCGGCGCGCATGCCCGGCTATATGCGGCCGTTCCCGTTTTACGTGATGTTCCAGTTCGTGCAGGACGAGGGCTACAAGGCGGGCGCGTTCCGCGACTACTACAAGAAGAAGCACGAAGATTCCGTCGCCGCCGGCGGCAAGGCGCACACCTGGTAATCCCCCTCTCCCCTTGGGGAGAGGGGGAGGGGCGAGGCGCGATTCCGCAAAGCACGGTCCTGGCCTGGAAGCATGATGCCGGCGCAGCCATTTGCGAAGGCGGTCTGCGCGAACGTTTAAACCAAGCCCGCGCGCTGTCCCCTCACCCCGTGCCCCTCTCCCCCAAGGGGAGAGGGGAAGCCGTTGACTTGCGTGTTACGAACCCCCACTTTTCCGGCAGCGCCGATTTGATCGTCAGCTTGCGGGGCGCTCTAGAAAAGCCGCTAAAGCGAGGGTGAACCGCCCGGCGCTCGCTGCGGCGGTTTTGTCTTGCGCCGTTCGGGGTCATGAGCAGCACTCTCATTCTGGTCCTCTCCGGCCTCGTCATCGGCGCGCTGTTCGGCGCGGTCGTCCAGCGCACGAATTTCTGCTCGATGGGCGCCATTTCGGACGCCGTGGCGCTGGGCGACACGAAGCGCCTGCGCGCCTGGCTGCTCGCCATCGCCGTTGCGATCATCGGCACCTACGCGCTGCTGCTGTCGGGCGTCGTCGCGGTCGACCAGAGCTTTTATCTGGCCCCGCGCGTCGCCTGGGCGGCGATGCTGCTGGGCGGGCTCCTGTTCGGCTTCGGCATGGTGCTGGCCGGCGGCTGCGCGAGCCGCACCGTCGTCCGCGTCGGCGCCGGCAGCCTGAAGAGCTTCATCGTCTTCATCGTCATGGGCCTCGTCGGCTACATGACGGCGCGCGGGCTCCTCTACTACGTGCGCACCTCCGTGGAAGTCGCCGGCACCGATCTGAGCAAGGTCGGCTTGCCGTCGCAGGGATTGCCGTCGGTCGCCGCCGGCCTCTTCGGCCTCGGCGCGGAGACCGCGATCGGGGTCGTCGCCGGCCTCCTCGCCGCCGCGGTCATCGTCTGGTGCGTCAGCGACCGCGCGTTCCGGGGCAGCGCGCGCGACCTCGCGGCGGGGCTCGCGCTCGGCGCGCTGGTGACGGCGGGCTGGGCGGCCACGGGCTGGCTTGCCGCCGACGAGTTCGAGCCGGTGCCGCCGGCCTCGCTGACGCTGATCGGCCCCGCCGGCGAGACGCTGCAGTATCTGATGACCTTCACCGGCGCCAAGATCTCGTTCGGCGTTTCGGTCGTGCTCGGCATGCTGGCCGGAAGCTTCGCCGCCGCGGTCGCCAGCCGCACGTTCCGGATCGAGATGTTCGCCGATCGCGGCGACATGCTGCGCCACATGGGCGGCGCGGCGCTGATGGGCTTCGGCGGCGTGATGGCGGCGGGCTGCACGGTAGGGCAGGGCCTGACCGGCGTCGCCACGCTCGGCATCGGCAGCCTGCTCGCGTTCGGCGGCATCGTCGCCGGCGCGATTCTCTCGGTGAAGCTGCTGATGTGGCGCATGGAGCGCGCGGCGCTCGACCGCGGCATCTGAGCGGCTCCTCAGCGCCGCGGCCACTTTCCGCCCGCGCGAATCCGCTCGAACCAGGGATCGTGCGCGGGGCCGAGGGGAAACGCGGCCGCGATGAAGTCGATGAGAAGCCGCGTCTTGGCGGGCAGGAACTTGCGGCTCGGATAGAGGGCGAAGATGCCCACTTCGCCCGCCGACCAATCGTCGAGCAGCGTGACGAGCCGCCCGGAGGCGAGGTGCCGCCACAGGTTGAAGCTCGGATGGATGGTGATGCCGACGCCGTCGGCCGCGGCCTCCGACAACAGCTCGTTGTTGTTCGACTGGAGGCAGAGCGAGACCTTGACCGTCTCGGTCCGGCCGCCGCGCCGAAACGTCCAGTCGTCGTTCCAGCGGAAGAGGTTCGGCGCCAGGCAGCGATGGCCGGCCAGCTCGGCCGGCGCGCGCGGAACGCCGGCGCGCTTCAGGTACCCGGGCGCGGCGCTCACCATGAGGCGCGACGTGGCGAGCCGCCGCGCGATCAGCGAGGGCGGAAGCCCCTGCGCCGCGATCCGCACCGCGAGGTCGCGGCCTTCCTCGATGAGGTCGATGTTGCGGTTGCTGACGAGGAAGTCGACGCTGATGTCGGGATATTTCCGCATGAACTCCTGGATGATCGGGCGCACCTCGGCGACGCCGAAAAACATCGGCGCCGAGATGCGCAGATGGCCGCGCGGCAGCGCGCCGAGCGATCCGGCCGCCTCTTCGGCGTCCTCGATGTCGGCAAGCAGCTGAACGCAGCGCTCGTAGTAGGCGGCACCGGCCTCGGTCAGGCTCAGCTGGCGGGTCGAGCGGTTGACGAGCCGCGTGCCGATCCGCTGTTCGAGGTTCTGCACATGCTTGGTCACCATCGCCGGCGAGAGTTTCAGGCCCTTTGCGGCGCGCGTGAAATTCTTGGTTTCGGCGACACGCGCGAAGGCGCGCATGCTGGTGAGCGTGTCCATGCCGGGCGCATTCCCTGCAATCAGGAAACACTGCATTTACCACAGGCGGGATGTTCGCGGCGTCACAAACATGCAATCGTGAATATGACAGAATGACCGGCGGCTGGGGCTGGGGAGTCCCGTGGGCGGGCCGCCGATAGTGCGAGACAAAGGACACGCCCCCCGTGCGCCGAAACACATTTCCCGACCGCATCCGCGCGCTCGAACCTTTTTCCGAGCGCTTCGACGCGTTCCGCCTGCGCGCCGAGGCCTGCGACGTGCTGTTCGCGACCTATCCCGCCGGCACCCGCGTCGAGCCCCACACGCATCCGAGCGACAATTGGGGCGTCGTCGTCAAAGGCCGCATCGTCCTCGTCGTGGACGGCGGCGAGCTCCGCCTCGGCCCGGGCGAGTGGTATCACGTCCCGCCGCGCACGCAGCATTCCGCGCGCTTCGAGACCGACACCGAGCAGATCGAATTCTGGTTCAAAGCGCCGCTGCCGCGCCATCTGCGCTTCGGCCGCGCGCGGACGCTCCGGCGCGGCGCCAAAGCCGACCCCGCGCCGGCGACCTAGCTGTTCTAGGCATCGGCGCGCGATCGGGCAGCGTACGCGGCTCCCTGCGCCGATTCGTGCCTTCCTCCCCCGACCACCAGCAAACGAGGCTCATCATGGCACTGCGACTGGGCGATACCGCGCCGAATTTCGAAGCCGAGACGACCGAAGGCCGCATCGACTTCCACCGCTGGATCGGCGAGAGCTGGGCGGTGCTGTTCTCGCACCCCAAGGACTTCACGCCGGTCTGCACGACCGAGCTCGGCTCGATGGCCAAGCTCAAGCCGGAGTTCGAAAAGCGCAACGTGAAGGTGATCGGCTTGAGCGTCGATCCCGTCGACGACCACCGGCGCTGGGCAGAGGACATCCGCGCCACGCAGGGCGCCGCGCTCAACTATCCGCTCATCGGCGACACCGATCTCGCCGTCGCCAAGCTCTACGACATGATCCATCCCAACGTTTCGGGCACCTCGGCCGGGCGCACGCCCGCCGACAACGCCACGGTGCGCTGCGTTTTCGTCATCGGCCCCGACAAGAAGGTCAAGCTCATGATCACCTATCCGATGACGACGGGCCGAAATTTCAGCGAGCTGCTGCGCGTCATCGACTCGCTGCAATTGACCGCGAAGCACAAGGTGGCGACGCCCGCGAACTGGCAGCCCGGCGGCGAGGTCATCATCGCCGGCTCGGTCTCGGACGACGAGGCGCGCAAGACCTATCCTCAAGGCTGGAAGGCGCCGCGGCCCTATCTCCGCATCGTGCCGCAGCCGCACTGAACCTCGCGCGCCGCCCCTGGCGAATCTCCACGGTAGGCATCGGAGAATCCGCCGGCGCGGCGCGCAAGACGGTTTGTGATCCGGTCAAACCCGAATATGATCGCTCCGCGACGGACGGACGGGCGCGCCCGCCCGCCTTGCACAAGGGGAGGAAACCGATGAAGCGTCTCCTGTTCATCGCCGCCGGCGCGGCGCTCGCGGCGGGGCCCGCCGCGGCGCAGCAGGCCGATGGCCGCCTGCTCGCCATGTCCTGCATGAATTGCCACGGCCCGGGCGGAAAAAGTCCCGGCGATATCCCCAGTATCTCCGGGAAATCCGAGGATTTCCTGAAGAACGCGCTCGTCGATTTCCGCGATGGCAAGCGCAGCGGGACGGCGTCGACCGTCATGACGCGCCTCGCCAAGGGCTACACCGACGAGGAGATTGCGGCGGTGTCCAAGTACGTCGCCACGCTGAAGTAGGGAGGGAGCCATGACCCGCATTTCCCGACGTGAATTCGCCGCCGGCGTGGCCGGCACCGCGGCCATGGCGGGCTTCGCGCCCGCGGCCCTCGGCCAGGCGCGGCCGCGCGTCGTCGTCGTGGGCGGCGGCTTCGGCGGCGCCACGGCGGCGAAGTATCTCCGCACGCTCGACCAGAACATCCAGGTGACGCTGGTCGAGCCGTCCCAGACCTTCTACACCTGCCCGTTCAGCAATCTCGTGCTCGGCGGCTTGAGAACGCTGCCGGACATCGCGCACAACTACGACGCGATGCGCGCCAAACACGGCGTCAACGTCGTGCATTCGACCGCGACCCGGGCCGATCCCGCGCAGAAGACGGTGACGCTCGCGAACGGGCAGACGCTGCAATACGACAAGCTCGTGCTCTCGCCCGGCATCGATCTGAAATGGGGCGCCATCGCCGGTTACGACGAGAAGGACGCGGAGCTGCTGCCGCACGCCTGGAAGGCGGGACCGCAAACGACGCTGCTGCGCCGCCAGCTCGAGGCGATGAACGACGGCGGCGTGTTCATCATCGCGTGTCCCGCCGATCCCTTCCGCTGCCCGCCCGGCCCCTACGAGCGCGTCAGCATGATCGCGCACTATCTCAAGACCAACAAACCAAGGTCGAAGATCCTGATCCTCGACGCCAAGGAGGCCTTCTCGAAGCAGGGCCTCTTCATGGGCGGCTGGAAGGCGCTCTACGACGGCATGATCGAATGGGTGCCGCTCTCCAAGGACGGCAAGGTGGTGAAAGTTGACGCCGGCGCGAAGCAGCTCGAATGCGAGCTCGGCGCCAAGCACAAGGGCGACGTCATCAACATCGTCCCGCCGCAGAAGGCGGGCGCCATCGCGATGGCCGCCGACGTCGCCCAGGGCGATTGGTGCCCGATCAATCCGGCGACGTTCGAATCGACCAAGCAGAAGGACATCCACGTCATCGGCGACGCGTCGATCGCGGCGCCGATGCCGAAATCCGGCTTCTCGGCCTCGAGCCAGGGCAAGGTCGTGGCGGCGGCGATCGTCGCCATGCTCCAGGGCAAGCAGCCGTCGACGCCGTCCTTCGCCAACACCTGTTACAGCGTGGTGGGACCCGACTACGGCATCTCGGTCGCCAACGTCTATGTCGTCAAGGACGGAAAAATGGCGGTGGCGCCGGGCGGCGGCGTGAGCCCCGCGCAAGCCGACGCCGCGTTCCGCAAGGCCGAGGCCCGCTACGCCGAGAGCTGGTACAAGGCGAATGCTGCCGAGGTTTGGGGGTAGTAGCGCACCGAACGCGTCAGCGCCGGCCCTCACTTCCCATTCGCCGCCAAGAGGCGTCGAATGGGCCCCTTCTCTCCCGGAGGGAGAGAGAAGAAGGAAGTGCCTCTTTCTTTTCTCTCCCTCTGGGAGAGAAGGGGCCCAAATCGCCGCCTGGCGATTTGGGAAGTGAGGGCACTGCGCCGCCGCGCTATAGAGGGCGGCGATGACGCTGCCCATCGACGCCGTTCTCCCCGACATCCGCGCATCGCTCGCGCGCACGCCGAACCTCGTGCTGCAGGCGGCGCCGGGCGCGGGCAAGACGACGCGCGTGCCGCCCGCCCTGCTCGATGCGGAGTGGCTCGGCGGACGGAAGATCGTCGTGCTCGAGCCGCGCCGGCTCGCGGCGCGCGCGGCGGCTCGGTTCATGGCGGCGAGCCGCGGCGAGGAGGTGGGCGAGACCGTCGGCTATCGCGTGCGGCTCGACAGCAAGGTCGGCCCCCGGACGCGGATCGAGCTCGTCACCGATGGCCTGTTCCTGCGCCGCCTCCAGTCCGATCCTGGCTTGGACGGCATCGGCGCGGTCTTCTTCGACGAGGTGCACGAGCGCAGCCTCGAAGTCGATCTCGCGCTGGCGCTCTGCCTCGAAGCGCAGGGCGCGCTGCGTCCCGATCTCCGCCTCGTCGCCATGTCGGCGACGCTCGAGGGCGCGGCACTGGCGCGGCTCATGCAGGCGGAAGCGATCGGCAGCGAAGGCCGCGCGTTTCCGGTCGAGACGCGCTGGCTCGGCCGGCCCGAGCCGCGCGCGTTCATCGAAGATGCGGTTGCCGCCGCGGTCCGCCGCGCGCATGGCGAGACCGGCGGCGACATGCTCGTTTTCCTGCCGGGTGCTGGCGAGATCCGGCGCACCGGCGAACGGCTCGGCGCGCTGCCGCCGGCGACGCGCGTGGCGCCGCTCTACGGCGATCTCGATCTCGCCGCGCAGGACGCCGCGATCCGTCCGAGCCCGGCGGGCGAGCGCAAGGTCGTGCTCGCCACGTCGATCGCCGAAACGAGCCTCACGATCGAAGGCGTGCGCGTGGTGATCGACAGCGGGCTCGCGCGCGTGCCGCGATTCGAGCCGGCCAGCGGCATGACGCGGCTCGAGACCGTACGCGTCTCGCAGGCTTCGGCCGAGCAGAGGAGAGGGCGCGCGGGCCGCGTTGCGCCGGGTGTCTGCTACCGCCTCTGGAGCGAGGCCGAGCACAAGAGCCTGCCGCAATACCCTGCGCCCGAGATTCGCGAGGCCGACCTCGCGCCGCTGGCGCTCGAGCTTGCGGTCTGGGGCGCGCGCGATGCGGCGCGGCTCGCTTGGCTCGATCCGCCGCCGGCGCAGGCGCTGGCGCAGGCCCGCGAATTGCTCGAGCGGCTCGGCGCGCTCGATGCGGCCGGCGCGGTCACTGCGCACGGCCGCGCGATGGCCGGTTTCGGCGCGCATCCGCGCCTCGCGCACATGATGCTCGCGGGCAAGGCCATGGGCGCGGGCGCGCTCGCCTGCGATCTCGCGGCGCTGATCGAAGAGCGCAATCCCGCGCGCACGCTCAAAGGCATCGACATCCGACTGCGCCTTGGCCTGTTGCGCGAGCGCGTTGACGACCGCGCCAGCGACCGCATCCGGCGCGTGGCCGAGATGTGGCGGCGCCAATTGAAGGCCGGCGCGGACGAGGTGGGCGACGAAGCTGCCGGCCGCCTGCTGGCGCTCGCCTATCCCGACCGCGTCGCGCAGCGCCGCGGCGACACGCGCGGCAGCTTCCGTCTGGCGAACGGACGCGGAGCCTGGTGCGATGAGGCCGATCCGCTCGCCGCGTCGCCCTATCTCGCGATTGCCGAGCTCGACGGCGACAAGCAGGACGCGCGCATCTTCCGCGCCGCGCCGCTCGCGCGCGCCGACCTCGATGCGCTGTTCGCCGACCGCATCCGCGCCGCGGAGCGGGTGGAGTGGGACGCGCGCGAGCAGGCGGTCAAGGCGCGCCGGCGCACGACGCTGGACGCGCTGGTGCTCGCCGAGGCGCCGCTTGCGGCGCCCGATCCGGCGGCCGTGACCGCGGCGGTGCTTGACGGCATTCGCGCGCTCGGTCTCGCCGCGCTTCCGTGGACCGGCGAGGCCGAGACGCTGCGCGCGCGGATCGCGCTGCTGCGCCGGATCGAGGGCGCCGATGCGGGCTGGCCCGATGTCTCCGACGCGGCGCTGGGCGCTACGCTCGGCGATTGGCTCGCCCCCTTCCTCGCAGGCATCGCGCGGCGGGCGGATTTCGCGCGCATCCCGCTGGCGCGCGCGCTCGAAGCGATGCTGGATCGGAAGCGGAGGCAGCGGCTCGAGCGCGAGGCGCCGCTCGAGATCGCGGTGCCGAGCGGGCGGCGCGCGCGCATCGACTATGTCTCGGGGCCGGAGCCGGTCCTGGCCGTGCGCATCCAGGAGATGTTCGGCGCCACGGCGACGCCCGCCGTCGCCGGCGGGCGCGTGCCGCTGCTGCTGCATCTGCTCTCGCCGGCGCAGCGGCCGATCCAGGTCACGCGCGATCTCGCGAGCTTCTGGCGGCGCGGCTATCCCGAGGCGCGCGGCGATCTGCGCGGCCGCTATCCCAAGCACTACTGGCCCGACGATCCCTTCGCCGCCCAACCGACGAGCCGCGTGCGCCCGCGCTGAGCACGCGCCGCGTGCCACTGACGCGAGCGCCTGCCCTCACTTCCCATCGCCGCGCGAAGGGCGCGTCGATGGGCCCCTTCTCTCCCGCTTGCGGGAGAGAGAAGAAAGGAGGCGCGGCCACTTACTTCTCTCTCCCACGAAGTGGGAGAGAAGGGGCCCGACGCTGCGCCCTTGCGCAGCGTCGGGAAGTGAGGGCTTTTCACGCGGAAGTTTTCTGCAGCGCCGCCATCTTCTCCTCGAACGGCCGCCGATAGCCCTTCTCGACGGCGGACTTGGCGCGCGCGGCGAACTTGCCCGGGTCGGCGTGCACGCCCGTCCCTTCGACCAGGCGGTTCATGAAATTGGCGAGGCAACAGATCGCGATCGCCTGCATCAACGCCTCGTCGCTCCAGCCGGCCGCGTAGACGGCCGCGGCATCGGCCGGCGTCATGCGCGTCGGCGTCTCGGTGAGCTTCTTCGCGTAGCGGAGCAGCGGCTTCAGCTTGGCATCGACCGGCGCCGCGTCGACATCGACCTTGAGCTTGTCGAACACGTCCTTGCTGGCGCCCAGGAGCACGGCCGTGGCCGAATGCCCGCCGAAGCAGTATTCGCAGGCGTTGAGCTGCGAGACGTAGGAGAAGATCAGCTCGCGGTCGCGCGGCGCGAGCGGGCCGGGGCCGCGGAAGACCTGCTGGCTGAACTCGACGATGGGCGTGAACAGGTCGGGATATGCGGCGAAGACATCGAAGACGGAGGCATTCTCCGGAAGATCGCGAACCAGCGCCATCGGTTCCTCCCTCGGGCCAGCGGCGAGGCGAGAGTATCGTGCCGGCGGCGCTTGCCAAAGCATATCGCGGGTTGAATTCGCCTCCGCGCGCGCTAGGAATGGCGCGCGAAAGGCATGCCATGTTCGAAGCCGCGGAGATCAAGCACAAGGTCGGCAAGAAGACGTTCGAGCGCGAGGCGCCGCGTCTGCGCGAGGCGCTGATCGCGGCGCAGAAGGCGCTCGACGAGAAGAAGCCGTTCGAGGTGGTGATTCTCGTCGCCGGCCTCGCCGGCTCGGGCAAGGGCGACGTGCTCGCCACGCTCAACGAGTGGATGGACCCGCGCCTCCTCGAAACCTCGGCCGGCGATACGCCCACCGACGAGGAGCGCGAGCGGCCGTTCATGTGGCGCTTCTGGCGCGCGCTGCCGCCCAAGGGCCGGATCGGACTCTTCCTGCACTCCTGGTACCAGGACCCGGTCGCGGCGCGCGCGGCGGGCGAGCTCGGCCGGTCCGATCTCGACCAGCGCCTCGCCGAGATCCGCCGCTTCGAGCGCATGCTCGCCGACGAAGGCGCGCTGCTGCTGAAGTTCTGGCTGCACGTCTCGATGAAGCAGCAGCGGAAGCGCCTCGCCAGGCTCGAGAGGAAGCGCGCGACGCGCTGGCGCGCGACCAAGGCCGACTGGAAGGAGCACAAGCGCTACGCGAAGGTGGCGGGCGCGTGGCGCCACGCGATCCGCACGACCAACCACGCGCACGCGCCGTGGACGGTGGTGGCGGCGGCCGATCCGGAATTCCGCACGCTCACCGTGGCCAAGACGCTCGCCGCTGCGCTCGAGCAGCGCCTGGCCGGGCCGCGCCGGGTCGTCACCATCACGGCGCCGGCGCCGATTCCGCCGGTCGACGGAAGGCGCCTGCTCGATGCGCTCGATCTTTCGGCCAACCTCGACCCGCGCGGATACAAGGAGCGGCTCGAAGCGCTGCAGCGCCGGCTCAGCAAGCTCACGCGCGGCAAGCATTTCAAGCGGCGCGCGGCCGTGTTGGTGTTCGAGGGGCCCGACGCGGCGGGGAAGGGCGGCACGATCCGGCGCGTCGCCGGCGGGCTCGACGCGCGCTTCTTCCGCATCGTGCCGGTCGCGGCGCCCACCGACGAGGAGCGCGCGCATCCCTATCTCTGGCGCTTCTGGCGCCACCTGCCGCGCCGCGGGCATGTGACGATCTACGACCGCTCCTGGTACGGCCGCGTGCTGGTCGAGCGCGTCGAGGGCTACGCCGAAGCGGACGACTGGCTGCGCGCCTACGCCGAAATCAACGATTTCGAGGAGGACATGGCGCGCGACGGCGTCGTGCTCGCGAAATTCTGGCTCGCGATCAGCCCCGAGGAGCAGCTGCGCCGCTTCGAGGAGCGCGCGGGCACGGCGTTCAAGCGCTACAAGCTCGGCGCCGACGACTGGCGCAACCGCAAGAAGTGGGAGCAGTACGCGGCCGCCGCCAACGACATGTTCGAACGCACCTCGACCGGCCCGACGCCCTGGACGCTCGTCGCCGCCGAAGACAAGCGCCACGCGCGCATCAAGGTGCTCGAGACGATCTGCCAGCGCATCGAGGCGGCGCTGGGATAGTTCCCCCTCTCCCCGGGGAGAGGGGGCAGGGGGCGAGGGGGAGCCCCTCCGCTCACGCAGTACACCTTGGCTTTCGTTGGCTTCGATTGGCTTTTCTTGGCTTTTCGGGCCGTCCTGCCTTGGCTTTCCTTGGCTTCGGCGCGCGGCCGACCTTGGCTTTTCTTGGCTTTGCGCCAACGGCGTTGCCGTCATTCGCCGCGCCGGCGCCGGCACGCGCCGCCGCGATGTTTACATCACCCCCACCCCCGAAAACGTCAACAAACGTAACCATTCGTCAACATCCGCAAACATCGGCGGCGGGCGGACGCGCCATCGGCGATCGCCACCGGCGGACGTCGCGCGTCGACGCGAACGCCGCCCGTGCAATCCCAGCCTCGCGGAACCCCGCGCATCTCCGCCGGCTCCGCCGTTCAAGTGTGGCCGCGCGGCCAACACATCACCTCCTGCCGCCGACGACCCGCGCCGGCACAGCCGAAAGAGGAAAAAGTGGGTGGAGATATAATTCTTGTTTTGTTCGTTTTCAAGCTCACTCGTCCGCGGGCTTGCCTCAGCTTGAATTTCGCCAGGAGAAGGAGTGGAGGCCGAGGGAGGCGTAGGGGCGGGTCTCCGACCCGCCCGTGCCGAAATGTGACGCGCGTTGCCGGAAATGCACCCCGCCGACGCTCTACTAGGGCGGCCAGCGCCGGACCGGCGGAAGCACGGGCGGGTCGGAGACCCGCCCCTACGATGCGACTCGGCCGCCTTTCGTTCAGGCAATTTTCAATCTGAGGCGTTGCCCGTCCCGGTCCGTGATACGACGCGACGCCGGTTTTCCGTGCCCGTATCACTTTGCGAGCCGGCGCGCCCGTCCGACTTAATTCGTCAATGGCTCAGCCCGCCTTCCGCGAGGGCTTAAGCGGCAAGTCCAGCGCGACGCGGTCGTGCATCACCCGGGGCGTGATGCGGCCGCGCGCGCCGCGTTCGAGGCGGACCAGGCCGTAGCGCTCCATGGTCTTGAGCGTGCGCGACAGGTTCGACTTGGCCTTGCCGGTGATGCGGGCCAGCTCGTCGAGCGAGCCGGGCGACCTCTCGGCGATGACGCGCAGCAGCGCGCGATTGGCGGCGGAGAGCACCTTGGCAAAGGATTCGGTGGACGCGAACCAGACCTTGGGCTCGCCCGGCGAAACGCGGCGCTCGCCGCGCGCTACGGCCATGGTGCGCGCCTTCATTTCTTCGTAGCTGGCGATGCCGACCCTGAGCGTCGTCATGGGTCACTCCTCGCTCGCGCAATGCCGGCACGCCTCGACGCCGTTGCGATCGTACTCCCGCGCGATGGACTGCCTTGCCGGCGAGTCGCCGGCCTCATGCCGCGCGCGGCCTCACCTCCCGCTCGATCCGGCGGCGCGTCGAGCGCACGGCGACATCGAGGTCGTAGCGGGCCTGGAGATTGATCCAGAACTCCGGCGAGGTGCCGAAATAGCGCGCGAGCCGCATCGCCGTGTCGGTCGTCATGGCGCGGCGGCCGAGCACGATCTCGTTGACCCGCGAGCGCGCCACCTTGATGGCGAAGGCGAGCTCGTAGACGCTCATGCCGAGCGGCGTCAGAAACTCGTCGCGCAGGATCTCGCCCGGATGCACGGGCGGCAGCCGCCGGCCCGAACGCACGTCCGAGAAGTCAACCTTGTCGAGGTCGTCCCGCTTGATGGTCATCGCCTCGGTCCTCAATGGTAGTCCACGATCTCGACGTCCCAAGCCTCGCCCTCGCGCCAGACGAAGCAGATCCGCCATTGATCGTTGATGCGGATGCTGTGCTGGCCCCGACGATCGCCGTGGAGCGCCTCGAGCCGGTTGCCCGGCGGCGCGCGCAGGTCGTCCAGCTGCTTGGCCGCATCGATCGCCAGGAGCTTCGCGCGCGCCCGCGCCTGGATCTGCAGCGGCAGGTGACGGACCGCATGGCCGACAAAGATCGCCGCGGTGCGTTTGTCGGCGAAGCTCTTGATCACGACCGGACGTACCGCGGGACGGTACGTCCGTCAAGAGGCCTCGTCCCGCATCGCGGTACGGCCGGTCATGTCGGGAAAAGGGGTCTGACCTGTGACCTTCCTTTGTCCGGAACCCGAGAGCGCGCAACGCTTTATCCAACTCCGACCCCGATTATTCGAAAAAACCTGCGCGGTGCAGGGCTCCGATCACTTGACGGGCTGTGAGCGCGGGGAGCCGCCTGCTCACGAGTGAATAGCGATCTTGACCTGCCGCAGGCGCGATTCCTCTTGCTGCGGGATAGGCTCTCCTTGGTCTTCACGATACCCGACGGCCAGGCGAATGGCGTCCTCCGCCTGTGCGAGAGCCTCTTTCTCCGTCTCGCCAAACGTCACGACTTCCGGCAACGCCGGCACAAGGACAAGAAACCCGCCTTCCTGCTGGCGCTCCAGAACGACAGTAAAGTTGTACTCCCGGGGCATCGTGGGCTCCTCGTATGCTTGATCGTAACAGTAGCTGTAAGGGTGCCAAGGATGCAGGCGCACAAGCATTAATTCAACTCTAGCGCTGTTCACGATGTTGCGGACGCGCCGATGTGCGCGACAGCTTCGATCTCCACCTTCATCGCGGGTTCGGCCAGCGCGGCCACCTGCACAAGCGTGCTGGCCGGGAAGTTTCCGGTGAAGACCTCCTGGCGCGCGCGCCACACCTCCTTGCGGTCCCGGATGTCGGTCACGTAGATCGTGATCTTGACGACGTCGGACATAGCTCCGCCGGCGGCGCGCAGCAGGTCGCGGATCTTCGCGAAGATGACCTTCGACTGCTCGTAGGCGCCGGCGCCCTCCACGGCATCGAAGTCGCCGCGGCGCCGCGCCGTCATGCCGGAGACATACGCGATGCCGCCGACGACGAGGCAATTCGACCACAGCCCCGGCGGCGGCTCCGTCACCGCATCGCTGACGACGCGCTTGATCTTCGACATGATTCGATCCCCGGCCCTGCTCGTTAGATGTTCCGAACTTTCTTGTTGCAGATGAAGCTTTGAGTCTCCGGCGCCATGGATGCCGGAAGACTTCCGTCGTCGACGGCGACCATCACATGCAAGTAGTCGTCAGTGTCCTCCAAGACTTCGACTTCCACCTGATACGTCTTCGAGTCCAATTCGACTTCGTACACGCGTTCCTCGTCCGAGGCCGACGCCAATTGCTCGGGCGTCATCGCCGACCACCGCTGCAGCTCGATATCAAGGACTCTGCGCCACCGCTCGCGTCGCGTCATGTTGCTGCACCGGGCCATCTTAGATTTCGGGCGGCCAAGCGGCGGCGGGCCGAGGATGCGCACCCGATCGTTTGCGCCGTCTCGGGCCAGTCCGCATGACGCCGGGATACCCTTTCAAGGGGCGGAGCTTTTCGAACCGATACGCCCATTCCGGTGAATCGTCGATGGCGACATGGTAGAGCGGCTCGCGGCCGGTACGGCTGTCGAACAGCGCGCGCGGAATGTTCACCATCTTTGGCGATCGTCCCCGCGAATACGTGACGGGCGTGCCGCAGCGGGAACAGAATGCCCGCGTGTCTCCGCTCGCCTCGTCCTTGAACCGGGTGAGCTGCCGCTCGCCCTTGGCGACGCGAAAGCGGCTGCGCCAACAGCCGACATAGGTCGCATAGGCGGCGCCATGCACACGCTGACTGGCGCGCGAATGATCGTGCCATGCCCAAAATGCGGGGATGCGGATCTCGACGTGCACTTTGCCGCACAAGCACTGACCCGCGGCGATGCCCGCTGGCGCCTTGACCCACGCTTTCACCGCAACCCGGCTCATCCCGCACCTGCACCCGCGCAATTTCAACGCTGACCCTGAGTACACGTTTACTCAAATCGCCTTGAGCAATTCAGCGATAGCAGATGCTCTCCAGACTACTCCGAGGTCCGACTCGCTGTTGATCCTCCCGCTATAGATCCCGAGGAAGCGCCAAACGGGACCGCTAACAGCCGCAGAGCCACCGCCAATCTTTTGGACCCACCCGCCGTTCCGATAGGCAACCACGGCGGAACCTGATTGTCCCCGCCGCGTCCGGCAATCGATAAGAAATTTCGGAAGGTCGTCCTGATCTATATCCGGCTCGGATGCCATGAAGCCGGTGGCCCAAATTGCCAGCCCGCCGCCTGCACCGATTCCGAACGGGAAACCGATCACACTAATCACATCGGCGGGTCCAATATGCAGATCGTACCCGGGATTGCTGGGGTCATATGAGTATAGCTCGACATCGTCCAGCTTTGTGAGCGGCAGAGCCACAAAGTCGGCTTTCGGTCCGAGGTGCGGGTGCTCGTGCCAGAGTGGGCGCTCGTCCTCGAACAACAGCTCTTTACGGTTGACCCAACCACCCAGCCTCCCCTTTTGATTGTGAAGGATCGTGACATTGTTTGGCAGGCCGCCGGTCAGAGAGAGGGGCTGATCGGTATTTTGATCTCGCCCAGTGAGGTTGTGACGATTCGTGATCAGCACTGGCCCCTTGGCAGTTTGAGCGACAAAGCCGGTTCCCGTGGCGAGCTGCTGATCGTTGAAGCGCATCGCGATGAACAGCGACATCACCGAAGGCTGAGCGAGCATAATTGCCAAGCGATGGCTCCACTATTTTCGAGCGCCGGAAAGCTAAAGCGATATTGGATGACTGCAGCCCTGTTCAGAAAATGGGCAGGCGTTAGGTACTGGTGTGTTCTTAACCGAGGCCCTAAGCTCGCTGCGCTGCGCATGCGGCGCGGCAAGATGAGAGCGTACTGTTAGGCATTCACCTCCTTCTTGAAGTAACGGGTAGACACCGAGTTGGAGCGATGAGCTTCCGATTTCGACTAGGTCCGTTCACGTTCGGTCGCACAGGTACGCGCCTGAGCTTGGGGGACGCGGGATTGGGTTATCGATCCCGCTGACTGGAAAAGGTCGCTCTTTTGGAAGGATAGGCTTCGGCCCGTTCAATTGGTACTTCGGAGGGCCGCGAGCCGTGCCGCCGGAAGCGCGCGACAGCGAAGCCGAAGTACAAGAACCGCGCGTACTGGTCTCCTACGAGGTGGCGGCTATCGAGGCCTTCCGATCCGACCAGGAGTTCCTCGAGAGGCTACGGCGCTACGGCGTACCTTGGCGTGGTGTCCAAGAGCGTCTCAAGGAAGAGTTCCCGGACCTCCTAACCGATCGCGACAACATCGCCTACAGCCTAGTGCCGAAGGCATTGGACGCCGTCTTTGGCCCACAGGAGACAGGGTGGACAACTGAGAGGCGAACATCGAAAAGCGGTGGAGGCTACACGACATGGATCGTGACTGGATCAAGGCGCCCATGAAAGTACGCGCGTGGGCGCGCCGTACTCAAGGAGATTGAGCGTCTCCAGGCTCAAGAGTCAGGGAAATCGAGGTCAGAGTGCGATTTGAGAAAAGGGGTCTAACCCCGTCGCCTCGTAAGTTAATCGGCGACGATGAAGTACCGATTTATCTTTCCTCGCTTGACTTCCATATGCCCGAGCCTCTTACCCTGACGATCGCGATGAACGACCTTCCAGCTTGCAGGCTTGTCGATTCTGCTCTCCTTGCTTTTGTCGGCGTGCCGCATCACAGCCTCAAACTCCTCGCGCGAGACTTCAAGCCACATTTCAATTCTCCAAGTTTGTCGCGGGGAAACATAGCTCACTAGGTGTCTGTCGCCTTACGTTATCCTCACGTAAGCGATTGCGCGCTGAAATCTTGCATAAGTGCGCAGTCTTTTGCGCGTCGCCTAGTTTGACGGGATTTGCTATTCCGCCGCCACCGGGTGCGCCGCCGCGCTCGGCGCTGCCACCACATGCGCCTTCCGCCTTCGCGCGAGAATGATATACGCCGTCGGCACGACGAACAGCGTGAACAGCGTGCCCATCAGGAGGCCGCCGACGATGACCCAGCCGATCTGCTGGCGGCTCTCGGCGCCGGCGCCGGTGGCAACAGCGAGCGGCAGGGAGCCCAGCACCATGGCACCGGTCGTCATCAGGATCGGGCGGAGGCGCAAGACCGCGGATTCGATCACCGCCGCGCGCTTCTCGCTGCCGCGCTCCTGCAGCTGGTTCGCGAACTCGACGATGAGGATGCCGTGCTTGGTGATGAGCCCCACCAGGGTCACGAGCCCGATCTGGCTGTAGACGTTGAGCGTGCCGCCGGTGAGCTTCAACGCGAGGAGGGCGCCCGCCATCGAGAGCGGCACGGTCAGCATGATGATCAAGGGATCGACGAAGCTCTCGAACTGCGCCGCCAGCACGAGGTAGATGAAGGCGAGCGCCAGCAGGAACGTCATGTAGAGCCCGCCCGAGGCCTTCCTGAATTCGCGGCTCTGCCCGTCGAGGTCGTAGAGCATGCTGGAGGGGAGCTTCCTCGCCTCGGCCTCGAGGAAATCGATCGCCTCGCCGAGCGTGAAGCCGGCGGCGAGCGTCGCCGTGATCGTCGCCGAGCGCAGCTTGTTGAAGTGGTTGAGCTCGCGCGGCGTCACCGTCTCGCGCAGGGTCACGAGGTTGGCGAGCGGCACCATCTCGCCGGCGCGCGAGCGCACGTAGATGCTGGTGAGGTCGCGCGGTGTCACGCGCGCGGTGTCGGCGACCTGGACCATCACGTCGTATTGCTTGCCGTTGAACTTGAAGCGCGTGACCTGCCGCCCGCCGAGCATCGTCTCGAGCGTGCGCCCGATCACTTCCACGTCGATGCCGAGGTCGGCCGCCTTGTCGCGGTCGATGGCGACCTTGAGCTCGGGCTTGTTGAGCCGGAGATCGGAATCGAGGTTTTGCAGGCCTGGATTCTGCCGCGCCGCCGCCATCAGCTGGTTCACCGCCTTCTCGAGCTCGGGATAGGTGGCCGAGGTCTGCAGCACGAACGAGACCGGCTTGTCGATCGGGCGCTGGCCGAGCGATTGCGGATTGGTCGCGAACGCGAGCAGGCCCGGGATCCCGCCGAACAGCTGCGGCGAGAGCTGCGCCACGATCGCCTGCTGCTTCGTCGTCCGCTCGCGCCAGTCTTTGAGGCCGACGAAGCCGATGAGGTTGCTGACGGTCGGGAAGCCGATCACCGCGAAGTAGCGCTCCTGGAACGGCACGCGCTCGAACATCGCCTCCATGCGCCGGGCCGAGTCGAGCGTGAACTCGATCGTCGAGCCCTCGGGCGCGATGCCGAGCGCGATCACGGTGCCGCGGTCCTCGACCGGCGCGAGTTCCGAGGGCAGCGAGCGGAACAGCGCAAAGGCGAGCACGCCGACCGCCGCGATCACGCCGATCACCAGCGCGCGCATGTCGACGGTGACGGTGAGCGCGCGGCGGTAGCCCTCGCGCATGCCGCCAAGAAACCGCTCGATGACGCGGAACGCCCAGCCGTGCGTCTCGCTGTGCCTGAGGATGCGCGAGCACATCATCGGCGAGAGCGCCAGCGCCGTGAAGCCGGAGACGATCACGGCGCCGGCGAGCGTCAGCGCGAACTCGGCGAAGAGCCGCCCGGTGCGCCCCTCTTGGAACGCGATCGGCGCATAGACCGCGGCCAAGGTCAGCGTCATCGCGAGCACCGCGAAGCCGATCTCCTTCGAACCCTTGAGCGCCGCCTCCATGGGCTTCATGCCCTGCTCGACATAGCGCGCGATGTTCTCGAGCATCACGATCGCATCGTCGACGACGAGGCCGATCGCGAGCACGAAGGCAAGCAGGGTCAGCGTGTTGAGCGAGAAGCCGGCGAGCCACATCAGCGCGAACGCGCCGATCAGCGAGATCGGGATCGTGACCAGCGGGATGATCGTGCCGCGCAGCGAGCGCAGGAAGAAGAAGATGACGAGCGCCACCAGCGCCATTGCCTCGAGGATCGTCGAGAACACATTGCGGATCGAGCGCTCGATGAAGATCGAGGTGTCGTAGCCGACGCGGACGTCCATGCCGGCGGGCAGGTCGCGCGCGATCGCCGGCAGCGCCGCGCGCACCGCGCGGGTCACGTCGAGCGGGTTGGCGGTGGCCTGCTTGACGACGCCGAGCGCCACCGCGTTCTGGCCGTTGAAGCGCGCATAGATGCGGTCGTCGCGCGCGCCGAGCTTGGCTTCGCCCACGTCGCGCAGGCGCACGAGGTAGCCCGGCGTCTCCTTGACGATCAGCTGGTTGAACTCCTCCGTGGTCTTGAGGTCGGTCTCGGCGAGCACCGTGAACTCGCGCTGCGTGCTTTCGATGCGGCCGGCCGGCACTTCGACGTTGTGCTTCCTCAACGCCGCCTCGATGTCCTGCGGCGTGAGCCCGTAGGCCGCGAGCCGCGTGCGGTCGAGCCAGATGCGCATCGCGTAGCGCCGCTCGCCGAAGATGCGGATCTGCGAGACGCCGTCGAGGTTCTGCAGCCGGTCCTTGACGTAGCGGTCGGCGTAGTCGGTGACCTCGAGCGTCGAGTGGCGCGAGCTGAAGAACGAGAGATAGATCACCGGCTGCGCGTCGGCCTCGACCTTGGCGACGACGGGCTCGTCGATGTTGGTAGGCAGCAGGCTCCTGACGCGCGCGACGCGGTCGCGCACGTCGGCGGCGGCGCCGTCGTTGTTGCGGTTGAGGCGGAACTTCACCGTGATCTGGCTCTTCTCGGCGCGGCTGATCGAGGTCATCACCTCGACGCCGTCGATGCCCGAGAGCGATTCCTCGAGCGGCTGCGTGATCTGGCTTTCGATCACGTCGGCGCTGGCGCCGCGGAACGTCGTTTCGACAGAGACGGTGGGCTCGTCGATGTTGGGGTACTCGCGCACCGCGAGCCGCTGGAACGCGATCAGCCCCACCAGCAGCACGACGAGATTGATCACCGTCGCGAAGACGGGGCGCTTGATGCAGAGGGCGGAGATCTTCATGCCCGCATGCCCCTATGCGCGCGCTCAGCCGCCGCCGGCCGCCGGCTTCTTCTCGGCGGGCGCTCCGGGCGGCCTGCACGCGGGAAGCCCGGGCAGCTCGGCCTGCTTCGTCTCGGACGGCTTCGCATTGGGCGGGCCCGCGAGAAGGCAGATCGCGGCGCCTGGCCTGAGCTTGGGGAGGCCCGCGGTGATGACCACATCGCCTTGCCGGAGGCCGGCGGCGATCTCGACCTCCCCCTTGACGCGCTCGCCGAGTTCGACGCGGACCATCATGGCCTTGCCCTCGGCGGCCTTGAACACCGACATGCTGCCGTCGCTGCCCGGCAGCACCGATTGCTCGGGCACGAAGAGCGCGTCGGCTTTCTCCTCGATTGTCAGCACCACGCGCGCGAACAGGCCGGGCCTGAGCACGCCGTCGGGATTGGGGATGCGCGCGCGCAGCACGATCGCGCGGCCGCCGGTCTCGAGCAGCGGGTCGATCGCGTAGACCGTGCCGTCGACCGGGCGGCTCGCCATCGCGTCGAGGCGCAGGCGGATGATCTGTCCCACCTTGACCGATGCGAGCAGCATTTCCGGGACTTTGAAATCGACCTTGAGCGGATTGATCTGCTCGAGATTGACGATCTCCTGGCCCGGCACGAGCAGCGCGCCGACCGAGACCTTGCGCAGGCCGATCACGCCGTCGAACGGGGCGACGAGGCGCATCTTGGCGAGCCGCGCCTCGGCCAGCTTGAGGCTCGCCTCGGCGGAAGCCAGCTCGGCCTGGGCCTTGTCGAGAGCGGCGACGCTGCCGGCACCCTGCTGGCGCAGCCTCGAGGCGCGCTGATGCGTTTCCTTGGCCAGTTCGAGCGCGGCCTTGGTGCGCAGCATCTCGGCTTCGGCCTCGGCCGTGTCGAGCTCGACCAGCAGTTGACCTGCCTTGACGAGCGTACCCTCCTCGAACGCGATCCTCGCGATGCGGCCGGTGACCTCGGGCTTGACGACGATCGATTCCCAGGAGCGCAGCGTGCCGATCGCCTCGGCCTCCTTGCGGCGCAAGCCCACGCGCACGAGTTGCGCCTCGACCGGCACCGCGAAGCCGCCCGGCGGGCCGCCCGGTCCGGCCGTGCGCTTCGGCTGCGCGAACAGCCACACGCTCGCGGCGAGCAGCGCGATCATCAGCGCCCCGCCCACGGCATAGGCGGCGAATTTCGGTCGCGTCAGCTCGGCCATGGTCCCTGGTTCACGTTCCCGGCGGAACGCCATCCCGGCGGTCCGCAATCATGAGGGGGCAGGGTGCTAGCATAGGGACGAGTCCCCCGGCCGTACAAGCAGCGCCGCTACTCATGGATAGGCGGCGCCGGGCGCTCAGCGCGCCTTTGCCGCGGCGCAGCGAGAGCAGAAATAGCCGATCTCATGCTCCACGCCCGGCGGCAGGCCGGCGATGATGGCGGTCAGCCGGTCGCGCACCGCGCGGGTGACTTCGGGCGCGGCGGCCTCGGGCCGTCCGATCACTTCGACGATGACGCCGCTGCGGCCGTTGAAGCGGGCGGCGACGCCGTCCCCACGCGCGCCCCGCGCGATGGTGGCGACATCGCGGAGGTAGATGGGCATTCCCTGCCTTTGGCCGATTAGCAAGGTCTGGAGGCGCTCGGGATCGTGTGTGGCGGACACTGCGAGCTCGGGCATGCCGCGCTCGGCAGGTTCGGCGCGCGTTTCGATCCGATGCTGGCGCAGCGCCGTTTCGATCTGTTGCAGCGAGAACTCGTAGGCCGCGAGCCGGCGCTGATCCAACCGGATGCGCAGCTCCTCGCGCTGTGCGCCCAGGATGCGTACCTCGGCGACGCCGACGGCCTCCTGCAGCCGTTCTCTCGCAGCATGCTCGGCGAGGGTGGTCAGGTCGATCATCGAATGGCGCTCGCTCGACAAGCCTAAATACGCAATCTTCCGCGCCCCGGCTTCGATCTTGTTGAGGTTCGGGTTACCGATCGGCGGCGTACGCGCGAGGTGTGCGCGCACATTCGCGAGCGCCAACTCGTCGCTGACGCCGGGTTTGAACTTGAGGATGAATTGCACGCCTTCGCTGCGGGTCAACGAAACCAGGAACTCGAGGCCTTCGACTGCGCCGAGATGGCTCTCGAGCGGGCGTGTGACACGCGTTTCGACTGCGTCGATGCGAGCGCCGGTAGCGGCGAATTCGACGGAAACGGCAATCTCGGTGCGGCTGTCGTCGGAAACGCCGCGCGCGGCGATCAGCCAAAGGCCGACGCTGAGGAACGCGGCGAGGAGCACCCCGCCCGCCGCGAATCCCACGATCTCCGATCGCGTCCCGATCATTCGGATCGATTCCCGGATCCGGCGCGCCCGCTATGGATTGAGGCGTCTCACACCGGCGCGCCCATGTTTTCATCGTCATCCCGACCGAAGCGGCCGCGCTCTTGAGCGCGGCCGCGAAGTGGAGGGATCGCGTCGGCCCGCAAGTGCGGGCCTTCGGGCAAATTCCCGCCGTTGCGCGAATTGGCAGAACCGCGCAGCGGTTCGACACGATGCCTCCGCTGCGCGAGCCGCCCTTCGACAAGCTCAGGGCCGGCTCGCTCCGGTCGGCATGACGCACTAGCATATGGGCAGGCCGCGCGGCCATAAAGGCCGCGGCCTTCTGTGGACCGGATGGAAGGATGCGATGCTCACCTTGAAGCAGGCCCAGGCGATCGTCGAGGCGGCGCTCGAGAAGGGGCGCGAGATGAAGATGAGACCGCTCTCGGTCGCGGTGCTCGATGCGCGCGGCTGTCTCGTCGCCTACGCGATGGAGGAGGGCGGGCTGCTGCGCGAGGTCATCGCCAAGGGCAAGGCGTACGGTGCGCTCGGCATGGGGCGGTCCTCGCGCGCGCTGGAGCAATTTGCCAAGGACCGCCCGCATTTCATGAATGCCGTCGTCGAGGCTTCGGGCGGAAGGCTTGTTCCCGTGCCGGGCGGCGTGCTGATCAAGGAGGGCGGCGCCATCGTGGGCGCCGTCGGCGTCAGCGGCGACATTTCGGACAACGACGAGATCGCCGCCGTCGCCGGCATCGAGGCCGCGGGCCTCGCCGCCGGGCTGGATTGACGACGGCGTGTCGCAGCGAGGACTGCATCAACCAGCTCCGGCCCGCGTTTTCGCCCCCGCCTAGCTCCAGGGGGTGAGGACGTTGGCACCTGCCGCGACGAAGTCACGGGCGTTGCGCGTCACGATCGTGAGCTCGTGCTCCAGCGCGGTCGCGGCAATCAGCGCATCGACGGCGGGTATCGTGGCGCCGCGCGCCAGCGCGCGCGCCCGAATATCAGCCCAGAGCTCCGCCGTTCGCTCGCCGACGGGCAAGACTCGTCCGCCAAATCCGCCGCGCAAAAATGAGAATTGCCTTGCCAACCGCGCCTTGCGCCCGCCCTCCGGCAATCGACGCAAGCCGAGCAAAATTTCCCCGAGCACGATGGTGCTCGTGAAAAGGCCCTCGGGGGACGCCGCGCGAACGAATCCATCCACGCCCGGATTGGGTTCGGGCCGCATCAACTCGGAAATGACGACGGTATCGATCAGGTAGCTCAAAGCTTGATCCGTCGGGCCGGCGCGCGGCCCGTGGCGCTGCGCTCGCGCACGGTCTCGACCGGACCAAGCCCCCGCAGCGACAGCAGAAACTCCCTGAAATCGTGCGGACCCCCTCTGCGCGGCCCCTTGCGGCCGCGCATCGCGGCATATTCGGCTTCGGCCACGACCACCACCGTATCCTTGCCCCGCCGAGAGATGCGTTGCGGGCCCTCCTTGAGGGCACGCTCGAAGACTTCGCTGAACTTGTTCTTCGCTTCGGCCAACGGCCAATCCATGAGCAACCCTCGGTCTGTCTGGCTAGATTGTCTAGATCGGACTATAGCGCTCTACTGAGGGCAGGCCAAGCGCGCTCTCGGCCCGCGGGACGCACATGGCGCCTGCTCTCAAGCCATGCCGCATGGGCTTCGGGCGTGCCGTGGCGCCGTGGGGGCGCGCTCTGACGCGACGACGAAGTAGCCCCGGACGCGGCAATAGGAACTTGTTTTGTGCCCCGTAGGGTGGTACATTGGGTTAACGGAGCAACGGAATGATCGTCGGCTTTCGGGATGAATGGCTCCGCGCCTTCTTCGTGGACGATATCCGGTCGAGGAACATCCCGCCCGATCTCGAAAGCCGGCTGTTCCGCAAGCCCCAGATGATCGACGACGCGACGACCGATCGGGACTTGCGCGTGCCGCCCAGCAATCATTTTGAGAAGCTGCGCGGCCGTCTCGAAGGTTTCCATTCGATTCGCGTCGCCAAGCGATGGCGGCTGGTGTTCCGCTGGGACGGCCGCCGCGGCGAGGCGTCGGGACTCTATCTCGACGGCCATAGCTACAGATGAGGCGATCCATGCTGACGACCAAGCGCAAGCCGGCGACGGTCGGCGAGATTCTGGTGGAGGAATTCATGGATCCGATGGGCCTCACGCAGGGCGCGCTGGCCAAGGCGATGGGCGTTCAGCGCAAGCACGTCAACGAGCTGTGCAACGACCGCCGCAACGTGACCGCGCCGACAGCGCTCATTCTCGCCCGCGTGTTCGGCAACAGCCCGGATTTCTGGCTCAACGTGCAGCGGCGTAGCGATCTATGGGAGGCGATGCACTCGCCGCGCGAGCGCGAGAGGATCGAGCGAGCGAAGCCCTTGCGGAGCGCGGCGTAAGTCTTCCCGTGCGAGGCTTTGCCCGGACCGGGCGCCCGAATAGTCCTGCGCCGTCGCCGAAGGCCCCGCGATTGACCCGCTGCGCGGACACCCGTAGCAAGAGCAACATGAGCACCGTCGTCTCCGTCGCCGCGGCTGTTGCCCTTGGCGGGGCCCTCGGCTCGCTGCTGCGCCACGGCGCCAACCACGCGGCCGCGCGCTGGGTCGGCCTGGGCTTTCCCTGGGGCACGTTCATCGTGAACGTCGTCGGCTGCTTCCTGATGGGAATCGCCGCAGCCGTGTTCGCGCAGCGCACCGGATTGGCGCCGGAATGGCGTGCGCTGCTCGCCACGGGCTTCTTGGGCGGCTTCACCACGTTTTCGGCGTTCTCGCTGGATTTCGCCCAGCTGCTTGCGCACGGCTACGTCGGCCGCGCCGCGCTCTATCTCGGCGCGACGGTGATCCTCGCCATCGTGGGCTTCTACCTCGGCGCCGGCGCGGCTAAGTTTGTGCTTTCCTGAAACAAGCTGCGATAGGCGATGACGGGCGTCGAAACCTTGACGGTCGAAGACGGCGAGCGCGATCTGCGCCTCGACCGCTGGTTCAAGCGCCGCTTCCCTGCGCTGACTCATGGCCGGCTCGAGAAGCTGCTGCGCACCGGCCAGGTCCGCCTCGACGGCAAGCGCGCGAAGGCGAGCGACCGCTTGCAGCCGGGCCAGACCGTGCGCGTGCCGCCCTTGAAGCTCGGAAACGCGCCCGAGCGCAAACCCGGCCCCGCCGCGCGGCCGCACGACCTCGCCGCGCTCGAGGGCTGGATCCTGCATCAGGACAAGTCCGTGATCGTGCTCAACAAGCCGCCGGGCCTGCCGGTGCAGGGCGGCACCGGGAGCGAGCGAAATCTCGATGCCATCCTGGCCGCCGCCGCCGGCAAATTCGGCGGGCGGCCGCTGCTCGTGCACCGGCTCGACCGCGACACCAGCGGCGTGCTCGTGCTCGCGCGCGATCCCAACGCGGCGCGCGCGCTGGCGGAGGCATTCCGCGGCAAGGAGGTGCGTAAGCTTTATTGGGCGCTGGTGGCGGGCAAGCCCGAGCGCCCGCACGGCCTGATCGACCTGCCGCTCGCCAAGCGCATGGGCGCGGCCGGCGAGCGCGTGGTGGCGCTGGATTTCGACGACGCCCTCGACCTCGACGAGGCCGGCGCGCGCCGCGCCAGGACGCGGTACGCGGCGATCGACAACGCCGCCGACCGCGTCACGTGGCTCGCGCTCGAGCCGCTGACCGGGCGCACGCACCAGTTGCGGGTGCACATGGCGGCGCTCGGCACGCCCATCCTCGGCGACGGCAAGTATGGCGGCAGCGGCGCCTTCCTGCGCATGGAGGGGATCGCGAAGCAGGTCCACCTGCACGCGCGGCGCATCCGTGTTCCGCATCCCGAGCGGGGCACGCTCGACATCAAGGCGCCGCCGCCGGCGCATTTCGTGCGGGCGCTCGCGGCGCTCGGGCTCATCGCCGATGCGGGCGCAGATGCGTTTGTCGATGTCTAATACCGGCGAGGCTATGAAGCGATCGATGGTTTCACCGCCCCTCTTGAGAGGGCGGTCGGCGCGAACGCGCAGAGTTCGCGCCGGGTGGGGGCACTTCTCTAAAGCGCCCTGGCGCACGGCCCCCTCAGTCCGATGCGCGAGCGCGCAACGGACGGCTCCCGCTCAAGGGAGGAGCGGAATTTCTTGCCCCGCGTTGGAGATTGAAAAGCGTTCAGCGTCTAAATTCTCCGGCGCGCGGGTATGACAGTCCGCCTCGCGGTCTTCGATTGCGACGGCACGCTGGTCGACAGCCAGCACAGCATCGTCGCTTGCATGGCGGCTGCGTTCGCGGCGGCGGGGCTCGCAGCACCCACGGCCGAGGCCGTGCGCCGCGTCGTCGGCTTGCCGCTCGCGGCCAGCGTGGAGCGCCTTTGCCCGACGCTCGGGGCGACCGAGTGCGAGCGCGTCGCCGAGCTCTACAAGCAGGCGTTCACCGAGATGCGGCGCGGCGATCCGATCGACGAGCCGCTGTTTCCCGGCATGCGCGAGCTGCTCGATGCGCTCGAAGGCGAGGGCGTCCTGCTCGGCGTCGCCACCGGCAAGGGAAGGCGGGGGTTGCGCGTCACCTTGGAGCATCACGGGCTGCTCGGCCGCTTCGCGACCTTGCAGACCGCCGACGATGCGCCGGGCAAGCCGCACCCCGAAATGCTGCGCCGCGCCATGGCCGAGACCGGCGCCGAGCCGGCCGCGACGGCGATGATCGGCGATACGACTTACGATATACTCATGGGCTTGAGCGCGGGCACGGCGGCGATCGGCGTCGCGTGGGGCTATCATCCGCCCGAAGAGCTGCGCGCGGCCGGCGCGCACGCCGTGGTTGCGGCGGCGCACGAAGTGCGGCCGGCCTGGCGGGCGGCGCGCGGGCGGCGGACGGGGGAAGCGCGATGGGACGCTGGATCAAGCGGTTCGTCTTCGGCATAGCCGGGCTCCTGGTCCTGGCGCTGGGCGCGGCAGCCGCGTTCGTTCTCACTTTCGACGCGGCCGACTACAAGCAGGACATCGCCGGCGCCTTCGAGGCCGCCACGGGCCGGAAGCTGCACTTCGGCGGCAGGATCGAATCGAGCATCCTGACCCTGCAGCCCGCGATCACGCTGCACGACGCGTCGCTCTTGAACCCGCCCGGCTTCTCGCGCCCGGCCCTCGCCACCGCCAAGCGGCTGCATCTCATCGTCCGCTTGCGGCCGCTGCTCGAGCGCCGGCTTGCGATCGTCCGCCTCGATATCGAAGGCGGCGACGTGCTGTTCGAGACGAACGAGAAGGGCGAGCGCAACTGGCGGCACCAAGCGGAGAGGCCGGCAGTCACGGCGATCCCGCCGTCGATCCACGTGCCCGGCGTCAGAATCGGCGCCGGCCAAGCCATCGCCGGCCTGACCGTCGACCGGCTGCACTTGAAGAACGTCAAGATCGCCTACCTGCACGGGCCGACCAAGCTCGAGTCGAATTTGCAGCTCGACCAGGCGAGCGTCGTCATTCCGGCCGCCGACAAGCCGATGGCGCTCACCATGGCCGGCACCTATCAGGGCGCCAAGGTGCGCTCGTCGGGGACCGTCGGTAGCCTCGGCGATCTCCTGGCGCCGCGCCCCGGCGCCAATTTTCCCGTGTCGCTCACGGTGGCGTTCGGGCGCAGCCAGCTCGAGGTCGACCTCAGGGCCGATCTCACCGCCAAGGTGCCGGCCGCCCGGGGCCGCGTCACCGCCAAGCACATCGATCTCGACGAGCTGGATCCGGCTGCGGGCCGCGGCGCCGGCACCGGCGATGGCCGCCTCTTCTCGACGGCCCCGCTGCCGCTCGGCATCCTCAACGCCTTCGATGCGAGCGGCGACGTCGGCATCGATTCGCTGATCCTGCGGCGTCAGCGCTTTTCCGGCGTCACGGCCAGGATCGCGCTCAAGGGCGGCGATCTCTCCGCCACGTCGTTCGGCTTCACGCTCGCCGGCGCGCGCATCACAGGCGAACTACGCATCAACGCGGCGAGCGCCGTGCCCGCCGTGGCCGTCCGCGCCAGCGGCAGCGGCGTGCGCCTGCACGAAGTGACCCAGGTGCTGTTCGAGCGCGCCACGATGAGCTCGAACATGACGTTCACGGTCAACGTCAGCAGCCGCGGCCGCTCGATGCGCGAGATCGCGGCTGCGCTCAGCGGCCCGGTCGTGATCGCGCTCGGACCCGGCCCGATCCGCGCCGACGCGCTCGACTTCCTCTCCAAGGACATCTTCTCGATCCATCGCGGGGATCAGCTATCGCTGATCTGCGCCTTGGCGCGCTTCGATTTCGCGCGCGGCACCGGCACCTCGCGGCGCATCGTGATCGACACGACGCGCGCCGCCGCCTATGGCAGCGGCTCGGTGAACCTCGGCTCGGAAACGGTCGACATCACCTTCGCGCCGACCACCAAGGGCAAGAGCCTCGCCAGCGTGGCCGCGATCGTGCCGGTGCGCGTGCACGGGCCGATCGCGCGCCCCAGCGCGACGCCGGACTTGAGTCGCACGCCGGAGGAAGTCGCGAAATCGGTGCTCGGCGTCGTCGAGCTGCCGGGCGAGATCGCGAGCTCGATCTTCGGCCGCACGAGCCCGGCGACGCGCACCGCCGGCTGCGGCGCCGATGCGGCGACCAGCCCCGCCTCGGGCGCGCCCCAGAAGGAGCAGGGCATCCTCGAGCGCGGCGGCGACGTGATCAAGCGGCTCAATCCGTTCCAATAGCGGCGGGCCTCCCGAACACGTGGCGCCTATTGATTGTCCGTCATCCCGACCGAAGCGGCCGCGCCACTTGCGCGGCCGCGAAGTGGAGGGATCGTGCCGCACCGCTGCGCGGTGCGACGCTAGGCGACGCTGAGCGACGCGATGCCTCCGCTCCGCGAGCCGAAAGGCGGCTCGCTCCGGTCGGCATGATGAGTCAGGATTGAAGCTCGCCGGTTTAGGCGGCGACCCCCTTTTCGCACTGAAGCGCGTCGCGTAGATCATCGCGCATGAAGAAGTTCTACCGAACCGTCGCCGTCGAGCCGCGTGCGGGCGGCTTCGCGGTGCTGCTCGACGGCAAGCCGGTGCGCACGCCGGCCGGCCGGCCGATGCTGGCGCCGACCGCCGCGCTTGCCGAACGCATCGCCGCGGAGCGGCGCGGCCAGCGCGACCGCGTTCGCCCGGACACGATGCCGCTCACGCAATTGCTCAACATCGCGCTCGACCGCATGTCCCAGGACAAGGTCCGCGCCGCCGCCGTGGCCGAGATCGCAGGCTATGCCGCGACCGACCTCGTCTGCTTCCGCGCGCCGCATCCGCCCGCGCTGGCGCAGCGCCAGCGCGAGGCCTGGCAGCCCCTGCTGGATTGGCTGGCCGAGCGCCATGGCGCGGAGCTCGCCGTGACCGAGGGCCTGGCGGCGCCGAGCCAGGCGCCGGCGGCGCTGGCGCGCATCGCGGCGGCCGTGGCGGGCCGCGACGCGCTTCGGCTGGCGGCGCTGCAGCTCGCGGCCGGCGCGCTGGGCTCGGTCGTCATCGCGCTGGCGCTCGCCGATGGGCGCGTCGATGCCGAGGCGGCGTTCCGCGCCGCCCATCTCGACGACTTGCATCAGATGGAAGAGTGGGGCGAAGACGCCGAGGCGAAGGCGCGCCTCGAGCGCATCCGCGCCGATGTGGCGGCGGCCGCGGAGTTCATGCGGCTCGCCGTGGCGTGACGAATTTTTCGCTGCCATGTTAGGCGCTTACACGTTATTACAACCCTTCCCATAGAGGTTTGCGGTAGGGATCCCGGGGCGGGAGAAAGAGTGTCGCCATGCAATCCACGCCGAACTCCAACTCGTCCGCGAAACTCGCCAGGCCTCCGCGGACGCGCGGCCTTGCCGCGCTGGTGGCGCTGGGCCTCGTCATGCTGCCGGTCGCCGCCTGGCTCGATCTCAAGAATCTCTCCGAGCAATCACTGCGCAGCCAGGTGAACGAGCTCAGCACCGTGATCGATGCCGTGCGCGGGTACTATGCGCAGAACGTCGTCGGGCGAATCCTGGCCGCCGGCGGGCAGCAGACCAGGGTCATCCACAACTATCACGACGTGCCGGGCGCCGTCCCGATCCCGGCCACGTTCTCGCTCGAGTTGGGCGACGCGATCGGCGAGAAGGTCGGCAACGTCAAGTACCGCTTCGTCTCGAACTTCACGTTCCGCAATCGCCGGCCGCACGCGCTCGACGCCTTCGAGCGCGACGCGCTCGAGCGCCTGCGCAAGCAGCCCGACGATCGGCACTACGAGGTCAGCGGAACGCTGTTCGACCGGCGCATGCGGCTCGCCGCGCCGGTGCTGATGGGCCAGGTCTGCGCCGGATGCCACAACACGCATCCCGAAAGCCCGAAGAAGGATTGGAAGGTCGGCGACGTGCGCGGGATCCAGTCGATCACCGTCAATCAGCCGATCGAAGCCAACATCCTGGCGTTCAAGTATCTCGGCATCTATTTCGTCATCGCCGCCGCGCTGGGGCTGGGCTTCATCCTCTACCAGCGGCGCCAGGGCCGGCTCATCCGCGGCATGAACCGCGAACTCACCGAAGCCAACGATTTCCTCGCCGCGGTCTCGATGAAGATCGCCAAATACCTTTCGCCGCAGATCTACAAGAGCATCTTCAGCGGGCAGAAGGAGGCGGCGATCGCGACCGAGCGCAAGAAGCTCACGATCTTCTTCTCCGACATCAAGGATTTCACCGCCACCACCGAGCGCCTCCAGCCCGAAGAGCTGACCGCGCTGCTCAACGAGTACCTGACCGAGATGTCGGCGATCGCGCAGCGCCACGGCGGCACGCTCGACAAATTCATCGGCGACGCCATTCTCGTGTTCTTCGGCGACCCCGAAACGAAGGGCGTCGAAGAGGACGCCAAGGCGTGCGTGCGCATGGCGCTGGAGATGCAGCGGCGGCTGCTCCAGCTCAATGCCGAGTGGCGCCGCCGCGGCATCGAGAACCCGTTCAAGGTGCGCATGGGCGTCAACACCGGGTTCTGCAACGTCGGCAATTTCGGCAGCGCCGACCGCATGGACTACACGATCATCGGCGCCGAGGCGAACCTGGCCGCGCGGCTCCAGAGCATCGCCGAGTCGGGCGGCATCATGCTGAGCTACGAAACCTACGCGCATGTGCGCGACATGGTGCGCGCGCGGGCGCAGGCGCCGATCACGATGAAGGGGATCAGCCGCGAGGTGATCCCCTACGCCGTCGAGTCGGAGCTCGATTCGTCCGCCGGCCTGCCGCCCGTCATCAACGCGCGGGTGGCCGGCCTCGACGTGTTCCTCGACCTCGAGGCGATGGACGAGAAGGCGCGCGAGCGGGCGCGCGGCGTGCTCGAATCCGCGCTGGCGGCGATCGCCGCGGCGCGCGGCGGGCGCACCGCGCCGGAGCCGGCGGGGTAAAGCGTCGGATCAGTCGAGCTTTCGTAGGGGCGGGTCCCCGACCCGCCCTCGCGCCGCCGCAACGCGCTCACGATTTCGCGCAGCATCGACGCCGATGGGCGGGTCGGGGACCCGCCCCTACGCGGTGGGCTCTTTCTTCACCCGTTCGATCAGCGCCTGCGCGGCGGCGGGGGCGCGCACCTTTGCGCCCGAGATGAAATAGACGAACGCGTCGCCGCGGCTCGCCCAGCCCCTGGCGCGCTCGGCCCAGCGGTCGAGCTCGGCGGGTTTGTAGCCGGTCTTCGCCTTTTCGGTCGTGCGCATCAGCCGCGCATAGGCGAAATCGGCGGTCGCCGCGTCGATCGCGGGATACTCGTCGTGGTCGGCGAACACGATGGCGGCGCCGTAGCGGCGCGCGAGATCGGAGAAGCGCTCGTCGTTGAAGGTCGGATTGCGCACCTCGAGCGCGTGGCGCAGCGGCAGGCCCTTCACCTCGCGCGGCAGTATTTTCAGGAATCCCTCGACATCCTCGGGCTCGAATTTCTTCGTCTCCGCCAATTGCCAGTTGATCGGCCCGAGCCGTCCGCCGAGCTCGCTGAGGCCCTGGTTCACGAACACGCCCACCGCATCGCCGGCGCTCGCGAGCTGCTTCCGGTTGGTGACATAGCGCGAGCCCTTGACCGCGAACACGAAGCCCTCCGGCGTCTCGTCGCGCCACTTGGCCCAGCTCGCCGGCTTGAACGTGGAATAGTAGGTGCCGTTGATCTCGATCGAGGTGAGCGCGCGGCTCGCGAATTCGAGCTCGCGCTTCTGCGGCAGCCCCTTGGGGTAGAAGACGCCGCGCCACGGCGCGAACGTCCAGCCGCCGATCCCGACGTAGATCTTTCCCGGCATCTCGGCGCCGCGCCCGTTGCCTCGGCGGGAACGAGCGCACGGCGCCGCGCCCCGTGTCAATCCTCGTATTTGTCGTGATGGCGGACCCACGACATCGTGTAGGGCAGCTTCGCCTCGTCGCGGCCCTTCGGCGCGAGATCGAGGATGTGGTAGGCGCCGTTGACCATGTCGAGGCCGCGCGAATAGCACGAATAGGTGTGGAACACCGCGCCGGCTGCGTCGCGGTGAAAGAGGCTCATGCCCGGCGCCTCGTCGCTCGGGAATTTGCGCCTCTCGTAGTTGTAGAAGACGTCGCCCTTGATCTCCTCGGGCGTGAACGAGACGTTGAAGTCCCGGTTGAAATCGTTGCCGAGCGAGGAGACCCACTTGAACGTCCAGCCCATGCGCCGCTTGAAGGCGTCGATCTTGGCCAGCGGCGCGCGCGAGACGGCGATTAGCGTCAGGTCGCGATGCGCGAGATGGACATCGATGCCGTTGAAATTGTCGGCCCAGAACGAGCAGCTCTTGCAGCCCTCCGGCCATTCCGGCCCGAGCATGAAGTGATAGACGGCAAGCTGGCTCCTGCCCGCGAAAAGATCGGCGAGGGTTTGCCTGCCGTCCGGGCTCTCGAACACGTAGGGCTTCTCGACCTTGACCCAGGGCAGCTGGCGGCGCTCGGCGCTCAACGCGTCGCGCTGGCGCGTGAACTCCTTTTCACGCCGCAGCAGGTCCTTGCGCGCGGCGAGCCATTCGGAACGCGAGACGACGGGATGCGTGCTCATGGGAGGCCTCCTCGTGGAGCGACTTAACCGAGTGGTTAAATACGTCCAGGCCCCGCGCGCTGTCAATGGCCTGTCGCCCCCCACTTGCCAGCCGGATCTCGATCCCGCCGGGGCCGCGCGTTCTCGTAGCGGTCGTGGTGGCGCACCCAGTCGGTCAGGTCGAAGTTCGGCCCGTTTTCGTTGCGGCCCTTGGGCGTGAGGTCGAGGAAGTTGTAGGCGCCGATCAAGAGCTCGTCGCCGCGCGCATAGGCGGAGTAGGTGTGGAAGATCTGCCCCGCGTCGTCCTTCACGAAGACGCTGGTGCCGGGCAGCTCGTCGTTCTGATAGCCGCGCAGCTCGAAATTGTAGAAGGCCTTGCCGCCGGCTTCGTCCGCCTTCGCGAACGACACGTCGAAATCGAAGTTGAAATCGTTGGCGAAGGACGAGACCCAGGTGAAGCGCCAGCTCATGCGCCGCTTGAACGCCGCGATCTCGGGATAGGGCGCCCGCGAGACGGCCGCGAAAGAGAGGTCGTTGTGCTCGAAGTGCTGGCGCGCGGCGTCGACGTGGTCGGCCGAAAAGGAACAGCCGGCGCAGCCTTCCTTCCAGCCGGGGCCGAACATGAAGTGCTGCACGACGAGCTGGCGGCGGCCCTCGAACAGGTCGGCAAACGGCACCTTGCCGTTCGGCCCATCGAATACATAGGGCTTCTCGATCTTGACCCAGGGCAGGCCGCGCCGCTCGGCGGTGAGGCGGTCGTGCAGGCGCGTGAATTCTTTCTCGCGTGCCAGATGCTGACGGCGCGCCTCGAGCCATTCAGCGCGCGTCGCGATCCGAGGAGGTTCCATCTGGCTCTCCTTCGCTCTGGCGTTCGGTTTCGCCGCGCCCGACGCCGGCCGCGGGCAGCAGCTTCCTGACGGCGAGGATGGCGATGCCGCCCGCCGAGGCGGCGCCGACGGCAAGCCATGCCGCCGCGGACGTGCACATCGGGCACATGGGTTCCTCCGTGGCGAGTTGGCGATCCCGGCGTTCATCCCAAGGACGTACGTGACGATGCCGGGCCGACAGCGGCGAAGAGAAATCTGGGGCGGCGCAGCGCCGCCCGAATGGAAAGCCTTCCCCCGCTTGCGGGGGAAGGTTGGATGGGGGGTGAGGCCGCGCAAAACCGCCTTACGCCGAGCACGCTCGCCAACCCCCATCCGGCTTCCCGACGGCCCGCCGCCGGCGGGCCTTACAGCCGAATCGCGCACCTGCGCGATTCGGCCAGAAGGTCGGGCTTTGCCCGAGCGTCCGCAAGCGGGGGAAGAGCGGTCAGGCACACAGCGTGGCGTCGCGAACGGCGCGAGGAATTGAAGGGCGTGTCCGCACGTTTGGCCTGCGCGCGATTGTGCGGCGGCGGCACGGGCGGGTCGGGGACCCGCCCGTACGGAGCAACGGTTCTGCTAACCCTGCGCCGGATGCGCCGAGCCGCGGCCGGAGCGGCGCTGGCCGCCCTCTTTCAGGCGGTCGAGGTGCTGGCGGATCTGCGCGGCCTCGGCCGGCGTGTTGGCAAGCGCGATCGCGCGGTCGAATGCGATGCGCGCCTCGTCGGCGCGGCCGAGCTCCTTGAGCAGCCACCCCTTGACGCCGAAGAAGTGGAAATAGCCCGCGAGCGGCGCCGCCAGCGGCTCGATCATGGCCAGCGCCGCTGCCGGGCCTTGCACCTTGCTGACCGCCACGGCGCGGTTGAGCGTCACCACCGGCGAGGGCTGCTGCCGCTGCAACGCGCCGTAGAGCTGTTCGATCTCGGACCAATCCGTCTCCTCGGGCCGCGCCGCATGGGCGTGCACGCCGGCGATCGCGGCCTGGGTCTGATAGGGGCCGGGCCGGCGGTGGCGCAGCGCCTTTTCGAGCAGTGCCAGGCCCTCGGCGATCAGGTCGCGGTCCCAGAGCGCGCGGTCCTGGTCTTCGAGCAGGATGATGTTGCCGTCCGCGTCGAGGCGGGCCTTGGCCCGGGCGTGCTGGATCAGCAGCAGCGCCGTGAGGCCCATGATCTCGGGCTCGGACGGGAAGAGGCGCAGCAGCAGCCGGGCGAGCCGGATGGCCTCCTCGCAGAGCGGCACGCGCACATGCACGGTGCCGCCGCTCGCGGAGTAGCCCTCGTTGAACACGAGGTAGAGCATCGCCGCGACTGCGCCGAGCCGCTCCGCGCGCTCGGGCGCGCCCGGCGTCTCGAAGGGCACGTCGGCCTCGCCCACGCGGCGCTTGGCTCGCGTGATCCGCTGCTCCATGGCACTCTCGCTGACCAGGAACGCGCGCGCGATCTCCTTGACCGATAGGCCCGAGACGATGCGCAGCGCGAGCGCGATCTGCTGCACGGCCGGCAGGTCCGGATGGCAGCAGATGAACAGCAGGCGCAGGATGTCGTCGCGGTAATGCGCGCCGTCGAGCCGCTCGGCCATGGCGCTCTCGGCGTCGCCGAGATCGGAGAGTACGTCGTCCTCGGGCAGCGCCTCCTGCTTCCGCTTGCGCCGCGCCTCGTCGAGCGCCGCGTTGCGCCCGACCATGATCAGCCACGCGGCGGCGTCGCGCGGCGGCCCGTTCTGCGGCCAGTTCTTGAGCGCGCGCAGGCACGCCTCCTGGAACGCCTCCTCGGCCGTGTCGAGATCGCGGAAATAACGCAGCAGGGCGCCCACGGCCTGCGGGCGCGCGGCGGTCAGGGCGGCATCGATCCAAGTGAGGTCGTTCATCGGCGATGCCGCTCCGCGTTTCGCTCTGCGCCGCTCGCCTCAGCCCACCTTCACGTCCTGCCAGAAGCCGACGCGCTCGGCGGTCGGCTTCATGGCGCCCTGCGGCGCCTCGTAGACCCAGGCGGCGCGGGCATGGCGCGCGCCCTCGACGACGACGTCGTAGAATTGCACGCCGTGCGGGCACTTCCTGTCGTCCGCGGTCTTGGGCGCTTTTTCGAGCCAGTCGAGGCGTACCGCCGCGCGCGGGAAGTAGAAATATCCGCCACTCTCGACTATGTCGCCGCTCTCGGCGACGACGCGTCCGTTCACGGTTGCTTTCATCACCGCTTCTCCTGATCGGTTCCCAATGACTTGAGGCCGACGCCGGGAAAGTACAGGCGCACCGGCCGCACTTCGAACGAACTCTTCAGCACCGGCAGCGAGCGCGCGATGTCCACCGCCTCTTCCATCTCCGCGCAATCGACGACGTAGAGGCCGAGCAGCTGCTCCTTGGTTTCGGCAAAGGGACCGTCGGTCACGACCTTGCCGTCGAGCGGGCGATAGGTCCGCGCGGTGTCGGAGGGTCCGAGGCGGACGACAGGCCCGAGCTTGCCGGCGGCCTTGAGCTTGTCATGCACGGCGAGATGCTTCGCGATGATCGCGTCGTCCTCGGCTTGCGTCATCGCGGCGACGGCATCGTCCGAGTCGTAGATCAGGATGGAATAGAGCATGCGCGCTCTCGCTTGTGGCAGCGGCGGCTAGGCCAGGCGTCCGGCCTCGAAGCTCCGCAGCGGGCGGATCTCGAAGGCGCCGGTGTCGTCGATCATCTCGCGCGCCGCCGCGATCGCCTCCTCCAGCGACGCGCAGTCGACGATGTAGACGCCGAGCAGCTGCTCCTTGGTCTCGGCGAAGGGCCCGTCGAGGACCATCGGCTCGCGCCCGGCGCGGACCGTGGTGGCGGCCGTCGTCGGCATCAGGCGGAACACCGGGCCGAGCTTGCCCTGCGCCGCCAGCTTGTTCTTGACCACGGCGCGCTTGGCCAAGACGGCATCGTCCTGCGCCTTGCTCCAGCTGCCGGTCTCGGCCTCGGAATGATAGCAAAGGATGGCGTAGCGCATCGGGCGGAGGCTCCTGTCATCGCTGCAAGGACGCGCGAGCATGCCCGGTTCCGACACTTCGGCCAGGGCGGGACAGCTCCGGAAAATTGCGATGCTTTGCGCGGGTTTCAATCCCGGTCGGGGCTCCTGACCTCGTCATGCCGGGCGAAGCGGAAGGACCTTGTTGGAATTGGGCATCGGGACCCGATTGGCACCGCTCGTATTTCCGGCTATATTTCCGGAAACAACCAGGGTTCGCCTATGGCCAGTTCGCACCGCAAGGTCTTGTCCGCCCACCGCCGGCGGATGAAGCGGCGCGGCATCGCGCGGCTCGAGTTGCGCGTGCGGCGCGACGACATCCCGCTGGTGCGCGGCGTCGTCGAGGCCCTGGCCGACCCCGCGCGCGAAGGCGAGACGCGCGCCCTGCTGCGCGAGCGGTTCGGCGCGTCGCCCGCAAAGAGCTTCAAGGCGATGCTTGCCGCCGCGCCGCTCGAGGGCATCGACCTGACGCGGCCGGTCGATTTCGGCCGCGACGTCGAGTCGTGAGCTTTCTCGTCGATACGAACATCGTTTCCGAGATTCGCAAGGGACCGCGTGCCGACCGGAATGTGTCGGCGTGGTATGAAGCGGTTCCCGACGCGAGCGTTTATCTCAGCGTCTTGGTGCTGGGCGAGCTGCGCCGCGGGGTCGAGCTCAAGCGCCGCCAAGACCCGGCTCAGGCGGCGGCGCTCGAGCGATGGATCGTCACGGTTCAGCGCGAGTTCGGCGGGCGCGTATTGCCCGTCGATTCCGCCGTCGCCGAGGAATGGGGCCGCATCTCGGCGAGCCGGCCGGTTTCGACCATCGACGGGCTGATGGCTGCCACGGCCAAGGTTCACGGCCTCACCCTTGTCACGCGCAACACGGCGCACGCCGCGGGCCTCGGCGCCGCCGTGCTCAATCCTTTCGCGGCACGGGCCTAGCCGGCGCTATCGGGCCGCAGCGACACAAGCTCGGTGGCGAGGCCAGGAAGCCGCGCCGAATCCTCATCAGCTCGCCGCATGTCGAGAATGAGATTTCGCCCTTCGACATAGCCCAGTTCTTGCAGTTGCAGATGAAAGGCTCCCAAAGCCACACGGCTTTGGTCGGTGAAGGGCGCGGGACTGAGATAGCCGACGCGCCAAGTCCGCGACGGCTGCTGGGCGCGCCGCGATGGGCCATACAGCCGCCGCGCCGCCGAGACGCGTGATGAACGCGCGGCGTCTCATTCGATGACCTCGTCGGCGCGGACCAGGAGCGAATCCGGAATGGTGAGGCCGAGCGCCTTGGCGGTCTTGAGGTTGATGTGGAGTACGAACTTTGTCGGCTGCTCGACCGGCATCTCGGCCGGGGCAGCGCCCTTCAATACCCTATCGACATAATCGGCGCCGCGGCGCCAAAGATCTACGACATCGGGGCTGTAGCTCAAGAGCCCGCCCATACGCACGAACGTGCTCAGCTGATAAATCGCCGGGAGGCGTGTCTTTGCAGCAAGCTCGACTATTCTCCGAGGGCTTCGGGTGTCGGAAAGAACGATCAAGCCATCACATTTCTCCGTTCCCATCTTTTCGAAGGCTCCCTCGAGGTCGGCCTCTGCGACGGCAGTGACGGGCACGACCGTCAATCCCCATGTCGGCGCCAGAGAACGAATTTCCTTGAGTTGTGATGCATGGACAGGATTTGCGGACATCAGAACGGCGATGCGCGTGGCGCCGGGCATGACCAATAGGAGAAGTTCAAGGCACTTGGCGGTCAGGTCCGCGGCCATAATGGAGAGACCGGTAATGTTGCCGCCCGGCTTGGCGAGAGATTTGACGAATCCGCTACCGACTGGATCAGTGACCGGCAGCATCACTATTGGAATTGACGCTGTGGCTTTCTGAGCCGCCGATGTTGCGAGGGTACCAACGGCGACGATGACTTCGGGCCGCAGTGACACAAGCTCGGCGGCGAGTCCGGCAAGACGCGCAGGACCCCCATCGGCGCGCCGCACATCGACAATGAGATTTCGCCCCTCGACGTAACCCAGTTCTTGTAGTCGCAGACGGAAGGCTCCGAAAAGTGCGCGGGTAAGGTCCGTTGGGGGCTCGGGACTGAGATAGCCGACGCGCCAAATCCGAGACGGCTGCTGTGCGCGCGCCGCGATCGGCCACACGGCCGCTGCCGTACCGAAAGTTGTAACGAGTTCACGCCGTCTCATCGCTCGCCCCTCCTCGCGAGGTGGCGTATTCGGCAAGGAACCCAGGATAGTCGAAGGATGAGAGGAGTGAAACGGGCCCTTTGCGTCTCCGCCGCCCCCAACCGCGGCACCAGGGGAGATTTGAAAACCGCCCCTACGAGGGGTGAAGCGCGTGGAAGCGGGGTCCCGCCGCTGGCCTCGGCGCGCCCGCTTTGCTATGCCCGCGTCAGTGACGGTTTCGCGACAGCGGGGTTAGCACCATGCAGCACATCTTGACCGAGCTTGAGGAGAAGCGGGCCGGCGCGCGGCTCGGCGGCGGCAAGAAGCGCATCGACGCGCAGCACGCCAAGGGCAAGCTCACTGCGCGCGAGCGGCTCGAGATCTTGCTCGATGCCGGCTCGTTCGAGGAATACGACATGTTCGTCGAGCACCGCTGCCTCGATTTCGGCATGGAGAAGCAGAAGGTGCCCGGCGACGGCGTCGTCACCGGCTGGGGGACGATCAACGGCCGCCTCGTCTTCGTCTTCAGTCAGGATTTCACGGTATTCGGCGGCGCGCTCTCGGAGGCGCATGCCGAGAAGATCTGCAAGATCATGGACCAGGCGATGAAGGTGGGGGCGCCGGTCATCGGCTTGAACGATTCGGGCGGCGCGCGCATCCAGGAGGGTGTGGCCTCGCTCGCCGGCTATGCCGAGGTGTTCCAGCGCAACGTGATGGCCTCGGGCGTGATCCCGCAGATCTCGTGCATCATGGGGCCGTGCGCCGGCGGCGCCGTCTATTCGCCGGCGATGACCGACTTCATCTTCATGGTGAAGGACTCGTCCTACATGTTCGTCACCGGCCCCGAGGTCGTGAAGACGGTGACGCACGAGGAGGTGAGCGCCGAGCAGCTGGGCGGCGCCGTCACGCATTCGACCAAATCCGGCGTCTCCGATCTCGCCTTCGAGAACGACGTCGAGGCGCTGCTCCAGCTCCGCCGCTTCTTCGACTTCCTCCCCGCCTCGAATCGCGAGAAGCCGCCGGCGCGGCCCAGCGACGATCCCGCCGGCCGGCGGGAGCCCTCGCTCGACACGCTGATCCCCGCGAATCCCAACAAGCCCTACGACATCAAGGAGCTCATTGCTAAGGTCGTCGACGAAGGCGATTTCTTCGAGCTTCAGCCGGCCTATGCGGCGAACATCGTGACCGGCTTCGCGCGCATGGAAGGTTCGACCGTCGGTATCGTCGCGAACCAGCCGATGGTGCTCGCGGGCTGCCTCGACATTTCGAGTTCGCGCAAGGCGGCGCGCTTCGTGCGCTTCTGCGACGCGTTCAACATCCCGATCGTGACCTTCGTCGACGTGCCCGGCTTCCTGCCCGGCACGCAGCAGGAATACGGCGCCATCATCAAGCACGGCGCGAAGCTGCTCTATGCCTATGCCGAGGCGACGGTGCCGAAAGTCACGGTCATCACGCGCAAGGCCTATGGCGGCGCCTACGACGTCATGTCGTCGAAGCATCTGCGCGGCGATGTGAACTATGCCTGGCCGCAGGCCGAGATCGCGGTGATGGGCCCCAAGGGCGCGGTCGAGATCATCTTCCGCGACGACCGCGGCGATCCCAAGAAGATCGAGGCGCGCACCGAGGAATACCGCCAGAAATTCGCCAACCCGTTCGTCGCGAGCCACCGCGGCTTTGTCGACGACGTGATCATGCCGAGCACCACGCGCCGCCGCGTCTGCCGCGCGCTCGCGATGCTGCGCGAGAAGAAGCTCGCGAACCCGTGGAAGAAGCACGGGAACATTCCGCTGTAGAGCGAAGCCCGTCAGGTGGCATCGCTTCGGATGTGGAAACGCCTCGTCTGTGTCCATCCTTCGAGGCGCGCCTTCTCTTGTTTCGCCGTCATCCCGACCGGAGCGGGTGCGCCTCTTGGCGCAGCCGTGAAGTGGAGGGATCGCGTCGGCCCGCAAAGGCGGGCCTTCGGGCCAATTCGCGCCTTCGCGCGAATTGGCGGGAAGAACCGCGTAGCGGTTCGACGCGATGCCTCCACTCCGCGAGGCGCAAGAGCGCCTCGCTCCGGTCGGCATGACGGTGAATGTTTAGGCGCGCCTCGAAGGATGGACGCGTCTGAGGCGTCTCCGCACCAGAGCGATTTCCCTTCGAACCGCGTTTGCTCTAGGTTCGGAGGCCGAGGCACTGGCTGTCAGGCAACGCGGTGACGTGTATGGTCGGGCCGAAATCTCGGATTGGCGGGGTGCTCAAGGGCACTGTGTTCATCCCACCCGGTGTGGATATCACCGAACCTACGGGCGAAGTCTGGGATGCCGAACTCGACAAGGAGGGAATCGTCTAGTGCGGCCGACTCAGCAGACGCCGACCGCCGCCGACGCCGCGCGGCGCGCGCGCACGCGCATGGCGATGATCGTTTCGGGCCTCGTCGACCTCGCGCTCGCGGGATTTTTTCTTGGCTGGGGCCACTCGGTTCTGGGGCTCGAACATCGCGTCGCCTGGCTGATCGGAGCGGCGCTCGCCGCGTTCGGCCTCGCGACGATTTTCGTGGCGACGCTCGTCTACGGCCGCCGCGGCCAGGGGCGCGCGCGGGGCGAGGGCGAGAACGAGCCGGTCATCCGCCGGTGAGCGTCGGCCCGCAACGGGCGGGCCTTCGGCAGAATTGCGCCAAGTGGCGCAATTCTGCGTAAGGCGCGCCCTTGCGCGCCGTCGTTCACTGCGCCTTCGCCATGGGGATCCTCGACCGTTTGCCCTCGGGGCGGTGCTGAGCGTCGTTCGCCGCCGCGCGCTTCGGCGCGAACACCTCGATCGGCTCGGCGATGCCCTGCACCTTGTGCTTGCCCAGCGAGTCCCAATTGCCGGGGCAGGAATCGGTGAAGGCACGGCTGGCCACGATCGGCCGGCCCACTTCCTTGGTCAGCGCTTCGAGCCGCGCCACCTGGTTCACCGAGGGGCCGATCACCGAGAAGGAGAGGCGCTGCGGAGTGCCGATATTGCCGAACATGACGTCGCCCACGTGCAGCGCGAGGCCGTAGCTCAGCTGCGGCATTCGGCGCGTTGCGCGGTCGGCGTTGGTGACGTCGAGCCGGCGCTGCGCGTCTTGCGCGGCAGAGAGCGCGCGCGAGCACGCCTCGTTGCGGCGCGCCGCCTCGCCGTCGATCGGGAAGATCGCGAGCACGGCGTCGCCGATGAAATCGACGATCTCGCCGCCGGCCTCGAGAATGGCGCCGCCGACGCACTCGAAATAGCAGTTCAGCACCTCGGTATAGGCTTCGCGGTCGAGCCGCTCGGCCATCGCCGTCGAGCCGCGCAGGTCGCTGTACCAGATCACGGCCGGAATCGTCTCGCCCTCGCCGCGCCTGATCTGGCCCGCCAGCACGCGTTGGCCGGCGCTGCGCCCGAGATACGTCGTGACCACGTTCTCGGCGACCTGGCCGCGGATGGTCATGCGGCAGGCGACGGCGAGGCGGCGCTGGATGCGCGTGAGCGCGCGCAGGTCGGCGTCGAAGAAGCCGCGCTTGCGGTCGGTCACCCACGAGCCGACCAGGCCGTCGAACTCGGCGCCGCCGAAGGGAACGTGGAAGGCGAAATAGTCGGTGCCGCCCGCTGCGCGCAGCTCCTCGAGAATGGGAAAATCGAAGATCGCCGCCGGGCCGGCCAGCCGCCGGCGCAGGCTGGGCAGGCGGCGCTCGATCATGTGGTTGAGCGGACTCTGGCGCCATTCCGGATCGCCGGCATCCATGGTCCGCTCGAACTTGTTGTCTTCCACTTTTTCGCCGCGGCGCCACGTGAGGCTCATGCTGTCGTAGAGCGGATGAAGAATGTTGAACGAAATGTGGAAGCGCTGCAGCGGGATGCCGGCGGCGTCGACGCGCGTGGCCGTGCCCGCGACCAGCGCGCGGATGTCAGCGTGGCCGAGCGCCTCGCCCATCAGCCAGTCGGTGACGTCGTCGATGAGGATGTTCGGGTGCTCGGCGGCGGTCAGGCGGGGCATCGGATGCGCTGCGTGGGTTCGGGCAACTGCGGACAATATAGGACTTAACCGCCGGTTTGCGGCATGCGGGAGGCGATGAGGAGCGGCTTGACCCACGGTGCGCCCAAGGCTTGGCTGCGCCATGGTCGCGGCGAGTGATACCGGCGCGCCTGAGAATTGATCGTCATCCCGACCGAAGCGGGCGCGCCCCTTCGGCGCGACCGCGAAGTGGAGGGATCGCGATCGCGCGAACGCGATGCCTCCACTTCGCGAGCCGCAACTATCGCACGATCTTCTTCAACATGAAGCGCGTCTCCGAACGCTCGGGCCATGACATGGCAGCGGGCCGTCAGATCGCCGCTCCGGATAAGGATGAGATGGCGCGAGACCTCGATGCCTTGACTCAGTATCGGACTCAGGTTCATCAACGAAAGAAGGCGCTCAGAGAGCGGCGGGAAGCGCTGCGGGAGGCTCCTCCGGCACAGGTCGCATAGTGTTGGCGTCGCGAGCGGTGGCGAGATCGGCGACAAGGAACTCTCGGAGGGAGGGGCTCAGACCCCTTTTTCGCGAACGTTTTCAGTGACGAGAAGGGGTCTGACCCCGTTCTCAGGCGGCTTTCGCCGCGAGCGTCACGCCGCAGGCGTGCAGCACGCCGATCATCGTGCTGAGCTCGGGGTTCCCGTTGCGGCTCAGCGCGCGATAAAGGCTCTCGCGCGAGACCTTGGCGCGGCGGGCGACCTTGCTCATGCCGAGCGCGCGCGCCACGGTTCCGATGGACGCGGCGATCTCGGCGGGGTCGTTGGAAGCGAACGCCTCGTTGAGATAGCCGGCGATCGTCTCGGCATCGGTGAGGAACTCGGCCGCATCGAAGGGCCGGAGAACGCGCTTCTTTGCCTTGGCCGGTTTCTTCATAGTGTCCTCGCGATCTTCTTGGCGTTCTCGATGTCCTTGGCCTGAGTGGACTTGCCGCCGCCACACAGCAGGATCACCAAGTCCTCTCCGCGCTGCACGAAGTAGACCCGATAGCCGGGGCCGAAGTGAAGCCTGAGCTCGCTGATACCTTCGCCCGCCGGCGTCACGTCGCCGAAATTGCCCTGGGCCAGACGCTCGATTCGCTTGGCGATGCGGCCTCGGCCGGCCCGATCTCGGAGTCCTTCGAGCCAATCCGAGAATCCGGGTGCAGGAGCAGTCTCATCGCCTATGTAGCTTTTAAGCTACGATAGGTCAAGGGGCGGCTTGTCGCCACTTTTTCCGGCTTGAGCGCAATTGGTAACACCGGTTCGCTTCCCGCTTGGGTCGCCGGCTTTCCGGGCGACCGCGACGGCAAAACATCTGCCCGGAGGAGAGGGGTCAAATCCCGGATCGGGCTCTTGATTGGTTCTTTAATTGTTCCCATATGCCTCGCCATGGCCCCGAACCGGGCCACACGGCGCCGCGCTTTCGCGCGGGGCCGTGCGGGGCTTTGGATGAGGAGACGCGGAATGCGCGCGGCGCTGTTGAAAAATGTTGAAACCCTTCCGGCCGGCGGCGCGCGGCGGCTGTTGACCTCTGTTGACATTCTGCAGCGCGCGACAACGCGGCAGCGACGTGCGGGCAGAGGCCCCGCGGTCGCGGCAAGACGGCGGATGATCAGAAATGATGAGAGATTGCCGAAATTTCTCTTGCGTGTGCCGGTTGGCGGCTGGTCTCGGCGCCGCCTCGGATTCGCGCCGCCATGTTGACCGATGTTGACGCGGATGTTTACGCGCGTGTTGACGGATGTTTACGAATGTTGACGAAAGTTTACGTTTCCAGCCCTCCCCCTCGTACACACCGGCAGCCGTGCGCTTTGCGTTGGCAAAAGAAGAGCGCGCCTGGAGGCGCGCGGTCCCAAAGTCGGCGCGCGAAAAGCCAAGAAAAGCCAAGGTCCACCTTGGCTTTTGTCTTGGCCGGCCTTGGCTTTCCTTGGCGTTTAGGGCCGGAAAAAGCCAAGCAAAGCCAACCAAAGCCAAGGAAAGCCAAGGGTCGCGCGCTCGAAAACAAAGCGGCGCCGATGGCGAGCCTGCGTCCGAGCGCCTGCGGGCCGAAGCGGGAAAAAATCGAAGCACTTGCGCCGCAACCCTTCGGCGGGCGAAGGCCCGCCATGCCCGTTGTGTGGGCGGTTGCCCGCGGGCTAGATAGCGCGTCGGGCGCTCGCCGGGCCTAGAGGGGCCGCACAACACGTGTTCAAGAAGATCCTCATCGCCAATCGCGGCGAGATCGCCTGCCGCGTCATCCGCACGGCGCGCCGCATGGGGATCAGGACCGTCGCGGTCTATTCCGAGGCCGATGCCGAGGCGCTGCATGTGCAGCAGGCCGACGAGGCGGTCGCGATCGGCCCGGCGCCCTCGGCGCAGTCCTATCTCTCGATCGAGAGAATCGTCAGAGCCTGCAAGGACAGCGGCGCCGAGGCCGTGCATCCCGGCTACGGCTTCCTCTCCGAGAACCAGGCCTTCGCCGCGGCCTTGAAGAAGGCCGGCATCGTCTTCGTCGGCCCGCCGGCCAAGGCCGTGGCGGCGATGGGCGACAAGATCGAATCGAAGAAGCTCGCCAAGAAGGCCGGCGTCAGCACCGTGCCCGGTCATCTCGGCGTGATCCCCGACGCCAAGGCGGCGGTCAAGATCGCGCGCGAGATCGGCTATCCGGTCATGATCAAGGCCTCGGCCGGCGGCGGCGGCAAGGGCATGCGCATCGCCCACAACGACGCCGAGACCGAAGAGGGCTTCCGCTCCGCCACCGCCGAGGCCAAGAACGCGTTCGCCGACGACCGCGTCTTCGTCGAGAAATTCGTCGAGGACCCGCGCCATATCGAGATCCAGGTGCTCGCCGACAATCACGGCACCTGTCTCTATCTCGGCGAGCGCGAATGCTCGATCCAGCGCCGGCACCAGAAGGTGATCGAAGAGGCGCCGAGCCCGTTCCTCGACGCCAAGACCAGGAAGGCGATGGGCGAGCAGGCCGTGGCGCTCGCCAACGCGGTCGGCTACCGCTCCGCCGGTACCGTCGAGTTCATCGTCGACAAGAAGCGCAATTTCTACTTCCTCGAGATGAACACGCGGCTCCAGGTCGAGCACCCGGTGACCGAGATGGTGACCGGCCTCGACCTCGTCGAGCTCATGATTCGAGTCGCCGCCGGCGAGAAACTGCCGCTGGCGCAGAAGCAAGTGAAGCTCGAGGGCTGGGCGATCGAGGCGAGGGTCTACGCCGAGGACCCGGTGCGCAATTTCGTGCCGTCGATCGGCCGGCTCGTGCGCTATCGGCCGCCCGACCGGGACGACCGACCGCCGGAGGCGGTCGGCAGCGTGCGCGTCGACACCGGCGTCTACGAGGGCGCCGAGATCAGCATGTATTACGACCCGATGATCGCCAAGCTCGTGACCCACGGGCCCACGCGCGACGCGGCGATCGCGCGCATGGAGGGCGCGCTCGACGCTTTCTTGATCCGCGGCGTCAATCACAACGTGCCGTTCCTCGCGGCGATCGTGCGCTCATCGCGCTTCCGCGCCGGCAATCTCACCACGGGCTTCATCGCCGAGGAGTTCCGCGGCGGCTTCAACCCCGGCGCGCTCGCGCCCGAAATCGCGGCGCGCCTCGTCGCGGCGGCGGCCGTCCTTCACGTGACGCAGCGGCGGCGCGAGGCGACGATTTCCGGCCGGCGCGATGGCGTGCTGGCGACGCCGGAGCCCGATTGGCACGTGCGCCTCGGCGATTCCGGCTACGACGTGACGGTCGTGGGCGCCGCGCCCGAGTGCCGCGTGCGCTTCGCGCTCGGCGGACGCGACTACGATCTCGCCGTCGCCGCCGATTGGACGATCGGAGAGCCGCTGTTCCGCGCCAAGATCGGCGGGCAAGCGGTCACGATCCAGGCCGAGCGCCAGGGCGTCGGCTGGCGCCTCATCCATGCCGGCGCGTCGACCGGCGCGACCGTCGTTTCGCGCCGCGCGGCGTCGCTGGCGGCGCAGATGCCCGAGAAGGAGGCCGCCGACACCTCGAAATTCCTGCTCTCGCCGATGCCGGGCCTGCTCGTCTCGCTCGCGGTCAGGCCGGGCCAGCAGGTGCGCGCGGGCGAAGAGCTCGCCGTTGTCGAGGCGATGAAGATGCAGAACGTACTGCGCGCCGGGCGGGACGGCACGGTCAAAGCGCTCCACGCCAAAGCCGGAGAAAGCCTCGCGGTGGATCAGGCGATCGTCGAGTTCGCTTGAGCGCCTCGCGGCGCGCCGCGCGCCCTCAGCGCCTGCGCGCCGGCGCGGCGAAATCGCCGACACAGACCACACGCAGTTTCGGCCGCCAGCCCTCGCCCTCGCGGACGAGCTGATAGGAGCGCCGGCAGTGCGGATCGAGGCGGCGCTGGTCGGCGCGCTGGGCGCGCTCGGCGGCCTCTCCGGGGCGGAGGGGCGGGTTTGCGGCGTGTTCGATGCCGGCGGCGGCGACCAGCGCCGCGGCGATCACGGCGCCGCCCGCGGCGATCCCGCTCCACTTGCGCCGAACCGCGAGGTCGGCGTCGCCGAGGCTTGGCGCGCGCATGCCCAAAATTGCGCGCGGCGGCTCCCCTCGGCTATGACGGGCGCGCCCCGGCTATGCGGAAAGTGCCCTCGACCGCGCGCGGCGCCACGCGTTCCCCGCTGCATCGCTTGCGCCGGCAAGCGCGCTCATGCCAGATAGGCGGGGCGGGTAGGTTACGTGTATCCGGAGCATCGCGATGCTTGCGGCCTATCCCCTCCTGCGCACGCGATCGATCGATGAAGTCGTGACGCTGATCGAGAACGTCGCGGGCCTGTCGCTGCGCAAGATCGGGCGCGACGCGCCCGCCGAGACGGTCATCAACGGGCTGTGGCTGCGGCGGATATCGTTCTCGTCGTTTCGCTACGGGTTCGAGGCGTCGATCGCGCCCGCCAACGACCTCGCCACATACATTCTGTCGCTGCCCGTGCAGGGCGCGCTCCGCGTCGCCGATGGCGATCGGCGATCGATCATCGGGCCGGGCATGGGCGTGATCCTCTCGCCGGGCGAGCCGCTGGCCTTCGACTATCCGCAGCACCTGCACCGGGTCATCGTGCGTATTTCGGTCGACGCGCTGACGCGTCAATTCGCGCTTTTGACGGGCGGCGCGCCGGCGTCGCCGTTGCGCTTCAATCACGTGCTGGGGTGCGGCCACACGCCGTTCGTTGCGCTGAAGCGCCACTTGATGGTGACGCTGTCGCGGATCGACTCCGCGGATTTGGGTCCCGCTCCGAATCGCGCGTCGGAAGAAGCCGAAAGCTCGATCCTGAGCGCGGTCATCCTCTCGCTCCCGCACGACAAATGGGACGAGCTGACGGCGCCCTCGCGGGCACCGAGCCCGCGCAGCGTGCGCCGCGTCGTCGACTACATCCATGCCAACGCCCAGCAGCCGGTGACGCTCGGTGAGTTGGTGGCAATCTCGGGCGTCGCGGGCCGCACGCTGTTCAAGCACTTCCGCGCGTTCAAGGGCATGGGACCGATGACCTACCTCCGGCGCATCCGCATGGATTGCGCGCGCGAGGCCTTGGCTGCGGCCGATCCCGGCGACACGGTCACCGCAATCGCGCTCCGCTGGAACTTCCACGAGCTTGGGCGGTTCGCGGGCGCGTACCGGCGCATCTACGGCGAAACGCCGTCAGCCACGCTGCGCCGCCGCTTGCGCGACCACTAGCCAGCCCTTCCGGCGCGCCCGCCGGGCGCGCGCCAAGCGCTTGAAAACGCCCATCCGTCCGCTAAGAGTGCGGCATGGCCGAGCGGGAACGCGCGGTGACGGTACGCATCGAAGGCAGGGTCCAGGGCGTGTGGTACCGCGGCTGGGCCGTGGCCGAGGCCGAGCGCCGCGGCCTCAGGGGCTGGGTGCGAAACCGGAGCGATGGCAGCGTTGAAGCGCTACTGGTGGGGCCGGCTCGGATCGTGGCGGACATGATCGAGGCCTGCCGGCGCGGACCGCGTGCCGCGCGCGTCAGCGCGGTGGTCGAGCGCCCAGCCGAGGACGACGGATCGATCGGCTTTCGCCAGCGGCCGACCGAATAGCGACGCAGGGTCCGAGACGCCATGGGACGCATTCTGGTCGAAGGCGCGCCGTACCACATCGAGCGGTTCCAGCCCTATGTCGGCCGCGTCGTCGGATTCTCCGACTGGCTCAAGATCGACCAGAAGCGCATCGACGAGTTCGGCCGCGCCACGATCGACATGAACCGCATTCACGTCGATCCGGAGTTCGCGCGCGCCAGCAGCCCGTTCGGCGGCATCGTCGCGCACGGCTTTCTCACCTTGGCGCTGCTGACGCATCTCTCGCACAGCGCACAGATGGTGCCGGACGGGGTCGACTACGGCATCAACGTCGGATTCGAGCGCGTGCGTTTCCTGGCGCCCGTGCCGGTGGACAGCTTGATCCGCCTGAAGGCGACGGTGCTGGCCTGCGAGCCGCGCGGGCCCGGCCGCTGGATCTTCAGGAGCCGCTGCAACGTCGAGGTGAAGGAGACGGGCAAGGTGGCGTTGAGCGCGATATGGACCGTGCTGTTCATCAACACGGCCCAGGCCGGGACCAGCCGCGTCGACGTGGAGGAGGCGGCGGAGAAGGCCTGACCCTGCGATTTCGTTAACCAAGCGCTGGCATAGTGCGGCGCCTTCCCCGCACCCGCCGGCGCGCCCGCCCGATGAGCAAGTACCTCCTCCCAGCAGCGTTCGTTCTGTTTTCGGCGCTCAGCGTCGCCGTCTACGCGTACATCGCCTTCGAACTCAAAGACAGCACGATCACGACCAAGCGATCGATTTCCGTCCAGCCCGATGTCGAGAGGCGCTAGCGCGGGCCGAACGAGTCGGTGAACGCGGCCTTCAGCGCCGCGTCGACCTCGGCCATCTGCACGTGGATGCCCAGATCGGCCAGCGAGGTCGTGCCGAAGCGCGCGTCGGCGATGCCGCAGGGCACGATGCCGGCGAAATGCCGCAAATCGGGATCGACGTTGAGCGCAATGCCGTGCAGCGTCACCCAATGCCGCACGCGCACGCCGATCGCGGCGATCTTGTCCTCGCGTCCCGGCCCCTTGTCGCGCGCGCGGTCGATCCAGACGCCGACCCGGCCCGGACGGCGCTCGCCCTTGACGTTGAAGCGGGCGAGCGCGGCGATGACCCAGGTCTCGAGGTCGCCGACGAAACGCCGCACGTCGGCGCCGCGGCGGGCGAGGTCGAGCATTACATAGGCCACACGCTGGCCGGGCCCGTGATAGGTGAACTGGCCGCCGCGCCCGCTGGTGAAGACCGGGAGGCTGGGCGCGGCGGGGAGATCGCCGGCGCGCGCGCTGGTGCCGGCCGTGTAGAGCGGCGGGTGTTCGAGCAGCCACACCGTCTCGGGCGCGCGGCCGGCGCGGATCGCCGCCACGCGCTCGTCCATGCGCGCGAGGGCCGCAGGATAAGGCACGGCCGCATCGTCGATGCGCCAGTCAAGCGCCTTGTCCAACACCGCGACAGTGCCCACTTGTGCTTGCGCCATGGATATCGATTTGGTATCCCAACGCGCCTTTCGCAAAGCCGTCGAGAAAAGAGGAGACGAACTCCTTTCTAGCTCAACGGTGGGCGGCAGGCCACGCAAGCTCCGGGCTTGCTGCTGTGGGCGAGCGGTCGTGGCGGAATTGGTAGACGCGCTAGCTTGAGGTGCTAGTTCCCGAAAGGGAGTGGAAGTTCGAGTCTTCTCGACCGCACCACAGCCGCCGAACCCGGCCTTCGGCCTTTCGAACGATCTCCGATAAAGGCCCGCCCCGGGCCTTTTGACCCGTGCGCTGCGAGGGCAGGCCATGCCAGGGGCGAACGATGCCAGTCTCGGCCGAGGTCGCCCCGCCGCGCCGGGGACCGCCCGCGTGCGCCTGCGTGCGTGACGCCGCGCTGAGCGCGCGGCTTCGGGGCTTGCGCCGTGGCTGAGCCCACGGACGCTCCCGTTCCGACCGGCGCCGAAGCCATGCCGCGCGTATCGTCGGAGGCGCTCTACGGCCTCAGACCGGCGCTGGTCCGCGCGGTGATCGAGGCCGCCGAGGCCGGCGAACGCGAGCGCGTCCGCCGACTCGTCGAGCCGCTTCACTACAGCGACCTCGCCGACCTGCTCGAGCGTTTGAGCTCGGAGCAGCGAAAGCGCGTCGTCGTCTTCATCGGCCCCGATCTCGATCCTGACGCGATGGCCGAGCTCGACGACGCCGTGCTCGAGGAGGTGATGGAGCTGCTCTCGCCCAAGCAGATCGCCGAGGTGGTGAGCGAGCTCGAGACGGACGACGCGGTGGCCGTGATCGAGGACCTCGACACCGAGACGCAGAAGGAGGTCCTGGCCCAGGTCGAGCCCGAGGAGCGCGCCGAGATCGAGCAGAATCTCGCGTTTCCCGAGGACAGCGCCGGCCGCATGATGCAGCGCGACCCGGTCTCGATCCCCGAGACCTGGACGGTCGGCGAGACGATCGACCACATGCGCGAGACGCCGGACCTGCCCGACGATTTCTACGACATCTTCGTCGTCGACGCGCAGAAGCGTTTGAAGGGTACCCTGCCGCTCAACGTGCTGCTCAGGACGCGCCGGCCCGTGCGCGCCTCGCAGATCATGAAGGGCGACGTCGTCTCGATTCCGGCCACGATGGACCGCGAGGAAGTCGCGCGCCGCTTCCGCGACCGCGACCTCGTCTCGGCCCCGGTCGTCGACGGCATCGGGCGCCTCGTCGGCATGATCACCGTCGACGACGTCGTCGACGTGATCCAGGAGGAGGCCGAGGAGGACATGCTGCGCCTCCAGCGCGTGAGCGACACCGGCATCCACGAGCCGGTGCTGGTGATCGCGCGCGGCCGCGTGCAGTGGCTGGTGGTGACGCTCATCAACACCATCCTTGCCGCGGTCGTGATCTCGCAGTTCCAGAAGACGATCGAAAGCCTCGTGGCCCTGGCCGTTCTGATGCCGATCGTGGCCGCGATGGGCGGCAACGCCGGCATGCAGGTGGTGACCGTGACCGTGCGCGCGCTCGCCACCAAGGAGCTTCAGCCCGGCACGGTCGCGCGCGTGATCCTGCGCGAGATCCTGGTCGCGGCCGGCAACGGCATCATCTTCGCCGTCGTCATGGGCACCATCGCCGGCTTCTGGTTCGGCGATTGGCGCCTCTCGGGCGTGCTCGCCGCGGCGATGCTGTTCAACATGATGTGGAGCGGCATCGCCGGCACGATGATCCCGCTCGCGCTGGCGCGCCTCGGCATCGACCCCGCCATCGCCGCCGGCCCGTTCTTGACGACCACGACCGACGTGCTCGGCTTCTTCCTGTTCCTCGGCCTCGCGACGGTCTTCCTTCTGTAATCCCCCTCGTCCTGGGGCGAGGGGGCAGGGGGAGCGGGGGAGGACGTTCACTGCTCAAACGCACGTCGCGCGTGAAGGTCCTTCCCCTCATCCCCTGCCCCTTCTCCCCAGGGAGAAGGCGAGCTAAGCGCGCAACTGCGCCGATAGCGCGGCCCCCGCCTTCTTCAGCGCCGGCACGAGTTTCTCCCGCACCGCCATTTGCGTGAAGCGCGGCGTCGGCACGGTGACGCTGAGCGAAGCGGCGACGGTGGCGTCGGATGCGAAGATCGGCACGGCGGCGGCGCAGACGCCGTCGCGCCATTCCTCGCGGTTCTTGGCCCAGCCGGCGCGGCGCACCTCGGCGAGTTCGCGCTCGAAAGCCGCGCGGTCCGCGATCGTCGCCGCGGTGTGGCGCGCGAGCTGTCGCGGCAAGATTTCGGCGAGCGCCGCCGCCGGCAGGAACGCCAGGATCGCCTTCCCGGTGGCCGAGCAATGCGCGGGCGCGCGCAGACCCAGATAAGTGTCGACGCGCACCGGGTGGGAGCTATCGAGCTTGTCGATGATGACGATCCCGTCGCCCTCGAGCACCGAGAGGTGGACGGTCTCGCGCGTCGCCGCGGCCAGCCGCTCCACAAACGGCCGGGCGACATCGCGCAGCCGGATGCGGCGCACGGCCTTGGCGCCGATCTCCCAGGGCTTGAGCGTGAGGCGATAGCGGCCGGGCGGCGATTTCCGCACATAGCCGCGCGCGCCGAGCGTCGCGAGGATGCGGAAGAGGGTGGGGTTCGAGACGCCGAGCTTGCGCGCAAGCTCGCTCAAGCCCGTCTCCTCGACCTCGGAGAGGGCCTCGAGCACGTCGAGGCCCTTGGCCAAGGTCGCGGTGAGGTAGGCGGGTCGCGTTGACATCGGCAGCGCTTCTTTCGGATAATAGAAGTGTATTTCAGATAATGGAAAACGCAAGCAGGACCGCCATGGCCACCCGGAAAAGCTTTCCCGTCTTCGATTGCGACAGCCATGTGGTGGAGCCGCCGCTGGTCTGGGACGAATACGTGCCCGCGAAGGAGCGCGCCTGGGTCAAGACCCAATTCTGCTTCCACACCGACGGCGACCTTCTGCTCATCAACGGCCGCGCGGTGCCGGCCGCGCGCGAACGCTCGAACGCGGCCGAGGTCGGCTGGGCGCGCTGGGACAAGAAGGAGGTGGGGCGGCTTACGCCCGGAACGCCGGAATGGCAGGCGAAGTTCGGGCGCCTCTTGGGCTGCCGCGATCCCAACGCGCGGCTCAAGGACATGGACGCGCTCGGCACGGACCAGGTGATGCTGTTCCCGACCTGGTTCGTGCGCCTGGCGCTCGTGCGCGACGCCAAGGCGGCCGAAATCCTGGCGCGCGCCTACAACGACTGGGTCCACGACTACTGCGCGCCCGACCGCCAGCGGCTCTTTCCCTGCGCGGTGCTGCCGCTGCAGAGCGTCGAGGCCTCGATCGCGGAGCTGCGGCGCATCGCGAAGCTCGGCTTCAAAGCGGCCGCGGTCAGACCCTGCTACTGGAACGGCCGTTATCCGACCCTGCCCGAGTTCGATCCGCTGTTTCGCGAGATGGAGGCGCTCGGCGTCGTGCTCGCGATGCACACCTTCCCCTCGCGCGAGGCGCTCACCTTGGACTGGGCGCAGCGGATGGCGCAGGCGCGCGGCCATTCGGGGCAGGGGCTGCTGTTCACCGACGAGGCGGTCGTTTACTCGCCCGGCCAGTTCGTCTCCAACATCACCGCGACGATGGACCCGGCCATCGACGCGTCGGAGACGCTCGGCTTCATCATGGAGGCGATGACCTGGGTTACGACCGTCGTCCAGACCGGCTGGCTCGAGAAATTCCCGACGTTGAAGGCCGCGGTGCTGGAGTCGAACGCCTCCTGGCTGCCGCTCGTGCTCGCGCGCTCGTCGAACTTCTCGAACCTGTTCGCGTTCCAGCGCGGCAACCGGCCGATCAAGGACCCGGTCGAGATCTTCAACGAACGCTGCTTCATCGGCTTCGAATCCGACGAGTTGCTCGTCTACCGCCTCTGGGACATGTTCGAGAACATCGCGATCTGGTCCTCGGACTATCCGCACCACGACGCCGAGGACGCGTGGGACGGCCTCCATCACATGCAGGAGTACGACGTGCCCGAAGCGGTGCAGAAGAAAATGCTCGGCGAGAACGCGCGCCGGCTCTACGGCATCGAGCCGCTCATGAAGGTGGATCAACGCATCGAGGGATACGCGCCGGCGATATTGGAATGGTAGGCAACATTTTCCTCCCCCGCTCATCTGCACGTGCTGGGGACATGAGTGACAGGCGTTCGGGGACATGGGTGACACTTTCACGGTCATCTGTTCAATTGCATTTTTTGATCTTTCTGCGGTTGTTGTGGGGCCTGTGGGGTTGTGGGCAGCG
>Ga0187892_10000498_pt1 | contig 102112 bp, 115 predicted proteins | sample MA1701073metaG_FD_139345 | JGI IMG/M metagenome (GOLD analysis project Ga0187892, IMG submission 139345) | Bio-ooze microbial communities from a basaltic lava cave in the Kipuka Kanohina Cave System on the Island of Hawaii, USA - MA170107-3 metaG ... | reverse complement strand
GCGACGTGAGCCAGCCCGCGCCGTCATGGGCTCGACTCGCTGGCGCGCTGGCGCGCTGACGCCAACCGCCGGGATTATGCGGACGAAAACACAACCGGCACGACCCCCACCAGCAACGACATGCCGACAGGGCGCATAACCCCGCCGTCCGCCTAATGGCGGTTATGCGGAATTCCGCATAACAGGCATTCCTACGTCACCGCGCTGCTCGCCCAGGGCGTACCGCTGAAGGTGGTCAGCCAGCGGGTTGGGCACGCTTCACCCGTCGTGACGATGACCATCTACCAGCACGTCCTGCCGGGCGACGATCGGGCCGCTGCCACCCTGGGTGCCCGCGCCATCTTGGGCGATCCCCAGTAGGTGCCGCGGCTCAGCTACTTCTACGGGATCGCCATCTACATCTACTACGAGGACCACGGGCCACCCCATTTCCATGCCCGCTACGGAGAACACCGCGCCCGGTTCGTCATACCCTCGGGAGAACTGCTCGACGGTGTGCTGCCCCAGCGCGCTCGGCGGCTGGTGAGCGAGTGGGTCGAGCTCCACGGCGACGACCTGGCGAGGTGCTGGGACCGAGCAATCTGCGGGCAGGAGCCCGGTACGATCGAGCCGTTGAGCTGAGGAGCCGCACATGGATGTCGTCGCCGTAGAGACCAGGGAGGACCACATCGTTTTCCTGCGTTTCGAGGACGGTTCGGAGCGCACGGTCGACCTAACGCCCTACCTCTACGGTCCCGTGTTCGAACGCGTTCGCGAGGACCCGGACTTCTTCTCCTCGGTCAGAGTCGATCCGGCGGCCGGCACGATCGTGTGGCCGAACGGGGCCGATCTTGCTCCCGAGGTTCTGTACCTATGTCTGCCTTCGGCGCGCATGGCCAACGAGGCGCGAATCCGCCCCTAACTCCGCCGGAGCGGTGTAGGCCCGGATCTAGCCTGCATTTCTCGTGTCGTCGCGTCGGCGGAAATCCGCTGCGTGACGTGTTGTAGCGCTGAGTTGGGTCGCAGAATGGTTGCAGTCGCCTCCGGCGCTGCCGGTCTGGCGGCTGGACCAGAAACTAAAAGACCAGTTCAGAAGGGGTGGGCGAGGGGGGACTTGAACCCCCACGTCCTTTCGGACACAGGAACCTGAATCCTGCGCGTCTGCCAATTCCGCCACTCGCCCGACGGGCGGCCGAGGCTAGCCGAAGGCCCTGGGTAAGCTCACCCTCAGTGGGCTTGCAGCAGTTCGAGCAGCGGCTGGAACGGCTGGTCGAAGGGGTTTTCGCACGAACGTTCCGTAGTGGCATCCGTCCCGTCGAGATCGGGCACCGGCTGACGCGCGAGATGGACCTGCACCGCACCGTGGGTGTCAGCGGGCTGCTCGCCCCTAACCGGTTCACTGTGGCCCTCAGCCCGGCGGACAAAGTCCAGTTCGAGTCCTACGCCGAGGCCTTGACGCGCGAGCTCGGCGAAGCGGTGCGCGAGCACGCCCGGGACTGCGACTACGGCTTCGTCGGCCCCGTGCACGTGGAGCTGGCCAAGGACGAGTCCCTGGGTACGGGCGAGCTGGTGGTCATGAGCGAGATGGTCGAGGCGCCCGGGGGAGCGGCGGCGGGCTCGTTGCTGCTGCCCGACGGCCATCGGGTCGAGATCGGCGAGGACCCGGTGACCATCGGCCGGCTGGCGGAGTGCGACATCGTGCTGTCGGACCCCAATGTCAGCCGCCGCCACGCCGAGGTGCGCCGCCAGGGCAACGGCTTCGCCGTGATCGACCTGCGGTCCACCAACGGCACCCGCGTCAACGGCGCAGGGGTGAAGGAACGACGTCTCGCGGATGGCGACGAGATCACGGTCGGTGCCACCAACATCCGCTTCGAAGCTTCCTAGGCCGGCCGGGGCGTGCCCGACACTCTTCTCACGATCCTGAAGTTCTGCTTCCTCGCCCTCCTCTATCTCTTCTTCGTGCGCGTCCTGCGGGCGGTGTGGGTGGAGGTCACCGGGCGCGGCGGGCGCCAGACGGTCGTCGAGCCGCCGGTCGCCGCGGGCGGTGGCTGGCAACCTGCCCGACCAGCCGGCGGCAAGCCGGGTAGTCGCCTCGTGGTGGTGGAGCCGGCCACGCTCAAGGGCACCTCGTTCGACCTGGCCGACGAGCTCACGCTCGGCCGGGCCAGCGGCTGTTCGATCATGCTCGACGACAACTTCGTGTCCCAGCTCCACGCCCGGGTCTTCCGCCGAGACGGCCGTGTCTGGATCGAGGACCTAGGGTCCACCAACGGCACGCATCTCAACCGGGAGAGGATCACGGCGCCGATGCCGGTGCGCCGGGGCGACCGTCTCCAGGTGGGGCAGACGGTGCTGGAGGTGAGCTGATGACGACGTTGCGGGCCGGTGCGGCCACCGATGTCGGGCGGGTACGGGAGATCAACGAGGACCGCTACCTGGCGGCCGACATCGTCTTCGCGGTGGCCGACGGCGTCGGCGGCCACCAGGCCGGCGAGATCGCCTCCCAGACGTCGGTCGACACGCTGCGCGACCAGTTCGTGGCGCACACCACCGACGGCTTCGTCGACGCCGTGCACCGGGCCAACGAGGCCGTGTGGCAGCTGGCCCAGGAGCGAACCGACCGCCGCGGGATGGGGACGACGCTGGCGGCGCTCGCCCTCGTCGTGGACGGGACCGAGGAGCAGCTGGCGGTGGCCAACGTCGGCGACTCGAGGGTGTACCTGCAGTCGCCGAGCGAGTTCGTCCAACTGACCCGCGACCACAGCCTGGTCGAGGAGATGGTGCGGGAGGGGCGGATCAGCCCGGCCGAGGCCCAGGTCCACCCGCAACGGTCGATCATCACCCGGGCCCTCGGCATGGAGTCCGACATCGAGATCGACGTGTGGCAGCTGGTCCCCAACGCGGGGGATCGCTACCTGCTGTGCAGCGACGGGCTGACCAACGAGCTGTCCGACGCCCGGATCTCCTCGACGTTGCGCCGCATGGGTGACCCGGCCGAGGCGGCGCGCGAGCTCGTGCGCCAGGCGCGCGCCGAGGGCGGCGGCGACAACATCACGGCGGTCGTGGTCGACGTCACCGACGACGGCCAGCGGTCGGAGAAGGCCTCGGCCATGCTCGCCCGCTCGCAGACCGAGCTCTCGGCGACGGGTGACGCCTGGGCCACTCCCGCCGTCCGGACGATCCCCCCGAGCGATGCGGCCCCCGGCAGCACCGCCAGCGCCGGGACGGCCACCGACGCCACCCCCGCCGGGGCAGGGGCCGAGGCCCCCAGTTGCCCCGGGGCCCCGACGGCGACCCCTCCGCCGCCTCCCGCACCGATGACGCCGCCGGCCCCTGTGGCCGCGCCGCCGCCGGCCCGGCGGCGCACGAGCTGGCGCATGGTTGTCTTCGTCGTCGCCCTGCTCGGGGTGCTGGGCTCGGCCTTCGTGGCCGTCCGGTGGTACGCGACAGGCACCTACTTCGTGCGGCTCGACGGTGACCGGGTGTCGATCTACAAGGGCCGCCCAGGCGGCCTGCTGTGGTTCGAGCCCACGCTCATCAAGGAGCCGCGCCGCCCGACGCTCGCCGAGCTCTCGCCGGCCGAGCGGCAGGTGCTGCGCCAGGGTCGGTTGTTCCCTTCCATCCGCGCCGCCGACATCTACCTCAACGACCAGCTCCAGCAGGCCATGCAGCGGGGGGCGACGACCACGACGGTGGCCGTCCCGGCGTCGACCACCATCCCGGGTGGCACCCCGCCGGGCCCGGTGAGCTCCGTGCCACCCGCCACCATCGGCGGGCCACCGACGTTGCCGCAGTGATCGCCCCGGCGGAGCTCACCGGAGACCGCCGCCGCACCGAGCTCGGCCTCATGCTGCTCGTCGGCGGAGTGACGGCCAGCGGCTACGTGCTGGCCGGCCTGGGACGCAGCGCCTCGCTGCCCGCCGACCTGGTCCCGTTCCTCTTGGCCGTCCTGGGCCTGCTCGGGGGCGCCCACCTGGCAACCCGCCGGCTCGCGCCCTTGGCCGACAGCCTGCTGCTGCCGCTGTGCGGGCTGCTCAACGGCATCGGCTACGTCTTCGTGGCTCGCCTGCGCCCGGACCTGGCGGGGTTCCAGGCCCTCTGGACGGCCGTCGGCGTCACCGCCTTCGTGGCCACCCTCGTGGCCGTACGGCGGGCGCGCGACCTCGAGCGCTACCGCTACGTGTTCGCCTGCGCCGGGCTCGGGCTCTTGCTCATGCCGCTGATCCCGGTGATCGGCCAGACCATCAACGGAGCCCGCCTCTGGCTACGGCTCGGACCCGTGAGCTTCCAGCCGGGCGAGATCGCCAAGATCGCCCTCTGCGTCTTCTTCGCCTCCTACCTCGTCGACAAGCGGGAGCTGTTGTCGGCCGGCACTCGTCGCGTCGGTGGCGCCTGGATCCCCGAGGCGCGCCACGCCGCGCCGCTCGTGGTCGCATGGTCGACGTCGCTGGTCATCATGTTCTTCGAGCGCGACCTCGGCTCGTCGCTCCTGTTCTTCGCCCTCTTCATCACGCTGCTGTGGATCGCCACCGCCCGGGCGGTTTACCTGGGCATCGGCGCCGCCATGTTCGGGCTGGGCTCGTTCCTCGCCTGGAACGTGTTCGACCACGTGCAGCGACGGGTGGAGATCTGGCTCGACCCGTGGCCCGCAGCCCAGGACGCCGGCTACCAGATCGTGCAGGGACTGTTCGCGTTCGCGGCCGGCGGCATCACGGGCACGAACCTGTCGCAGGGCAGCCCGCAGCGGATACCGGCCGTCGCCACCGACTTCACCTTCGCCGCCATCGGCGAGGAGCTCGGCCTACTCGGGACTGTGGCCGTGCTGATGACGTTCCTACTGATCGTGGGCTCGGGACTACGCATCGCGCTACGGGCGGAGGCCCCCTTCGAGAAGCTGCTCGCGACCGGCCTCACGGCCATCGTCGGCATCCAGAGCTTCATCATCCTCGGCGGAGTCACCCGGCTCGTGCCGCTGACCGGGATCACGCTGCCCTTCGTCTCCTATGGCGGCTCGTCGCTGCTGGCCAACTACATCCTCCTGGCGCTGCTCCTGCGCATCTCCGACGACCAGTCGGCGCGGTCGGTCGAGGCGGGTCGATGAACCGGGAGATCCGCGGCCTCGGCATCGTGATGGTCGTGCTCTTCTCGGCCCTGTTCCTGCAGTTGAACAACCTGCAGGTGCTCAGCGCGAAGCGCCTCAACGAGCACCCGTCCAACACCCGTTCGGTGATCCGGGACTTCTCCCGCCCCCGCGGCTCGATCCAGACGTCGGACGGCGTGCTGATCGCCGAGTCGGTGCCGTCCGACGACGAGCTCAAGCTGCAGCGCCGCTATCCCGAGCCCGCGCTGTTCGCCCACATCACCGGGCACTTCTCGTTCACCTTCGGCAACGACGGCGTCGAGCGCACCTACAACGACCTCCTCGCCGGCTACGACAGCGGCCCGCTGCGCCTCGACCGCCTCGACGACCTCCTCCTCGAGCGCTCGCAGGCCCAGGACCTGACCCTGACGATCTCCCGGGACCTCCAGCTGGCGGCCTCGGACGCCCTCGGCAACCGCAAGGGCGGTGTCGTGGCCCTCGATCCCCGGACCGGCGCGGTGTTGGCCATGACGTCCTTTCCATCGTACGACCCCAACCTGCTGGCCAGTCACGACCTGGCCTCGGTGCGCGTCGCGTGGGAGGCCCTCAACGCCGACGCCGACAGGCCGCTGCGGGCCCGCGCCTACCGCGACCGCTACTTCCCCGGGTCGAGCTTCAAGATCGTGACCGCGGCTGCGGCGCTGACCTCGGGCATGACTCCGGACCAGCCGGTCTTCCCGACCCGCCGGGAGCTCGCCCTGCCGCAGGCGTCGGCGCCGCTGCGCAACTTCGGCGGCGCGACCTGCGGCGGCAACCTGACCGACGCCCTGCGCGTGTCGTGCAACACGGTGTTCGGCCAGATCGGCCTCGACCTCGGCGGTCCCGCTCTGAAAGCCGCCGCCGACAGCTTCGGGTTCAACCAACCGCCTCCGATCGACCTGCCCTTCCCGACCGCATCCTTCTTTCCCGAGGCCGGGGCCTTCGCCCGTGACCGGCCGGCGCTGGCCAAGTCGGCCATCGGCCAGCAGGACGTGGCGGCGACACCCCTGCAGATGGCCCTCGTGGCCGCGGGCGTGGCCAACGGGGGCGTGGTGATGAGGCCGCACCTGCTGGGGGAGGTCCGCAACTCGCGCGCCGAGCTGGTGGCCCGCTTCGAGCCCCGGCCATGGAAGCAGGCGGTCTCTGGTGACGTCGCCCGCTCGCTCACCGAGATGATGGTGACCGTGGTCGAGCGCGGCTCGGGCACCAGGGCCCGCATCCCCGGGGTCACCGTCGCCGGCAAGACCGGTACGGCCCAGACCGGTCTCGACCGCTCGCACGTGTGGTTCGTGGCCTTCGCTCCCGCGGAGGCGCCCCGGGTGGCCGTCGCCGTGATGCTCGAGAACCTGCCGAACACCGACGAGGTCACCGGAGGGGCCCTCGCCGCGCCCATCGCCAAGACCGTGATCGAACGGGCGCTCGCCGGCCCGAACTTGTAGCTGCCATCTAGGCTCTCTCCGTGTCCGCCCAGGTCTTCACCGGCCGCTACCAGATCACGCGCAAGGTGGCGCGCGGCGGGATGGCCGAGGTGTACCTGGCGCAGGACCTGCTGCTCGAGCGGCCGGTGGCGCTGAAGGTGCTCTTTCCGGAGTTCTCGAGCGACCGGTCCTTCGTCGAGCGCTTCCGCCGGGAGGCCCGGGCGGCGGCCAACCTCAACCACGCCAACATCGTCTCGATCTACGACTGGGGCGAGGACGACGGCACGTACTTCATCGTCATGGAGTACGTCGACGGGGCGACGTTGCGGGAGGTGATCAACACCGACGGACCCCTGCCGGCGGCGGAGGCGGCCCACATCGGGGGGGAGATCGCCGGCGCGCTCCACTTCGCCCACCTCCACGGCGTCATCCACCGTGACGTCAAGCCCGGCAACGTCATCTTGTCGAGGGGGCAGGTGAAGGTCACCGACTTCGGCATCGCCCGCGGCACCGACCCGGCCGAGAGCCTCACCCAGACGGGCGCGGTCATGGGGACGGCCACGTACTTCTCCCCCGAGCAGGCCCAAGGCCACAACGTCGACCCCCGCAGCGACGTGTACTCGCTCGGCGTCGTGCTCTACGAGATGGTCACCAAGCGCCCGCCCTTCACCGGCGATAGCCCGCTGTCGATCGCCTACCAGCACGTACGCGAGGAGCCGGCGCCGCCGAGCGACCACAACCCCGACGTGCCGCCCCTCTTCGACGCCCTGGTGCTCAAGGCCATGGCCAAGGACCGGGCCGACCGCCACGCCAACGCCGACGAGCTGCGCGAAGACCTGATCGCCTTCAGTCAAGGTCGGCTGTACGACTCACGGTCGCAGCCCGTCGCCGTGGTGACACCGCCGGGGGGCTACGCCGCGGCCGACGCCACCATGGTCAGCGCCCTCTCGGGCAACGGCGCCGGTGACGACACCCGGATCGCCGGCGGCCCCCGCACGATGGTCGGGCACTCCTCGCCGCCGCCCCGCAACCGCACGGGCACCTACATCGTCGTGCTGGCGGCCCTGCTCGCCCTGCTGGCCGGCCTCCTGTTCCTCTTGAGCCGCGAGCTGGGTGGGGGCGGCACCGGCACACAGGTTGCCGTGCCCGAGCTGCGCAACAAGACCGTGGCCGACGCCCGCGCCGCCATCGAGGAGGCGGGACTCAAGGTCGGGCAGATCACCGAGGAGGTCTCCGAGCCGGCCGGCCGGGTGCTGGGCCAGGACCCGCCCGCTGCCCAGCGCGTCGATCGAGGCTCGGCGGTGGCCCTGCGGGTCAGCGTGGGCGCGGCGCCGGCGCCGGTGCCCAACGTGGTGAACCAGCAGATCGACACGGCCACGACCACCCTCGAGGACGCCGGGTTCGTCGTGGCCACCGCCTTCGAGACCAGCACGCGCGTCGCCCGGGACGTGGTGATACGCCAGGACCCGGCGGGCGGCAGCGAGGCCAAGAAGGGCTCGACGGTGACGCTCACCGTGTCGAGTGGCCCCGAGGAGGTTCGTGTGCCGGAGGTCCGCGGCCGGGAGGCGGGCGACGCCGCCTTCACGCTGGGCCAGGCCGGCTTCCGCACCGTCCAGCGCATCGAGTCGAGCGACGACGTGCCCGCCGGCCGGGTGATCCGCACGGATCCCGGCACCGGCACCTCCCTGCCGCGTGGTTCGACGGTGGCCATCGTCGTCGCCGCGCCCACGGCCACGACGACCACGACGGAGGTCACCACGACCACCACGCCGGACGTCACCACGACCAGCTCCAGCACCACGAGCACGTCCAAGCCGCCGAAGGACTGATCCCTCCCTCGGGGGCCCCCGGCTCAGCCGCGCCAGCCGGCCTGGGCCAGAAAGGTGGCGAGCAGCTGCGAGCCGGCCTGGGTCAGGATCGACTCGGGGTGGAACTGGACGCCTTCGATGGGCAGCTCTCGGTGGCGCAGAGCCATGACCGTGCCGTCCTCGGTCGTGGCCGTGATCTCCAGCACGTCGGGCATCGTGGCCGCGTCCACCACGAGCGAGTGGTAGCGGGTGGCCTCGAAGGGGTCGGGCAGGCCGGTCAGCACGCCCTGGCCGCGGTGGTGGATGAGCGAGGTCTTGCCGTGGGTCACCGTGCCGGCCCGCACCACCTGCCCGCCGTAGACCTGGCCGATGCACTGGTGGCCCAGGCAGACGCCCAGGATCGGCGACCGCCCGGCGAGCACCCGCACGGTGTCGGCGCTGACCCCGGCGTCTTCGGGCCGCCCGGGACCGGGGGAGATGACCACGCCGTCGGGCTGGAGGTCGACGAGCTCGTCGATGGTGACCTCATCGTGGCGGAAGACCACCGGCTCGGCCCCGAGCATCCCGAGGTATTGGACGAGGATGTAGACGAACGAGTCGTAGTTGTCGATCACGGCTACCCGCGGCGTCACACGTCCTCCCTCGGAGAGGGGCCAGCGTAGGCAACCCCGGCCCCGGTGGCCGTGGCCTATTCTCCGGCCGTGGCCGACGACGCCAAGCCCAAGGCCCACAGGGCTGGCCGGGCGACTCCGAAGGGCGGCGGGCCCAAGCCGACGGGCCGGTACACCCCGCCCACGCCCGACAGCTACCGCTCGAGCCCGATCTGGGTGCCGATCCTCATGTTCAGCCTGCTCGGCATCGGAGTGCTCGTGATCATCACGAACTACGTCGACCTGTTGCCCGGCAACGGGCCGAGCAACACCTACCTGCTCGTCGGGCTGGGCTGCATCACCGCCGGCTTCATCACCGCCACCCGCTACCGCTAAAGAGACCGCTGATCCATGGGTCGTCCGCTTCGCGGCCGAAGCCCTGACCTGCGGCGTTGTCCCGTCGTGTTGGCGTCAGGGCTGATAGATCAGCGCTCACCCAGTCGTCACTCGTAGGTCGGCGGCACCAGGTCCATCTCCTCCTGGCAGTGGCGGGGCGGCTCCGGCAGCTCCTCGGTGGCCTGCACCATCTTCACCTCGGCCAGGCACAGGGAGCACCGGTAGCGGAGGTTCACCTTCCGCAGCTCGCCCGACGGGGGTGGCGTCTGGGGACGGGCCAGGCCGCGCAGCATCATCAGCCCGAAGCGCAGCAACACCGTGGCGACGGCGATGGCTATGGCCACCTTGAGGAGCAGCTCCATGCCGTTCAGGCTCGTTCCACGACCATGGCGTTGGCCGTGCCCCCTCCCTCGCACATCACCTGGAGCCCGTAGCGGCCGCTCCGCCGCTCGATCTCACTGGTCAGCGTGGCCAGCAGCCGGGTCCCCGAGCAGCCGAGCGGGTGGCCCAGGGCGATGGCCCCACCGTTGGGGTTGAGTCGCTCGGGCTCGCACGGGTGCTCGCGCCCCCACGCCAGCACCACGGACGCGAACGCCTCGTTCAGCTCGATCACGTCCATCTGGTCGAGCCGTAGGCCGGCCCGCTTCAGCACCGTCGTCGTCGCCGGGATCGGGCCCGAGAGCATCGTGATCGGGTCGACGCCGGCCACCGCGAAGGCCGCGAACCGCAGGCGCGCCGAGAGGCCCAGCTCCGCGGCTCGTCGCTCGCTCATGAGGACGGCGGCAGCGGCTCCGTCGCTGAGCTGTGAGGAGTTGCCGGCGGTGATCCGCCCGTCGGTGCAGAACACCGGCGGCAGGGCGGCGAGCGCTTCGACGCTGGTGTCGCGCCGGATCCCCTCGTCGACGTCGACCACTGCCTTGGCCACGCCCGGGTCCGGCCGGTCCGGGACCGGCACGATCTCCCGGGCGAAGCGGCCCTCGTCGGTGGCGCGGGCCGCTCGCCGGTGGCTCTCGACGCTGTAGGCGTCGAGCTCGTCGCGGTCGAGGGCCCATCGTTCGGCGACCAGCTCGGCGGCCACACCCTGGGGCACCAGCCCGCCGGCTGCCGCGTAGCGTCCCGTCACGGCGTCGCCGAAGGGGTGTCCCGGGCCGTTCCGGATCGTGGAGCCCATCGGCACCCTCGTCATGGACTCGACACCGGCGGCGACGACCACCTCGTAGGCGCCCGCCGCGATGCCCTGGGCGGCGAAGTGCACCGCCTGCTGGGAGGACCCGCACTGGCGGTCGATCGTCACCCCGGGAACGCTCTCCGGCCACCCCGCGGCGAGGACGGCGCTACGAGCCAGGTTCAGGCCCTGCTCCCCCGTCTGGCTCACGCACCCGACGATGACGTCGTCGACGAGGGCCGGGTCGAGGTCGTTGCGGCGCACGAGCGCGTCGAGGACGTGGGCCGTGAGGTCGACGGGGTGCCACCGGCCGAGGGCGCCGTTGCGCCGCCCGAGCGGAGTCCGGACGACATCCACCAGCACGACCGATTCCAAGCCCGTCATTGTCGCCTGCCCCGGATCGGTCGGCCTACAGCAGGCGCTGCATGACCACGACGTCGAGCCAGCGGCCGAGCTTGCGACCGATCTCGCGCTCGACGCCGACCAGCTCGAAGCCGCACGAGCGGTGGAGCGCGATCGAGGCCTCGTGGCCGCCAACGATCCGGGCGATCACGGTGTGGAACCCGTGCACTCCGGCCAGCCGCAGGAGCTCGGCCAGCACGGCTCGGCCGTAGCCGCGGCCACGGTGGTCGCGGTGGACGTAGACGGAGTCCTCGACGCTCGTGGCGTAGGCCGGGCGGCTGCGGTACGGGCCCAGCGCTCCGAAGGCGACGACGGCGCCCTCGACCACGGCGACCACGGCCGGGTGGACGCCGGCGTGGCCGGCGATCCAGGCCTGCTGGTCCTCGAGGGTCCGGGGCACCATGTCGAAGGTCACCGTGGAGCCGACGACCTCGGGGTTGTAGATGGCGCGGATCGCCTCCGCATCGCCAGGGACGACCGGGCGCAGGACGACGGCTGAGGTAGGCGGTGCGGCGTCCACGACGGGGGACGATACGAGGCGACCGCCGGCCGGGGCCGGGACGGCCGCTCGTGGCTGCGAACTATCATCGCCAGGGGCAGATCGCCCCCTTAGCTCAGTCGGCAGAGCACAGCCATGGTAAGGCTGGTGTCGTCGGTTCGATTCCGACAGGGGGCTCCCTCGTGCAGCAGTCAGGGCGGCGTAGCTCAGTTGGCAGAGCGCTCGGCTCATAATCGAGTGGTCGGCGGTTCGAGTCCGCCCGCCGCTACCAACCGGATCGGTCCGGCCGGTCCGGTCAGGCAGTACCGACACAGGGGCACACAGAAGTGAGAAAGAGGTCCGGAGGCCATGGCGAAGAACGAGAAGCGGGTGAAGATCACGCTGGCCTGCGAACAGTGCAAGCGGCGGAACTACATCACGATGAAGAACAAGCAGAACGACCGGGAGCGGATGGAGGTCCGGAAGTACTGCCGCTGGGAGCGGACGCACACCCTTCATCGAGAGACTCGCTGACCGGCGCTCGCGCCAGGACGGCGAAAGCCTCCGGTAACCAACGGGTTGCGGAGGTGGTCGAAGAGCCGGTGATCCCAGCCGAGGAGCTCGAGCTGGTTGCGGCGGCCAAGGCGGGTGACCGCCGGGCCTTCGAGGAGTTGGTGCGGACCACCCAGGCTGGCGTCTACACGCTGGCCTATCGGCTCACCAACGACCCAGAGGACGCCCGAGACGTGACCCAGGAGGCCTACCTCCGAGCATTCAGGAGCCTCCGGCGCTTCCGCGGAGACGCCCGCTTTGCCACCTGGATGTACCGGATCACGGCCAACTGCGCCGCCAACCACCTCTCTCGGCGGGCCCGGGGGCGCCACGAGGAGCTGACTGACGACGACGTCGTCGCCGACGAGCGACCCGAGGCCGATCCCGAGGCGATGGCCGAGGCCGGCTCGCTGCGCGACCGTGTCAACGCCGCCCTCGCGGAGCTGCCCCCGGCGCTCCGCTCGGTCGTGGTCCTACGCGACGTGTACGACCTGCCTCACGGTGCCATCGCCAAGGAGCTCGGGATCAGCGAGACGGCGGCCAAGGTCCGGCTGCACCGGGCGCGCCGCAAGCTCCGGGAGCGGATGTTCCCGATGCCGGGAGAGGAGAAGGCCCGTGCTGTCTAAGGACCTGAGGACGTGGCGCCGGCTGCCCGGCGGCGACGCTCCGGCGGAGCAGGCTGCTGCGGCACCGGTCACGTGCCGACGGGTCGCCGAGTCGTTGCCCCGCATCGTCGACGGAGCGGAGGTCGCCGACCTCGACGTCCGGCGCCACGTCGACGTCTGCCTGCGTTGCCAGGCGGAGCTGGTGCAGTACCGCAAGGTGCTGCGGGCCCTCCACCAGCTGCGCACCGAAGTGCTCCAGCCCGCGCCGGGCCTGCTGCCCGACATCCTCGCCTCGCTCGAGGCGGCGGGTGAGCGCACGGCCATGCACCACCTCCTGACCGGTCGCCGTGCGGCCTACGTCGGAGGGATCGCGGTGGCCACCGCCGCCGGCGCTGCCGGCGCCATCGTGCTGGCCACCCGCGCCCGTCACCGCCGGCCCCGCCTCGCCAGCTGACCGTTCCGGCGCCCGCCATCGGCGCAGGCGACCTCGGCTATTGTCTTGGGTCGCACCGAGGCGACTGGCCTTCACCGGTTGCGACGCAGCGAGCCTTCTGAGGCGACTCGGAGGGCAGTAGCTCAACTGGTAGAGCACCGGTCTCCAAAACCGGCGGTTGGGGGTTCGAGTCCCTCCTGCCCTGCTCCGCTCCCGATGCCCGCCGACCGAGGTGGCCGTGAACCGACAGACCAAGCGAATGATGCAGCGTCAGGGTCACCTGGCGGCTGACGGATCGCCGGCGCGCACCGAGCCCAACCGCCCCGCCCCCAAGCCCCCGAGCCAGCGGATCGGCCTGGGCGAGTACGTGCGTCAGGTGCGGGGGGAGCTCCGCAAAGTGGCGTGGCCCACCCGCGCCGAGGTGGCCAACTACTCGTTGGTGGTGCTCGTCGCCCTCGTCCTGCTCACCGCCGTCATCTTCGGACTCGACTTCCTGTTCGGGAAGGGCGTCATCTTCCTCTTCACGTGATGTCGACCGCCGATGGACCCCTTGCCGCCCCCGACGCTGCGGCCGACGCCCTCGCCGACGAGGCGGTCGAGGCCGATGACGTCGCCGCTGTCGTGGCCGAGACCGCTGCTCCCGAGGCGACCTCCGAGGTCGTCGTCGACGAGGTCCTCGACGAGGACGAGCTTTTCGAGCTCGAGGAGGCCGTCACGGTCGAGAGCCCGTACGACCGGCCCGGGTCGTGGTACGTCGTGCACACCTACGCCGGCTACGAGAACAAGGTCAAAACCAACCTCCAGAGCCGCATCGCCTCGATGGCGATGGAGGACCGCATCTTCGAGTGCGTGATCCCGATGGAGGACGTCGTCGAGTTCAAGGGTGGCAAGCGGGTCACCGTCCAGAAGAAGGTGTTCCCCGGGTACCTCCTCGTGCGCTGCGAGCTCGACGACGACTCCTGGCGCGTGGTGCGCAACACGCCGGGCGTCACGGGGTTCGTTGGGCTCGGTGCCAAGCCGACGCCCCTGTCACGCAAGGAGGTGGAGAACATCCTCCAGGTGCAGCCCGAGGGTGTCGAGGGCGTCACCCGCAAGGCCAAGCCGCGCGCCATGTTCGAGATCGGCGAGACGGTCCGGGTGCGGGAGGGACCCTTCGCCGACTTCTCCGGACAGGTGGTGGAGATCAACGAGGACCAGCTCCGCCTGAAGGTGCTGGTCAACATCTTCGGCCGGGAGACGCCGGTCGAGCTCGAGTTCAGCCAGGTCGCGAAGCTCTGAGCACGGTCTCTGAGACGAGGAGCAGCTAGATGGCCAAGAGAAGAGTCGCGGCGGTCGTCCGCATCCAGATCCCGGCCGGCAAGGCCACCCCGGCGCCGCCGGTCGGCACCGCCCTGGGCCCGCACGGGATCAACATCATGGACTTCTGCAAGCAGTACAACGCGGCCACGTCCGCGCAGGAGGGCATGATCGTCCCGGCCGAGATCACCGTGTTCGAGGACCGGTCGTTCACCTTCATCACCAAGACCCCGCCCACGCCGGTGCTCATCCGTGCCGCGCTCGGTCTGGAGAAGGGCTCGGGTGCGCCCGGTCGGGCTCCGGCCGGCTCGCTCTCTGCAACGCAGCTCGCGGAGATCGCCCGCACCAAGCTCCCGGACCTCAACACCGACGACCTCGACGCCGCCATCCAGCAGGTCGCGGGCACCGCCCGCTCGATGGGCATCTCGGTGCCGTCGTGAGCCCGGCCGCCCGCTCCTCCAAGAAGTACGTCGACGCCGTCCGTCGCTTCGACCGCCAACAGGAGCATTCCCCCGGCGAGGCCGTCGACCTGGTCAAGAGCCTCGCCTCGGCCCGCTTCGACGAGACGGTCGAGGTGGCCGTCCGCCTGGGCGTCGATCCCCGCAAGGCCGACCAGATCGTGCGGGGCACGGTGGCCCTGCCGGCCGGCACCGGCCGTAGCGTGCGCGTCGCCGCCTTCGCCGCCGGCCCGGCGGCGGCCGAGGCCCGTGAGGCCGGAGCCGACGTCGTTGGGGCCGACGACCTGGTGGCCCGGGTCAGCGGGGGGTTCCTCGAGTTCGACGTGGCCGTCGCCACGCCCGACTTGATGGGCCAGGTGGGCAAGCTCGGTCGCCTCCTCGGGCCCCGGGGCTTGATGCCGAACCCCAAGACCGGCACGGTCACCACCGACATCGGCAAGGCCGTCCGTGAGTTCAAGGCCGGCCGGGTCGAGTACCGCACCGACCGCTACGGCAACATCCACGTCCCGATCGGCAAGGTGAGCTTCGAGCGCGCCCCGCTGCTGCGCAACCTCCAGGCCCTGCTCGACGAGCTCCAGCGGGCCAAGCCGGCGGCGGCCAAAGGCCGTTACCTGCGGGGCATCACGCTGTCGTCCACGATGGGCCCCGGGGTCAAGGTCGACCCGGCCGGCATCCGTCTGCTCGACGAGGAGCTGGCTGCGGCCTCGTAGTACTGTCGTCCCGCCCGGCGATGCCGGGCCGCACCAAACCCAAGAACGCCGAAGACATCCGGTGCTCGCCGCCCGAGGGCGGCGTGCCAAAGGGGCCTCCGGGCCCGCCCGACGAGGCGTGGACATCTCCTCCCGAGCCGTTCACGTCCGCCGTGCCCGCACCGGCGTCGAGCCAGGAGGAGACGAGGACATGGGGGCCGAGAAGCCCAGGGCAGAGAAGGTGGCGGTCGTCGACGACGTGCGCGAGCGCCTGTCGACGTCCAGTGCCGCGCTGCTCACCGAGTACCGCGGCCTCACCGTCGGCGATCTGGCCGCTCTGCGCAAGTCGGTGCGCGACGCCGGCGGCGAGTACCGCATCTACAAGAACACCCTGGCTCGGATCGCGGCCAACGAGCTGGGTGTCACCGACCTCGATCCGCTGCTGACGGGTCCCACCGCCTTCGCCTTCGTCAAGGGCGACGCGGTGGCCGTGGCCAAGTCGCTGCGGGACTTCGCCCGGACCAACCCCAACCTTTTCGTCAAGGGTGGCCTGCTCGGCACCAAGGTGCTTTCGGGGTCCGACGCCGGCGCGCTGGCCGACGTGGCGCCCCGCGAGGTCCAGCTCGCCCAGCTGGCGGGGGCGCTGGCGGCACCGATGCGCCAGCTCGCCGGGCTCCTCGCGGCCCTGCCGACCAAGCTGGCCTACGGCCTGGCGGCCCTGATCGAGAAGGGCGGCGGCGTGCCGACGCCCGAGGCCGAGGTGGAGGCACCGGTAGCGGAGGCGCAGCCGACCGAGAACGACCCCGACACACCCGAAGAAGAGACAGGAGACAAGGAGTTCTGATGGCCACCAAGGAAGAGATCCTCGACGGCATCGCCAGCATGACGGTGCTCGAACTGTCGGAGCTGCTCAAGGAGTTCGAGGAGCGCTTCGGCGTGACCGCGGCGGCGCCCGTGGCCGCGGTCGCCGCGCCGGCCGCCGCCGGTGGCCCGGACGCGGCGCCGGCCGAGGAGGAGAAGGACGAGTTCGACGTCCTACTCGCGGCCGTCGGCGAGAAGAAGATCCAGGTGATCAAGGAGGTGCGGGCGCTCACGAACCTCGGCTTGAAGGAGGCCAAGGACCTCGTTGACAGCGCCCCCAAGTCCGTGCTCGAGAAGGTCTCCAAGGAGGACGCGGAGAAGGCGAAGGCGCAGCTGGAGAGCGCCGGCGCGACCGTCGAGCTCAAGTAGGGCTCGGCCGCCATGGGCGGGCCCCTTGACCTGCACAATTCGGTGCCTTAGGCTTCCCCCGGCCGCACTGGCTGGCTCGCCGCTGCGCGCCTTGCCGATGTTGGCGGACCGCAGTATCCTGGTGGACGCCGTGCCCGCCCGTGTGTCGCCATCTTTCTTCTGGCTTGACTCGGCGCGCCTGGTGCTCCGCACCTGCAGTTCCCGCCTCCTGCTCTCCGCGCTGCTCCGCTGTCCTCTGTGAAATTCGGCCGGCCCTGCCGGTACCCCCGCGAAACCCTGCGAACCACCCCATCGTGAAGGAGTGAGGTCGGTGCCCTCTCGTCCCGCCACCCGCGAGCGCTTCTCGTTCTCCAACCTTCCCGAGGTCCTCACCCTGCCCGACCTGATCGCCGTGCAGAGGGACTCGTTCGCGTGGTTCCTCGACCGGGGCCTCTCGGACACCTTCCGCGACATCAGCCCCATCGAGGACTTCACCGGGCAGCTGCGCCTGGAGCTGGAGTTCGACGCCGCCGACCCCGACCTGCGGCCGCCGCCCAAGTTCACCGTCGAGGAGTGCAAGGAGAAGGACATGACCTTCTCCGCACCCATCTTCGTTCGGGCCCGCTTCATGAACGCCACCACCGGTGAGATCAAGGAGCAGACGGTCTTCATGGGGGACTTCCCGATGATGACCGACAAGGGCACCTTCATCATCAACGGCACCGAGCGGGTCGTCGTGTCCCAGCTCGTCCGCTCGCCCGGCGTGATCTTCCAGCCCGGCCGCGACGCCAAGACCATCGCCACGGCCACCATCCACCCCTACCGAGGCGAGTGGATCGAGTTCGACATCGAGCAGAAGCCCGGCAAGGACGTCACGGCCGGGACACGCGTGGCCCGCAAGCGCCGCCTGAGCCTCTTCATCCTCCTGCGGGCCCTCGGCTACGACGAGGAGTCGCACCCCGGGTTCCTCGAGCAGTTCGTCCGGCACTTCGACTTCCTCGAGGGCCAGTGGGAGAAGGAGCGGGAGCTCGCGCCCACCCGCGAGGAGGCGCTGATCGAGATCTACAAGCGGGCCCGCCCCGGCGAGCCCCCGTCGGTCGAAGCCGGTCGGGCCTACTTCGAGAACGCCTTCTTCAACCCCAAGCGCTACGACCTCACCCGCGTCGGGCGCTACAAGCTCAACCGCAAGCTCGGACCCGAGATCGAGCGCATCGCCGAGATCTTCGACGCCGACATCGAGCGCCCCGGCCAGAGCCAGTTCGTGCTGAGCCCCTCGGAGATCCTCGCCGCCACCACCTATCTGCTGCACCTCGCCGCCGGCGAGGCCGGCTACCGCCTGGACGACCAGGACCACTTCGCCAACCGCCGCATCCGCTCGGTGGGCGAGCTGATCCAGAACCAGGTGCGCATCGGCCTCTCGCGCATGGAGCGGGTGGTGCGCGAGCGCATGACCACCCAGGACGTCGAGGCCATCACGCCCCAGACCCTCATCAACATCCGCCCGGTGGTCGCCGCCATCAAGGAGTTCTTCGGCACCAGCCAGCTGAGCCAGTTCATGGGCCAGACCAACCCCCTCGACGGGCTCACCCACAAGCGCCGCCTCTCGGCCCTCGGGCCCGGCGGCCTGTCGCGGGAGCGGGCCGGCTTCGAGGTGCGCGACGTGCACACCAGCCACTACGGGCGCATGTGCCCGATCGAGACGCCCGAGGGCCCCAACATCGGCCTCATCGGCTCGCTCGCCACCTACGCCCGGGTCAACTCCTTCGGCTTCATCGAGACGCCGTACCGCAAGGTCGTCGACGGCCGCCTGACCGACGAGATCGTCTACCTGGCCGCCGACGAGGAGGAGGAGCACGTCATCGCCCAGGCCAATGCGCCGCTCGACGACGAGGGCCGGTTCGTCGAGGAGCGGGTACTCGTGCGCCGCGGCCCCCAGGGCGCCGGGGTCCGCGTCGGTGCTGCCGGCACGTCCTACGGCACCACCAGCGAGATCGACTACGTGCCCCCCGCCGAGGTCGACCTGATGGACGTGTCGCCCAAGCAGATCGTGTCCGTGGCGACGTCGATGATCCCCTTCCTCGAGCACGACGACGCCAACCGGGCGCTCATGGGCGCCAACATGCAGCGACAGGCGGTGTCCCTGCTCAGGGCCGAGGCGCCGTTCATCGGCACCGGCATCGAGGGCCGCGCCGCACGCGACGCCGGCGACGTGATCCTGGCCGAGGGCAACGGCGAGGTCATCGAGGTCACCGGCGACCACATCATCGTGCAGTACGACGTCGGCCAGGCCGACAAGGGCTTCTCCATCGACCGCACCGCCAACACCCAGCTGGGTCGCCGCTTCTACCGGCTGGCCAAGTTCCGCCGGTCCAACCAGGGCACCTGCATCAACCAGAAGCCCCTCGTCGATGCCGGCCAGCGCGTGCGCGCCGGCGACGTCCTGGCCGACGGGCCCTCGACCCACCACGGCGACCTGGCCCTGGGCAAGAACCTGCTCGTCGCGTTCATGCCCTGGGAGGGCTACAACTTCGAGGACGCGATCATCCTGTCCGAGCGCCTCGTGCGCGACGACGTGCTCACCTCGATCCACATCGAGGCGCACGAGGTCGACGCCCGCGACACCAAGCTCGGTGCCGAGGAGATCACGCGCGACATCCCGAACCTCTCCGAGGAGATCCTGAAGGACCTCGACGAGCGGGGCATCATCCGCATCGGCGCCGAGGTCGACGCCGGCGACGTGCTCGTGGGCAAGGTCACCCCCAAGGGTGAGACCGAGCTGACTCCGGAGGAGCGGCTGTTGCGCGCCATCTTCGGCGAGAAGGCCCGCGAGGTGCGCGACACGAGCCTCAAGGTGCCCCACGGCGAGACCGGCAAGGTCATCGACGTCAAGGTCTTCTCCCGCGAGGAGCAGCACGAGCTGGCGCCGGGTGTCAACCAGCTGGTGCGCGTCTACGTGGCCCAGAAGCGCAAGATCTCCGAGGGCGACAAGCTCGCCGGGCGCCACGGCAACAAGGGCGTCATCGCCAAGATCCTTCCGGTCGAGGACATGCCCCACCTCGCCGACGGCACGCCCGTCGACATCATCCTCAACCCCTTGGGCGTGCCCAGCCGCATGAACGTCGGCCAGGTGCTCGAGGCCCACCTCGGCTACGCCGCGCGGTGGGGCTGGGGTGCCGGCAACGGCGATTCGGACGCCACGAGGACGGCGGTGGTCCCCACGGCCAAGACCCGACCTGTCACCGAACCCGCAGTGTGGGTCGCCTCGCCGGTCTTCGACGGTGCCCGTTGGGACGAGGAGTCCGGTCGCCATCCCACGATCCGCCAGCTGCTCGAGACGCTGCACCCCGACTCGACCGCCGGCGACGGGGTCCGCCTCATCGGCACCGACGGCAAGGCCATGCTCTACAACGGTCGGACGGGCGAACCCTACGACCAGCCCATCACCGTCGGCTACGTCTACATCCTGAAGCTGCTGCACCTCGTGGACGACAAGATCCACGCCCGCTCGACGGGTCCGTACTCGATGATCACCCAGCAGCCGCTGGGTGGGAAGGCGCAGTTCGGCGGGCAGCGCTTCGGCGAGATGGAGGTGTGGGCGCTGGAGGCCTACGGGGCCGCCTACGCCCTGCAGGAGCTGCTGACCATCAAGTCCGACGACGTGCTCGGGCGGGTCAAGGTCTACGAGGCCATCGTCAAGGGCGAGAACATCCCCGAGCCGGGCATCCCCGAGAGCTTCAAGGTGCTCATCAAGGAGATGCAGAGCCTGTGCCTCAACGTCGAGGTGCTCTCGACGACCGGCGAGCAGATCGAGATGCGGGAGCTCGACGAGGACATCTTCCGGACGGCCGAGGAGCTCGGGATCGACATCTCCCGGCCCGAGCGCGGCTCGGACGAGGAGGACGCCCGGCGGGCAAGTGAGCGAGGGAGATTCTGATGCTCGACGTGAACACCTTCGACCAGCTGCGGATCGCGCTGGCCACGGCCGACTCCATCCGCACGTGGTCGAACGGCGAGGTGAAGAAGCCGGAGACCATCAACTACCGCACGCTCAAGCCCGAGAAGGACGGCCTCTTCTGCGAGAAGATCTTCGGGCCCACCAAGGATTGGGAGTGCTACTGCGGCAAGTACAAGCGCGTCCGGTTCAAGGGCATCATCTGCGAGCGCTGCGGCGTCGAGGTCACCCGCCAGAAGGTGCGGCGCGAGCGCATGGGCCACATCGAGCTGGCCGCGCCCGTCGTGCACATCTGGTACCTGCGCGGCACCCGCTCGTGGCTCGCTTACCTGCTCATGGGCACCGAGCCGCGTGAGGAGCTCAAGGCCAAGCAGCTCGAGAAGGTCATCTACTTCGCCGCCAACCTCGTCACCTGGGTCGACGAGGAGCGTCGCCACGGCGACCTGCCCGACCTCGAGGCGGAGCTGGCCGAGGAGCTGGCCGAGATCGAGCGCTCGCGCGACCTCGACGTCGACCGGCGGTTCAAGGAGCTCGAGGCCGAGGTGGCCGAGCTCGAGGCCACGGGGGCCCGGGACTCCGAGATCAAGGCCCGCCAGCGGGTCGCCGACAAGGAGCTGACCTCCATCCGCGAGCGGGCCCAGGCCGAGATCGACCTGGCCCAGCGGAGCTTCGACGAGTTCCGCGACCTCTTCAGCCGCAAGATCATCGAGGACGAGGTCGTCTGGCGGCAGCTCAAGGACCGCTACGGCGACTACTTCCGGGGCGGGATGGGGGCCGACGCCATCGCCCAGCTGATCGCGGAGATCGACTTCGACGCGGAGGAGGTCAAGCTCCGCGACGCCATCGACGCGACCGACGGTCGCCGGCCGCTCTCGGTGCAGCGCAAGCAGAAGGCCATCAAGCGGCTCAAGATCGTCACCGCCTTCAACCGGCGCGACGACCACGGGCGCCGGGTCAACGAGCCAAGGGCCATGATCCTCGAGGCCGTCCCCGTCATCCCGCCCGACCTGCGCCCGATGGTGCAGCTCGACGGTGGCCGATTCGCCACGTCCGACCTCAACGACCTCTACCGGCGGGTCATCAACCGCAACAACCGCCTGAAGCGGCTGCTCGACCTGGGCGCGCCCGAGATCATCGTCAACAACGAGAAGCGGATGCTGCAGGAGGCCGTCGACGCGCTGTTCGACAACGGACGCCGCGGCCGGCCGGTGACCGGCCCGGGCAACCGCCCCCTCAAGTCGCTGTCCGACATGCTGAAGGGCAAGCAGGGCCGGTTCCGCCAGAACCTGCTCGGCAAGCGCGTCGACTACTCCGGCCGGTCGGTGATCGTCGCCGGTCCGACCCTCAAGCTCCACCAGTGCGGCCTGCCCAAGCTGATGGCCCTCGAGCTGTTCAAGCCCTTCGTGATGAAGCGGCTCGTCGACACCGAGCTGGCCCAGAACATCAAGTCGGCCAAGCGCATGGTCGAGCGGCGGCGCAACACCGTGTGGGACATCCTCGAGGAGGTCATCAAGGAGCACCCGGTGCTGCTGAACCGGGCACCGACGCTCCACCGCCTCGGCATCCAGGCCTTCGAGCCCCTCCTCGTCGAGGGCAAGGCCATCCAGATCCACCCGCTGGTCTGCGCCGCCTTCAACGCCGACTTCGACGGCGACCAGATGGCCGTGCACCTGCCGCTGTCGGCGGAGGCCCAGGCCGAGGCGCGCGTGCTGATGCTGTCGGCCAACAACGTGCTGTCGCCGGCCCATGGTCGACCCCTCACCGTGCCCAGCCAGGACATGGTCATCGGCATCTACTACCTGACCGAGCGCGTCGCCGGGGCCAAGGGCGAGGGTCGGCGCTTCGCCCACCTCTGGGACGTCGAGCGGGCCTACGGCGAGGGCGACCTCGCGCTCCACGCCGAGATCCAGATCCGGGAGCCCGGCGCCGACGGCGAGCCCGCGGTCCGCATGACGACTGCCGGGCGGCTGCTGTTCGAGGCCGCCCTGCCCGACGACTACTGCGCCCGGAACGGCCACCTCGAGGAGGCCGTCCGCAAGCGCGACATCACCGACATCGTGGACAAGCTGGTCAAGGAGTACACCAAGGTCGACGTGGCCCGCAGCCTCGACGCCATCAAGGACCTCGGGTTCCGCTTCGCCACGCAATCGGGCCTGACGATCTCGATCAACGACGTCCGCACACCGCCCGAGAAGAAGTCGATCCTCGACAAGTACGAGCGTGAGGCCGACAAGATCGAGGGCCAGTTCCGCAAGGGCATCATCACCGACGACGAGCGGCGCCAGAAGGAGGTGGAGACCTGGACCAACGCCACCCAGGAGGTGCGCAAGGCCATGGAGGCCACCCTGAGGGCCGAGACGTTCAACCCCATCGAGATGATGGTGGGCTCCGGGGCCCGCGGCAACGTCATGCAGGTGCAGCAGATCGCCGGCATGCGAGGCCTCGTGGCCAACCCGCGGGGCGAGATCATCCCCCGGCCGATCAAGAGCAACTTCCGCGAGGGCCTGTCGGTCCTCGAGTACTTCATCTCCACCCACGGTGCCCGCAAGGGGCTCGCCGACACCGCCCTGCGGACGGCCGACTCGGGGTACCTCACCCGCCGGCTCGTCGACGTGGCCCAGGAGCTCATCGTCCGCGAGGAGGACTGCGGCACGACGCGCGGCATCTGGCTCGACGACGTCCGCAAGGACCAGGCAGGCAAGCGCCACAGCCTGGAGACCCGCCTGTTCGGGCGGGTGCTGCTCGACCCCGTCTCCCTGGCCGACGGCACCACGCTCGAGGCCGGCACCGAGGTGGGCGAGGCCGAGCTCGAGGCCCTGCGGGAGGATGCCGGCGTCAACCGCGTCCGCGTCCGCTCGGTGCTCACCTGCCAGGCCGCCCAGGGTGTGTGCGCCGCCTGCTACGGCCGCTCACTGGCGACCGGCAAGCACATCGAGTTGGGCGAGGCGGTGGGCGTCATCGCCGCCCAGTCCATCGGCGAGCCCGGTACCCAGCTCACGATGCGGACGTTCCACACCGGTGGCATCGCCGGCATCGACATCACCCACGGCCTGCCGCGGGTGGTCGAGCTCTTCGAGGCCCGCACCCCCAAGGGCAAGGCCGTCCTGGCCCGCACGTCGGGGGTGGCCCGGGAGGTCGACGACGAGATCAAGGGCCGGATGCTCGTGATCGTCGGCGACGACGGCAGCGAGGACGCCTACACGATCACGGCGCGCGACCTGCCCCGCCTGCTCGTCCACGACGGCGCCGAGGTGGCCGCCGGGGACGCGCTGGTCGAGGGCCCGAAGGACCCCAAGGAGCTCCTCGACATCAAGGGCATCCGCGAGACGCAGCAGTACCTCGTGGACCAGGTGCAGGAGGTGTACCGGCCGCAGGGCGTGTCGATCCACGACAAGCACATCGAGCTGATCGTGCGCCAGATGCTCAAGCGGGTCCTCGTGGCCGAAGCCGGTGACTCTGACTTCCTCCCGGGTGAGCGCGTCGACGCCCGCCTGTTCGCCGACGTCAACCAGACGCTCGTCACCGAGGGCAAGCGCCCGGCCGAGGGGCGTCCCGAGCTCATGGGCATCACCAAGGCATCGCTGGCCACCGAGTCGTGGCTGTCGGCCGCCTCGTTCCAGGAGACCACTCGCGTCCTCACCGAGGCCGCCATCGAGGGCAAGCGCGACCAGCTCCTGGGCCTGAAGGAGAACATCATCATCGGCAAGCTGATCCCGGCCGGCACCGGCATCGCCCAGTACCGGGAGATGGACATCCAGGCGCCCGACTACGAGCCGCTGTCGTACTACTCCTCCGACACCGACCAGGACCTGGCCGCCTGGTTGGCCAACATCGGTTCGGGCTCGGCGCCCGAGGGCGAGCTCGACGATGCCGCCCTGGCCGAGGCCTACGCCCGGAGTGAAGGGGTGCTCTCCGAGGAGGAGCTGGCGGCGCGAGCGGCCGGGCTCGTCGACGGGGAAGGCTCGATGCCCGTCGAGGGCGACGGCGCCGCGGCGGAGGGCCCGGAGGCCGGGTTCCCGGCGCCCGAGACCGGCGGCGCGGCGGGATAGGATCCTCCGCCGTGCCCACGATCGCCCAGCTCGTTCGCAAGGGCCGGCAGTCGAAGGTCGACAAGACCAAGACCCCGGCGCTGCGTGGCGCGCCGCAGCGGCGCGGTGTGTGCACCCGGGTGTACACCCACACGCCCAAGAAGCCCAACTCGGCGCTGCGCAAGGTCGCCCGGGTCCGCCTGGCCCACGGCCAGGAGGTCACGGCCTATATCCCGGGCGTCGGCCACAACCTCCAGGAGCACTCGATCGTGCTCGTCCGGGGCGGCCGGGTGAAGGACCTCCCGGGCGTCCGTTACAAGATCATCCGAGGCGTGCTCGACGCCTCCGGCGTGCGCGACCGCAAGCAGGCCCGTAGCCGCTACGGCGCCAAGAAGGGCTGACCGTGCCGCGCAAGGGACCCCCGGCTCGCCGCGAGCTCATGCCCGACCCGATCTACCGGTCGGTGCTCGTAAGCCAGTTCATCAACAAGGTGCTCCAGAGGGGCAAGCGGTCGCTGGCCGAGCGCACGATGTACACCGCGCTCGACATCGTGCGGGAGCGGACCGGTGCCGAGCCCACGGTCACGCTCAAGCGGGCCATGGACAACGTCAAGCCGGCCCTCGAGGTCAAGAGCCGGCGTGTCGGCGGGGCCACCTACCAGGTGCCCGTCGAGGTGCGTCCCCGTCGGGCGACCACGCTGGGGATCCGCTGGCTGGTCGGCTACAGCCGCCAGCGCCGCGAGCGCACCATGGCCGAGCGGCTGGCCAACGAGCTCCTCGACGCCTCCAACGGAGTGGGTGCCTCGGTCAAGCGGCGGGAGGACATGCACAAGATGGCCGAGTCCAACAAGGCCTTCGCCCACTACCGCTGGTAGCACCCGCACAAGGTTTTTCGCCGACTTCGTCGCGCCCGTCGGGCAAGGAAGACACTCATGGCTGAAGCCCCGCTCATCCGAGAGTTCCCGCTGGCCAGGACCCGCAACATCGGGATCATGGCCCACATCGACGCGGGCAAGACCACGACCACCGAGCGGATCCTCTACTACACCGGCAAGACCTACAAGATGGGTGAGGTCCACGAAGGCGCGGCGGTCATGGACTGGATGGTCCAAGAGCAGGAGCGGGGGATCACCATCACCTCGGCTGCCACCACGTGTCGGTGGAAGGACACGTGGATCAACATCATCGACACCCCCGGCCACGTCGACTTCACCGTCGAGGTGGAGCGGTCGCTGAGGGTCCTCGACGGTGCCGTCGCCGTGTTCGACGCAGTCGCCGGCGTGGAACCGCAGACCGAGACGGTGTGGCGCCAGGCCAACAAGTACGGCGTCCCGCGCATCTGCTTCGTCAACAAGATGGACCGCATCGGCGCCGACTTCTTCCGCGCCGTCGGCCACATCCGCGATCGGCTCGATGCGGTGGCCGCCGTGATCCACGTGCCCATCGGCGCCGAGGGCGGCTTCCGCGGGATGGTCGACCTGCTGGCCATGAAAGCCCTCGTGTGGGACGAGGGGATGGGCGAGCAGTGGCGGGTGGAGGAGATCCCCGCCGCGCTGCTGGACGAGTGCGAGAAGTGGCGGCACCAGCTCGTGGACGTGCTGTCCAACCACGACGACACGATCATGGAGCGCTACATCACCGAGGAGCCCATCACCGGCGACCACCTCCGCAAGGCGCTGCGGTTCGCGACGCTGGCCAACCAGGTGGTGCCCGTGCTGTGTGGGTCCGCGTTCAAGAACAAGGGCGTGCAGGCGCTCCTCGACGCGGTCGTCGACTACCTCCCGAGCCCGATCGACCTGCCGGCCGTGACCGGCGTCGACCTCAAGGGGATCGAGCAACTGGAACGCCCGGCGGACGACTCGGCGCCGTTCTCGGCCCTGGCCTTCAAGATCATGAGCGACCCCCACGTCGGGCGACTCACCTACTTCCGCGTCTACTCCGGCACCCTGAAGAAGGGTGGGGCGCTCCTCAACTCCACCAAGGACCGCAAGGAGCGCATCGGCCGCATCCTCCAGATGCACGCCAACCACCGCGAGGACAAGGAGGCGGTGTTCGCCGGCGACATCGTCGCCGCCGTCGGCCTCAAGCAGACCACCACTGGCGACACCCTCTGCGCTCCTGAAGCCCCGATCGTGCTCGAGTCCCTCGAGTTCCCGGAGCCGGTGATCCACGTCGCCATCGAGCCCAAGACCAAGGTCGACCAGGAGAAGCTGTCCGAGGCCCTCCAACGGCTCTCCGACGAGGACCCCACCTTCCAGAAGCACACCGATCCCGACACGGGCCAGACGATCATCGCCGGGATGGGCGAGCTGCACCTCGAGGTGCTCGTCGACCGGATGCTGCGGGAGTTCCGGGTCGACGCCAACGTGGGCAAGCCCCAGGTGGCGTTCCGCGAGACGATCCGCACGCCCGTGGACCGGGTGGAGGAGCGCTACGTACGCCAGACCGGCGGCCGCGGCCAGTACGGCCATGTGGTGATCAACGTCGAGCCGACCGGTCCCGACGGCGGGTACGAGTTCATCGACAAGATCGTCGGCGGCGTGATCCCGAAGGAGTACATCTCGTCGATCGACGCCGGCATCCAGGAGGCGTTGCAGGGCGGCGTGCTTGCGGGCTATCCCACCGTCGACGTGCGCGTCACCCTCGTGCACGGCTCCTTCCACGACGTCGACTCGTCGGAGATGGCGTTCAAGATCGCCGGCTCGCTGGCTCTGAAGAAGGCGGCCCGCCAGGCCTCCCCCGTGCTGCTCGAGCCGATCATGGCGGTCGAGGTCGTGACGCCCGAGGACTACATGGGCGACGTCATCGGCGACCTCTCGTCGCGCCGGGGTCGCATCGAGGGGATGGACCAGCGAGGACCGAGCCAGGTCATCCGGGCCCAGGTTCCTCTCGCAGAGATGTTCGGATACGCTACGGACGTCCGGTCGCGTACGCAGGGTCGAGCGACCTACACCATGCAGTTCCACTCCTACCAAGAAGTGCCTGAATCGATCTCGCGCGAGATCGTGGCTCGGGTGCGAGGCGAATAGAGAGAGCGACAGGGGCCCATAATGGCGAAGCAGAAGTTCGAGCGGTCGAAGCCACATCTCAATGTCGGGACGATGGGTCACATCGACCACGGCAAGACGACGCTCACCGCGGCCATCACCAAGGTGCTCCACGAGCAGAACCCCACGGTCGCCTACACGCCGTTCGACCAGATCGACAAGGCGCCCGAGGAGAAGGCCCGCGGCATCACGATCTCGATCGCCCACGTCGAGTACGAGACGCCGAACCGCCACTACGCGCACGTCGACATGCCCGGCCACGCCGACTACATCAAGAACATGATCACGGGCGCAGCCCAGGTCGATGGGGCCGTGCTGGTCGTGTCGGCCGCCGACGGCCCGATGCCCCAGACGCGCGAGCACGTGCTGCTCGCCCGCCAGGTGGGTGTGCCCTACATCGTCGTCGCCCTCAACAAGGCCGACGCCGTCGACGACCCCGAGCTCCTCGACCTCGTCGAGCTCGAGGTGCGCGAGCTCCTCTCGGCCTACGAGTTCCCCGGTGACGACACGCCCGTGGTGCGCGTCTCCGCCCTCAAGGCCCTCGAGGGCGATGGCGAGTGGACGCCCAAGATCAACGAGCTGATGAGCGCCATCGACGGCTACATCCCCGAGCCCGAGCGCGATGTCGACAAGCCCTTCCTCATGCCGATCGAGGACGTGTTCACGATCACCGGCCGCGGCACCGTCGTGACCGGCAAGGTCGAGCAGGGCGTCGTCAAGGTCGGCGAGCAGGTGCAGATCGTGGGCCTGGGCAGTACCCAGACCACCACGTGCACCGGCGTCGAGATGTTCCGCAAGCTGCTCGACGAGGGTCGCGCCGGCGACAACGTGGGCGTGCTGCTACGGGGGACGAAGAAGGAGGAGGTACAGCGCGGCCAGGTGCTGTGCAAGCCGGGCTCCATCACTCCGCACACCAACTTCGAGGCCCAGGTGTACGTGCTCACCAAGGACGAGGGCGGTCGCCACAGCCCGTTCTTCAACAACTACCGGCCGCAGTTCTACTTCCGCACCACCGACGTCACCGGGCAGATCACCCTGCCCGAGGGCACGGAGATGGTGATGCCCGGCGACAACATCAGCCTGAACGTGGAGCTCATCTCTCCCATCGCCATGGACGAGGGCCTTCGCTTCGCCATCCGCGAAGGCGGCCGCACCGTTGGTGCGGGCCGCGTCACCGAGATCCTGAAATGACCGTACCGGCGTAGCGATGGCCCAGAAGATCCGGATCCGGCTCAAGGCGTACGACCACGAGATCGTCGATCAGTCGACCAAGAAGATCGTCGAGACCGTGGTGCGCACCCAGGCCACCGTCCGGGGGCCCGTGCCGCTGCCGACCGAGAAGCACCGCTACACGGTGATCCGCTCGCCGCACAAGGACAAGGACTCCCGTGAGCACTTCGAGATGCGCATCCACAAGCGGCTGCTCGACATCCTCGAGCCCAGCCCCAAGACCGTCGACTCCCTCCAGCGCCTCGACCTGCCGGCGGGCGTCGACATCGAGATCAAGATCCAACAGGTGTAGCGCCGGCGCCGGGCCTTTCGGGCCCGCGGAGGCGCAGGTATAGGCTCTCCAGGCTTCATCCAAGCGACGTCCTCGGTCGTCGGGCCCGCCCGGTACCCCGAGGCACAACCGAGACGCTCCGCCGGTGGGCTGCCGAACGCAGCCAGCCGAGCGGAGTCGCCGCGTACAGAGGCAGCTGCCAGCAAGAACCCGAGACGACAGAGACGAGACAGGACCCGTAGCAGATGGCGCGCAAGGCGATCGTGGGTGAGAAGGTCGGCATGACCCAGGTCTGGGACGACCAGAACCGGGCCATCCCGGTCACCATGGTGAAGGTCGCCCCGGTCCGGGTCGTCCAGGTCAAGACGCCCGAGCGCGACGGGTACAGCGCCGTGCAGGTGACCTTCGGGGTCCGCCGCCCGGCGAAGCTCAACCAGCCCGAGCGGGGCCACTTCCGCAAGGCCGGCGTCGAGCCCGGCCGCCGCCTCGTCGAGCTGCGCGTCGACGATTCGTCGGCCTACGTGGTGGGCCAGGAGATCACGGCCGGGCTCCTCTCGGCCGGCGAGAGGGTCGACGTGAGCGGCATCAGCAAAGGCAAGGGCTTCGCGGGAACGATGAAGCGGCACAACTTCGGCGGACTGCCGGCGTCCCACGGTGCCCATCGGGTGCACCGGGCGCCGGGCGCGGTGGGCGCCTGCGCCACGCCGTCACGGGTGTTCAAGGGCACGCGCATGGCCGGCCAGATGGGCCATCAGCGGGTGACCACGCTCAACCTCGAGGTGGTCGAGGCCGACCCCGAGCGCCAGCTGGTCCTGCTGCGGGGATCGGTGCCGGGGCCCCGGGGCGGACTGGTGCTGATCCGCGACGCCGTGCGCGCCGTGAAGGGTGGTGCCTGAGATGGCGGACGCGTCGCTGGCCGTCGACGTGCGCACCGCCGAGGGCGGCCGCAGCGGCACGGTCGAGCTCGATGCCGCCGTGTTCGGCCTGACGCCGCACGTGCCTGTCATGCACCAGGTGGTCACCGCGCAGCTGGCCGCGGCCCGCTCCGGTACGCAGAGCACCCGCACCCGCGCCGAGGTGTCCGGCGGCGGGAGCAAGCCCTGGCGGCAGAAGGGCTCCGGCAAGGCGCGCCAGGGCTCGACCCGGGCACCCCACTGGGTGGGCGGCGGCATCGCGCTGGGCCCCAAGCCCCGCAGCTACCGGCAGCGGACGCCCAAGAAGATGGTGGCGCTGGCGCTGCGCTCGGCGCTGTCCGACCGGGCGGCCGAGGGTCGGATCGTGGTCGTCGACGCATGGCGCTTCACCGCACCCAGGACCCGCGAGGCCAGGGCGGCCCTGACGGCGCTCGGCGTCGAGGGTCGGGCGCTCGTGGTGCTGGACCCGGCGGCGGACGAGGCCTGGCGCTCGTTCCGCAACCTGCCCGACGTGCACCTCGTCGTGCCGGGCGAGCTCAACACCTACGACGTCCTCTGCAGCGACTGGGTGGTGTTCACTCGTGACACCCTGCCGGGCACCTCGGCGTCCGGGGACGGGAACGGCGCGGTCGCCGACACGGCCGCACCGGCCGAGGAGCCGGCATGACCGGCGACCCGCGCCAGGTGATCCTGAAGCCGGTCGTGAGCGAGAAGTCCTACGGGCTGACCGACACGGGCGTGTACACGTTCGTCGTCCACCCGCGGGCCACCAAGGTCCAGATCCGCGACGCCGTCGAGCAGATCTTCAGCGTGCAGGTCGTCAAGGTCAACACGCTCAACCGCAAGGGCAAGCGCAAGCGCAACCGGCGCTCGGCCACCTTCGGCACCCGGAGCGACACCAAGCGGGCCGTCGTCACCCTCGCCGCCGGGAGCCGGATCGACTTGTTCGGAGGAGGATGACCCCATGACGCTGCGCGCTCGCAAGCCGACGTCGGCCGGCCGCCGGTTCCAGACGGTGTCGGACTTCTCCGACATCACCCGTGACCATCCCGAGAAGTCGCTCGTCGTCCCCCTGCCCAAGTCGGGTGGCCGCAACAGCTACGGCCGCAAGACGGCGCGTCATCGCGGCGGCGGCCACAAGCGCCAGTACCGCATCGTGGACTTCAAGCGCGACAAGGACGGCATCCCGGCCAAGGTCGCCACGATCGAGCACGATCCCAACCGCAACGCCCGGATCGCCCTGCTGCACTACGTCGACGGCGAGAAGCGCTACATCCTGGCGCCCGCCCGCGTGGGCGTGGGCGACATGCTCCAGAGCGGGCGGGGAGCGGAGATCCGGCCGGGCAACGCCATGCCGTTGCGCTACATCCCGGTCGGCACCACGGTCCACAACGTGGAGCTGCGGCCCGGGGCCGGCGGACGGATGGCCCGCGGCGCCGGTGCCAGCATCCAGCTGGTGGCCAAGGAGGGCGACTTCGCCACCCTGCGCCTGCCCAGCACCGAGATGCGCCGGGTACCCATCGACTGCCGGGCCACCATTGGCGAGGTCGGCAACGCCGAGGCCGAGCTGATCTCGCTCGGCAAGGCGGGCCGCAACCGGTGGAAGGGCGTCCGTCCCCAGACCCGTGGTGTGGCCATGAACCCCGTCGATCACCCGCTCGGCGGTGGAGAGGGCAAGTCGTCCGGAGGTCGCCATCCGGTGTCGCCCTGGGGTCAACCCGAGGGCCGCACCCGCGATACGGCCAAGCCGTCCCAGAAGCTCATCGTCCGTCGCCGCCGGACCCGCGGCGCCCGGAGGTAAGTCCGCATGGCCCGCAGCCTGAAGAAGGGACCGTTCGTCGACCAGCACCTCCTGCGCAAGGTCGACGACCTCAACTCCCGCAGCGAGAAGCGCGTGATCAAGACATGGTCGAGGCGCTCCACGATCATCCCCGACATGGTCGGCCACACGATCGCCGTCCACGACGGGCGCAAGCACGTACCCGTCTACATCACCGAGTCGATGGTCGGGCACAAGCTGGGCGAGTTCGCCATGACCCGCACGTTCCGCTACCACGCCGGCCAGGAGAGGGCCGGTCGCCGATGACCGGACCCAAGCTCAACGAGGCGCCGGTCCTCCGCAGCCGAGCGGAGGGGGCGGCCCGGTCGGTGCCGGCGTCGGGCCAGACGGCCAAGGCGGTGGGCCGGTACGTGCGGATGTCGGCGTACAAGGCGCGTCAGGTCCTCGACCTCATCCGCGGCCACGAGGTGGGTCGGGCCCAGGAGATCCTGCGCTTCTGCGAGCGCGGCGCCGCCGACGTCGTCGGCAAGGTGCTGGCGTCGGCGGTGGCCAACGGTGAGAAGAACCACTCGCTGGCCGCCGAGGAGCTGTTCGTCTCGGCGTGCTTCGCCGACGAGGGGCCCACGCTCAAGCGCTGGCGGCCCCGCGCCCGTGGCCGGGCCACACGCATCCGCAAGCGCACCTGCCACGTGACCGTGGTGGTCAGCCGGCTGCCGGAGCGTGAGCTGCAGCAGCGGCGCGCGGCGCGGGCCCAGACGTCGATGGCCCGCCGCTCGCGCCCGTCGCGCCGGCGCCGCCAGGACGAGGCGTCGGTGCCCACCGCACCCGTGACGGCGCGGGACGAGGCCGCGCCGGCGACGGCTGCCGGTCCTGGACCGGTTCCTGCGGTTACGACCGCCGAGGCGCCGCCCGAGGTGGTCGAGGTCGGCACGCCGACCGAGGTCACCGAGGTCGCCGAGGCCGCTCCGTCGGCGGAGGCCGACGCACCGGCGGCGGCCGGAGACCAAGCCGGGACCGCGGCGGCGAACGAGGACGAGACCACGCCGGCCGACGAAGACGATGCGCCGCCGGCCGGCGGGACCAAGGAGTAGGGCGTGGGTCAGAAGGTCAACCCGTACGGCTTCCGGCTCGGTGTCACCACCGACTGGAAATCCCGCTGGTTCAGCGACCGGGAGTACAAGGACTATCTCATCGAGGACTGGAAGATCCGCGACTACCTGATGCGCCAGCTGCCCCACGCCGCCATCAGCCGGGTCGAGGTCGAGCGCACCCGCGACCGGCTGCGCATCGACGTGCACACCGCCCGCCCCGGCATCGTGATCGGCCGGCGCGGCGCGGAAGCCGAGCGGCTGCGGGCCGACCTGGCCAGGATGACCGGCAACGTCAAGGTGCAGCTCAACATCGCCGAGATCAAGCAGCCCGAGCTCGACGCCGCCCTCATCGCCCAGGGCGTGGCCGACCAGCTCGTGGGGCGGGTCAGCTTCCGGCGGGCGATGAAGCGGGCTGTGCAGACGGCGCAGAAGGCCGGCGCCCTCGGCATCCGTGTGCAGTGCTCGGGCCGTCTGGGTGGCTCCGAGATGTCGCGCAGCGAGTGGTACCGCGAGGGCCGCGTCCCCCTGCACACGCTGCGGGCCGACATCGACTACGGCTTCCGCGAAGCCCGCACCACGTTCGGCCGGATCGGCGTCAAGACCTGGATCTACAAGGGCGACATCCTCCCGTACCGCACCTCGGCGGAGGACAAGATCTCCCGTGAGGCGGCCATGGCGGTCGGGGAGACCTCGGGTGGACCCGCGCGTCCCCGCCGCATCATCTCGGCCGGCGGTGGCCGCCGGCGCCCGGGCGACGCCGAGCCGGGTTCCACGCCGGCGGTGCCGTCCGACGACGCGGTGGTCGAGGCCCTTCCCGTCGTGCGGGAGGCGGACCCCGAGCTCGAGCGCCTGCTCGCCGAGGAGGAGGAGATCGAGCGCCGCACGCGCCAGCACTCCGAGACGCCGCACTTCCGCAGCGGGGACGAGTGATGCCGCCATGTTGATGCCTCGCAGGGTCAAGCACCGAAAGCAGCACCGCGGCCGGCTGACGGGCGTGGCCAAGGGCGGTACCGCGGTCACCTACGGCGACTTCGGTATCCAGGCCCTCGAGCCGGGATGGATCACGGCCCGCCAGATCGAGGCGGCCCGGATCGCCATGACGCGCCACATCAAGCGCGGCGGCAAGGTCTGGATCAACGTCTTCCCCGACAAGCCGGTCACCGAGAAGCCGGCCGAGACCAGGATGGGATCGGGCAAGGGCAATCCCGAGCGGTGGGTGGCGGTGGTCAAGCCGGGTCGCGTGATGTTCGAGCTCGCCGGCGTGGCCGAGCCGCTGGCCCGGGAGGCCATGGGCCGCGCCATCCAGAAGCTGCCCATCAAGGCGCGCATCGTGACTCGGGCCGAGGAGGTCTAGCGGTGACGAAGGCCACGGAGCTGCGCGAGATGGACCCCGACGACCTGGAGACCCGGCTCGCCGAGGCCAGCCAGGAGCTGTTCAACCTGCGCTTCCAGCTGGTGACCGGCCAGCACGACAACTCGGCGCGGGTGTCGGAGGTGCGCCGCGACATCGCGCGCATCCACACGATCCTCCGCGAGAAGGAGATCGCCGCGGCCGAGGAGGCCGAGGCCCAGGCCCAGGCCGAGCGGGAGGCCGCGGCTGCCGCGCGCCGGGCGCGGGTGGCCGCCAGCCGCCGGGGGCTCGTGGCGGGTGTGGCCAAGGAGCCCAGAGGAGGCGAGGAGACCCATGGCTGACGACACGACAACTCCGCCGACGGCGCGCCCCAACCGCCGAAAGGTGCGGGAGGGCACGGTCGTCTCGACCGGGATGGACAAGACCGCCGTCGTGGCCGTCATCGAGCGCGTGCGCCACCCGCGCTACGCCAAGACCGTGCAACGCACGAAGCGCCTGCACGCCCACGACGAGAAGAACGACCTGCGCGTCGGCGACCGGGTGCGCATCGTCGAGACGCGGCCGCTCAGCAAGCTCAAGCGCTGGCGTGTCTCGGCCGTGCTGGAGCGGGCGAAGTGATCCAGCAGGAGACCCGGCTCCGGGTGGCCGACAACTCGGGTGCCAAGGAGGTGCTCTGCATCAAGGTGCTCGGTGGCACGCGCCGCCGTTACGCCTCCATCGGCGACGTCATCATCGGCACGGTCAAGGTGGCGATCCCCGGCGCGGCGGTCAAGAAGGGCGACGTCGTGCGCTGCGTGGTCGTGCGCACCAAGAAGGAGAGCCGCCGCCCCGACGGCAGCTACATCCGGTTCGACGAGAACGCCGCCGTCCTGATCAACGAGGCCCAGCAGCCGCGGGGCACGCGCATCTTCGGACCGGTCGGTCGGGAGCTGCGCGACAAGAAGTTCATGAAGATCATCTCGCTGGCGCCCGAGGTGTTGTGATGAAGCTGCGCAAGGGCGACAGGGTCCGCGTCCTCACCGGCAAGGACCGGGGCAAGGAGGGTGAGGTCATCCGCGCCCTTCCCGCCGAGGGAAAGGTCATCGTCGACGGGGTCAACGTCGCCAAGAAGCACCAGCGCGCCGTCCGGGCCACCATGCAGGCCGGGATCATCGACAGGGACATGCCGCTGCCGATCGCCAACGTGGCGATCGTCTGCCCCGGCTGTGACCGGCCGTCCCGCGTGGGCTACCGCGTCGAGGCCGCGGGCAACAAGGTGCGGGTGTGCAAGCGCTGCGGGGCCGAGCTCCCGGCCAAGAACGAGAAGAGCCGATGAGCACGTCGCCTTCGACTGCCCAGCCGCGCCTGCGGACCCGCTACGACGACCAGATCCGCGCCCAGCTGAAGGAGTCGCTGGGCCTGGCCAACATCATGCAGGTGCCCCGCTTCGAGAAGATCGTCGTCAACATGGGTGTCGGCAAGGCCACCCAGCAGGCGTCGCTGCTGGAGGGCGCGGTCGCCGACCTGACGGCCATCACCGGCCAGAAGCCGCTCGTGACCAAGGCGAGGCGGTCGATCGCCTCGTTCAAGCTCCGTGAGGGCAACGCCATCGGCGCCAAGGTGACCCTGCGGGGTGCTCGCATGTGGGAGTTCCTCGACCGCCTCATCAGCCTGGCCATCCCGCGGATCCGTGACTTCCGCGGGCTGCCGCCCAACGCCTTCGACGGCCGGGGCAACTACACGTTCGGGGTGGTCGAGCAGCTGATCTTCCCGGAGATCGACTACGACCGGATCGACTCGGTCCGGGGCATGGACATAACCATCGTGACCACAGCGCGGGACGATGCCGAGGGCAAGGCGCTCCTCGACGCCTTCGGCTTCCCGTTCCGTCGTGGGGGGAGCTAGCACGCGTGGCGAAGAAGGCGCTCATCCGAAAGCAGCAGGCCAAGCCCAAGTTCAAGGTGCGGGCCTACACGCGGTGCCGCCGGTGCGGTCGCAGCCGCGCCGTGTTCCGCCAGTTCGCCCTTTGCCGCATCTGCCTGCGCGAGATGGTGCACGCCGGCGAGGTGCCGGGCGTGACCAAGGCCAGCTGGTAGGGGCGTGAGCGGATGACGATGACCGACCCGATCGCCGACATGCTCACCCGCCTGCGCAACGCGTCCGTGGCCCGCCAGGAGACGGTGCGCATGCCCTCGTCGAAGCTCAAGGACGCGCTGGCCGCCATCCTGCGCCGCGAGGGCTACATCAGCGACTACCGCGTGAGCGAGGACGCGTCGCGACCCGGCATGACCCTGGAGATCACGATGAAGTACACGCCGGAGCGGGCACCCACCATCTCCGGGCTCCGCCGCGTCTCGAAGCCCGGCCTGCGCGTCTACATCAAGGCCGACCGGCTCCCCCGGGTGCTCGGGGGCCTCGGCGTCGCCGTCCTGTCCACCAGCCAGGGCCTGCTCACCGACCGCGAGGCGCGCGAGCGCCGGGTCGGGGGCGAGGTCCTCTGTTACGTCTGGTGAGAGGTCGCTAGATGTCGCGCGTCGGACGCAGCCCCATCCCGCTCCCCGGCGGTGTCGACGTGCGCGTCGAGGGTTCCCACGTCACCGTCACGGGTCCCCGCGGCGTGCTCGCCCGCGACCTCCCGGCTGACATCACCGTCCGCCAGGACGACGGCGTGCTCCTGGTCGAGCGGCCCGACGACGAGCGCCGCCATCGGGCTCTGCACGGCCTCACCCGCTCGCTGGTCAACAACATGGTCGTCGGCGTGACCCAGGGCTTCTCGCGGGACCTCGAGATCGTCGGCGTCGGCTACCGCGCCACCGCCCAGGGCGACCGCCGCCTCGAGCTCGCCCTCGGCTTCAGCCACCCGGTCGTCGTCGACGCGCCGGAAGGCATCACCTTCGAGGTCCCTGTCCCGACCAAGATCCTCGTCAAGGGCATCGACAAGGAGGCCGTTGGCCAGGTGGCGGCCAACATCCGCAAGCTCCGCAAGCCCGAGCCCTACAAGGGCAAGGGGATCCGCTACGCCGGTGAGGTCGTGCGCCGCAAGGCCGGCAAGGCGGCCAAGTGACCCGCTCTCTCGTGCCCGGAAGGCTCGTCCTGCGATGACCATGTCCACGAAGCAGAAGCAGGAGGCCCGTCGCCGCCGGCACCGCCGCGTGCGCAAGACGGTGCGGGGGACCGCCGAGCGGCCGCGCCTGGCCGTCTTCCGCTCCAACCGTCACGTGACCGCCCAGGTGATCGACGACGTCGCCGGCCGCACGCTGGCTGCCGCCAGCACCCTCGAGGCGGGGTTGCGCTCGGGCGCCACGGGCAACGCCACCGCCGCGGCCGCCGTGGGCAAGCGGGTCGCCGAGCGGGCCAAGGCGGCGGGGGTCACGAAGGTGGTCTTCGACCGCGGCGGCTTCCTGTACCACGGTCGGGTCGCGGCGGTCGCCGACGCGGCCCGGGAAGCGGGCTTGGACCTGTGATGGCCATGTCGGGCTTTGCCGTCGGCGGCGTCCGCAGCACGATCAGCTCGTCCGAACGGAGCGAGCGCAGCGAAGCGAGTGAGGGCGAAAGTGGCTGAGACGCAGTACGAGGAACGGGTCATCTCGATCAACCGGGTGGCCAAGGTGGTCAAGGGCGGCCGGAGGTTCTCCTTCACCGCCCTGGTCGTCGTGGGCGATGGCGCCGGCAAGGTCGGGCTCGGCTACGGCAAGGCCAAGGAGGTGCCGGCCGCCATCCAGAAGGGCATCGAGGAGGGCAAGAAGAACCTCTTCTCGGTGCCGCTGGCCGGCACGACCATCACCCACGCCGTCCTCGGCCGGCGCGGCGCCGGACGCGTCCTGCTCAAGCCGGCTGCGCCCGGCACGGGCGTGATCGCCGGCGGCGCGGCCCGGGCCATCCTCGAGGCCGCGGGCATCCGGGACATCCTGGCCAAGTCGCTGGGCTCGTCCAACGGCATCAATGTCGCCCATGCCACGGTGGCCGGGCTGCAGGCCGTGAAGCGGCCCGACGAGGTGGCGCGCAACCGGGGCAAGTCGCCCGAGGAGGTCACGCCGGCGGGCCTGCTCCGCGCCTACCGCGAGACCGGCCGCAAGCCGCACGTGCCGACGGAGGTGGCGTGATGGCCGGTCGCCTGGCGGCCGTGCAGGTGCGGTCCACGATCGGCGCCAAGCCGGCCCACCGGGCCACCGTCAAGGCGCTCGGCCTGCGTCGCATCGGGTCGACCGTGGTCCTGCCCGACCGGCCCGAGATCCGCGGCATGCTGGCGCGGGTGACCCACCTGGTCGAGTTCACCGAGGAGCAGGAGCAGCCATGAAGGTCCACGACCTGCGGCCGCCCGCGGGGGCCAACAAGGCCCGCCGCCGGGTCGGACGCGGTATCGGCGGCAAGGGCGGCAAGACGGCCGGCCGCGGCACGAAGGGCCAGGGCGCCCGCGACACGGTGCCGCCCTACTTCGAGGGTGGACAGATGCCCCTCAGCCGGCGGGTCCCCAAGCTGAAGGGCTTCAACAACCCCTTCCGGGTGGCCTACGTGGCCGTCAACCTCGACGCGCTGTCGCGGGTCGAGGGCGACACCGTCACGCCGGACACGCTGCGGGCCCAGGGCCTGTGCGCCAAGCGGGGTCTCGTCAAGGTGCTCGGCCGGGGCTCCCTCGACCGCCCGCTCCGGGTCTCGGCCCACGCCTTCTCCCAGACCGCGACGGCCGCCATCACCGCGGCAGGTGGCAGTGTGGAGGTGCTCCCTCCGCCGTTCGGCGACCGTCGACCGCCAGCACGAGGCTCCGCGCTCACCAACCGATAGACCGTCCGCCCTCCGACACCCGCTGGAGACGCAGGTGCTCACGAACCTGAAGAACGTGTTCAAGGTCACCGACCTTCGCAACAAGGTGCTCTTCACGCTCTTCGTGATCGTGCTCTACCGGCTGGGGGCCAACATCACGGTGCCGGGGATCGACTTCGGTGCCATCCAGCAGATCCAGCAGCGGGCCGAGTCCCAGGGCGGCGCCCTGGGCTTCCTCAACCTCTTCTCCGGCGGGGCGCTGACCCAGATGGCGGTCTTCGCCCTCGGGATCATGCCCTACATCACCAGCTCGATCATCATGCAGCTGCTGGCGGTGGTGATCCCCAAGGTCGAGCAGTGGCAGAAGCAGGGCGTGGTCGGCCAGAAGAAGATCACGCAGTGGACGCGCTACATGACCGTCGCCCTCGCCCTCATCCAGGCCACGGGCATCACGTACCAGTTCAACAACGGCATCCTCACCGGCGGTCAGACCACGGTGCCCCTGGTCAAGGACTTCGATGTTGCCCACGTCGCCCTGATCGTGCTGACGATCACCGCCGGCACGGCCATCGTGATGTGGATGGGTGAGCTGATCACCCAGCGCGGGATCGGCAACGGCATGTCGATCCTGATCTTCTCCAACGTCGTGTCGACCATGCCCGCCCAGTTCGCCACCATCCGAGCCGAGCGCGGCAACCTGGTCATCGCCATCCTCGGCATGCTGGTGCTGCTCATGATCGTGGCCATCGTGTTCGTCGAGCAGGGCCAGCGTCGGATCCCGGTGCAGTTCGCCAAGCGGGTGGTGGGCCGGCGCCAGTACGGCGGGCAGAGCACCTACATCCCGCTGAAGGTCAACCAGGCCGGCGTGATCCCGATCATCTTCGCCAGCGCCGTGCTGTCCTTCCCGGCGCTGATCTCCAACGTGCTGTCGTGGAAGCCGCTCGTGAACTTCATCAACGACAACCTGCTCCAGCCCGACAACGTCATCTACATCATCGCCTTCGGCGTGCTGGTCGTGTTCTTCACGTACTTCTACACCGCCATCACGTTCAATCCGGCCCAGCAGGCCGACCTCATCCGCAAGCAGGGTGGGTTCATCCCCGGCATCCGGCCCGGCCCTGCCACCGAGCGCCACCTGGCCACGATCCTCAACCGCATCACGCTGCCCGGATCCCTGTTCCTCGCGGCCGTCGCGCTCGTGCCCAGCATCGCCCTGGCCCTCTACAACATCAACACGTTCGCGTTCGGGGGTACGAGCATCCTCATCGCCGTGGGGGTGGCCCTGGAGACCATGAAGCAGATCGACAGCCAACTGATGATGCGCAACTACGAGGGGTTCCTCTCCTAGATGACTACTGATCTCCTGGGATCGGGCCTCCGGCCGGAAGCGCGGACCAGCAGCTACGCGGTCATCCTCGCTGGCCAGCGCGAGAGAACAGCAGTCATCTAGGTGCCCTCCGGGGTACGCGACCGGGCGGCGGCGGAACGGCTCGAGCCCGACGCCGCCACCCGGGTCGTGCTGCTCGGCCGGCAGGGCGCCGGCAAGGGGACGCAGGCCGAGCGCCTGGCCCAGCACTTCGGGGTGGCCCGTATCTCCACCGGCGACATGTTCCGGGCCGGGGCTCGCGAGCCGGGCAAGTGGGGCGACGACCTCTGCCGGTCGATCGAGGCCGGCGAGCTCATCCCCGACGACGTCGTGGTGGCGATGGTCGCCGAGCGCCTGGCCCAGCCCGACGTCGTCGACAGGGGCTTCGTGATCGAGGGCTTCCCGCGCACGGCAGCCCAGGCCGAAGCGCTCGACCGCCTCCTCCGACCGTCGACCGTCGAAGTGGCCGTCGAGCTGGTGGTGCCCACCCAGCAGGTGCTCTCCCGCCTGGCCGGCCGTCGGGTCTGCAGCGTGTGCGGGGCCAACTACAGCGTCGCCCTGCCCCCGCGCCGGGACTGGACCTGCGACGTCTGCGGCGGCCCGGTGGTGGAGCGCCCCGACGACAGGGCGGCTGCCATCAGCCGGCGCCTCGCCCTCTACGAGGAGCAGACCGCGCCGCTGGTCGACTGGTACCGCGCCACGGGACGCCTCGTCACCGTCGACGGCACCGGCGTCGTCGACGATGTCACCAAGCGACTGCTGGCGGCGGTCGAAGAGCGCCGGGACACGACCTCACCGGAGCGGTGAGGAACCGTCGAACCCCCAGACCCCCCAGACCCCCCAGAGCTCCGAGGATCGAGACGTCGAGCATGCTGAAGACCCCTGAGCAGATCGCCACGATGCGCAAGGCGGGCCGTGTGGTGGCCGAGATGCTCGCGGCGTGCACGGAGGCGGCCCGTCCGGGCGTCACCACGGCCGATCTCGACAAGGTCGCCCGAGGGGTGCTGGAGAAGCGCGGCGCCAAGTCCAACTTCCTCAACTACGGCGGCTTCCCGGCCGTGGTGTGCACGTCGCCCAATAGCGTGATCGTGCACGGCATCCCCGGCTCCTACCGCCTCGAGGAGGGCGACATTCTCTCCATCGACTGCGGGGCCATCGTGGAGGGCTATCACGGGGACGCCGCCCGCACGATTCCCATCGGCACGATCTCGCCCGAGGCGCGCCGCCTGATCGACACCGCGGCGCGCAGTCTCGACGCGGGCATCGCCCGGGTGCGCAGCGGCAACCGCCTCTACGACATCGGCGGCGCCATACAGGACGTCGCCGAGTCTGCCGGCTACTCCGTCGTGCGTGAGTACGTGGGCCACGGCATCGGGACCGCCATGCACGAGGAGCCGCAGATCCCCAACTACCGGCCGGCCAACAAGGCCAACAACATCAAGATCAAGGTGGGTCACGTGTTCGCCGTCGAGCCGATGGTCAACGCCGGCGGCCCGAAGACGGAGCTGTACGACGACGGCTGGACCGTGGTGACCGCCGACGGCGCCCTCTCGGCGCATTTCGAGAACACGATCGCCGTCACCGACGACGGTCCGGAGGTGCTCACGCGCGACTGAGCACCGCAGGACGATCGCGGGACCGCCATGAGCTAGCATGTCCTTCGATCCTGGGTGTACTGCGGCTGTGCCGCGCGCTTGCACTCAGCCAATTGCAGCTCTACCGGGAGGTCCCCACTGCCCAAGCCCAAGGAAGACGCGATCGTGATGGAGGGCAAGGTCACCGAGCCGTTGCCCAACGCCATGTTCCGGGTCGAGTTGGAGAACGGGCACAAGGTGCTGGCCCACATCTCCGGGAAGATGCGGATGCACTACATCCGGATCCTGCCCGGGGACAGGGTGCAGGTGGAGCTCACGCCGTACGACATCAGCCGGGGGCGCATCACCTACCGGTACAAGTGACGCCGCCGGGCGTTGGGGAGAGGGACGACGTTTTTTGAAGGTCAAGCCGAGCGTGAAGAAGATCTGTGAGAAGTGCAAGGTGATCCGTCGTCACGGGCGGGTCATGGTCATCTGCGACAACCCCCGGCACAAGCAGCGGCAGGGGTAGCGAGATGGCTCGCATCTCCGGCGTCGACATCCCGCGCGAGAAGCGGCTCGAGGTGTCGCTGACCTACATCCTCGGCATCGGCCGCAGCACTGCCCTCCAGGTGTGCGAGGCCACCGGCATCGACCCCTCCACCCGCGTCCGCGACCTCACCGACGAGGAGGTCGCCCGCCTCCGCGGCTACGTCGACGCCAACCTCAAGGTCGAGGGCGACCTGCGCCGTGACGTGGCCCAGGACATCAAGCGCAAGATCGAGATCGGCTGCTACCAGGGCATCCGCCACCGTCGCAGCCTCCCGGTGCGGGGCCAGCGGACCCACACCAACTCCCGGACCCGCAAGGGCCCCAAGAAGACCGTCGCCGGCAAGAAGAAGGTGCGCAAGTAATGCCCAAGCCGAAGCCCGGCGGACGCCGGCCGCGCCGCCGCGAGCGCAAGAACGTCGCCGTCGGCGTGGCGCACATCAAGAGCTCGTTCAACAACACGATCATTTCGATCACCGACCTCGAGGGCAACGTCCTGGCCTGGGCCTCCGCCGGCAACGTCGGCTTCAAGGGCTCTCGCAAGTCCACGCCCTACGCGGCCCAAATGGCCGCCGAGGTGTGCGCCAAGCGGGCCATGGAGCACGGTGTCCGCAAGGTCGAGGTCCTCGTCAAGGGCCCGGGTTCGGGCCGGGAGACCGCCATCCGCTCGCTGCAGAACAGCGGCATCGAGGTCGGCGGCATCAAGGACCTCACACCGATCCCCCACAACGGCTGTCGGCCCCCGAAGCGGAGGCGTGTCTGATGGCGCGCACCACCGGTCCCCGCTGCCGCCTGTGCCGGCGGGAGCGCATGAAGCTGTTCCTCAAGGGCCCCAAGTGCGACACCATGAAGTGCCCCATCGAGCGCCGGCCCTACCCTCCCGGCCAGCACGGCCGGGGCCGCATCCGTGAGTCCGAGTACCTGCTCCAGCTGCGCGAGAAGCAGAAGGCTCGCCGCATCTACGGCGTGCTCGAGAAGCAGTTCCGCAACCTCTACGAGGAGGCGAACCGCCAGGAGGGCATCACCGGCGAGAACCTCCTGCGCATGCTCGAGCTGCGCCTCGACAACGTCGCCTTCCGCGCCGGCTGGGGTGCCAGCCGGGCCCAGGCCCGCCAGCTCGTCCGGCACGGCCACATCGACGTCAACGGGCGCCGCGTCACCATCCCGAGCTACCAGGTGCGTCGAGGCGACGTCATCGAGGTGCGCGAGCGGTCCCGCTCGATGATCGTCCTGCGGCACAACATCGACACCCTCGACCGCCGTACCCCGCCCTGGCTCGAGGCCGCCGGCGAGTTCTCGGTGACGGCGCGCGAGCTGCCGCTGCGGGAGCACATCGACGTGCCCGTGCGCGAGTCCCTGATCGTCGAGCTCTACTCGAAGTAGGAGCCAAGCCATGCTGATCATCCAACGCCCCACCGTCGAGGCCGTCGACTCCCCCGAGGGCGACCGGCAGCGCTTCGTCATCTCGCCGCTGGAGCCCGGCTTCGGCCACACCCTCGGCAACTCGCTGCGGCGCACGCTGCTGTCGTCGATCCCGGGTGCGGGCGTCACGCAAGTGCGCTTCGACGACGTGCTCCACGAGTTCACGACCATCCCCGGCATCAAGGAGGACGTGACCGACCTCATGCTCAACCTGAAGGACCTGGTCCTGAGGGTGGAGACGGACGAACCGGTCATCCTGCGCCTCGACGTCAGCGGTCCTGCCGAGGTGACGGCCGCCGACCTGTCGGCCCACGCCGACGTGGAGATCCTCAACGGCGACCTCCACATCGCCACGCTCGCCGAGAACGCCCGCCTCGCCGTCGACGTCACCGTCGAGCGGGGCCGGGGCTACGTGTCGGCCGACCGCAACAAGAAGTCGTCGGTCATCGGCGTCATCCCGATGGACTCGATCTTCTCGCCCGTCCGGCGCGTGGCCTTCGCCGTGGAGCCGACCCGAGTGGAGCAGGCCACCAACTACGACCGGCTGACCCTCGACATCGAGACCGACGGCTCCATCACCCCGCGCGAGGCCCTCGCCTCGGCCGGCGCGACCTTGCGCTCCCTCGTCGAGCTCGTCGCCCAGATGAGCGACGCGCCCCAAGGCCTCGACCTCGGCGACGTGTCGTCGCTGGGCAGCGGGTCGCCCGACCTCGACCTGCCCATCGAGGACCTCGACCTCTCCGAGCGTCCCCGCAACTGCCTCAAGCGGGCGCAGGTCAACACGATCGGGGAGCTGGTCAACCGCACCGAGGAGGACCTGCTGGCGATCACCAACTTCGGGCAGAAGTCGCTCGACGAGGTGCTCGTCAAGCTCGACGAACGAGGCCTCGCCCTCCGCACCAAGGGGGCGTAGAGGTGCCGGCCACGCCCAGGAAGGGCCGTCGCTTCGGCGGCAGCGCGTCCCACCAGCGCCTGATGATGGGCAACCTGGTGGCCTCGCTCATCGCGGCGGAGTACGTCGTCACCACGGAGGCCAAGGCGAAGGCCCTGCGGCCGATCGCGGAGCGCATGATCACCAAGGCCCGCAAGGGTGGGGTCCACCGCCACCGCCAGGTCGTCGCCTTCATCGGCGACAAGGACATGGCCCACAAGCTCTTCGAGGACATCGGCCCGCGCTACCGCGACCGGCCGGGCGGCTACCTCCGCATCCTCAAGCTGGGTCCCCGCCACGGCGACAACGCGCCGATGGCCAAGGTGGAGCTGGTCTAGACCAGCTCCGGGTCGCCGGCCATGCGGGTCCGGTTGACGGTCGCCTACGACGGGGCAGGGTTCTCGGGGTTCGCCGCGCAACCGGGGGTGCGCACCGTCGGCGGCACCCTGGCCGACGTCCTGGGCCGGGTCCTGCGCCAGCCGGTGACGCTCACCGTGGCCGGCCGCACCGACGCCGGCGTGCACGCGTGGGGGCAGGTGGTGAGCTTCGACGTCGACCCCTCGGCGTTGCCCGGCGGCGAGGTCGACCTCGCCGCCACCCAGCGCTCGGTCAACGGTGCCCTCGCCCCCACCGTCGTCGTGCGGGATGCGAGGGTCGCCGATCCCGCCTTCGACGCCCGCCGCTCGGCGCTGGCCCGTCGCTACCGCTACTCGGTGCTCAACCGGGAGACGCCCGACCCGTTCCTGCGGGGCACCACCTGGCACGTCCCCGCGCCACTCGATCTCGACATCCTGCGCCTGGCGTGCGACCCCCTCATCGGCGAGCGCGACTTCTCGTCCTTCTGCCGCGTCCCCCGGCGGGCCACCTCGCCGGTGAGCATGGTGCGGCGGGTGATCGACGCCCGCTGGGTGGACCTGGGCGACGGCCTCCTGCGCTTCGACGTCGAGGCCTCGTCGTTCTGCCACCAAATGGTCCGGGCCCTCACGGGGACGATGGTGGCCATGGGCGCCGGCCGGAAGAAGCCGGGGGAGATGGCCACGGTGATGCGGGCCCGGAGCCGGGCGGCCGCACCCGACCTGGCCCCCGCCCACGGTCTGTGCCTGTGGGAAGTCGTCTATCCTTGACCGCCGTGCCCACGTTCTCCCCGCGCCCCTCTGATCTGACGCGCTCCTGGCACGTCGTGGACGCGGACGGGCTGGTGCTCGGACGGATGTGCTCGGAGGTCGCCAAGCTCCTGCGGGGGAAGCACAAGCCGATCTTCGCGCCCCACGTCGACACCGGCGACCACGTCGTCGTGGTCAACGCGGCCAAGGTCGTCCTCACGTCATCCAAGGCCGACACCAAGGTCCACTACCGGCACTCGGGATACCCGGGAGGCCTCAAGACGCGAACCTACGGTGAGCTGCTGGCAACGACCCCCGAAGAGGTCGTGCGCATCTCGGTGCGGGGCATGCTGCCCAAGGGACCGCTGGGTCGCCGGATGCTCAAGAAGCTCAAGGTCTACGCCGGTCCCGATCACCCGCACACCGCTCAACAGCCCGTGCCGCGCCCGCTGGCCGACGCCGTGCGCCGGACCCGGGCTTCCTAGCGCCGGTGCCCAAGCCGCTCGCCCAGTCCACCGGACGTCGCAAGGAGGCCGTGGCCCGCGTCCGCATCCGGCCCGGCAGCGGGGTGCTGACCGTCAACGGTCGGCCTCTCGACGAGTACTTCCCGTCGCAGACGCACCGCATGATCGTCAGCGAGCCGCTGCGGGTCACCAGCACCTCCGAGACCTACGACGTCGACGCGACCATCGACGGTGGTGGCATCGCCGGCCAGGCCGGCGCCCTCCGCCTCGGGATCGCCCGGGCCCTCGTCGCCGTCGACGAGGAGATGCGCCCCTCGCTCAAGAAGGCCGGCTTCCTCACGCGCGACGCGCGGGAGAAGGAGAGCAAGAAGTACGGCCTCAAGAAGGCCCGCAAGGCCCCGCAGTACTCGAAGCGGTAGCCGGAGCCGGTCCCTGACCCTTCGGTTCGGCACCGACGGCGTACGGGGCGTCGCCAACGTCGACCTCACGCCCGAGCTGGTGGTGGCCCTCGGCCGCGCCGCAGCCCGTGTGCTCGGCGCCGGGTGCATCCTGGTGGGCCGCGACACTCGAGTGTCGGGACCGTTGCTGCAGGCGGCGCTGGCCGCAGGGATGACGGCCGAAGGCGTCGGCGTCGGCGACCTCGGCGTGATCCCCACACCCGGCGCGGCCTGGGTCTCGGCGGCCGACAACCTGCCCGCGGCGGTGATCTCGGCGTCGCACAACCCCTTCGCCGACAACGGCATCAAGTTCTTCGCCGCCGGCGGGCGCAAGCTCGACGACGCTCAGGAGCGGCGGCTCGAGGCCGAGCTCGACGCGCTGCTCGGACCCGCCCGAGGGGCGGCCGGCGGTCGGGTGGCCGGGGCCGGCGTAGGGCGGATCGAGGTGCTCGACGGCGGCCATCGCTACCTCGACGCGCTGGTCGGCCTGTTCCCCGAGGGCATCGAGGGCCTCTCGGTCGTCGTCGACTGCGCCCACGGGGCGGCGTCGGCGTATGCGCCGGCCGTGCTCCGGGACCTCGGTGTCGACGTCAGCGTGCTCCACGACGAGCCCGACGGGCTCAACATCAACGACGGTTGCGGGTCCACCCACCCCGAGTCCCTCCAACGGGCCGTGGTCGCTCGGGGAGCGGACGTCGGCCTGGCCTTCGACGGCGACGCCGACCGTGTGCTGGCCGCGGATGCTGCCGGCGCGATGGTGGACGGCGACCAGCTCCTCGCCGTCCTCGCCGCCGACCGGCGCGAGCGGGGGCTGCTGGCCGACGACACGGTGGTGCTGACGGTGATGGCCAACCTCGGCCTGCGGCAGGCCCTCGCCGGCCTCGGCATCCGCTGGGTGGAGACGGCGGTGGGCGACCGGTCCGTGCTCGAGGCGCTCGAGGCGGGGGCCTGGTCGCTCGGCGGCGAGCAGTCGGGGCACCTGATCCTGCGCGACCTGGCGACGACCGGCGATGGCATCCTCACGGGGCTGGCCCTGCTCGACGTCGTGCGACGCTCCGGCCGGCCGCTCGCCGACCTCGCCGCGGTCATGACCCGGCTGCCCCAGGTCCTGCGCAACGTCGCGCTGCCCGAGGGACGCCTCCTCAACGGCGCCGAGCCCTGGGCGTCCGCCCTGGCCGACGTGCAGGCGAGCCTCGGCTCCTCCGGGAGGGTGCTCGTGCGCCCCAGCGGCACCGAGCCGGTGGTGAGGGTGATGGTCGAGGCGCCCTCGCTGGCCGAGGCGGATGCCGCCTGCGGCGTGCTCTGCGACGCCATCACCGCGGCCGTGGGCTGAGCCGCACGGCTCGCCGCGTTGGCGCCAAGGCGGCTGCCGGCGCCGGGGCAGGCGCCACTGCCGGGCGTGGGACACGTACCCTTTTCCGACATGTGCGGCATCGTCGGGATCACCGGACGGGAGCCGGCCCTGCCGTTTCTCCTCGACGGACTGGCCCGCCTGGAGTACCGGGGCTACGACTCGGCCGGTGTGGCCCTGGCCGACGGTGGCCGGGTGTGGGTCCGGCGGCGCCCCGGCAAGCTGGCCGAGCTCGTCAACGCCGTGGGCGACGCTCCCGCCTCGGCCGTGACCGGCATCGGGCACACCCGCTGGGCCACCCACGGCCGGCCCTCCGAGCGCAACGCCCATCCCCACACCGACATGGCCGGCGCGCTGGCGGTCGTGCACAACGGGATCATCGAGAACCACGTAGAGCTCGGCGACGAGCTGGTGGCGGCGGGGTGCGAGCTGCGCTCGGAGACCGACACTGAGGTGCTCGCCCACCTGATCGCCCTGGCCATGCGGGACGGCCTCGGGCTGGCCGACGCCGTCCGGGCCTGCCTCCGGCGGGTCGAGGGCTCCTACGCCATCGCCACCGTCCATGCCTCGGAGCCCGACCTCGTGGTGGCCGCCCGGCGCGGCTCGCCGCTGGTGGCGGGCCGCACCGGCGACGCCGGTCTGGTCGCCTCCGACATCCCCGCCCTCCTGTCGCTCACCCGGGAGGTCTATGTCCTCGACGACGAGGAGGTCGCCGAAGTGCGCCCCGGAGCGCTACGGGTCACGGGCCTCGACGGCGTCCAGCACGACCCGGTCCGCCGCCACATCGAGTGGAGCCTCGACGCCGCCGAGAAGGGCGGCTACCCCGACTTCATGCTCAAGGAGATCCACGAGCAGCCCCAGGCGATCCGCGAGACGCTCCGAGGCCGGACCCGGGGCGGCCGCCTGGACCTCGACGAGCTGGAGCTCACCGACGACGAGCTGCGCGAGGTCGACAAGATCTTCGTCGTGGGCTGCGGCAGCAGCTACTACGCGGGGCTGGTCGCCCGCCACGCCATCGAGCACTGGGCCCGCTTGCCCACGGAGATCGAGGTGGCCAGCGAGTTCCGCTACCGCGACCCGGTCCTCGACGCCCAGAGCCTGGTGATCGGTGTGAGCCAGTCGGGTGAGAGCCTCGACACCATGGAGGCCTGCCGCTTCGCCCGCTCGGCCACCAACAAGGCCAAGGTGCTCTCGGTGTGCAACGTCGTGGACTCGTCGATGGCCCGGGAGTCCGATGCCGTGCTGTACACGCGTGCCGGTCCCGAGATCGGCGTGGCGGCCACCAAGACCCACGTGTCCCAGATCGTGGCCCTCCAGCTGCTCGCCCTGCACCTCGGCGAGCTCCGGGGCACGCTCTACCCCGATGAGGCGAGCCGCTTCGTGGCGTCGCTGCACGAGCTGCCCGACCTCGTCGAACGGGTGCTCGACGGCACCGACGCCGTGCGCGCCATCGCCGAGCGCTACATCGACACCCGCGACTTCTTCTACCTGGGTCGCGGGGTCAGCTACCCGGTCGCGCTGGAGGGGGCGCTCAAGCTCAAGGAGATCTCGTATGCCCGGGCCGAGGCCTATCCGGCGGGCGAGATGAAGCACGGTCCGATCGCCCTGATCGAGCCGGGGACCGTCGTCCTCGCGGTGGCCACGCGCGGCCGGCTGCACGGCAAGGTGATGAACAACATCGACGAGGTCCGGGCGCGCGGCGCTCGAGTGGTCGTGCTGGCCAACCCCGGCGACACGCGGGCGGCGGCCCTCGCCGACGACCTGATCGAGGTTCCGCCGGTGGCCCTCGGGAGCGAGCTGTTCTCGCCGGTGGTCGACGTGGTGGCGCTCCAGCTCTTCGCCTACGCCCTGGCCAAGGCCCGGGGCTGCGACGTCGACCAGCCGCGCAACCTGGCCAAGACCGTCACCGTCGAGTGAGGCCAGCCTCGCATCCAACCGGCGACGGTTGTCGGTGCTGGCGCACCCCGAACCGTCACCGGTTGGGATGACCGTGGTCGGGATCGGGATCGACGCCGTCGACGTCGCTCGCTTCCGGGCCGTCCTGGCCCGGCGTCCGTCGATCGTGGATCGGCTGTTCACAACCGCGGAGCGCGACGCCGTCTGTCGGGGGTCCGTCGATGGCGCGGCACGATTGGCCGCCCGGTTCGCGGCCAAGGAGGCCGTGATGAAGGCCCTCGGGGTGGGCCTCGGGTCGTTCGCCTTTGCCGACGTCGAGGTCGTGTCGGCCCCGTCGGGCGCTCCGTCGCTCGTGCTCCGAGGCCGGGCCGCCGAGCTGGCAGGTGAGCGCGGGGTGCGGGATTGGCGTCTCTCGCTCACCCACACGTCCCACATCGCCGAAGCCGTGGCGGTGGCCCTGTGAGTTGCGCCTTCGGGACCAAAGGTTCCTCGGCGAGCCGATCGAGCTCCGGGCGGCCGGCGGAGCCGTCCGCCCTCCGCCGTTCTCTCCGGCCGGCGAGCTGCGCTCGCCGGATGCCGGCCGCCGGAGGGGCCGCCTGCGGCGGCGGGTGCGGCCGCCGGAGAGGCTCGCGGGCCGGCGCGTGGGCCGGCGCGTGGGCCCGGGCGTGGGGTGGTGGAGCTTCCTGGTCCCGGTCCTGACGCCGGAGGAGGTGCGCGCCGTCGACCGGGCGTCGAGCGATCCGGTCGAGGTGCTGGTGGCACGGGCCGGAGGCGCGGTGGCCCGAGCGGCACTGTCCCTCCTGGGCGGGGCCTACGGCCGGCGGGTGGTCGTGGTCGCCGGCAAGGGCAACAACGGCGCCGACGGGCGGGTCGCCGCCGAACGGCTCGCCCGCCGCGGTGTAGCCACCCTCGTCGTCGACGCGGCATCGGCTCCCGACCGCCTCCCGTCCTGTGACCTGGTGATCGACGCCGCCTACGGCACGGGCTTCTCGGGGGACTACGCCGCCCCGGACCCGGGGGCGGCACCGGTGCTGGCCGTCGACATCCCCTCGGGCGTCGACGGCCTCACGGGCGCCGCCGGGGACGGCGCGGTGCAGGCGGCGCGGACGGTGACCTTCGCGGCCCTGAAGCCCGGCCTCGTGCTCCTCCCCGGCATGGCCCATGCCGGGGATGTCGAGGTGGCCGACATCGGTCTGGACGCCTCGCGCGCCTGCTGCTGGATGGTGGAAGCGAGCGACGTCGCCGCCTGGCTGCCGGCCCGTCCACGGGCGGCCCACAAGTGGGCGAGCCCCGTCTGGGTCGTGGCCGGCTCGCCGGGGCTCACCGGCGCGGCCACGCTCTGCGCCGGCGGCGCCCTGCGCGCCGGTGCCGGCACCGTGCGCGTCTCGGTGCCCGGTGGGGCGCTGCTGTCCGAGCCCGTCGAGGCGGTGGGCCGGCCGCTGCCCGCCGAGGGCTGGCCGGAGGTGCTGCTCGGCCAGCTCGACCGGTTCCGCGTCCTGGTCGTCGGGCCCGGCCTCGGCCGGGCGGAGGGCACGCGGTCCGGCGTCCGCCGCCTGGTGGCGGACGCGCCCCTGCCCGTGCTGGTCGACGCCGACGGCCTGTGGGCCCTCGGCACGGCCGAGGAGGCGGCCGAGGTGATCCGCGTCCGGCGGCACCCGACGGTGCTGACGCCCCACGACGGCGAGCTCGCCCGCCTCCGCGGCGGCGATCCGCGTCCCGGCCGGATCGGCGACACGGTGGCCGTGGCCGTCCGCACCGGCGCCACCGTCCTGCGCAAGGGCCCCACCACGATCGTGGCCGAGCCCGGGGGCTCGGTGCTGCTCAGCGTCGGTGGGGCCGATGCCCGGCTGGCGACCTCCGGCACCGGCGACGTGCTCGCCGGGATCATCGGCGCGTTCCTGGCGATGGGCATGGACACCCTGCAGGCCGCGGCCGCCGGCGCGTTCGTGCACTCCCGCGCCGCCACCCTCGGGCCGGCAGCCGGCCTCCTGGCGGGCGATCTTCCCGGACTGCTGCCCGGCGCGCTGGCATCGCTGCGGGCCGAGGCGGCGGTGGGCCCGGGGTAACCTGACCCGTTCCCGTCCGCCGGCGCGCGTAGGAGAGGGCTTGTCCGGGAAGGTCGTCCTCCGGGTCCGAACCCCCAGATGGCCGCTGGCCTCCGGAAAGCCCGCGTGAGCGACGCCGACGGGCGGCGGGTCTGGGCGGAGGTCGACGCCGGCGCGATCCGCCACAACGCCGCCGTCCTCGCCCGCCTGGTCGCTCCCGCCGAGCTGTGCGCGGTGGTGAAGGCCGCCGGCTACGGCCACGGTGCAGTCGACGCGTCCCGGGCCGCCCTCGAAGGCGGAGCGTCGTGGTTGGCGGTCGCCTTCGCCGAGGAGGGCGCCGAGCTGCGCGACGCCGGGATCGAGGCCCCGATCCTGCTCCTCTCGGAGCCGCCGGCCGACGCCATGGTCGACGTGGTCGGGCTCGGGCTCGTTCCCACGCTCTACACCCACATCGGCGTGGAGGCGGCGGCCAAGGCAGTGGCGGCTCGGCGGGCCTCGACGCCCGGCTACGACCGCCTGCCAGTGCACGTCAAGGTCGACACCGGCATGCACCGCGTCGGCGCGCCACCGGCGGAGGCCGTCGAGGTGGCCGCGGCGGTGGCGGAGCACGACGAGCTGAGCCTCGACGGGCTCTTCACGCACTTCGCGACGGCGGACGAGCCGGGGAGCGAGACGGCCGCGTCGCAGGCCGCCGCCTTCGAGGCCGCGGTGGCCGCCCTCGCCGGCCGGGGCGTGCGCCCACGGCTGCTCCACGCGTGCAACTCGGCAGCCACGATGCTGCTGCCGGCGGCGCGCCATTCGATGGTGCGCTGCGGGATCACCCTCTACGGCGTCGGCCCGAGCGCCTCGCTCGACGGGCAGCTCGGCCTGCGCCCGGCGCTCTCGCTGCGCGCCCGCGTGTCGCACCTGACGGCGGTGCCGGCCGGCGACGGTGTGTCGTACGGCCACCACTACCGCTGCCCGACGGCCACCACCGTGGCCACGGTGCCCATCGGCTACGCCGACGGCCTCCCGTGGCGACTGGGCTGCGCCGGCGGCGAGGTGCTGCTCGGTGGCCGGCGCCGGCCCATCGCCGGCCGGGTGACGATGGACCAGGTCATGGTCGACTGCGGCGCCGATGGCAGCGTCGCCGCCGGCGACGAGGTCGTGCTGCTGGGTCGGCAGGGCGACCAGGCCATCGGCGCCTGGGAGTGGGCCGGACGCCTCGGCACCATCGCCTACGAGGTCTTGTGCGGCATCGGGCCGAGGGTGGGGCGGGTCGTGGTCGACACCGCATCGGCCGACGCCCGGTTCTGACATGGCGACGCTCGTCGAGCTCGAGCGGTCCGCACTGGCCTGCACCCGCTGCGACCTGGCACGCGGCCGGACCAACGTCGTCTTCGGCGTGGGCAGCCCGACGGCGTCGCTGATGTTCGTCGGCGAGGGCCCCGGCGCCCAGGAGGACCTCGAGGGCGAGCCCTTCGTGGGGCGCTCCGGCCGGTTCCTCGACCAGCTCGTGGCCGAGGAGATGGGCCTGACCCGGGCCGAGTGCTACATCGCCAACACCGTCAAGTGCCGCCCTCCCGGCAACCGTGACCCCCGGCCCGAGGAGATCGAGGCCTGCTCCGGCTTCCTCGACACCCAGCTCGAGCTCATCCGGCCACGCGTGGTCGTGACGCTCGGGAACTTCGCCGCCAGGCGCCTGCTCGGCACCGATGTCGGCATCACGCGGCTGCGGGGCCGCTCGTTCCCCTGGCGGGAGGGCTACCTGGTGCCGACGTTCCACCCGGCTGCGGTCCTCCGGGGGGGCGGCGACATGGCCGCGCAGATGCGCGCCGATCTAGTGCGGGCCAAGGCCCTCCTCACCGCGGCGCGGCCGGTGCCCGCGTGATCACGGCCCGAACGACCTCGGCCGCCGCCACCCGCGAGCTGGCTACCGAGCTGGCCGCCTTCCTCCAGGCCGGCGACCTCCTGGTGCTCGCCGGCGACCTGGGCACGGGCAAGACGACCTTCACACAGGGCCTGGCGCGGGGTCTCGGCGTCACGGAGACGGTGACCAGTCCGGCCTTCGTCCTGGCCCGCTGCTACGAGGGGCGGATCCCGCTGGCCCACCTCGACGTCTACCGGCTCGACACCCTCCAGGAGCTCACCGACCTGGGCATCGCCGAGATGCTCGACGCCGGCGGTGTCACCGTCGTCGAATGGGGCGACGTCGTCCTGCCCGCCCTGCCGAGCGACTTCCTCGAGATCAAGCTGGCCGGCCCGGGGCCCGATGACGACGAGGACCACCGCAACATCGACCTGCGGGCCGTGGGCCCGTCGTGGCCGCCCCGCGTCGGCGCCCTGCGCACGGCGCTCAGCCGATGGGAGCCGCCGTGCTGATCCTCGGCATCGAGACGGCGACGGCCCAGGTGGCGTGCGCGCTCGGCAACCAGGACGGGATCCTCGCGGTCACGTCGCTCGGCCGGCCCCGGCGTCACGTCGAGTCCCTCGTGCCGGCGATCGAGTTCACCTGTCGTCAAGCGGGGGTGACGCTCGACTCGGTGCACTGCATCGCGGTCGACGTGGGCCCTGGGCTGTTCAGTGGGCTGCGGGTCGGTGTGGCCACGGCCAAGGCCCTCGCCCAGGCCTTGCGGGTGCCTACCGTCGGCGTGCCCAGCCTCGATCTGCTGGCCTTCCCCGTCCGCTTCAGCTCTCGGCTCATCGTGCCCGTGATCGACGCCCGCCGGGGCGAGGTGTTCTGTGCCTTCTACCGCCAGGTGCCGGGCGGCGTGCAACGCCTCTCGCCCCATCAGCTGCTGAGCCCGGCCGACCTCGCCTCGGAGCTGCTGGCTCGCAACGAGGAGTGCCTCCTGGTGGGTGACGGGGCCCTGCGCTACATCGAGCAGCTCGGCGAGACGGTCAGCTTCGAGCTTGGGGGGCCGCTGCACTCGTCGCCGTCGGCCGAGGCGCTCGTGGACCTGGCCCACGCCCGCGCCCTCCGCGAGGAGTTCAGCGCCTTCTGGGACCTCGAGCCGCTCTACCTGCGGCGCAGCGACGCGGAGATCAACTGGGCCACCGCGGCCGACGCCCGCGCCTCCGACCGGAGGGCGGGGTAATGGTCCAGGCGCCGCGCCGCGAGGGGGCCGAGGACTCGCTGGTCGTCTACATCGTGCCGATGCGCCGGCGCCACGTCCGGTCGGTGCTGCGGATCGAGAGCCAGGTCTATCCCCGCCCCTGGTCGATGGGCCTGTTCATGAGCGAGCTGGCACTGCGCAACAGCCGGGCCTACTACGTGGCCCGGGTCGACGGCGTGGTGGTCGGGTACGGGGGCCTCATGGTCGTCGCCGACGAGGGTCACGTGACGACGCTCGCCGTCGACCCCGCGTGGCAGCGTCGGGGCATCGGCAGCCGGCTGCTGCTCACCCTGGCCGGCGAGGCCATCGCCCGGGAGGCCCGCAGCCTCACCCTCGAGGTGCGGATGAGCAACACCGGCGCCCAGGAGCTCTACCGTCGCTTCGGCTTCGCTCCGGCGGGCGTGCGCAAGAGGTACTACGTCGAGACCAACGAGGACGCGCTGGTGATGCGGGCCCACGACATCGACGGAACGGCGTACCGGAGGCGGCTGGCGGCGATCGAGTCCGGCCTTCCCGGCCTCACCGTCGTGGACGACCGCGGTACGACCCTGTGAGCGAGATGCCCGAGGCGGTCGACGCACGAGGGTTCCGTGTGCTCGGCATCGAGACGTCGTGCGACGAGACGGCGGCGGCCGTGGTCGCCGACGGCACGGCGGTGCTGGCGTCGGTCGTCTCGAGCCAGGTGGACCTCCACGCCCGCTTCGGCGGGGTGGTCCCCGAGATCGCCAGCCGGGCCCACGTCGAGCTGCTCACCCCGGTCATCGCCGAAGCCCTCGTCGAGGCCGGTGTCGAGGGGCCCGACCTCGGCGCAGTGGCCGGCACCGTCGGTCCCGGCCTGGCCGGTGCGCTGCTCGTGGGCATCGCCGAGGCCAAGGCCCTGGCCCTGGCCTGGGGGGTGCCGTTCGTCGGCGTGAACCACCTCGAGGCGCACCTCTACGCCGCGTTCCTCGACGAGCCCGAGATGCCCATCCCCCTCGTGCTGCTGCTGGTCTCGGGCGGTCACACGATGCTCGTGCTGATGGAGGACCACGGGCGCTACCGCCTGCTGGGCAACACGGTCGACGACGCTGTCGGCGAGGCGTTCGACAAGGTGGCCCGGTTCCTCGGGCTCGGCTATCCGGGCGGCCCCGTCATCGACCGGCTGGCCCGCACCGGCGATCCGGAGGCCGTGCGCTTTCCGCGGCCGATGCCCGACGGGCTCGACTTCTCCCTCAGCGGGCTCAAGACGGCGGTGATCAACTTCACCCGTCGCCACCCCGAGGTGGAGGTGGCCGACATCGCCGCCTCCTTCCAGGCCGCAGTGGTCGACATGCTCGTGGCCAAGCTGCGGCGCGCGGTGGCCGAGACCGGCGTCGAGGCCGCGTGCCTGGGTGGCGGAGTGGCGGCCAACTCAACTCTGCGGGAGCGGGCGGTGGCTGCCCTGGAGGCCGACGGCGTCCGCGTGCTGCTGCCGAGCCGAGCCATGTGCACGGACAACGCGGCCATGGTGGCGGCGGCCGCGTGGTGGCGGTTCCGGGCCGACGGCCCCACCCCGCTCGACACCGGCGCGCAGCCGAACCTCACGCTGGCCTGAGGCGGGCCGGCTCCGCCGGGCCGTCCGGCGGGCGGGCCTCGGTTGCCGGAGCCCTCCCGGGCGCAGTATCGTTAGCACTCGGTACCGGAGAGTGCTAAGCCGGGCGCACGGGCGACGAGCCCGTTCGGTTGCGAGCCCGCCGCACGGAACCAGATCCACATCTCTCGAGACGGAGGTCGACCCGACATGAACCTCAAGCCCCTCGACGACCGCATCGTCGTCCGCCCCAGCGAGGCCGAGAAGACCACCCTGAGCGGCATCGTCATCCCCGATACCGCCAAGGAAAAGCCCCAGCAGGGCGAGGTGCTGGCCGTCGGCCCGGGCCGCCGCTCGGAGCAGACAGGCGAGGTCATCCCGATGGACGTAAAGGTGGGCGACACCGTCGTCTACAGCAAGTACGGCGGAACCGAGATCACGGTCGACGGCGAGGACCTGTTGATCCTCACGAGCCGCGACGTGCTCGCCGCCATCGGCAAGTAGGGGTCGGCCGATGGCCAAGATCCTCAAGTTCAACGAGGACGCCCGGCGGAGCCTCGAGACGGGCGTCGACAAGATGGCCGACGCCGTCAAGGTCACCCTCGGCCCGCGGGGCCGCAACGTCGTGCTCGAGAAGAAGTTCGGCGTTCCCACGCTGACCAACGACGGCGTGACCATCGCCAAGGAGTTCGTGCCGCTCGAGGACAACTTCGAGAACATCGGTGCGCAGCTCGTGAAGGAAGTCGCCACCAAGACCAACGACGTGGCCGGTGACGGCACCACCACGGCGACCGTCCTGGCCCAGGCCCTCGTCCACGCCGGCCTGCGCAACGTCGCCGCCGGCGCCGCTCCCCTCGCCCTCAAGCGAGGGATCGAGGCGGCCGTCGCCGTCGTCGTGGAGTCGATCAAGAGCCAGGCCAAGGAGGTCGAGGACAAGGCCGAGGTCGCCCACGTGGCGACCATCTCGGCGGCCGACGCCGGCATCGGCAGGGTCATCGCCGACGCCATCGACAAGGTCGGCAAGGACGGCGTCGTCACCGTCGAGGAGTCCAACACGACCGGCATGGAGCTCGAGTTCGCCGAGGGCATGCAGTTCGACAAGGGTTACCTGTCGCCGCACTTCGTGACCGACGCCGAGCGCCAGGAGGTCGTGCTCGACGATCCCTACATCCTCCTGGCCAATCAGAAGATCAGCTCGGTGAACGACCTGCTGCCCGTGCTGGAGCAGGTGATGCAGGCGTCCCGCCCGCTCGTGATCATCGCCGAGGACGTCGACGGCGAGGCCTTGGCCACGCTGGTGGTCAACAGGATCCGGGGCACGTTCACGTCTGCCGCGGTGAAGGCCCCCGGGTTCGGCGAGCGCCGCAAGACGATGATGACCGACATCGGTGTGCTCACCGGTGGCCAGCTCGTCTCGCCCGAGCTCGGCTACAAGCTGGAGAACATCACCCTCGACCTCCTCGGACGGGCGCGCCGGGTCACGATCACCAAGGACGACACCACCATCGTCGACGGTGCCGGCTCGTCGGCCGACATCGCCGCCCGGGTCGCCCAGGTGAAGCGGGAGATCGACGACGCCACCTCCGACTGGGACCGCGAGAAGCTCCAGGAGCGCCTGGCCAAGCTGGCCGGCGGTGTCGCCCTGATCAGGGTCGGGGCCGCTACGGAGGTGGAGCTGAAGGAGAAGAAGCACCGAATCGAGGACGCCGTCTCGGCGACCAAGGCCGCCGTGGAGGAGGGCATCGTTCCCGGCGGGGGCACCGCCCTCGTCCGGGCCCGCGCCTCGATCGACGCACTCGACCTTTCGGGCGACGAGGCCACAGGCGCCGCCATCGTGCGCTCGGCCCTCGACGCTCCCCTGCGCTGCATCGCCAACAACGCCGGCCTCGAAGGCAACCTCATGGTCCGCCAGGTCGAGGCCGAGAGCGGCCCCATCGGGCTCAACGCCACCACCGGCGCTTTCGAGGACCTGTTCAAGGCGGGCGTCATCGACCCGGCCAAGGTCACCCGCTCGGCCCTGCAGAACGCGGCGTCGGTGGCCGCCATGGTGCTGACCACCGAGGTGCTCGTGGCCGACAAGCCCGAAAGGGAGGAGCCCCGCGTCCTCCCGTCGCGGGCCGCCAGCAGCTTCTCCACCATCTGACGCTCCGCCGTCGCGCCTTCCGTCGTGCGCAGGCCCTGTGGGGGCCTGCGCACGAGCGCGCCGGGGCCGCCTCAGGCCAGTCGCTCGCCGTCGCGGTAGACGGTGATGGCACCCGTGGGGCAGGCCTCGGCGGCGGCGACGATCTCGTCATCGGTGCCACCCGTTGCGTCGACCACGGACGACGCCCCGCCCACGAGGGCGAACACCCCCTCGGCGGCGTTGATGCACGCCTTGGTGGCGATGCAACGGGCCCGGCTCACCTCGATCTCCAGCGCCATAGCGCACTGTAGGCTCGACGCCCGATGGACCGCCCGCCCCCCGACGCCACCAAGCTGCTGGCCGTGTGGATGGAGTGGGAGCGCGGCGAGACGCCTCCCGGGCGGGTCATGGCCAACCTCAAGACGGGCGGCCTGCGGGAGCTCCTGGAGGCGATCTCGGCCGAGGCGCAGGCCCAGATCAAGGCCTCGCTGGGCTAGATCCCAACTGCCTTTCGACCGGGGTCGCGGGGTATCCTGACCGATGGCCGACATCGACATCGGGATCGGGAAGTCCGGCCGTCGGGCCTACGGCTTCGACGACATCGCCATCGTCCCCAGTCGGCGGACGCGCGACCCGGAGGACGTCGACATCAGCTGGGAGATCGACGCCTTCCACTTCGGGCTCCCGCTCATGGCGGCGGCCATGGACGGCGTGGTCAGCCCGGCCGTGGCGATCGAGATCGGCCGCCTCGGCGGCGTCGGTGTGCTCAACCTCGAGGGCCTCTGGGTTCGCTACGCGGATCCCGAGCCCCTGTTCGAGGAGATCGCGTCCCTCGACGCCGATAAGGCCACGCTGCGGATGCAGGAGATCTACGCCGAGCCCCTCAAGCCCGAGCTGATCGGCCGGCGCATCGCCGAGATCAAGGCCGCCGGCGTCGCCTCCTGCGCCTCGCTCACGCCCCAGCGGGTCATGCAGTTCGCGCCGGCGATCCTCGAGGCCGAGCTCGACCTGCTGGTGATCCAGGGCACGGTCGTGTCGGCCGAGCACGTGTCCAAAAGCGTCGAGCCGCTGAACCTCAAGCGCTTCATCCGCGAGTTCGAGGTGCCCGTGGTCGTGGGGGGCTGCGCCTCCTACCAGGCTGCCCTCCACCTCATGCGCACCGGCGCGGTCGGCATCCTCGTCGGTGTGGGCCCCGGGCACGCCTGCACGACCCGGGCCGTGCTCGGCCTCGGCGTGCCGCAGGCCACGGCCATCGCCGACGCCGCCGGCGCCCGCATGCGCCACCTGGACGAGACCGGTGTCTACGTGCACGTCATCGCCGACGGCGGCATGAGCACGGGCGGTGACATCGCCAAGGCCATCGCCTGCGGCGCCGACGCGGTCATGATCGGCTCGCCGCTGGCCGCCGCCTTCGAGGCGCCGGGTCGGGGGTTCCACTGGGGCATGGCCACGTTCCACCCCACGCTGCCCCGTGGGGCGCGGGTGCGAACGGGGGTTCGCGGCACCCTGGCCGAGGTGCTCGTCGGACCGGCCCACGAGAACGACGGGCGGCTCAACCTCTTCGGCGCGCTGCGGACGTCGATGGCCACCTGCGGCTACGGCACGGTCAAGGAGTTCCAGAAGGCCGAGGTCATGGTGGCGCCGGCCCTCCAGACCGAGGGCAAGGTGCTGCAGCAGTCCCAGGGCATCGGCATGGGTGCCCGGGGCTGAGGTCGACGAGGATCAGCTCGCCCCCGGAGGCACGACCATGACCTCGCCGGCCGGCCAGACGGTCCTGGTCGTCGACTTCGGCGCCCAGTACGCCCAGCTGATCGCCCGGCGGGTGCGCGAGGCCCACGTCTACAGCGAGATCGTCTCCCGCCACACGCCCGTGGCCGAGCTGCTCGCCCGGCGACCGGCCGGCATCATCCTGAGCGGCGGCCCGGCGTCGGTCCACGTCGAGGGCGCTCCCACCATCGACGCCGCCCTCTACGGCAGCGGCGTCCCCGTGCTGGGCATCTGCTACGGCGCCCAGCTGGTGGCCAGCCAGCTCGGCGGCGAGGTGGCCCGTACCGGGGTGGCCGAGTACGGCCGCACGGCCCTGCGGATCACCGCCCGCTCGGCCCTGTTCGAGGGCCTGCCGGAGAGCCAGGACGTATGGATGAGCCACGCCGACTCCATCGTCACCGTCCCCGACGGGTTCCGGGTGACGGCTCGCACCGCGGCCGTCCCGGTGGCGGCGCTGGAGGATCCCGAGCGCGCCGTCTACGCCGTGCAGTTCCACCCCGAGGTGGCCCACACCGCCCGGGGCCAGGAGATGGTCAAGCACTTCCTGTACGACGTGTGCGGCTGCCTGCCCACGTGGACGATGACCTCCATCGTCGAGACGGCCACCGAGGCGATCCGAGCCCAGGTGGACGGCGAGCGGGTGCTGTGCGGGCTCTCGGGGGGCGTCGACTCCGCGGTGGCCGCGGCCTTGCTGCACAAGGCGGTGGGGGACCAGCTCACGTGCGTCTTCGTCGACACGGGGCTCATGCGTGCCGGCGAGGGCGAGCAGGTGGAGGAGACCTTCCGGCGCCAGTTCCGGGTCGACCTCATCCACGTCAAGGCGGCCGACCGCTTCGGCGAGGCCCTCCGCGGGGTCGTCGATCCCGAGGCCAAGCGCAAGGCGATCGGCGAGACGTTCATCCGCATCTTCGAGGAGGTGGCGGTCGACGTCGAGGACGCCCGCTTCCTCGTCCAGGGCACGCTCTACCCCGACGTCATCGAGTCGGGCACGCGTGACGCGGCCAAGATCAAGTCGCACCACAACGTGGGCGGGCTGCCCGAGAACATGGCCTTCGAGCTCGTCGAGCCGCTGCGCAATCTCTTCAAGGACGAGGTGCGGGCCGTGGGGATCGAGCTCGGCCTCCCCGAGGACATCGTGTGGCGCCAGCCGTTCCCCGGGCCGGGGCTCGGCGTGCGCATCGTCGGCGAGGTGACGACCGAGCGCCTCGAGATCCTGCGCCACGCCGACGCCATCGTGGTCGAGGAGGTGCGCCGGGCGGGGCTGGCCCGTGACCTCTGGCAGAGCTTCGCCGTGCTCCTGCCGGTCCGCACCGTCGGGGTCATGGGTGACGAGCGCACCTACGCCTATCCCATCGTCGTGCGCGCCGTCACGAGCGACGACGCCATGACGGCCGACTGGGCCCGCTTGCCCTACGAGGTCCTGGAGTCCATCTCCCGGCGCGTCATCGCCGAGGTCCCCGGCGTGAACCGGGTGGCACTCGACATCACGTCGAAGCCGCCCGGCACCATCGAGTGGGAGTAGGCGCCGAGGAGGGCCGAGCGGGGGATGTCCCCGGGCACGCGCTGCTGGACGGACTGAACCCGGCCCAGCTCGAGGCGGTGACCCATCCCGGCGGTCCTCTGCTGATCGTCGCCGGGGCCGGTTCGGGCAAGACCCGGGTGCTCACCCGGCGGGTGGCGTGGCTGATCCGCGACCAGGGCGTTTCGCCCTTCGAGCTCCTCGCCATCACCTTCACGAACAAGGCGGCCGGCGAGATGAAGGCCCGGGTGGGCGCGCTCGTGGGCTCCGTCGCCGAGCGCATGTGGGTCTCGACGTTCCACTCCGCCTGCGTGCGCATCCTCCGTCGCCACGCCGAGGCGCTCGGTTTCCGGTCGCGCTTCACGATCTACGACCAGGCCGACGCCGAGCGCCTCACCGCCAACGTCCTGCGCGACCTCGACATCGACCCGAAGCGCTTCCCGCCCCGGGCCGTCCACGCCGCCGTCAGCCAGGCCAAGAACGAGCTCGTCGACGTGGCCGAGTACGCCACTCGCGCGCGCGGTCCCTACGAGCGGCGGATCGCCGACGTCTACGACCAGTACCAGCGGCGACTGCGGGCCGCCAATGCCATGGATTTCGATGACCTGCTGGTGCGCACGGTCGAGCTGTTCCGGACCGCGCCCGACGTGGCCGGCCAGTACCAGCGGCGGTTCCGCCACGTCCTCGTCGACGAGTTCCAGGACACCAACCGGGCCCAGAACGAGCTCGTCGTGGCCCTGTCGCAGGTGCACCGCAACATCTGCGTCGTCGGCGACGGGGACCAGTCGGTGTACCGGTTCCGGGGAGCCGACATCCGCAACATCCTCGACTTCGAGAAGGCCTTCCCCGACGCCACGATGGTGGTGCTCGAGCAGAACTACCGCTCCACGCAGACCATCCTCGACGCCGCCAACGCCGTCATCGCCCACAACGAGGGCCGTAAGCCCAAGTCACTGTGGACCGACCGGTCGGCGGGCGACCGCATCGAGTGGTTCTCGGCCGAGGACGAGGGCGAGGAGGCGGCGTGGGTCTGCGGCCGCCTGCAGGGCCTGCACGAGGAGGGTACGTGGCGCTGGAGCGACATGGCCGTCTTCTACCGGACCAACGCCCAGAGCCGGATCCTCGAGGAGCACCTCGTCCGGCGCAGCATCCCCTACCGGGTGGTCGGCGGCACCCGCTTCTACGAGCGCCGGGAAGTGCGCGACGCGCTGGCCTACCTGCGGGTGCTCGCCAACCCGGCCGACGAGCTCTCGCTGCGGCGGATCGTCAACGTGCCCCGGCGGGGGATCGGCGACACCAGCGTGGCCCGTATCGACAGGTGGACGGCGTCGAAGGGGTGCGGTCTGCTCGACGGCCTTCGCCAGGCCGAGGAGGCCGGCGTGTCGGGCCGGGCGCTCACCGGCGCCCGCCAGCTCGTCGAGCTCCTGGACGCCCTGGAGGCCGAGGACCTCGGTCCGGCGGCCGCCCTCGAAGCCGTGCTCGACCGCACCGGCTACGTACGCGAGCTGGACGCGGAGCGCTCGATCGAGGCCCAAGGTCGCCTGGAGAACCTCGCCGAGCTGGTCGGCGTGGCCCGCGAGCTCGAGGAGGTGGCCGACGCCGAGGGCGGCCCGGCCGGGCTCGAGGACTTCCTCGAGTCGGTCAGCCTGGTGGCCGACGCCGACGAGCTGCCCGAGGGGGAGTCGGCCGACGGATCGGCGGTCGAGTCGGCCGTGGTGCTGATGACGCTGCACACGGCCAAGGGCCTCGAGTTCGACGGCGTCTTCATGATCGGCCTGGAGGACGGGGTCTTCCCCCACCTCCGGTCGCTCGGCGAGCCGGCCGAGCTCGAGGAGGAGCGGAGGCTCTGCTACGTCGGCATCACGCGGGCCCGCCGGCGGCTGTTCCTCTCCTCGGCGTGGAGCCGGTACCTGTTCGGGTCGACCCAGTACAACCCGCCCAGCCGGTTCCTCGAGGAGATCCCCGAACGCCTGGTCATGCCCGCCGGCGGCGGTCGCCGGGGGAGCCGGGTCAACTCCGCTGGCGGCTACGGCGCCGGAGGCTCGGGGACGTGGGGCGGAGGTGGCGGCGGCACCACGGGGATCCCCGCCGGTCGCGGGCGCATCGTCGATGCCGCCCTCCGGAGCCGGGCGTCACCGGTGCCGGGCACGGGCGGCGACCGCCTCGGGATCCGCGTCGGTGACGACATCGTGCACGCCAAGTGGGGTGAGGGCGTGGTGCTCGAGGTCACCGGCGTCGACGACAAGGCCGAAGCGGTCGTGCGCTTCCCGAGCGTGGGCGAGAAGACGCTGCTGCTGGCGTGGGCACCGATCAAGCGGGCACGGTCGTGACCGGCGCCGGCCGTCGGGGCGAGCGCAGGTCCACCAACAGGCGCCCGTCGTCGTCCACGCGCGCCGGATAGCCGACGAGCCCGGCGCCGTCGGCGGCGTAGTGCCGGCCGCTGCACGGGTCGGTCAGCCGCTGCGGACCCTTCTCCCACCGCAGCACGCAGCGTGTCGGGGCGCCCGGCGCCCGGGCCTCGAAGGCGACCCACCGGCCGTCGGCGAGGCGGTGCACGTAGATGTCCCGGCCGACGCCGAGCGGGTCGGCGAACAGCAGGGGCGTGGCGTCGCGCGCAATGGCCCGGCCCCGCTCCTCGGCCGGCCCCACGTCGAAGGACGCCCCCTCCTCCGTCGGCTCCGGGATCGATCGTGTCCCCGCCACCCGCACGACGACGAGGAACACGACGATGCCGACGAGGACCCCGGCGAACGCCGTCGCCACGGCGGCGGCGGGGCTCCGCCGGGGCCGGGCGCGGCGGTCGGGGACGCCTGAGCCGGCGACGGGTCCGGAGGCGTCGGGCTCGGTCACGCCTCCTAGTATCGGCGGCGGAGGGAGTGCCATTGGACCTGCTCGAGCACCAGGGCAAGGCCTTCCTGGCGGCGGCGGGGGTCCCGGTGCCGCCGGGCCTGGTGGCGCGGACGCCGGACGAGGCGGTGTCGGCAGGTGCCGAGCTGGGCTGGCCCGTCGTGCTGAAGGCTCAGGTGCGCGCCGGCGGCCGCGGGAAGGCGGGCGGCATCCGAGTCGTGGCCGACGCCGAGGAGGCCCGTCGTCAGGCGGCGTCCATCCTCGACCTTCGCATCGGCGGCCATGACGTCCGCCGGCTCTGGGTCGAGGCGGCCTGCTCGATCGAGGCCGAGTGGTACACGTCACTCACCTTCGACCGGGCCGCGAGCCGGCACCTGGCGCTGCTCTCGGCGCGCGGCGGGGTCGACATCGAGGCGTTGGCCGTCGACGAACCGGGCGCCATCGCCCGCCACCACATCGATCCGATCGAGGGCCTTCCGCCGGAGGCGGCAGCCGAGCTCGTCACCGCCGCCGGCCTCGGAGCCCACACCGACCAGCTCGTGTCCCTGCTCGGACTGCTCTACACGGCCTACGTCGGGGGCGACGCCGAGCTCGTCGAGGTCAACCCGCTCGTGCGTACGGGTGAGGGTCGGGTCCTTGCCCTCGACGCCAAGGTGACCCTCGACGACAGCGCCACGTTCCGCCATCCCGAGTGGGAGCAGTGGCAGGCCGACGACGACACCGTCGATCCGCGGGACCGCGAGGCGCGTCGGCACGGACTGAACTACGTCGGCCTCGACGGGACGGTCGGAGTGATCGGCAACGGCGCCGGCCTGGTGATGAGCACGCTCGACGTGATCAGCAACGCCGGCGGCCGGGCCGCCAACTTCCTCGACGTCGGCGGTGGGGCCAGCGCGGCCGTCCTCGCCGCTGCGCTGGAGGTGGTCAACGACGATCCAGCAGTGCGGGCCATCCTGGTCAACATCTTCGGCGGCATCACCCGGGGCGAAGAGGTCGCCAACGGCATCGTCACGGCCCTGGAACGGGTCGCCCTCGGCAGCCCGATCGTGGTGCGCCTCGACGGCACGAACGCGGCCGAGGGCCGCGCCATCCTTGCGGCCCACGAGTCGGACCGGCTCGTGTTTCGCTCGACGATGACGGCGGCGGCCGAGACGGCGGTGGCACTCGCGGCCGGCGCCCGGTCGTGAGCATCCTCGCCGACGAGCGGACGCGGGTGGTCGTGCAGGGCCTGACCGGGAGCCAGGGTCGCTTCCACGGCCTGCGCAACCGGGCCTACGGCACCCAGGTCGTCGCGGGCGTCACCCCGGGCAAGGGAGGCGACGACATCGAGGGCATCCCCGTGTTCGACACGGTGGCCGAGGCTGTCGCCGCTACCGGCGCCGACGCCAGCCTCGTGTTCGTGCCCGCTCGCGGCGCGCCCGGCGCCGTGCTCGAGGCGGCTGCGGCCGGCGTCCGCCTGGTGATCTGCATCACCGAGGGAATCCCCCTGCACGACGAGGTCCGCATGTTCGCCCGGCTGGCGGCCGACTTCCCCTCGACCCGCCTGGTCGGCCCGAACTGCCCCGGGATCATCAGCCCGGGCCGCGCCAACATCGGCATCACGCCGGGGGAGATCGCCCGGCCCGGCGGCCCGGCGGGCATCGTGTCGCGCTCGGGGACGCTCACCTACCAGGCTCTCCACGAGCTCACCGGCCGGGGCATCGGCCAGACCACCTGTGTCGGCATCGGCGGCGACCCCGTTCCCGGGACCCGGTTCGTCGACTGCCTGCGGCTGTTCGAAGCCGATCCCGAGACGCAGCTCGTGATCCTCATCGGGGAGATCGGCGGCGACGACGAGGAGGAGGCGGCCGCCTTCATCGGGTCCGGGATGACCAAGCCGGTGGTGGCCTACGTGGCCGGGGTCACCGCGCCGCCCGGGCGGCGCATGGGCCACGCCGGCGCCATCGTCGCGGGCGGCCGCGGAGGCGCCGAGGCCAAGCTCGCCGCGCTGGAGGCCGCGGGGGCGGCCGTCGTGCGCGATCCGGCCCTGCTCGGCGCCGAGGCGGCCCGGCTGCTGGGCTGAGCCCCACTGGTACGGTGCCGCGGTGGTCGCCGCGTCAGACGCCCGCATCGGCGTCCTGGCCTCGGGCGTCGGCACCATCCTCGGCGCCATCTTCGATGCCGGCCTGCCGGTCGCAGTGGTGGTCGTCGACCGGCTCTGCCGGGCGACCGAGGTGGCCGAGGACCACGGCGTGCCCGCCGAGCTGCTGCGGCGGACCAGCTTCGGTGCGGACTTCGACCGTGCCGCGTACACCGGCCTCGTCGTCGACGTGCTGCGCCGCCACCGCATCGACCTCGTGGTGATGGCCGGCTTCGGGACCATCCTGGCCTCGGCCATCCACGACGCCTACGGCGGCCGGATCCTCAATACCCATCCCGCGCTGCTGCCGGCCTTTCCCGGCTGGCACCCCGTCGAGGACGCCCTTGCCGCCGGCGTGGCCGTGACCGGCTGCACGGTGCACGTCGCCACGCTCGAGGTCGACAGCGGCCCGATCCTCACGCAGGAGGCGGTCCCGGTGGAATCGGGCGACACGGTCGAGACGCTCCACGCCAGAATCAAGGCCGTGGAGCAGCGCATCTACCCGGCGGCGATCGCCAGGTTCCTCGAGGATCTTCCGGCCCGTCCCAGCGCCGAGGTCGAGGCCACGCCGTGAGGGCGCTGCTCTCGGTTCACGACAAGACCGGGCTCCTCGAGCTGGCCCGGGGCCTGTCCGATCTCGGTTGGGAGCTCGTCTCGAGCGGCGGCACGGCCAAGGCGCTGGCCGATGCAGGGATCGCCTGCACGGAGGTCGCGACCGTGACCGGCAGCCCGGAGATGCTCGACGGGCGGGTCAAGACGCTGCACCCGACGATCCTCGGCGGCATCCTCGCCGACCGGGACAAGCCGGAGCACATGGCCCAGCTGGCCGACCGGGGGATCGTGCCCATCGACCTGGTCGTGTGCAGCCTGTATCCGTTCCGCTCGAACCCGTCGGTGGAGCTCATCGACGTCGGCGGGCCGACGATGGTGCGCGCCGCGGCCAAGAACTGCTCCTCGGTGACCGTGCTGTGCGACCCGGCCGACTACGCCAAGGTGCTGGAGGAGCTCCGTGCCGACGGCGCCGTCGGCGCCCCGACCCGCCGCCGCCTGGCCCGCGCCGCGTTCGCCCTCACGGCGGGCTATGACGCCGCCATCGCCGAGTGGCTCGCCGGCGACGGTGCCGCGGCTCGTGAGGAGCGCACCGAGGAGCTGCCGGCGTCGATCGAGCTCACCCTCGAACGGGCCCACGTCCTGCGCTACGGGGAGAACCCGCACCAGCGGGCGGCGCGCTACCGCACCCGAGGTGGGACGGGATGGTGGGACCGGGTGGTGATGCACGGCGGCATGGCGCTGTCGTACCTGAACCTCTTCGACGCCGATGCCGCCTGGCAGCTCGTGTGCGACCTGGGCGACGAGCCGGCGGCCGCCATCATCAAGCACGCCAACCCCTGCGGCGCAGCCGTGAGCGGCGAGGGCATCGCGTCGGCCTACGAGCGGGCCTTCGACTGTGATCCCATCTCGGCTTTCGGCGGGATCGTCGCCTTGAACCGCCCCGTCGACGGTGACCTCGCGACCGGGATGGTGGCCAACCCCAAGGCCGACGTCCTGATCGCGCCCGGCTACTCGTCGGAGGCCCTCGAGCTGTTCGCCGCCAAGCGCAAGAACATGCGGATTCTCGAGGCTCCACCCGCCGAAGCCGGCGCCCTGTCGATCCGCCAGATCGCGGGTGGCTTCCTCGTGCAGGACGGCTACCGCTTCGCGACCGCGCCCGAGCGCTGGCAGGTCGTGACCACCAAGGGCCCCACCGACGCGCACTGGGCCGACCTGGCCATGGCCTGGCGCGTCTGTGGCCACGTCCGCTCCAACGCCATCGTCCTGGTGCACGAGGGTCGAGCGCTCGGCATTGGCGCCGGCCAGCAGAACCGGGTCGACGCCGCCCGGCTGGCGACCACCAAGGCCGCCGGCCGAGCCGCCGGTGGTGTGTGCGCCAGCGACGCCTTCTTTCCTTTCCGCGACGGCCTCGACGAGGTGGCCGCCGCCGGGATCCTTGCGGTGGTGCAGCCCGGCGGCAGCATCCGTGACGCCGAGCTGGTGGCCGCCGCCGAGGAGCACGGCATCGCCATGGTCCTCACCGGCGAACGCCAGTTCCGCCATTGATCCGCCCTCGCAAGCGGAGCTCGCTGGGCGAGCTGATCGAGCTCCGGGCGCCGGCGGCGCCGGCGCCCTCCGCCGTTCTTCTGCGGCGAGCTTCGCTCACCGACGTGCGGCAGCCGGGGGGGCCGCATTCGGCGGGTTCGGCGGCCGCCGCAAGACCCTTGGCCATGGAGTCCGTCGCTATCGGATGCCTAATACAGGTCCCGCGTTGACCGCCGTGATCATGGCGGGGGCGCCCGTCGTGGATGCGGTGCTGGCCGAAGTGGGGGCGGAGGTGGCCCGTCTGGCCGAGCGAGGGGTCACGGTCGGGTTGGGCACGATCCTCGTCGGTGACGACCCGGCGAGCGCCGGCTACGTGCGCAAGAAGCAGGAGGCCTGTGCCGCCCTCGGGATAGCGTCACCCCACCAGCACGTTCCGTCCGGCGCAACGCAGGCCGACCTGATCGCCGCCGTCGAGCGCTTCAACGACGATCCCGCCGTGCACGCGTACCTCGTCCAGAACCCCGTTCCCCACGGGTTCGACTTCAATGCCGCCATGGCCGCCGTCGACCCGGCCAAGGATGCCGACGGGCTCCATCCCGAGAACCTGGGGAAGCTGGCCCTCGGCGCCGACGCGCCCCAGCCGTGCACGCCCGCCGGGATCCAGGCCCTGCTCGCCCACTACGGCGTGCCGGTGGAGGGTCGTCACGTGGTGATCGTGGGCCGGGGCCCCACCCTGGGCAGGCCGCTGTCGATCCTGCTGTCGCTGAAGCGCCCGGGCGCCAACGCCGCCGTCACCGTGGTGCACACCGGCGTGGCCGACTGGGCGCGCCTGACGCGCCTGGCCGACGTCGTGGTGGCGGGCGCCGGCGCGCCCGGCGTGATCGGGCCCGACGTCGTGCGTCCCGGATCGGCCGTGGTGGGCGCCGGCATCTCGTGGGAGGGCCGGCGCGTGCTCAGCGACGTCGACGAGTCGGTTGCCGACGTGGCCGGGTGGGTGACGCCCCGCCTCGGCGGGGTCGGGCCGACCACTGTCGCCATGCTGCTGCGCAACGCGGTGGCCGCCGCCCGGGCCCGGGTCGGCCCGCCCGCATGACGCGCATCGCCGACCTCCTCGGCATCGGCCCAAGCTTCTCGTTCGAGTTCTTTCCGCCCCGCAACGACGCCGAGCAGGCGACGCTCGTGCAGACGTTGCGCGACCTCGAGCCGCTGGCGCCCTCGTTCGTCTCGGTCACCTACCGGGGCGGGCGCTCGTCGCGCCAGCGGACGCACGACCTCGTGGCCGGCATGCTGCGGACGACGTCGCTCACGCCCATGGCCCACCTCACCTGCTCGGTGCACTCCCGCCTCGAGCTGGCCGAGATCCTCCTCGACCTCCGGCGGGCGGGGGTGGAGAACCTGCTCGCGCTGGGCGGCGACCCGCCGCCGGACGACGAGGCCGTGCACGCAGAGCTCCACCACGCCATCGAGCTGGTCGAGCTGGCGCGGGCGATCGGGGGATTCTCGATCGGCGTGGCCGCCCACCCGGAGCTGCACCCGCGGTCCGGCGGCGACCGCGCCTTCGACCGCGAGCAACTGGTGGCCAAGCTGGCCCTCGCCGACTTCGCCGTCACCCAGTTCTTCTTCCGCACCGACGACTACCTCGGCCTGGTCGACGACCTGGCCGAGCGCGGCATGCACAAGCCGGTGCTGCCCGGGGTGATGCCCATCACGAGCGTCTCGGGCATCACGCGCATGGCCGAGCTCTCGGGGACGGCCGTACCCCCCGAGGTCGTGCGCCGCATCGAGGCGGTGTCCGGCGACCCCGTCGCCGTCCGGGCCACGGGCGTGGAGATCGCCACCGAGCTGTGTCAGGAGCTGCTCGCCGCCGGTGTGCCCGGCTTGCACTTCTACACGCTCAACCGCTCCACCGCGACCCGCGAGATCTACCGCCGCCTGGGCCTGGGCCCGAGCGGGGCTGGCGACGCCAGCCGGTAGCTTCGTCCGATGGCCGACCGCATCGAGGTGGGGGCGGACGGCGTCCTCGCCGTTCCCGACGAGCCGATCATCCCGTTCATCGCCGGCGACGGCATCGGTGTCGACATCTGGCCCGCCACCCGCCGCATCCTCGACGCCGCCCTGGCCGGCCGCGGCCGCGCCATCGCCTGGACCGAGGTCCTCGCCGGCCAGCGGGCCTTCGACGAGACCGGCTCGTGGCTTCCCGACGAGACGGTCGCCGCCTTCAGCGAGTATGTGGTCGGCATCAAGGGCCCGCTGACCACGCCGGTGGGCGGTGGGATCCGCAGCCTCAACGTCGCCCTCCGCCAGCTGCTCGACCTTTACGTCTGCCTGCGGCCGGTGCGGTGGTTCGAGGGCGTGCCGTCGCCGTGCCGGCATCCCGAGCGCGTCGACATGGTGATCTTCCGTGAGAACACCGAGGATGTCTACGCCGGCTACGAGGTGCAGGCGGGCAGTGACGAGGCCCGCCGGCTGATCGAGATGCTGCGCCGGGAGCTCGGTTGGGAGCTGCGCCCGGACTCGGGCGTCGGCCTCAAGCCCGTTTCGGAGACCGGATCGAAGCGCCTCATCCGGGCGGCCATCGAGTACGCGCTGGCGCGCGGCCGCCGTTCCGTGACGCTCGTGCACAAGGGCAACATCCAGAAGTTCACCGAAGGCGCCTTCCGGGCCTGGGGCTACGAGCTGGTGCGCGAGGAGTACGCCGACGTGGCCGTGGGGTGGGACGACTGCGGTGGAGAGCCCGGCGACCGCCTGCTCGTGCAGGACATCATCGCCGACATCTTCCTGCAGCAGGTCCTGATGCGCCCCGAGTCGTTCGACGTGATCGCCACCACGAACCTGAACGGCGACTACGCCTCCGACGCGCTGGCTGCCCAGGTCGGGGGCATCGGCATCGCGCCCGGCGCCAACATCAACTTCGTCACCGGGCACGGCATCTTCGAGGCCACCCACGGCACGGCGCCGATCCACGCCGGTCTCGACAAGGCCAACCCCGGCTCGCTCCTGCTGTCGGGTGTGCTCATGCTCGAGCACCTCGGATGGCAGGACGCGGCCGATGACGTCGTGGCCGCCCTCCAGGCCACGATCGCCGACCGCATCGTCACCTACGACTTCGCCCGCAAGATGGACCGGTCGACGCAGGTGGCCACCTCGGCGTTCGCCGACGCCATCATCGAACGACTGCCGACCCGCCAGGGATGAAGGTCACCGTCGTCGGGGCTGGGTTCTACGGCTCGACGCTGGCGTCGAGGGTGGCCGAGGCCGGCTACGCCGACGAGGTGGTGCTCGTCGACGTCGTCGAGGGCCGCCCGCAGGGCCTGGCCCTCGACCTCATGCAGAGCCGGGCCCTGGCCGGCTTCACCACCCGCGTGGTGGGGACCAACGGGTACGGGCCGACCGCGGGCTCGGAGGTGTGCGTGGTCACCGCCGGCGTGGCCCGCAAGCCCGGCATGAGCCGCGCCGATCTCACCTCCACCAACGCCGCCATCGTGGCCGACGTCACCCGGCGGCTCGTCGAGGTCTCGCCGGACACCGTGCTGATCGTGGTCTCCAACCCCCTCGACGAGATGACGGCACTGGCCGCCCACGTGTCGGGGCTGTCGGCGGACCGGGTGATGGGCCAGGCCGGGGTGCTCGACAGCGCCCGCTTCCGCCACTTCCTCGCCGAACGCCTCGGCGTCGACGTGGCGCGGGTCGACGCTCTCACGCTCGGATCCCATGGGGAGGCCATGGTGCCGGTCCCCTCCCTGGCGCTGGTCGACGGCCGCCCCCTCGCCGGGCTTCTGGCGCCGGAGGCGATCGACGAGGTCGTGCGGCGGACCCGCGACGGCGGCGCCGAGATCGTGGGACTCCTCAAGTCGGGTTCCGCGTTCTACGCGCCGGCCGCCGCCGCCGAGGCCATGGTGCACGCCGTCGTCACCGGCCGCGGTGCGGTGCTCCCCGCGTCGGTCTGGGTGGACGGTCCCTACGGCATCGCCGGGGCGTACGTGGGCGTGCCCGTGCGGCTCGGCCGCGGCGGGGTGGTCGAGATCGTCGAGCTGCCTCTCGCGCCGGAGGAGCGGGCGGCCCTCCAGGCCGCCGCGATCGCCGTCGGCGAGCGCCAGCGCGACGTGCTGGCGTCCTCGCCTGCATGACCGCGTCAGCGCTCGCCCGAGGAGCGGGCGCGGACCATGGCGAACAGCGGTGCGATCAGGAAGCTCACGCCCGCGCCGACGACCATCAGCAGGCCGATCGTGCGCAACGTCGTGGAGCCCGTCAGGAGGCTGGCGCTGAACAGCAGGAGCGCAACGGCGAGCATCCCGACCGGTGTCAGGACGATGAGGTCCGACAGCCGGCGCGGCGGCGGGGTGGCGTCGGGGTCGTCGAACCCGAAGTTCCCCAGCCCGCGGCCGAAGCGGGCCTCGTCGAGCGGATCGTCGGGGAGCGGCCTCCAGGGGCGACCGGGGCCCGGCGAGCGCGTCGAGGTTCCCGGCCGCGGTGGCGGCCCAACGCCGAGGGACGCGTCGTAGGCCTGCCGCGCCGCCGGATCGCCGAGCACCTCCCACGCCGCGTTGATGGCGGTCATCCGCCGGCGGGAGACCTCTGTCGCCGCCGGATCGCCGCCGGGCTGGGCATCGGGATGATGGCGCCGGGCGAGCCGGCGGTAGGCCTGCCGGATCTCCTCGGGACGGGCCCCCGGCGGGACGCCGAGGGATTCGTAGTGGGTCCCCATCCCGGCGCTCAGTACGTCGTTGCCGCGGAAACGGACGCGCTGGCCCGCGCCAGGTGGGCGAGCACCTCGCCGTGGCGGCTGACGATGCCGACGTCACCGCGGAGGCGGAGGCGGCCGGCCCCGAAGGCCGCCGCCGGCGCGAGGCTCCCCTGGCTGATGGCCACGGCCACGGGCCAGGAGGCGGACACCTCCACGTCGACGGGCCCGCCGCCGTCGGGCCCGGTCTCGACGCGAGCGGTACCACCGCCGATGCGCACGACGTAGGTGACGTCGCCGGCCGGTCCGCCCGTGACCCGTTGGCGCACGGCGAGCTCCAGGTCGCCGTCGTCGACGAGCGGCTCGGCCTCGGCCAGGGCCGTGTCGACGGCGTCGAGCCACTCGGCGCTCAAGAAGGCGGGCACGGCCCAGTCTCCCTCTGCAATAGCCTGCCGCGCCGGTGGAGGTCGCCCCCCTCGACGAGCTCCGTCACGAGCCGGGCCCGGGGGACTGGCAGGAGTCGTGGTCCTTCGACCTCGCCGCGCCCGACGCGTCCCTCGGGGCCTCGGTGCGCCTCGCGCTCGACCCGGCGACCGGCCACGCCTGGTTCTGGGCCGCGGTGGTCGGACCGGACCGACCGACGGTCGCTCTGCGGGACCACGACGTCGAGGCACCCCGCGGGGACGGCCTCGAGCTGCGGGCGCCCGGGCTGTGGACCGACCTGGTGTGCGAGGAGCCCCTCGACCACTGGAGTATCGGGCTGGAGGCATTCGCCGTCGCCTTCGAGGACCCTCTCGACGCCTGGTCGGACGAGCGGGGAGCGCCCACGCCGATGGGCTTCGACCTCGGTTGGGAGGCTTCCGAGCCGCCACGCCGGCGTCCGGCGGACGCCGGTGTGCACGGCTACGAGCAGGCCTGCCGGGTCAACGGCGAGGTGCTCGTGGGCGCCGAGCGCCTCACCATCGACGGGTGGGGCGCCCGGCGCCACGCGTGGGGCCCGCGCCGATGGCACGAGCCGGGCGGTTCCGCGTGGGCCCGTCTCGACGACGGCCGGGTCTCGCTGCACCGGCCCGTCCGGCCACGGTTCGACGGGACCGGGCTCCCCGTCGCCATGTCGGTCGCGCTCGACGACGCCGCCGAGGCCACTGCGTCGCCGCGGGGACTCGCCCTCGTGCGCGTCCCTCGGCCCGGCGGTCCCGATGTCCGCCTCGTCCGGTTCCTCTGCCGGTATGACGACGATGGCGGAGGTGTTGGCGGCGTCGGCTGGGCCGGTTGGCGCCACGGTGCCGACTGACGCGAGCTACCGTCGAACGCGTTCCCGCCGACGTCAGTCCTCGAAGCGGCGGCGCTTCACCTGCTGGATGGCGTCGGTCACCTTGATGCCGCGAGGACAGGCGGCCGTGCAGTTGAAGGCGGTGCGGCACCCCCACACGCCGTCACGCTGGTCGAGGGTCGCCAGCCGCTCCTCCGCCGCCTCGTCCCGCGAGTCGAACAGGAACCGGTGGGCGTTGACGATGGCAGCCGGCCCCACGTAGTCGCCGCCGCCCCAGACGACCGGGCACGACGTGGTGCACGCCGCGCAGAGGATGCACTTGGTGGTGTCGTCGAAGCGGGCCCGTTCCTCGGGCAGCTGGCGGCGCTCGCGCTCGGGTGGCGCCGAGGTGGCCTGGAGCCACGGCTTCATGGCTCGGTACTGCGCGTGGAACGGCTCCATGTCGACGACGAGGTCACGCAGCACCGGCAGGCCGCGTATCGGCTCGACCCGCACCCGGGGCCCGACGTCCTTCATCAGCACGACGCAGGCCAGCCGGTTCACGCCGTTGATGATCATGGCGTCGGAACCGCACACGCCGTGGGCGCACGAGCGCCGGAACGTCAGCGACCCGTCCTGATGCCACTTGACGGCGTGCAGGGCGTCGAGGACCCGGTCGCCCGGCTCGAGCTCGACGTCGTAGCGCTCCCAGTGCGGCTCGGTGTCGCGCTCGGGGTCGAAGCGACGGACCTCCAGCTGGTAGGTCGCCACGTCAGTACTTCCGCTCGGTCGGCTGGAACCGCCCACCGGCGACGGGCCGGGTCGTCATCTCGAGGCCGCCGTCGACTCGCCGGGCGACCAGGCTGTGGGCCATCCACTCGGCGTCGTTTCGAGCCGGGAAGTCGTCGCGGAAGTGGGCGCCCCGGCTCTCGGTGCGGGCCAGGGCGGCGGCGGCGAGGACCTCGGCCAGGTCGAGCAGGAAGCCGAGCTCGAACGCCTCGGTGAGCTCGTAGTTGAACCTCCGGGACGCGTCGGCAACACCCACATGGGCGTACCGCTCGCGCAGCTCGCCGATGGTGGTGAGCACGGCGCGCAGGCTCTCGGCCGTGCGGAACACGGACGCGTTGGCCGTCATCGCCGCCTGCAGCGTCCCGCGGATGTCGGCGACGTTGTCGCTCGCCGTCGCCGAGCGCAGCGCCTCCAGGGCGGCGACGGTGGGTGCGGCCGTCTCATCGCCGAGGATGTCCGGGTCCCCGTGCTCGCGGGCGAAGGTCACCATGGCCGCCCCCGCCCGGCGGCCGAACACGACGATGTCGAGCAGCGAGTTGGTCCCGAGGCGGTTGGCGCCGTGCACCGACACGCAGGCGCACTCACCCGCCGCGTACAGGCCCGGCAGCACCGTCCCGGCGCCGTCGACCACGACCTGGCCCTGCACGTCGGTGGGGATCCCGCCCATGGCGTAGTGGGCTGTGGGGGCGACGGGGACGAGGTCGTGCTTGGTCTCCAGGCCCAGGTAGGTCCGGACGAACTCGCTGATGTCGGGCAGCTTCTCGTCGATCTGCGTCGCCGGGAGGTGGGTGAGGTCGAGGTGCAGGTAGTCGCCGTCGGGTCCGCAACCCCGGCCCTCGCGCACCTCGGTCATCATCGCCCGGCTCACCATGTCCCGGGGAGCGAGGTCCTTTACCGTCGGCGCGTAGCGCTCCATGAAGCGCTCGCCCTCGCGGTTGCGCAGGATGCCGCCCTCGCCCCGCGCCGCTTCCGACAGCAGGATCCCGAGGCGGGCGATCCCGGTGGGGTGGAACTGGAAGAACTCCATGTCCTGGAGCGGGACGCCGCGCCGCCAGAGCAGTGCGGGGCCGTCACCGGTGAGCGTGTGGGCGTTGGACGAGACCTTGTAGATCCGGCCGAAGCCTCCGGTGGCGAACAGTGCCGCTGAGCACGAGAACACGTGCAGGTCGCCGGTGGCGAGCTCGTAGGCGACCAGGCCGGCGAGGCGGCGCGGCGCCTCGGTGAAGGCCACGTCGAGCACCTGCAGCTCGTCGAAGAAGACGACGTCTCGCGCCAGGCACTGCTGGTAGAGCGTGTGGAGGATGAGGTGGCCGGTGCGGTCGGCGGCGTAGCACGCCCGCCGCACGGGCGCCTCGCCGTGGTTGCGGGTGTGGCCGCCGAAGCGGCGCTGGTCGATGAGGCCCTCCGGCGTCCGGTTGAACGGGAGTCCGAGGTGCTCGAGCTCGATGACGGCGTCGACCGCCTCCCGGCACATGATCTCGGCCGCCGGCTGGTCCACGAGGAAGTCGCCACCCTTGACGGTGTCGAAGGCGTGCCACTCCCAGGAGTCCTCCTCGACGTTGGCCAGCGCCGCGCACATGCCGCCCTGCGCCGCGCCGGTGTGCGACCTCGTGGGGTGGAGCTTGCTCAGCACGGCCGTCCGGCAGCGCCCGGCCGCCTCGATGGCCGCCCGCAGGCCGGCGCCGCCGGCGCCCACGATGACGACGTCGTAGACGTGGTGGTGGATCCCGGGAGCCATGGTCAGGTTGACGTCACCGGACCCTGGAGGACGGCGTCGACGGCCAGCCCGCCGGGCTCCGGCACGAGCATCACCCGGTAGGGCCCCTCGGCGAGCTCCGCAGTGCGTGCCGGGGTCGTGTCCGTATCGGTCACGACCCTGAGCTCGCCCCGCACCGCGACCCGGCCCGGTCCGGTCAGCTCCAGGCGAGAGGGTGAGGCCCGCACGACCACGCGCCCGCTGATGCTCAGCACCGTGCGCGAATCGGCGTCGAAGCTGACGCCCTCCTGGACGTGCGCCAGGCCGGACTCGCCCAGGGCCACGGCCGCCCCGGCCCGGTAGCTCCCGGGCCGCAGGGGCCGGGACTCCTTGTCGATCAGCGCCCAGGTGAAGGAGTCGGCGTCGGCCTCGAGCGTGGCGCCGCCGAGATCGAGGCCACCCGACCCCGTGAGCGGGAGCGGCGTCCCTCCGTTCCAGACGATCGTCGTCCGGCGGCCGTCGACCACCGCGTCGGCGATGGTCACGCTGCCCGCGCCCTGCTCGGCCGCCCGAAGCGTGAACGGCGTGGACAGCCCGGCGCCCTGGGCACGGGAGGCCACGAGGTGCTCGACGTCGCCGGTCACGAAGGCCTGCCCGGCGGCAGGCACCACGACCGGCGGTCCGGTGCCCGGTGGGGGGGCGGGCGGCGGCGGGTCGTCCGCGGCCCGGCCCAGGAGGACCACACCGACGGCGGCGCCGAAGAAGCCGAAGACGACGGCGAGGACGACTGCGACGACCCGGGGCACCGGGCGCCGAGGCTACGCGGCCGCGCCCGTCCGGACGCAGATTCGCCCTTGCGCCGGAGGCCCCGTTCGGACGATGATGACAGAGTTGTAATTACAATGCTGGCATCCAGGGCAGAACCGACTGCGTGCACCGAACCGTGAGGCATCACCGAGGGGCGGCCGATGAAGCAGCAGGCGACGGAGCTTCGGGCTCTCGACCGAGGAGCGACTGACACCGGTATGGCACGGAAGCCAAGAGAGGGTGCGGCACCACCCCCGGGGGTCTCCCGGGACACCCCTCCGGAGGTCGTCCCCCCCGCCGAGCAGCGGCGAGGGCACCGCTTCGACCTCGGCGACCGCACGTGGCAATGGCAGGCCAACTGCATGGGTGTCGACCCCGACCTCTTCTTCCCCGAGCGGGGAGCGTCCACCCGGGAGGCCAAGGCCGTGTGCCGGGGGTGCGTGGTGCAGGCCGAGTGCCTCGAGTACGCCCTCGTCAACGGCGAGAAGTTCGGGATCTGGGGAGGCCTGAGCGAACGGGAGCGTCGGCGTCTGCGCCGGGAGCGAGCCCTCAACCGCAAGCCCACCTCACCTCCGCCCTGACCCGCCCTCGGGGCGGCCGACCTCTCCGGGGGGCGCCGGACAGACCCACGACCCTGTCCGGTGCTCCCCGGGGTTGCGACTGGTGGCGACGGGCTCACCACCCCAGGCAGGCGCGGGCGACGCACGCCTCGATCGTCCGGTCGAAGGCGAGGTCCAGCTGCGTCCACCTCGCCGTCGGGATCGCGCCCAGGACGGTGGCGGGCAGTAGGCCGACGAGCTCGGCACCGTGTGCCGGCGCCAGCCGGGCCACCGCGTCGTAGGCGTCGGCCGGCCCGAACCGCTCGGGCTCCACGAGGTTCATGGACACCTGGGTCCGACCGCCGACGTCGAAGCCGAGGGCCCGAACGGTAGCGCCGCGCACGCTGGCTGCCGCCCGCCGGGCGTCGGAGACGGTGGCGGACGGATCGAGCCACACGTTGAACGCCACCAGAGGCGGGCGCGCACCGGCGCACACGGCCCCGGCGGTCGCCGACGGGCTCGGAGGGCCGTGGTCGGGAGCGAGCGGGCCGAACGCATCCCGCCGGATGTCGGGCAGCGACCGGCCGGGCGCCTCGAGCTCCGAGACGAGCGGCCCGTAGACGAAGCACGGCAGGCCGAGCTCGTCGGCGACCCAGGTGGCGAACTCGTCGCGGGCGGCGACGGCGTCGGCCATCGTTGAACCGGCGAGGGGCACGAAGGGCACCACGTCGACCAGGCCCAGCCGGGGGTGGACTCCGTCGTGACGGGAGAGGTCGAGCAGGCGGACGGCCGCGGCCGTCACCGCCCGGGCGGCCACCTCCACGTGCGGCCCGGCGAGGGTGAGCACGCTGCGGTGGTGGTGCGGATCGCGGTGCAGGTCCAGCAGCGCGGGCCGGGCGGCGGCGATCACGCGGTCGAGCACGGCACCGTCTCGACCCTCGCTCAGGTTCAGCACGCACTCGAGCATCGGTGGCCTCCTCCGCCCGGCGGCGGGACGGGGGGGACCCTCCGTCCAGGCCCTCGGGGGTAGACTGCCGCTGTGAACCTCCCTGGTGGCGGCGAGCTCATCATCATCCTCGTCGTCGTCCTGCTGCTGTTCGGCTCGACCCGTCTCCCCAAGCTTGCCCGCTCGATGGGCGAGGCCTCGAAGGAGTTCAAGCGCGGCGCCAACGATGGCGCGGGCGACGCCGCTCCACCGGCGGACGCCAAGGTCACCATGACCCGGGCCGAGCTCGACGCCCTCCTCGCCGACGAGCGCGCCAAGGGCGACAGCGACACCCCGCCCCCGGCCTAGGCCGGGGAAGCTCTTTAGCCCTGCCGGGCGCCTGCCGCCCGCTCGGCCCGGCGGCGCCGGGCGATCCGCCGCCGCTCCCGCTCGGAGGCTCCGCCCCAGACGCCGTGGTCGATGCCGTTGCGCAGGGCGTACTCGAGGCAGGGGCTCTTCACCGGGCAGCCCTCGCAGACGCGCTGGGCGATGTCGACACCCACACCGTCGCTCGGGAAGAACAACGAAGGCGGCTGGTTGCGGCAGTTGCCCTCCGCCATCCACTGGGTGTCCATCGCTCCTCCTCGTCGTTGGGTTGTCGTGCCCCTCGCCGATTCGATCGACGTGGAGAACGCCGCCGGGGTTCCCACTTCTTCCTACGGAGGCGACCCCGCTCGTGGATCCGGTGCCCAGGGTAGATGCACGCGGGCACCATGTGGCGCCGGGGGCCCCGGGAGCGCGGCGGGAGGTCCGCTACCCTGCGGAGGGTGCAGGCGCCAGAAGAGATCCCTGTCGAAGCCCAGCCCCCGCGGGGCCACGTGCGGGTCGTCTACCTCGGTCCCGTGGCGCCCCACTGGGATGTCGTGGCCGAGTTCGGCGACCGCCTGGCGATCGAGGAGTTCGGCCAGCGTGCGCTGGCCCGCCTGCTGCTGATCCCGCCCCACGACCCGCAGTTCCGGCGCAACCGTGAGCGGGTGGTCCGTGACGCCGAGCGCGAGGCCCTGATCCTCGACTGGGACCTCGGCGTGCCCGACGAGGAGCTCGAACCGGGCGTCTGACCCATCGGCCGGTCGGCCGGGTGGCGGACCTATCGTGTAGCCGTGGAGCTCTCTCCGGCCACCGTGCTGGTGGCCGCCGTCGCCGTCTTCTTGGTGCTGGTCCTGCTCGTCATCCTGATCTCGGTCACCCGCTCGCGTCGCAGCCTCGCCCGTCGGCTGGCGGCCCTCAGCGCCCGGCTCAACGACGAGGAGCTCCGGCTCGAGGGCAAGGGCGCCGAGGACCTCATCGACGGCATCGAACGGCTCGTCGACGCCAACGTCAGCGCGGCCGGCGAGGCCAGCCTCTCGCTGGCCCGCCTGGAGCTGGCCCTGAGCCAGCTCCACCAGGGCGTGGTCGTGGCCGACCAGGACGGCGAGATCATCTTCGGCAACGCCCGGGCCGAGGAGCTGTTGCGGGGGGAGACCTCGGGCTCGCCGGCCCGCGCCGTGATCGAGGAGCTGCTGATCTCCGCCGCCGAGGGCGCTCGCCACCAGACGACCCTCGAGGTGGCCGGCGACTGGCCCCGCACGATCGACGTGGTAGCCGAGCCGTTGGAGAGCCGGTCGCAGCCCATCGGCGGCGTGGCGTTCATCGACGACGTCTCCGGGCGCCAGCGCCTCGACGAGGCCCGCCGCGACTTCGTGGCCGACATCGGCCAGGAGCTACGGGTGCCGGTGGGCGCCATCAGCCTGCTGGCCGAGACCGTCGCCGCCGACGCCCGGCAGCCGGTCATCGAGCGGCTCGCCTCGCGCATCCAGGGCGAGGCCGGTCGCCTCGGCCGCGTGATCGAGGACCTCATGGCCCTCACCCGGATCCAGGCCGACGGTCCCACCGCCCGCGAGCCGGTCCTGGTCCACATGATCGTGGCCCAGGCCGTCGAGCGGGTGCGGCTGCTGGCCCAGGAACGGAAGATGACGATCAACTTCGGTGAGCCCGTCCGGCGCCTGTCGGTGCTCGGCGACCGCCGCCAGCTGGTGACCGCGGTCATCCACCTGGTCGACAACGCGGTCAAGTACTCGCCCGAGGGCAGCACCGTCGAGGTCCGGGCCCGACCCGACGACGGCTGGGTCGAGCTCATGGTGCGTGACATGGGAGTCGGGATCCCCCAGCGCGACCTGAGCCGGATCTTCGACCGCTTCTTCCGGGTCGACCGGGGTCGGCCGTCGAGCATCGGCGGCTCGGGCCTGGGCCTCGCCGTCGTCCGCCACGTCGCCGCCGTCCACGGCGGAGAGGTGCGGGTCGACTCGCGTGAGGGCGAGGGGTCGACGTTCACCCTGCGGCTTCCGGGCGCGGTGACCGCAGCCCGGGCCGATCGCCCGGCGCCGGCGGCGCGGCCCCGTCCCGGCACGGGCGCCCCGCCCGCAAGCGGTACCGCCCCGCCGCCCGGTGGGGGCCCGCTGTCCGCCGCCGTGCCGCCTCGCCCGGCCGATCCGTCGCCGCCGGCCATCGAGCCGGCCTTCCCGCCGCCGGCGGCGCCGAGGAGCGCCCCGAGCGAGCGCGCCGACGTCGACGGCTGGGAGGCCGTCGCCGCCACGGCCAGCGGAGGAGGGCGCCGGCGTCGGTGAGCGCGTGGCCCCGCCGGTGCCCCTGACCGAGCACCTCCGGGGCGGCCGGCCCGCCTTCGGCCGCCTGGCCGGGGCCCACGTCCTGGCCGTCGCCGGCGACACGCTGGTCACGATCGCCCTGGCCGACTCGGTCTTCTTCACCATCCCGCCGCAGGCCGCCCGCGGGCGCGTCGCCCTCTACCTGCTGCTGACGGTGGCCCCGTTCGCCCTGCTCAGCCCGCTCATCGGCCCGACCCTCGACCGGGGCACCGGGCGGCGCCGCGCCGTGCTCGTCGCCACGGCGGTCAGCCGACTGGCGCTCTGCCTCGGCGTCGCCACCCGGCTCGACACCCTTTGGCTCTTCCCCATGGCCTTCGCCCTGCTGGTGATGTCGAAGGCCCACATCGTCGCGAAGAGCGCGCTCGTGCCGTCGCTCGTGGCCGATGAGCGCCAGCTGGTGGCGGCCAACGCCCGCCTGGCCGTGCTGGGGGTCGTCGGAGGTCTCGCCGCCTCGCTGCCCGGGCTGGCCGTGCTGCGCATCGGCCCGCTGGGAGCGCCGTGGGTCGCGCGCCTCGCCGGCCTCGCCTTCGCCGGCTCGGCCGTCTACGGGCTGCGGGTGCCCGCGCCGGACCGCAAGCCGGCGAGCCGGACCTCCGGCGGGGACGATCCCGCGACGGCGCCGGACGTCGACCGGGTGCCCGCGTCGATACGGGTGGCGTCGGGCGCGATGGGCGCCCTGCGCGGCATCGCCGGCTTTCTGACCTTCGTGGTGGCCTTCGCCTTCCGCTCGGCATCGGCGTCGTCGTGGGAGTTCGGCCTCGTCCTCGCCGTGGGCATGGGCAGCACCCTCGCCGGGTCGGCGATCGCGCCCCGGCTGCGACGCAGCTTCGGTGAGGAGCGCATCATCCAGGGCTGCCTCGTGGTGGTCGGCGTGGCCGCGGTGCTCGCCGGTCGCCTCGACGGCTGGCCCGGTGCGGCACTGGCGGCTGCCGTGGTGGGCCTGGCCCTGTCGGCGGCCAAGCTGGCCTTCGACAGCATCGTGCAGCGCGACGCGCCGGATGCCGTGCGGGGTCGGACCTTCGCCCGCTTCGAGACCCACTTCCAGATCGCCTGGGTCGTCGGGGCCGCCGTTCCGGTGGTGCTGCCGCTGAGCCAGGACGACGGCCTCGGCCTGGTCGGGCTCGGGGCCGTCCTGACGTTCTTCGCCTACCTCGGCGGGCTGGCGGCCGCCGCCGCCCGGGCCCGACCCGTGCCGCGGGACGAGCCGGCGGAAGGCTGAGCGCTACTGGTCCGGCAGCTCGATGCGGGCGAGCCAGAGCCCGGGGGCGTCGAGCTCGGCGGCGGTGGGCAGGTCGCGCTCGGAGCCCCAGAGCGGGCGCAGCCCGTCCTCGCCGGCACGCTCCACGACGCCGCGGACGAAGGCCTGGCCCCGCTCGTACTGGGCCCGGCCGAGCTCCAGGCCGAGGATCCGGTTGACGAAGCGCTCGCCGTCGCTCTCCTCGACGCGCCGGCGTCGGAGCGCTTCGGTGAGGCGGCCGTAGGAGCCGATCAGGCTGGAGCCGATCGTGTCGAGCAGGTGGTCGACGTAGCCCGCGATCGGCACGACGAGCGTCTCGATCCCGCGCAGCACGGGTTCCTGGGCCGGCGTGCGCAGCATCCCGAGCAGCGCCTCGGGGCTGGCGAGCACGGCCGAGAGGCCCGACGGATCGCTCGGGTCGAAATCGCCCAGGCTGGACTCGAGGGCGCCCGGGTCGAAGCTGAAGGCGCCGACGTACTCGTCGAGCAGGGCCCGGAGCCTGGTGTCGACGTGGGGGCGACGCAGGACGGCGTGCAGCGTCACCTCCCGGAGGCAGACCCACAGCCGGAGGTCCTCGGCGGGGATGCTCCACTGCTCGACGAAGGCGTCGAGGTTGGCCGGCACCATCAGCAGCTCGTTGGACACCGGCCGCGGCAGGGGTAGGTCGTACTGCCCGAAGGCCCGGCGGGCGAGGTGGCCCACCATCGAGCCGGCCTGCACGCCCAGCAGGACCGGGCTCATCATCCGGCCCAGGTCACCGAGCAGCCCGGCCGCCGCCTCCTCCTCCGTGCGTTCGCCCTCGGGCGGCTGCTCGTCGTCGGGAGAGGGTGCGGCCAGCGCCCGGGCGAGGCGTTCGAGCAGGGGGCCGTAGGCGGTGAGGGTGCGGCTCGCCCAGTCGCGGCGGGTGACCGGTGCCCCGCGGAGGAGGCCGGCACCGGGTGCGGTCTCGAGCCCGGTGGCATCGGCCACCCGGAGCTCGGCCACCCGCAGCAGCTCCTCGAAGCGCATGCGCTCGAGCGGCTCGACGTTCGGCTCGTCCTGCCCGTCGGTGGCGACCCACCCGGCCAGCTGCCGGGCGACGTCCCAGTTGACGGGGCCCTGGCTGGAGAGCAGCCGGGCGATGTCGCCGAACATCGGCAGGTTGCCGAAGGGGTTCTGCTCGCTCACTGGTCCACCATTCCCTTGTCGGTGATCGCCAGGCTGGCGATGCACCTCTGGTGACCGCCGGTCCATCGCCAAGTTCGCTCGCGGCTCGACCGCCAAGATGAGCTCAGCGAGGACCGGCGGCCCAGGACGCGCCGACTGGCAATGGGGCTGAGCGCCCCAGAGCGCCGATCAGTGAGCGACCGGCAGACACGTCCTGGGACCACCGGGTGCTTCCCCACTGGGCAATCAGCGAAGAGGCTGACAGGCATGATCCCACCGTCCGCTCCGGCGGGGTGGACTGGGCGATCGACGCCCACGCCGTGTGCGTGGTCGACGCCGAAGGCCGAGCGGTCGACGAGCTCGACCTCGGCCACACCGCCGGGGGCCTCGTCGAGCGGTGCCGGCGCGTCCATCGCGCCGGGGCTCGGCGGGTGGCCATCGAGAGACCGGACGGGCCGGTGGTCGAGGCCCTGCTGAGCATTGGACTGGAGGTTGTCGTGGTGTCGAGCCGATCGGTCAAGGCGCTTCGGGAGCGCTACGGGACCTCGGGCAACAAGTCGGACCGCTCCGACGCCTACGTCCTGGCCGACTGCCTGCGCACCGACGGCAACCGCGGGCAGTCCCTCGAACCGGACTCGGCGGCGACGGTCACGCTGCGGGCCCCCGGGCGGGCTCGCAAAGACCTGGTGGAGACCCGGGTGGCGGTGGCCAACCCGCTCCGAGCGCACGTGCGGGTCGTGTTCCCCGGCGCCGTCGGCCTGTTCGCCGAGATCGACAGCCCGATCTCGCTGCGGTTCCTCGCCCGCTTCCCCTCGGCCGCTCGGGCGGCGTGGCTGTCCGAGAAGCGCCCCGCCTCCTGGCTGCGGGCCAACGGCTACTGCGGCCGCAAGCCGGCGGTCGTGCTCTATGCCCGGCTGGTGGAGGCTCCGGCGGGCGTCGACGGCGAGGAGGGCGACGCCCGGGGATCCATCGACCTCGGTCACGTCGCCGTCCTCACGGCGCCGCGAGGCGAGATCGACGAGCTGAACGCCCGCCTCGAGGAGCTCCTCGACGCCCATCCGGACGCCGTGATCATCCGCTCCCTGCCCCGCAGCGCCTCCGTCCGGGCGGCCACGCTGATCACCGAGATCGGCGACCGCAGAGCCCGGTTCACCGACGCGGGGTCCCTGGCCCGCCTGGCAGGCGTCGCTCCGTCCACGCGGACCAGCGGGCGCCACCGATCCGTCACCTTCCGCTTCAGCAGCAACAAGAAGCTCCGCGACGCCATCTGTGACTTCGCCGGCGACAGCTGGCGTGGCAACGCCCGGGCCGCTCAGCGCTACCGCGAGCTTCGAGCAGCCGGCAGGAGCCACCCCCACGCCGAACGCATCCTCGCCCGAGGCTGGACGCTCATCATCTGGCGCTGCTGGCAGGACCGCACGCCCTACGACCCTGCCCGCCACGGCGCCCACCAACGCCTCGAACCGGTGGCGGCTTGACACAGGGCTACTCACGGGACGTCCACTTCGGCGGCGCCGGCGCTCACTCGTCGGAGGGCCGCTCGGCGAGCACGGCGCGCGCCGTCAGCTCCTCTCCTTCGCGCACGTACGCCACGGTGACCGTGTCACCGGGCTCGTGGGTTCGCAAGGCGGCCACGAGGTCGCCCATGGAGTCGACGGGCCGGTCGTCGAGGCCGACGATCACGTCGCCGCCGGTCATCCCGCCCCGGTCGGCGGGGCTCCCGGACATCACGTCGGCCACCAGGGCGCCGCCCTCCAGGCCCAGGTCCTTGGCCGTGTCGCCGTCGACGTCGCCGCCCTGCACGCCGAGCCACACGGCCCGGGCCCGCCCGTGGGCGATCAGCTGCTCGGAGACCGACTTGGCCACGTCGATCGGGGTCGCGAAGCCGAAGTCGCCGTCGCCGGCGATGGCCGTGGTGATCCCCACGACGCTGCCGACGTCGTCGAGCAGCGCGCCGCCCGAGGAGCCGGGAGCGATGGGGGCGTCGGTCTGGACCATGTCGAAGAGGAGGCGGTTGTCCGTGCGGCTCCGGACCTCACGGTGCAGGCCGCTCACCACGCCCACGGTGACCGAGGGGGTACCCGAGGCCCCCGACGGCGAACCGATGGCCACGGCCCGCTGGCCGACGCGCAGGCTGCTGGCCGTCCCCAGCGTGGCCACGCTGAAGGGCCCGCCCTCGATCTTGACCACGGCGGCGTCGGTGTCGGGATCGGCGCCCAGCACCCGGCCGGTCATGGCCTTGCCGCTGGCGAGCACCACCGTGATCTCGTCGGCGTCCTCGACCAGGTGGGCGTTGGTGAGGAGGTGGCCGTCGCTGCGGAACATGACCGCCGACCCGGTCCGGGCCGGGTCGCGCCCGACGCGCACCTGGGCGATGGCCGGCCGGGTGCGCTCCGCCAGCTCCACGACGAGGTCGTTCTGGCGCACCGGCTCGCTCGTGCCCTCCGGCGCGCTCGAGGTCGCCGCCGGCGTCACCATCTGGCGCTCGACGATGGCCATCTGATCGCCCGACCGACGCCGCGTGAGCCCGCCCAGGGCGACGACCAGACTCACTGACACGACGCTGGCCATGAGCGCGGACGTGAGGGCCACCGGCCATACGGGGCGGCTGCGGGCCGGCTCGCCGGCCGCGGGCGGCTTCCACTCGGAGGGATGGCGCCACAGCCGGTCGTCGGGGGGAAGAGGCCGACCGAAGGGGTTGTGTTCGTCCTCCGGTTCGACGAACTCCATCGCCGCGATGCTACCGGCGGCCTCCCGCCGGCCAGGGCGCGGCCCCTGCGCCGGCCGGTCCCGGGCCGGAGAACCGTTCCAGCGCAGGTCGGCACCGGTAGCATCACGGTCCGTGAGCCTCTCGCCGCCGGGGTCGAGCGAGGACTGGTTGGCGCTCACCTCCGAGGCGCTGCCGGTGGACGCTTGCAGCCGCTGGGTGGTCACCCCCTCCTGTGGCGCGGTGGTCGCCTTCACCGGCACGGTCCGGAGCTCGTCGGAGGGCCGCTCGGGCGTCACGTCGCTGGAGTACGAGGCCTACGAGGAGGAGGCGGTCGCCCGCCTCGATGCCATCGCCGCCGCCGCCCGCACCCGCTGGCCCGGGATTGCCCGCCTGGCGCTGCTGCACCGCACGGGGCGGCTCGAGGTGGAGGAGGCGTCGGTGGTGGTAGCCGTCTCGACGCCCCACCGGGACGAGGCCTTCGCCGCCGCCCGGTGGTGCATCGACACGGTGAAGGCCACCGTTCCCATCTGGAAGTGGGAGACCTGGGAGGGCGGCTCGGCGTGGGCCGACGCCTGCCGTCCGGTCGAGCAGGTCGAGGTGGTCGAAGGGCACGTGTCGCGATGAGCAGCCTGCTGTTCCTCGGGATCGCAGCCGTCCTCAGCCTGATCGGCTGCCTCGTGCTCTGGCTGCGCAGCCGCCCGCCCCGCTCGATGGAGGCGCACATCCGCGACTTCGCAGCCGAGCTCGAGGCGCTGGCGCCGGACGCCGGCCACCGTCCGGCGGCCCGCGGGGTCCGACCGAGGAGGGGGCGCCGGTCTGGCTAGGGACCTCGCCATCGACCTGGGCACGGCCAACACCCTCGTCTACGCCAAGAGCCGGGGGATCGTGCTCAACGAGCCGACGGTGATCGCGTTGAACGTCCAGACCCGTGACGTCCTCGCCATGGGCCACCAGGCGTGGCAGATGATCGGGCGCACACCCGGCTACATCCAGGCCGTCCGCCCGCTGCGCAAGGGCGCCATCACCGACTTCGAGGTGACCCAGCGCATGATCCGCCTGCTCCTGCAGCGGGCGGGGCTCTCCCGCTTCCAGCGGCCCCGGGTGCTGTTGTGCGTGCCGTCGGCCATCACCGAGGTCGAGCGCCGGGCGGTGAAGGAGGCGGCCCGCCAGGCGGGCGCCACCGACGCCCAGCTCGTCGCCCAGCCGATGGCCGCCGCCATCGGCGCCGGCCTGCCGATCCACGAGCCGCTCGGCAACATGGTCGTCGACATCGGGGGTGGCACCTCGGAGACGGCGATGATCTCCCTCGGGGGCATCGTGGCGCTGCAGGCCATCCGCGTCGGGTCCTTCGACATCGACGCCTCCATCCAGGGCTACGTGCGCCGTGAGTACGGCATGGCCATCGGCGAGCGCACGGCCGAGGAGATCAAGCTCGCCATCGGCTCGGCGTATCCGAGCGAGGACGAGCTCAAGGCCGAGGTGCGTGGCCGGGACCTGATGAGCGGCCTGCCCAAGACCGCCATCCTCACGCCCGAGGAGATCCGCTTCGCCATCGACGAGCAGGTGCGGGCCATCTGCGAGTCGGTGGTGCAGTGCCTCGGCTTCGCCCCGCCCGAGCTGGCCCAGGACCTCATCACCCAGGGCATCCACCTGGTCGGCGGGGGCGGGCTGCTGCGGGGCTTCGACCGCCGTCTGAGCGAGGAGACCGACCTGCCGGTGCACCTCGTCAACGCCCCGCTCGAGTGCGTGGTGCTCGGGGCCGGCAAGTGCCTGGAGGCCTACGAGTCGCTGCGCGTCCTCTTCATGGGCGCCGAGCGCTAACCCTTGCGCTAACCCTTCTCGCCCTTCTCGCCCTTCTCGCCCTTCTCGCCCGGCGGGTCGGCGCGCAGGTCCTCGGCCGCCTGGCGCACCTGCCAGTCACGGTCACCCAGGGCGCGTTCGAGGGCGGCGTCCACAGCCGGTCCCTCGAAGGGGGCCAGGGCGATGACGGCCCGGCGGCGGACGGCCGGACGATCGCGGGTGGCGGCCAGGATGGCCTCGAGGCCCGACTCGTGGCCGATGGCGCCCAGGGCGGCCACGGCCGCCTCCCGGCAGAGGGCGTCGTCGTGGCCCGTGGCCACCTCGGCGAGGTCGGCGACAGAGTCCGATGCCGCCTCGCCCCGCTCGCCCAGGGCCCAGGCCGCGGCCTCGACCACGTTGGGCTCGGCCGAGCGCAGGTGGGGGCGCAAGTCGACGGCGACCAGGCCGGAGGCCAGTTCGCAGGCCGTCCCGCGCACGGCCGGGTCCGGATCGTCGAGGGCGGCGTCGACGTCGCCGGCGGAGAGGGCGCGCAGGCGGGCCAGGGCGGTGAGGGCCGAGGCGCGCACGGCCGGTGAGGCGTGCGTCAGCCCGCGCCGGGCCGCCGCCTCGTCGCCCTCGTGGCCGGCGAGCACCACGTCGCGGCGGTCGTTGGCGGGAGCCGGTATGCCAAGCTCGTTGCCGTGAGCGGTTACCGCCACCGGTGGCTCTTGGCCGTGCTCGTGGGGTTCCTCTGGTGGGCCGGGAGCTGTGCGCCGTCCGCCCGGCTGTCCGAGCCGCGCATGGAGCTGGAGAGCCCGTTGCTGCGGGGCACCGAGTCGCCGGCGGAGCCGGTTCCTGTGACACCGCCCACCACGGTGTCGCCGGCGGTCAACATCCCGATCGCCATCCCGGCCCAACCGTACGCCTCCGAGCCCATCGTGGAGCTGGGCACGATCGAGATCCCCGCCATCGGCCTGGTCCACCGCATCTACCAGGGCGTCACCCTCAACAACATCGACCGGGGCCCCAGCCACTGGACGGGAACGGCCCTCCCCGGCCAGCCGGGCAACGCCGTGTTCGCCGGCCACCGGGTCACCCGGAGCCGGCCGTTCCGCAACATCGACGCGCTGGTGCCGGGCAACGAGGTGATCTTCACCGTGCGCGGCGTGCGGTCGATCTACCGGGTCACGGGCAACCAGGTGGTCACCCCCAAGGACCTTTGGATCGGCGACCAGACGCCCGGCTACCACGCCACGCTCTACGCCTGCCATCCCCCGGGCTCGGCGCAGTACCGCTTCGTCGTGCACCTCGAGATGATCTGACCGCTTGGGTCAGTAGGCGAGGACGGCGTCGATCAGGCGGGCGGTCACGACGACGACCGCGCCCAGGCCGAGGGCGAGAACGGCGCCCAGCGACGGCAGCAGCAGCAGCAGGAGCACGCCGGCCCTGGTCCGCTCGTCGGCGACGTCGCGGTGCCGGGCGTAGGCCAGCGCGCGCCGCATGGGACCGGTGGCCGTGGCAGGCTGTCCCGCCTCCGAGAGGGCGATACGCATCGTGGCGGCGATGGCCGCCAGAACGATCAGGCTGGCGAGGAACGTGGACTCGATCTACCCCAGGATGCCAACTGTCCAACCCGATCCGGACGGCGTGGTCCACATCGGCTCGTACGAGCCGCCGCGGGTCCGTCGCGGGGTCTCGGTGGCGGCCGTCGGCGCCCTGGTGCTGTCGGCCTTCGTGGCCGCCACCTCGTTCATCCGCCTGCCGTACGACACGGTCGCGCCCGGCGAGGCCCGGGCCGTCAACCCGCTGGTCACCATCGAGGGCCACCCCTCCTACCGGGCGCGGGGGCAGGTGCTGGCCACGACGGTGGCCGTGCGGACAGCCGTCAACCCGTACCAGGCCCTCGATGGCTGGATCGACCCGAGCGTCGACGTAGTGCCGCGAGAGGAGATCAGGGGGTCGGTGCCCGAGGCCACCTTCGAGCGCCTGAACCAGGAGGCCATGGCCGACTCGAAGACCGCCGCCCAGGTCGCGGCTCTGCGCCACCTGGGCTACACCCACCTCGGGGTCGGAGCCGAGATCACGTTGGTCGATCGCCGCTACCCGGCGGCGTCGGTGCTGCAGCCCGGCGACGTGATCGTCGAGATCGGGGGCGCGCCCGTCACCGACAGCGCCGAGGCGGTGGCCGCCATCGCCGAGCGCCAGCCGGGCGACCGCCTGGCCCTGACCCTGCGGCGGCCCGACGGTGCCGAACGTCGGGTCACGGCCACGGCCGGCGAGAGCCCCGAGGGCAAGGCCCGCCTCGGTGTCCAGCTCACCACCAAGGTCCAGCTGCCGTTCACCGTGCGCATCGACTCGGGCAAGGTCACCGGCCCCTCGGCCGGCCTCGCCTACGGCCTCGAGGTGCTCGACCTGCTCACGCCGGGCGAGCTCACGGGCGGGGTCACCGTGGCTGCCACCGGCGACCTCACCTTCGAGGGCCGGGTCAACCCCGTGGGCGGCATCCGGCAGAAAACCGTGGGGGTGCGCCGGGCCGGCGCCAAGGTGTTCGTGGTGCCCAAGTCCAACGAGGCCGAGGCCCGGGCCGCGGCCGGGTCCGGCCTGCGCATCGTGGCCGTCGAGGACTTCGACGAGGCCGTCCGCCGCTTGGGGACGCTGGCCGGCAGCAACGCCCTGGCCCTCGGCTCGGGTTCCGGCAGGGAGGCTCCCCCCCGCCAGTAGCGCTCCGCCCCCACGGCGTCCCCACGGCGTCCGTGCGGCGGCACCCGCCACCGTGTCTACTACGAGGGATGGGGACGGGAATCGAGTCGGCGTCGGCGCCCCAGCTCCTGTTCGCCACGGAGTTCACGACGTTCCTGGTGGCCGTGGCGGGCGCCACCATCGTGCTGCTCCGGCCGCACCTGCTCGATGCCGGACCCCGGGCGCGCGCCGCCCTCGCCGGGGGGTTCCTGGCCCTGGCGGGCACCGCGTTCCTCCGGGGCTCGCTGCTTGCCGGCGACGAGTCGGTCGTCGCTCTCGGCCTCGAGCTGCTCGCCGTCGTCCTGCTGGGCCTGGCCACCCTCGGATGGCGGGGCGAGGCCGCGTCCCGGCGGTCGCTGTGGTTGGCCCTGGGGCTGCTGGTGGCGGCCGAGGTGGCGGCCATCGTGTTCGACGCCGAGCTGGTCGCCAGCTGGGCCCGGGGAACCGGCGCGGTGGCCCTCGGCGGTGTGCTGGTGGCCTCCGCCCGCCGCTCGATCCCGGCCCGGTTCGCGGTGGCCGTCGCCGTCGCCTTGCTGCTGAGCGTGCTGGCCCTGTCGGTCGCCCTGTCGCTGGTCATCGAGAACACCGTCCAGCGGGAGGCGTTGAAGCGCGTCGAGGCCCGGGCCCGAGCCGAGGCCGAGGAGGTCGGCGACTCGGCCCTGCGCGACTCGGTGCACAGCGCCCGCCTGGCGGCGCTCACCATCCAGGGCAGCCGAGCCGACCAACTACTCGACCTGGCCGCCGGAAAGGGGGGCGGATCGGCGCCCGACGTGATCGCCCGTGACCTGCGGCTGCTCGCCGACCAGGACCTGCTGATGGCCGACGGCCCCATGCTCTACGTGACCGCCCGGCGCACGCCGATCGTGGCCCAGCGGGTGGACCAGGCCGGTGTGGACGCCCTGGTCTCGTCGCCCGCGGTGGCCCCGGTGGCCGAGAGCCGGGCCGAGAGCACGGCGACGGTGCAGGTCGTCGAGGGCCAGGCTCTGGCCGTGGGCGTGCACCGCGTGACCGCCCGCGGGCCCGACGGCGCCACGCTGGTGGGTTTCGTCGTCGCCACCCGCCGCCTCGACGAGACCTACCTCGAGGAACGAGTGCGGGGCGACCCGGCGGTCACACTGTCGCTGGCCGATCGCGAGCGGGTCTTCGCCGCCGAGGGCGGCGATCTCACCCAGGACGCCGCCCTGCGGGTGGCCGAGGACGCCCTCGAGCAGGGCCGCGCCGCGGCGGTGGAGTCGGGGCTGTTCCTCGCCGGCCGGGCCGTCCTCGGGTTCGGCGGCCGGCCGGCGCTCGTGGTGGTGTCGTCCATCTCCACCAGCGCCGAGGGGACGCAGGCGTCGCTCTTCCGCATCCTGTTCCTCGTGGCCCTGGTCACCGCGTTGGCCGCCTTCGTCCTGGCCGTGGCCGTGGGCGAGCGCATCGGCCGCGGGCTGCGACGCCTCACCGGCGCGGCGCAGGACATCGCCCGTGGCGACCTGAGCGTGCGGGCCGCGGTCGCCAGCCGGGACGAGGTCGGGGTGCTGAGCCAGACGTTCGACTCGATGGCGTCGTCGATCGAGTCGCTCGCGGGCGAGCTGCGCCAGAGCGTCGCGGACGAGGTGGATGTACGCAACCGCCTGGAGGCGGTCGTCGGCGGCATGGGCGAGGCCCTGCTCGCGGTGGACGCGGCCGGCACGGTCACTCTGTTCAACGGGGCCGCCCGCGATCTCTTCGGGCGCTCGCCGGAGGCCGTCGTGGGCCGGCCGGTGCGAGAGCTCGGCCCGCTCCTGAGCGAGGCCGGCGACGACCTTCTGGAGCGGATCGCCAGCCCCACCACCGAGGTGTGGAGCGAGGCGGCGGTCATCTACGACGCCGGTGGTCGCCGGGTGCCCGTGGCCCTGTCGGCGGGTGGCCTCACCGACAGCGCCGGCGCCGTGGTCGGGGGCGTGTACGTGCTGCGGGACATGCGCGCCGAGCGCGAGGCGGAGCGGGCCAAAGCCGAGCTGGTCGCCAACCTCGGCCACGAGCTGCGGACGCCGCTGGTGCCGATCAAGGGGTACGCCCAGCTGCTGCTGCGCCGCAACGTGCCGCCCGACCGCCGCCAGGAGTCGCTGGCGGAGATCGCCAGCGCCGTCGAGCGCCTCGAGACCGTGGTCGACCGGCTGCTGGAGATCGCCTCCCGCGACACCGACGCCGCGCCCGGTCCCGGGCTCATCGACCTGGCGCCGGTCGTGACCGCCGCCGCCGCCCGGTGGCAGGAGCGCGCCGGCGAGGCACACCAGGTCGAGGCGCGGCTCGGCGACGTGTTGCCCGCCGTGGTGGGGGACCGGGTCTCGCTCGAGCGCAGCCTCGACGAGCTGCTGGCCAACGCGGTCAAGTTCTCTCCCGATGGCGGCCGGGTCATCGTGGCGCTGCGCGCCGGCGGTCCCTGCGGCGACGCCGAGCGGTCGGTCGAGCTGTCGGTGGCCGACCAGGGGATCGGCCTGCCCGAGGAGCACGCCGAGGCGCTGTTCGAGGCCTTCGCCCAGGCCGACGCCTCGGCGACGCGGGAGTTCGGGGGCCTGGGCCTGGGGTTGGCCCTCGTCCAGCGCATCGTCGCCGCCCACGGCGGCGAGCTGCGGGCGGCGTCCACGCCGGGCGCGGGGGCGACGTTCACCATCCGGCTCCCGGCCGCGTCCGAGGCGCCCGAGGCAACCCAGGAGTCCGAACCGGTGACCAGCGAGGTGCCGCCGGCCTAAGCCTTGACGGCCTCGAGGGTGAACATGAGCGGCAGCCGCTCGGGTCGCGTCCCCAGCCGGCGCCGGCCACCGCCGGCCGGCACCATCCAGGCGAAGAACGATGCCGACTCGATCTCCCGGTGCTCCTCGAGCCGGATGAGCCGCAGGCCGGCGTCGAGGACGGCCTGGACCACCTCGCCGAGGCCGTGGTTCCACTCGTAGGTGACCGGCTGGGCGACGGCCTCTTTGCTGGCCGTGTAGCTGACCGTCGACTCCCACCGGTTCGGCTCGGGCGTCTCGAAGTAGGGGTGCTCCACGACCAGCAGCTGATCGTCCCGCTCGTCGTCGAGGGCGTGCAGTATCGGGTGGAAGTCACGGAGGTAGAGCCGCCCGCCGGGTCCCAGCAGGCGACCCACCGCTGCCGCCCAGCGCTGGGCCGACGGGAGCCAGCAACGCGCGCCGACGCCGGTGTACACGAGGTCGAACGACTCGCGCAGGACGTCGACGACGTCGTCGACGGCCGACTCCACGTAGCGCCGGCGGTCCGGCCTGCTCGGCCAGCTCGCGGGCCACGCCCCGCGCCGACGCCGAGAAGTCCACGCCCGTCGCGTCGGCCCCGAGCCGGGCGAGCGAGAGGGTGTCGGTGCCGATGTGGCACTGCAGGTGCAGCACCCGATTCCCGGCCAGGTCGCCGAGTTGGGGCGCGTCGAAGGCGACGACGTCGGACAGCGCCCGCGGGTCGTCGAGGAAGCGCTGCAGGTCGTACCCGCCCTCGCCCGTGTGGACCGGGACACGGGCCTCCCAGTTGGCGAGGTTCGTGCGGATGTAGTCGTCCACCAGGGCCCCTCGTGCCATGACGCGCTCGCGGCGGTTCGGCACCGGCTCGCATACCGCCGCCCGACGCGGACAGTAGCCAGCGTCCGACCTCCGGAGAACGAGCCGCGACCGTCCCCGATCCGCGGGTCCCCAGCGCGTACGCTCCGCGCCTGGTGAAGAAGGACCAGCCCACGGGGGTGGTCGACGCTGTCCCGGTCCTCACGCCGGAGGCGCTCGCCGACCACAGCTTCCCCTCGGCGTTCCGCGGTTTCGCCCCCGAGGAGGTGCGCCGGGTCCTGGCCCGGGTGGGCGTCCTCTGGGCCGAGGCCGAGGCGCGCCTGGGACAGCTCGAGCGCGAGCTGTCCGAGGCGCGGCGCCAGTTCCGGCCGGGTGCCATGGACGAGGCCGAGCTCACCGCCGGGCTGGGCGACCACGCCGCCCGCCTGATCGCCACGGCCCGGGAGGCGGCCGCCGCCATCGTGTCCGAGGCCGAAGAGAAGGCGGCCGAGGTGGCGCGCACGGCCGACGTCAGTGCCGAGCGCCTGCGCCGGGAGGCCGAGACGCTTCTGGCCCGGCGGGCCGAGGAGGCCGACGGCCTGGCCCAGGACATGCGGCTCACGGCCGAGGGGGAGATCCGCGCCATGCGGGAGGCGGCCCGCACCGAGGCCGAGTCCACCGTGCGGGCGGCACGGGCCAACGGCCGCGAGATGGTCGCCGAGGCCAAGGCGGTGCGCGAGCGCATGCTGGGCGACCTCAACCGCCGCAAGCGCCTGGGCGAGCTGCAGCTCGACCAGCTGCGCTCCGGCCGGGCCCGGCTGGTGGAGGCCTTCGAGGTGGCCCGCAAGGCCCTCGACGAGGTCGCCGCCGAACTGGCGGCCACCGACCCCGAGGGACGCGGCGCTACGGCCGCCGCCGTGCGGGCCGCGGCTGCGGCGGTGGCGGCCGAGGACGAGGTCCGGGTGCGGCCGTCGCACCGCATCCGCCAGTCGCCGCTGGCCTCGCTGCCGCTTCCTTCGCCATCGGCGCTGGCCGCGGTCGATCCCGTGCCGACCGAGCTGCCCGAGCTCCGACCGCAACGCGGCGACGGCCCGCCCCCCGCCGTGCGGGTCGTTCCGCCTTCGCCCGCGGCCGGCAGCGGTGCCGCCGCGGCGTCGGGGACGTGGCCGTCGTCCACCGACTCGCCCAGACGTCGCATCCGGTCGGGGCCGCTGATGCGCCCGGTCGCGCCCGAGGAGTCGCCGAAGCTGCGGCCGCAGTCGGTGGCCGACGCCGTGCCCGGTCGACTGCTGGCCCCGGTTCCCTCGGCGCGCACAACCGGGCCGCCTGCGCCCCCGTCGCCGGAGGAGGACACCGCCCCGCCCCTTCCGGCCGCGGCCGAGACCGACGTCGAGGCCCCGCCGCCGGACGACCCGCCGGTCGCGGGTTCGCCGGGGCCCGACCCCTCGCCGGAGGGCGCTGCGGTTGCCCCGACCCGGCCGTCGACCCGGAGCCGCAAGTCGCCCGCCGGTGCCGACCGTGCCTCGGCGGCCGCGGCTCGATCCTCCAAGCGTCCCGGCCGTACCCCTGCCGAGCGCCCGGCGTCGCCCGCGAAGCCCAAGGTTCCGGCGCGTCGGGCACCGAGCCGGACATCACGGACGGCGGCGCCTCGCGCCGAGCTGGCGGGCGACGTCCACGTCGAGCCCGCCGCGGGGGTGGCCGTCACGGTTGTGGGTCGCACGTCGCAGCCGATCGAGGAGCTGTTCGCCCGCATCCGGGCCGACCAGCGGCAGGGCGCGCCCGTCGTGGCCGACGAGGCCGACCCGGCCGAGGGCGCCGTCGCTCCGGAGAGCGTCACCCCCACCTCGGCGGAGGAGTCCGACGGCCAGGACGTGGCCCGCCCACTACCGCCCGAGCTGGCCGGCGACGAGGTGGCCCTGGCTCGGCGCGACCACGCCCTCGATCCGTTGGAGACCCAGCTGGCCAAGGCGCTGAGGCGCACGCTGCAGGACGAGCAGAGCGAGGTGCTCGACCGCCTGCGCCGGCTGCGCAGCGGATCGGGACCGTTGCTGCCCGACCCCGTCGAGCAGATCGAGCGCTTCGCCCTGGCTGCCCTCGGTCCGCTCACCGCCGCCACCGCCGGTGGCGCCCATTTCGCCGGGTCGGCGTCGTCGGGGGACCTCGACGTCGCGCCCCTGGCCGAGGCGATGGCCCTCGCCTTCGTCGAGCCGCTCCGTGCTCGGGTGACGGTGCTCGTGGAGGCGGTCGACGACGACGGCACCATCGAGCGGGTCGACACCACCGAGCGGGTGAGCGCCGTCTACCGCCAGGCGAAGCTGAAGCGGATCCAGCCCCTGGTCCGTGACCACCTGAGCCTCGCCTTCAACCGGGGGGCGTTCGCGGCGACGGCCGCCGGCACGCCGTTGCGCTGGATCGTCGACGACGAGGACGGCGAGTGCCCCGACTGCGACGACAACGCCCTGGCCGGAGCCGTGGCCAAGGGCGAGGAGTTCCCCACCGGCCAGGCGCATCCGCCGGCCCATCCGGGCTGCCGCTGCCTGCTGGTCCCCACCGTCCTTTAAGGTCGCCCCCGTGCGCACACCGGGGGACATGACGCGACGCGGGTTGCCCTCGAGCCGGATCGCGCTCCTCCTCGTCGGGGCCATCCTCTTCATGCTGCTGGTGTCGGTGCGCGGCATCGCCGGCTTTTTCACCGACTACCTGTGGTTCGACGAGATCGGCCAGACGGTGGTCTGGCGGGGGGTGCTCGGCACCAAGATCGGGCTGGGCGTGGCCTTCACTCTCGCCTTCTTCGCCCTGCTGTGGGTCAACCTGGCCGTGGCCGACCGCATGGCGCCGCGCATCCGCCCGGCTGGTCCCGAGGAGCAGTTCGTCGAGCGCTACCACGAGCTCATCGGCGCCCGGGCCCGGGTCGTTCGCATCGCCGTGTCGGGCCTGTTCGCCCTGCTGGCCGGCCCCGGGGTGGCGGCCCAGTGGCACTCGTGGGTGCTGTTCCGAAACCAGGTCGCCTTCGGCGTGAGCGAGCCGCAGTTCGGGCGCGATGTCGGCTTCTACGTGTTCCGCCTGCCGTTCCTCACGTTCCTGCTCGACTGGCTCTTCGTCACGATGGTGATCGTGGTGGCGGTGACCGCCGTCGCCCACTACCTCAACGGCGGCATCCGGCTGCAGACGCCGCTGCAGAAGGTGACCCCCCAGGTCAAGGCCCACCTGTCGGTGCTGCTGGCCGTCCTCGCCGTGCTCAAGGCCGCCTCCTACTACCTGGAGCGCTTCGAGCTGCTGCTGTCGGACCGGGCCTTCGTCCAGGGCGCCGGCTACACCGACGTCAACGCCCGGCTGCCGGCGCTCAACCTGCTCGTCGTGATCTCGCTCTTCGCCTGCGTCCTGCTCCTGTTCAACATCGCCCGCCGCGGCTGGGTGCTGCCGGCCATCGCCGTGGGGCTGTGGGCGATGCTGTCAGCGGTGGTCGGGGCGGCCATCCCGGCTGCGGTCCAGAAGTTCCGAGTCGAGCCCACCGAGTCCACCAAGGAAGCGCCGTTCATCAAGCGCAACATCGAGGCCACCCAGGTGGCGTTCGACCTCGACGTCCAACAGGTGGGGTTCGCGGCCAGCGACACGCTGACGCAGACCGACCTGATCGAGAACGAGGAGACCATCCGCAACGTGCGGCTCTGGGACCCCGAGATCGTGACCGAGACGTTCAAACGCCTGCAGGAGGTCCGCAGCTTCTACCAGTTCAACGACGTGGACGTGGACCGCTACGAGGTCGACGGCCAACCGACCCAGGTGCTGGTGTCGGCCCGCGAGCTCAACCGCTCAGGCGTGCCGTCGAAGTCGTGGGTCAACCAGCAGCTCGTCTACACCCACGGCTACGGCGCTATCGCCACGCCGAGCAGCGGCGTCACCCAGGAGGGCAACCCGGCGTTCCGCCTCAGGGACCTGCCGCCGCAGGGACGCCCGGCGTTGAGCAAGCAGCCGGCGGTGTACTTCGGCCAGGGCCTCGAGGGCTACGCCATCGTCAACACAAAGCAGGAGGAGATCGACTACACCGAGGCCAGCGGCGAGGACCACACCACCAGCTACGCCGGCACCGGCGGGGTCGAGATGAGCTCGCTGTTGCGCCGGGGGGCGCTGGCGCTGCGCTTCGGCGACCTCAACCCGTTCATCTCCACGCTCATCACGCCGGAGTCCCGGGCCATCTACATCCGTGACATCGACGAGCGGGTGCGCAGGGCGGCGCCCTTCCTGCGCTACGACGCCGACCCGTACCCGGTCATCGTCGACGGCGCCATCAAGTGGATCTACGACGCCTACACGGTGAGCGACCGGTTCCCCTACTCCGAGCAGGCCGAGACCGACCGCCTGCCCACGGCCAGCGGGCTGCGCATCGGCCGGTTCAACTACGTGCGCAACTCGGTCAAGGTGGTCATCGACGCCTACAGCGGCGCCATGACCTTCTACACCGTGGACGAGAACGACCCGGTGATCAAGTCGTACCGAAAGGCGTTCCCCGGCCTCTTCACCCCCGGCGACGAGGTACCCCGCCAGATCGCCGAGCACTTTCGCTACCCCGAGGACCTCTTCCGGGTGCAGACCAACATGTACGGCCGCTATCACGTGGAGGACCCGGCCGCCTTCTACAAGGGGACCGACGCCTGGGACATCGCCCAGGAGCCCGGCGTGCCCTCCGAGCCCGGCACCACCCAGACCCTGGCCCCCACCGTCCCCGGCCAGCCCGAGGTCCGGGCCCGTGAACAGCGGATGGACCCCTACTACCTGCTGATGCGGCTGCCCGACGAGGAGGAGGCCTCGTTCGTGATTCTGCAGCCGTTCGTGCCTTACTCCGACCGCGACTCCCGCAAGGACCTCACCGCGTTCATCGTGGCCAAGCCCGACGGCTCGATGCGGGCCTTCATCACACCCCGCTCCGGCCAGGTCGACGGGCCCGCGCTGGTCAGCGCCCGCATCAACCAGAACCCCGAGGTGTCCGAGGCCCGCACCCTGCTCGGTCGGGAGGGCTCCAAGGTCCGGTTCGGCAACCTGCTCGCCCTACCGGTGCAGGAGTCGTTGCTGTGGGTGCAGCCGTTCTACGTGGAGGCCACCTCCACGCCGCTGCCACAGCTCAAGCGTGTGGTCGTGGTCTTCGGCAGCCGGGTCGTCGTGCGGCCGACACTGAAGGAGGCGCTGACGGCCATCTTCGGCAACTCCCCGCCGACGCTCGAGGAGCTGGTCCCCGGCCAGGCGGGCGAAGGCACGCCATCGCCGCCGCCCACCACACCCGGCGAGCCCGAGACCCCGGCCCCGACGGCCGAGACCGCCGCCGACCTCATCGCCCAGGCCGAGGTCCGCTTCGCCTCCGCCGAGGAGGCGCTCCGCCGCGGCGACCTGGCGGGCTACCAGCGGGAGACCGGCGAGGCCCGCAACCTCATCCGCCGGGCCAACGAGCTCCTCCGCCCGCCCGAGCCCACCACCACGACCACCGTCATGCGGGCCACCGCCTGACTGGTATCGTCGAAGCTCCGCCGCGGGGTGGAGCAGTCTGGTAGCTCGTCGGGCTCATAACCCGAAGGTCGCGGGTTCAAATCCCGCCCCCGCCACTAGAGAAAGTCCAGTTCAGAGCCGGTGCGCAAGCACCGGCCCTCTGCATTTTCGGAAACTCGTCAAACATCCGTCAAACAGACATTAGACAACAGTTTGACGTACGAGGTACCGTTGCGCATGGGCCACGGGGCTGGCGGTGGCGATACGACCAGCCTCCTCGTCGCTGAGGCTGGCAGGCTGCTGTGCGTAGCGTTCTCGGACGGCCCGGACAGCCGCTCGGAGCTGCGGCGCCTGGAGGTCGAGCTGGAAAGGCTTGCGCTTTTGGCCGAGCCTGGTTCCTACGAGCGTGGGCAGCTCGACGGAGCACTCCAGGTGCTGAGCGCCGTGGCCGGGCGTGCGAACCTTGGACTCGCTCCGCAGACAGCCACGATCGAGCCCGGCTCGTTGGCCGAGCGGCTGTTGCTCGAGATCGACAGCGGTGTCCATGGGGCGAACGCTGACCTCGCCGAGAGACTGGGAACCGACCAGTGGCAGCTGAGTCGTGCCGGGCGGCGGCTCCGAGATCTCGGGCTCGCCGAGCGGGCACGGACCGGACGGCTGAACTTGTGGAGGCTCACCAGCGCGGGCGACCAGGAGGCTCGCCGCCGCTCAAGCCGGTAGCCACCCGGCGGCACCGACCCCGAGCCCGTAGACCGAGCCAGGATCGCCCGTCACCCCGAGGAAAACGGCGTGAACCAGTCGTTCGGATGAAGGTTGACGACTCGCTCCAGCTGGCCGATTTCGTCCTCGGGGTCCTCGATTCCATCCATGAGCGGGTCGAACAGCATCAGG
>Ga0187892_10000495_pt1 | contig 102337 bp, 107 predicted proteins | sample MA1701073metaG_FD_139345 | JGI IMG/M metagenome (GOLD analysis project Ga0187892, IMG submission 139345) | Bio-ooze microbial communities from a basaltic lava cave in the Kipuka Kanohina Cave System on the Island of Hawaii, USA - MA170107-3 metaG ... | reverse complement strand
GCCGATCGGCTCGTTGAAGGTGGTGAGGATGCGCGGCTTGTCGGCGTCGCCCGAGTGGCGCGCGAGCAGCTCCTCGGCCTCTTCGCGGCCGTCGCGGCCGAAGTAGGCGTGCAGCAGGTAGACCATCGCCCACAGGTGGCGGCCTTCCTCGACGTTGATCTGGAACAGGTTGCGCAGGTCGTACAGGGAAGGGCAGCTGTGGCCGAGCAGCCGCTGCTGCTCGACCGAGGCGGGCTCGGTATCGCCCTGCGTCACGATCAGGCGGCGCAGGATCGAGCGGTATTCGCCCGGAACCTGTTGCCACACCGGCTTGCCCATCGCGTCGCCGAAGCCGATGATCCGCTCCGGCACCGCGTCGGCGAGGAAGATTCCCCAGCGGTAGTCCGGCATCTTCACTGCGCCGTACTGCGCCCAGCCGTCGGCGTCCACCGACACCGCGGTGCGCAGGTACACGTCTGCCGACTGGAAATCGGTCGGGCCCATGCCGCGCCACCAGTCGAGGAAGTGCGGCTGCCAGTGCTCGAGCGCGCGCTGCAGCGCCCGGTCGGTCGCCAGGTCGACGTTGTTCGGGATTTTTTCCGCGTAGTTGATGCCGCTCATGGTCAGACTCTTTCCCAGTCGAAGTTAGCCTTGGCGCCCGTTCCGTAAACCTTCAGGGCGCCGTGTTTGCCGACCGCGTTGGGCCGCACGAAGATCCAGTTCTGCCAGGCCGACAGCCGGCCGAAGACCCGCGTCAGCATGTTTTCGCGGCCGCTGAAGCGCAGCGAGGCTTCCATGCCGGTCAGCGCGTCGGGCGAGAGGCTCGCGCGCTCCTCGATCGCGATGCGCACTTCGTCCTGCCAGTCGAGCTCGTCCGGAGCGGCGGTCACCAGACCGAGGCTGCTTGCCGTTTCCGTGTTCATCGCTTTTCCGATCGGCAATTCGGGAACATTGCCGCAAAAATGGGCCGCAATCCTGGATTCGCCGCTCACCATCGGGTAGGCGCCGGAATTGAGCGGCGACAGCGCGATCTGCGGGCCGTTTTCTTCCGCCTCGAGCATGTAGCTGCGGTCGGCCGCGAACAGCAGTTCGGCGAGGCTGCCGGCAAAGCAGGAGCCCGGCTCGACCAGCGCGAACATCGAGCGCGACGACACGTCCAGGCGCGCGAAGCTGCGGCGCAGGTAGCCGAGCGTTTCGCGCACGAACCAATCGGCGGAATTTTTCTCGAGCAGCGAATCCAGCGCCAGCGCATCCTGCACGCCGCCCTTGGTCCTGAAAATCCACAGGCCGACATCGAGGTGGTTGTGGCGCAGGTCGAGGATCGCCGCGTCCAGCTCGCGCGCGAGCTGCAGCGGATACCACTCCGCCGTCCGTTGAATTTCTATTTGCTCCCGGGTGGGGCCCTGGATGGTGATTTCAGCGGTGCGGCCCGGAGCATTGACCTGAACGTCGACCAGACGGCGCTGCAGCGGCGTCAGGGCAACGCCTTTGCCGCCGGGCCGGTCCGACTGCCTGGCCAGTTCCAGCGCGCGCTGCCGCACGAAATCGGCGAACTGCTGCGGCTTTTCGGCATGGTCGACCAGGTTCCACTCCTTGGCCCGGTCGGCGCGCACGCCTTCGGCGGTGGTGCAGAACACGTCAGCGAGGTCGCGCCTGACTTTTCTTTTGTCGACGATTCTGGTCAGCCCGCCGGTGCCGGGCAGCACGCCCAGCAGCGGCACTTCAGGCAAGGAAACCGTGGACGAGCGGTCGTCGATCATGGCGATCTCGTCGCAGGCGAGCGCCAGCTCGTAGCCGCCGCCGGCGGTGGTGCCGTTCAGCGCGGCGAGGAACTTCAGCCCCGAATGGCGGCTGGAATCCTCCAGCCCGTTGCGCGTCTCATTGGTGAACTTGCAGAAGTTGACCTTCCAGGCGTGGCTGGAGAGGCCCAGCATGTAGATGTTGGCGCCCGAGCAGAACATGCGGCTCTTGCCGCCGGTCACCACCACCGTCTTCACCTCGGGATGCTCGAGGCGGATGCGGTTGAGCGCATCGTGCAGCTCGATGTCGACGCCCAGGTCGTAGGAGTTGAGCTTGAGCTTGTAGCCGGGTGCGATGCCCTTGTCCTCGGCGATGTCGAGCTCGAGCGTCGCCAACGGGCCGTCGAAGGACAGCTTCCAGTGGTTGTACAGGTCCGGGCGGGTAGCGAAATCGATCATGGTTTGACCTTGCTCTTCAGTTCCTCCAGCGAGGCTTTGATCGACCTGCCGGAAGTTTCGATGGTGAGGTTGGCGCGCGCATACAGCCGATCCCGGTCGGCCAGCAGCGCGCGGATCTCTTCCAGCGCCGAAGCCTTTCCCTTGAACGGGCGCATGTCGCCCTGGGCGATGACGCGGTTCATGTGCTCTTCGGGTTTTGCCTTGAGCCAGACGGTGTGGCAGTGCTCAAGCAGCAGCCGGTAGGACTCGGAATCGGTGACCAGGCTGCCGCCGACTGCGATCACCGCCGCCTCGTGGCTGCGCAGCACGCGCTCCAGCGCGCGGCGCTCGAAGCGGCGGTAGGCGTCCACGCCGTAGAGCGCGAATACTTCGCCGAGCTTGGCGCCGGCCTCGCGTTCCACTTCGTTGTCGAGTTCGATGAACGGCTGCCCGAGGGCCGCGGCCAGCCGCACGCCCAGCGTCGACTTGCCGGCGCCGCGCAAGCCGAGCAGCGCCACGCGGCGCGGCGCCGGACCCTGCTCCGTTTCGTCGCGCAGCAGGCTGTCCACCGACACGCGCATCGCCTGTGCCAGCTTGCGCAGCAGCAGCACCGAGATGTTGCCCTGGCCGGACTCGAGTTGCGCCAGGTAGCGCTCGGATACGCGCGAGGCGGTGGCGAGCGACTTGCGGGTCACCGCGTGCCGTGCGCGCCAGGCGCGCACCCGCTCGCCGAGACGGGCCAGGTAGGCGGCTTCCTGCTGTGCGGGGGAGAGTGGGGCGTTCATGTAGTATAGTGCTTGACTGTGATTCTAAGCTGCAATATATTGAATGTCAATGCAACTCACCCTCTTGGTCGGCACCATGACCGGAACTGCCCAGTTGGTGGCGCAGGAGCTCGAACTGGTGTGGGACGATGGCGAGGTCCAGGTCGAGACGCTGTTGATGGACCAGCTGGACAGCACGGTGTTCCAGCGCGACGGCGTATTCCTGATCGTCACTTCAACCTACGGGCAGGGCGACGTTCCTGACAACGCGAAAAACCTCTACGAGGACCTGAAGGCGAAGCGGCCCGATCTTTCGCGGGTGCGCTATGGCGTATTCGGCTTGGGCGACCGCACCTATGCCGAGACTTTCAACTTCGGCGGCAAGCGTTTCGACGAGGTGCTCGGCGAGCTGGGCGCGCGCCGTATCGGCGAGCGGGTGCAGCATGATGCTTCCTCAGGCGTCCTGCCCGAGGAAACGGCAGAGGAATGGGGCGCCGGCTGGCTGACGCTGGCGAAGCAAGCCGCTGCGGCAGCGACCTAAGTAGAATCCCAGCGATGGAACTCCCGCGCAACTACAATGCCGCCGCCGACCTGGTGGATGGCAATCTCAAGGCCGGGCGCGCCGGCAAGGTCGCCTACATCGACGACGCCGGCCAGTGCACCTATGGCGAGCTTGCCGAGCGCGTAAATCGATTCGGCAACCATCTGCGCTCACTCGGTCTGAGGATGGAAGACCGCATCCTGATCGCGATGCACGATTCGATCGACTGGCCGGTGGCGTTCCTTGGTGCGATCAAGGCCGGCATCGTGCCGATCGCGGTCAATACGCTGCTCACCACCAAGGACTACGAGTTCATGCTCTCCGACAGCCGGGCCACGGCCCTGCTGGTGTCGGCGCCGCTCAAGCCGCAGTTCGAGCCGCTGATCCCGAAGATGCCGTTCCTCAAGCATGTGCTGGTGCCGCCTTTCGCGGAAATTCTTGCGCAATCGAAACCTGAACTTTCCGCTGCTGCGACCACCCGCGACGATGCCTGCTTCTGGCTGTATTCCTCGGGTTCGACCGGCATGCCGAAAGGCACGGTGCACGTGCACTCGAGCATGCGGCTGACCGCCGAGCTATACGCCAAGGGGGTGCTCGGCTTCAAGGAAAGCGACGTTGTCTTTTCCGCGGCGAAATTCTTCTTTGCCTACGGCCTCGGCAATTCGCTGTCCTTTCCGCTGGCAGTGGGCGCGACCACGGTATTGATGGCGGAACGCCCGACTCCGGACGCGGTGTTCAAGCGCCTGACTGAAAGGAAGCCAAGCTTTTTCTATGGCGTGCCGACGCTGTACGCGGCGATGCTGGCTGCTCCCGCTTTTCCTTCCCGCTCCTCGTTATCGCTAAGAATCTGCGTTTCCGCCGGGGAAGCGCTGCCGCCGCAAATCGCCAAGAGTTTCAAGGAGAAAACCGGCGTGGAGATCCTCGACGGCATCGGCTCGACCGAGATGCTGCATATCTTTCTCGCCAACCGCCCGGACGACGTACGGTACGGCACCACCGGCAAGACAGTGCCGGGCTATGAACTCAAGCTGGTGGACGAGCAGGGCGGCGAAGTGAAGCAGGGCGAGCTGGGCGAGCTTCTGATCAAGGGCCCGACCGCCGCCAACCTGTACTGGAACAACCGCGCCAAGAGCCGCAGCACTTTCGTCGGCGAGTGGACGCGCAGCGGCGACAAGTACACTCGGGACGCCGACGGTTACTACGCCTACGGCGGGCGCACCGACGACATGCTCAAAGTCTCCGGCATCTGGGTCTCGCCCGCGGAAGTAGAGGCGGCGCTGGTGTCGCACGAGTCGGTGCTGGAAGCCGCGGTGGTCGGCAAGGAAGACGAGCAAAAGCTGGTCAAGCCCAAGGCCTTCGTGGTGCTCAAGCCCGGCAAGCAGGCCAGCACCGAGGAACTGCAGGGCTACGTCAAGTCCAAGCTCGCGCCCTACAAATACCCGCGCTGGATCGAGTTCGTCAGCGAGCTGCCGAAAACGGCGACCGGCAAGATCCAGCGCTTCAAACTGCGCGCCGACTGACCGGCGGTGCGCCTTTCCATCGTCGTTCCGGCATTCAACGAGGAACGGCTGCTCGGCGCGACGCTCGACGGCATCCACACTGCGGCGCGAGCCTGGGCTGAAACCTGGTCCTGGGAGCTCATCGTCTGCGACAACAATTCAACCGACCGCACCGCCGACATCGCGCGCGCGGCCGGCGCGCAGGTGGTGTTCGAACTGCACAACCAGATTTCCCGTGCGCGCAACCGCGGCGCGGCGGCCGCTGCCGGCGATTGGCTGCTGTTCGTGGACGCCGACTCCGTCCCGAGTGCGGGGCTGTTCCGCGACCTTCGGCAGGCGATCGAGAGCGGCGAATGCCTCGCGGGCGGCTGCACCATCGCAGCCGAGGGCTCGTTCGGATTCCGGGTCGCCATCCGGGCGTGGAACGCGCTCAGTCGCGCCACCGGCTGGGCGGCCGGTTCCTTTGTGTTCTGCGAACGCGGCGCGTTTGCCGAAATGCACGGTTTCAGCGAAGAGTTGTACGCCTCGGAAGAACTGGACCTGTTCCGCCGCCTGAAGCGGCTCGCGCGCCGCCGCGGCAAGCGCATCGTCATCCTGCACCGGCATCCGCTGTGGACCAGCGACCGCAAGCTGCGCCTTTACGGCTGGGGAGAGATGCTCAGATTCCTCGGCAGGTTCGTGCGGCACCCGCGCGGCAGCCTGCGCAGCGCCGCGGCCTGCAAGCCCTGGTACGACGGCAGGCGCTAGCCGAGACAAAGAGACACAAATCGTTACGCCTCGGCGAGCACGATGCTGCTACCGTCGATGGCATGACAAAACGAAAATTCACTGCACTTCGTGTCGTCGCTCTCCTGGCAGCAGGGCTGGTCGCCAATGCCGCGCTGGCCGATTCAAGCCGCCACCATCGACATCAGCGCCAACATGTCCAGCAGAATCACCACCACCACCGGCCTCATGTGGTGCGCAGCGTGACGATATTCGCGCCCATCTACCCGGTGAGGCGTTACGTCTATCCCACGCCGATCTACCACGTGCTGCCGCAGCCTGCGCCGCAGGCGTACTGGTACTACTGCCCGGAATACCTCGCCTATTACCCGCAGGTCCATTCCTGCCCCAGCCGCTGGCAGCGCGTCGCACCCCAACCCCCGCCCGGCTGACGGGGTAAGCGGTGATTAGTGGCGCAGGCAGATTTTGCCGAAGTGCGCGCCGCTCTTCAGGTAGGCCATCGCCTCCTTCAATTCCTCGAAGGCGAAGACTTTGTCGGTTACGGGCACGATCCGATGCTGGTCGATCGCACGCAGCATCGCTTCGAAGCCATCCCTGTCGCCTACGGTGATGCCCTGCAGCCGCACCTGACGGGTGACGACTAGCCCGAGCGGCGCCGAGAGCATGCCGCCCGAGAGCACGCCGATCATGGAGAGCGTGCCGCCCGGTCGGATACAGCGCAGCGACTGCGGCAGCGTCTTCTCGCCGCCCAGCTCGACGATGTGGTCGTAGCCGCGGCTGCCGGTGATGGCGCGCGTCGCCTTGTACCACTCGGGCGTCTGGTGGTAGTTGATCGCCTCATCCGCTCCCAAAGCCCTGGCCTTGGCGATTTTCTCGTCGCTCGAGGAGATCAGGGTCACATGGGCGCCGCGCAGCTTGGCGAACTGCAGCGCGAAGAGCGCCACGCCGCCGGTGCCCTGCACCAGGACCCGCGATCCGGGACCGAGGTTGTCGTGCGTGACGATGGCACTCCACGCGGTCAGTGCCGCGCAAGGCAGGCTGGCGGCCTGCTCGTCGGTCAGGTGCGCAGGAACTTTCACCACGCCCTGTTCCGGCAGCAGCATCAGCTCGGCCATGGTGCCGTCGAGCGGCCCGCCGAGCGAGCGCGACAGGCGCTCGGGCGTCGGTTCTCCGCTGATCCAGGCCTGGGAAAAAAGCGGGCAGACGCGATCGCCGACCGCGACGCGCGTCACGCCCGCGCCGGCTTCCACGACCACGCCCACGCCGTCGGAAATCGGGATCAGCGGCAGCTGGCCGGTATGCGAGCCGTAGCCGCGGTTCGGCACCACCAGGTCGCGGTAGTTGAGCGACGACGCCTTCATGCGCAGCAGCAGCTGGCCGGGACCGGGTTTGGGCTCGGGGCGGGTGGCGAGGCGCAGGTGCTCGAGGCCCCAGTCGTCCTGGATCTGAAAGACCTTCATGCCCCGATTGTAGTAAAGTGTCGATTGTTTGGGGTCCAAACAATCTACATGGTCGCCATTCCGCAATGCGTGCAGCTGGAACTGACCGTCAACGGCGAAGCCGCGCCGGTGTCGTTCGCCCCGTACAAGACGCTGCTGGAAGTGCTGCGCGAAGACCTCGGCCTCACCGGCACCAAGCACGGCTGCGAGCTGGGCGAGTGCGGGGCCTGCGCGGTCCTGATCGACGGCGAGCCGCAGCTTTCCTGCCTGGTGCTGGGCGTGGCCTGCGCGGGCAAGCACATCGAAACCGTCGAAGGTCTGGCGAACGGCGCAGAACTCCATCCGCTGCAGGCGGCTTTCGCCGATCTCGGTGCGGCGCAGTGCGGTTACTGCACGCCCGGGATCCTGATGACCGCGAAAGCGCTGCTCGACAAGAACCTGGACCTGACCCGGGACCAGATCAAGGAAGCGATCTCGGGAAACCTCTGCCGCTGCACCGGCTACCTGCAGATTTTCGAAGCCATCGAGGAAGCGGCGAAAAGGATGAAAGCGTGAGCTTCAAAGTCATCGGCAAGCCGCGCCGCCGCGTCGATGGCCGCGCCAAGGTCACCGGCCAGACCCGCTTCGCCGATGACATCGTGCTGCCGCGCATGCTGCACTGCCGGCTGTTGCGCTCGCCGCATCCGCACGCGGAAATAGAATCCATCGACACGGCAAGGGCGGCGGCTCGTCCTGGCGTCCAGCTGGTGCTCACCGGCAAGGATTTTCCGGTTCCTTTCGGCATCATGCCGGTGTCCCAGGATGAATTCCCGCTCGCCAACGGCAAGGTGCGCTACGTAGGCGATCCGATTGCAGCGGTGATCGCCAAAGACGAGCAGACGGCAGCCGAGGCGCTGGACCTGATCGAAGTCAAGTTCAATATCTTGAAGACCATCGCGGACTCGCAAGAGGCGCTCCTAAACCCCGAACCCCGCATCCACGAGTACGGCGAAAAAGGAAACATTCACCGCATCCAGGCCTACGAATTCGGCGATGTCGATGAAGCGCTGGCGAATTCAGCGCACGTGTTCGACGACGTGTTCTTCTACGAAGGCAATACCCACCTGCCGATCGAGCAGCATGCCGCCGTGGCGGCGCCCGACGGCGAGGGCAAGCTCACGCTCTGGTCCTCGACGCAGGTGCCGCACTACATCCATCGCGCCCTGGCGCGCGCCCTGCAGCTGCCGGCGGCGCAGATCCGCGTTATTGCCTGCCCGAACGGGGGCGGCTTCGGCGGCAAGTGCGACCTGCACAACCACGAGATCGTCGTGTCCCGCGCCGCGCTGCGGCTCGGGCGGCCGGTGAAAATCTGCCTCAACCGCGAGGAAGTGTTCTACATGCATCGCGGCCGCCACCCGGTGCTGATGCGCATGCGCACCGGCGTCACCAAGGAAGGCATGCTCACCGGCATGCACGTGCAGACGCTGCTCGATGGCGGCGGCTATGGCTCCTACGGCGCGGCGAGCACCTTCTATACCGGGGTGTTGCAGCCGGTGACCTACCAGCTGCCGCGCTACAAGTTCGACGCCTGCCGCACGTTTACCAACAAACCACCCTGCGGACCCAAGCGCGGCCACGGCACGCCGCAGCCGCGCTTCGGCCAGGAAGTGCAGCTCGACAAGATCGCCGAGAAGCTGAAGCTCGATCCGGCCGAACTGCGCCTGAACATGGTGGAAAAGCCGGGTGCCCTGACCGCCAACTGGCTGAAGATCGGCAGCATCGGCCTTGCCGAGTGCATCCGGCAGGTCGTCGCAAGATCGGATTGGAAAAACCGTTATGGCAGGCTACCGGCCGGCCGCGGCATCGGGCTGGCCTGCAGTTCCTATCTGAGCGGCGCCGGACTGCCGATTTACTGGAACAAGATGCCGCACTCGGGCGTGCAGCTGCTCGCCGACCGCAGCGGGCAGGTGACCGTGTTCTGCGGCGCCACCGAAATCGGCCAAGGCTCGGACGACGTGCTCGCGGCGATGGTGGCGGAAGTGCTCGGCATGGATCCCTACGACATACGCTGCGTGACCGGCGACACGGCCCTCACGCCCGTCGATCTGGGCTCCTACTCCAGCCGGGTCACGGTAATGATGGGCAACGCCGCGATCCAGGCCGCGGAGAAGCTGAAGGCGCAAATCGGCGACGCGGCTGCCGAGCAGCTTGAAGTTTTGCCTGCGCGCCTTTCGTTCTCGCAGGGAAGAGTCTTTGTTACGGAAAATCCGGATAAATTTCTTTCGTTCAAGGAAGCCATCGAGTTCGCCGAAGCGAAGTTCGGCACCCTGGGCGCGGTCGGCTCGTATTCGCCGCCGCGCTCGCCGGGGCGCTACAAGGGCGCGGGGGTCGGACCTTCGCCGGCGTATTCGTATTCCGCTTGCATCATTGAAGCCGAGGTGGACCAGGCCACCGGCTGGATCGCCGTGCCGAAAATCTGGATCGCGCACGACATCGGGCGCACCGTCAATCCGGTCCTCGCGCGCGGACAGGTCGAGGGCAGCGTCTACATGGGGCTGGCCGAGGCGCTGATGGAAGAACAGGTGTTCCGCCGCCTGCCGCCCAAGATGTCGCATGCGCTGGTGCACAAGATCCCGTCGCTGCTGGAATACAAGAGCCCGACGTCGCTCGACATGCCCGAGGTGGACACGATCCTGGTCGAGGATCCGGACCCGAATTGCCCGTTCGGCGCCAAGGAGGCCGGGCAGGGACCGCTGCTGCCGGTGATGCCGGCGCTGGCGAACGCGGTCTTCGATGCGGTCGGGGTGCGCATCGACGAGCTGCCGATCACGCCCGAGAAGGTTCTTAGGGCTTTGGACCTTAAAGCGATAGGCAAGACCCCCCGAGTCGGTCCCGAGAACTTCCCTTCGGTGCCGTACCCGAAACCCATTTACGTCGCCACGCCCGCGGAAGGCGGCGATGGCAAGGAGCGCAAGCGAGATGATGCGGTTGCCGTGGTTTGATTACCGCGCCCCGCGCACGGTCGCGGAGGCGGCAAAGATCCTGGCAGGCGAGGGCCCGTCGGCGATGCTGATTGCCGGCGGCACCGATCTGCTGCCCAACATGAAGCGCCGCCACCAGACGCCGAAGGTTCTTGTCTCATTGAGCGGCATTGCCTCTCTGAAGAGTTTTTCGAACGGCAGTGGAGTGGCTTACGGTTCGGGCCTGACCCTTGCAGAAGTCGTCCGCAACGATAAAACACCGACCGCCCTGCGCCAGGCCGCCGCCCAGGTGGCGACGGCGCAGCTGCGCAATGCCGGCACGCTCGGCGGCAACCTGTGCCTCGATACGCGCTGCACCTACTACAACCAGACCTACGAGTGGCGCAAGGCGATCGACTTCTGCCTGAAGAAGGACGGCGACATCTGCTGGGTGGCGACAGCAAGCAAGCGCTGCGTGGCGGTGTCTTCGACCGATACCGCGCCTGCGCTGATCGCCCTGAACGCGAAAGTCACGCTGGCCGGCGCGTCGGGAGAGCGGGTGATCCCGGTCGAATCGCTCTACAAGAACGACGGCACCGACTACCTGTCGCGCCGCGCGGATGAAATCGTGACCGAAATATCCGTTCCCCAGGACAACGTCCGCAGCACCTACTGGAAGCTGCGCCGCCGCGGCGCTTTCGATTTCCCTGTTCTCGGGGTTGCCGTGGCGGCAACGATGAAAGCGGACGGAACGGTAAAAGAAATGCGTGTCGCCCTGGGTGCCGCTGCGTCGCGGCCGTTCCTGGTGCCTAAGGTCAACGAGGCGGCAAAAGGCAGGAAACTCACTGATGCGGTCATCGCGGAGCTCGCCGCGCTGATCGCCAGCCGTGCCAAGCCCCTCGACAATACCGACATGGACCTTTACTGGCGCAAGGAAGTGGCCGACGACTTCGCGGCCTACGCGCTGCAGGAGATCAGGGGCGACGACATGCGCGAAACCCGGTTGCGCATCGCCCGCCATCTGGTTTAATCGGCGGATGTTCCTCCGCAGTTGCTGGTACGTGATCGCCTGGGATTACGAGATCCCGGCCGATGGGCTGTTCACGCGCACCGTGCTGAACGAGCCGATCCTCGTTTTTCGAACCGCCGGCGGCGGCTACGCCGCGCTGGAAGACCGCTGCTGCCATCGCCATGCGCCGCTTTCCAAGGGCCGCAAGGAAGGCGACAGCGTGCGCTGCGGCTACCACGGCATGAAATTCGACGCGGGCGGGCGCTGCGTGGAGGCGCCGGGGCTCGACCGCGTCCCGCCTGAGGCGAAGGTGAAAACCTACCCGCTTGCGGTGCGCAACAGATGGCTGTTCGTGTGGATGGGAGAACCGGCCGAGGCCGAAGAGCGCCTGCTGCCGGACAATTTTTCCAACCAGCATCCGGACTGGCGCAACAAACCCGGCTACCTGCACTACGACACGCCCTACCTGCTGATCTGCGACAACCTGCTCGATTTCACGCACCTGAGCTACGTGCACGAAAAGACGCTGGGCGGCTCGACCGCGATTGCGCAAGCGCGACCCGAGATCGAGCTGCTGGAGCGCGGCGTGCGCGTCACGCGGCGCGTGCCCGGGGTACCGCCGCCGCCCTACTACCAGAAGATTCGAAAATTCGACGGCAAGGTGGACCGCTGGTTCGTCTACGATTTCCTGTTTCCCGGCACGCTGCTGATGAGTTCCGGCGGCAAGCCGGCGGGCCAGCCGGAGCCCGACCCGGCCAATTCTGTGCTGCTGCACAGTTGCCAGACGCTGACCCCGGAAAACGTCGGCGCCACGCATTATTTTTTCCAGCAATCGCACCGCGCGGACGCGGGCGACGCGTCGGTCACCGACGGTATCTACCAGAGCCTGGTCACGGCGTTCAACGAGGACCGCGACATGATCACGGCGCAGTACCAGGCGATTTGCAGGAACCCGGACGCGCCGATGCTGCCGCTCGGCATCGATGCGGCGCTGGCGCGCTATCGCCGGCTGCTCGAAGAGGCGATCGAGCGCGAGCGCGCCCGGGGCTAGTCCAGCGCCGCCCTGTCCGCCGCGGACAGCTCGAATTGCGCCGCGGCGACGTTCTCGTCCAGGTGGGGAATCGAGGCGGTTCCCGGGATCGGCAGCATCACCGGCGACTTGGCAAGCAGCCAGGCGAGCGCGAGCTGGGATGCCGTGACCGAGTTCTTTGCCGCCAGCGTTTTTATTTGGTCCGATTTCAAGACCGCGCCTGCGCCAAGCGGATACCAGGGCAGGAAGGCGATGCCGAGCCGCCCGCAGGCCTGCAACACGTCCTCGGAAGCGCGGTCTTCCAGGTTGTAGCGGTTTTGTACCGAGACGATGCTGCAGATGCGGCGCGCTTCCTCGAGCTGCTTCAGGCTTACGTTGGAGACGCCGACGTGCCGGATCTTGCCGGCGCGCTGCGCCTCGGCCAGGGTGCCGACAGAATCCGCGAACGGCACTTTCGAGTCGGGCGCATGCAGCTGATAAAGGTCGATGCGCTCCAGCTTCAGGCGCTTGAGGCTGCCCTCGAGCGCGCGCTTCAGGTGCTCGGGTCGGGCGTCCGAATCCCACGCCGAGGCGCGCGGCCGCACCAGGCCACCTTTGGTCGCGATCACGACGCCCGCCGGGTACGGATACAGCGCTTCGGCGATCAGTTCCTCGTCCACGTGCGGGCCGTAGCTGTCCGCGGTATCGATGAAATTCACGCCCAGGTCGAGCGCGTGGCGCAGCACACGGTGCGCCGCGGCGCGATCTTTCGGCGGACCCCACACCTGCGGGCCGCAGAGGCGCATGGCGCCGAAGCCCATGCGGTTTACCTTCATGTCGCCGACGGCCAAGGCATTCATGTCCGCCTCAATAGGAGGCGCAGCGCCAGCAGGCCAACCACCGGACCTGGCGCGAGCAAAAGGAAAAGATACTGCACCGGCAGCCAGGTAGCGACCCACGCCAGCAGTTGAATGCTGACGATGGTGATGGCAAAACCGATGCAGTTGCCGATCGTCAGCGCCGAGCCGACCAGTTCGCGCGGCGCATGGGCCGCATTCAGGGCCGAAAATTGCGGCGAGTCGCCGACCACGACGATGCCCCAGAAGACGAGGAAGGCGAGAAACACGGGCGCTGGCGCCGTGAACAGGAACGGCGAGGCAAGACAGCAGGCGCCCGAGGCGGCAAGCTGGGCGAAGGCGACGCGTGCGCTGCCGGCGCGCAGCGACAGCAGGCCACCGCCGGCGCAGCCGAGGAATCCCGCGGCGATCGCGATGAACGACCACAGCGGCACGTCGAGCCCGGCGCCGCGCGCGGCTAGCGCGACTGGGATGAAGGCCCACAACGCGTACAGCTCCCACATGTGGCCGAAATAGCCGAACACCGAAGAACGGAAACCCGGCGTACGGAAAATCACCATCAGCGCCCGCGGATCGAAGGGCGCGGCCTTGGCAAGGTGCGGCCCGTCGGGCACCAGCAGGAACATGACTGCGCCGCCCAGCGCGGCGGTCCCCGATACTCCCACGATGACCATCTGCCAGGGCCACGCCTGGCCGAGGGCCTTCAACAGATGCGGGAAGGCCGTGCCGAGCACCAGGGCTCCGACCAGAAAACCGAGCGCGTTGCCCAGGTCGCGCTGAAACCAGCCGGAGGCGATCTTCATTCCGACCGGATAGATTCCGGCCAGGAAAAATCCGGTGAAAAAGCGCGAGGCGAGCACCAGGCCGAGGTTTCCGTCGGCCGCGAGCAGCGCGAGGCTCGCCAGGGCCGCCAGCAGCGAACAGGAGAGGAATACCTTGCGCGGCGAGTAGCGGTCGGAAACGGCGAGGAAGGCGAACACCAGCGTGCCGAGGATAAAGCCGAGCTGCACCGCGGAAGTGAGGTAGCCGATAGCGCTGTCGGCGAATCCCCATTGTCGTTGCAGGTCGCCCAGCACCGCGTTGCCGGCAAACCAGACCGAGGCGCCCGCGAACTGCGAAGCGACGATGGCCGGGAGGATGCGGCGTGGCCGTGGCGGCGCGGAGGACATCTCGGCTCGAGGCTATCATTCGCCTTCGATGAAAGCCACGGCGGAAACGGTTCGCGACTGGGTCAAGCAAGCACGGCGCGTCGTCGCCCTGACCGGGGCCGGGATCTCCACTGACTCGGGGATTCCGGACTTCCGCGGGCCGCAGGGCGTGTGGACCAAGAACCCGATGGCCGAAAAGCTTTCCAACATCCATTACTACATGGCGGATCCGGAAGTACGCAAGGCGTCCTGGAAAGCGCGCATGGACCACGTCGCATGGAGCGCAGCGCCGAACCCGGGCCACCTCGCGCTGGCGGCCCTCGAACGGCGCGGCAAGCTGCACGCGCTGATCACCCAGAATATCGACGAACTGCACCAGCAGGCAGGCAACTCACCGGGCAAGGTGATCGAGGTGCACGGCACCATGCGCAAGGTCGTCTGCATGGGCTGCGGCATGACCGCGCCGATGCAAAAGGCGCTCGAGCGCGTGCGCGCCGGGGAGCAGGACCCGCCGTGCCGCGACTGCGGCGGGATCCTGAAGAGCGCCACCATTTCCTTCGGCCAGGCGCTGGTGCCCGAGGTGATCGACGGCGCGATGCGCGCCGCTGCCGAAGCCGACCTGTTCTTTGCCATCGGCACCAGCCTGCAGGTCTACCCGATCGCCGGTGCGGTGCCCGCTGCATGCGCCGCGGGCGCGCGCATCGTGATCCTGAACGCCGAGCCGACGCCGTTCGACGACATCGCCAACGCGGTGTTCAACGAATCGATCAGTGCCGTGCTGCCGCGCCTGCTCGACGCCTAGAGCGCTTTCTTCAGCGCCGCGATCTCGTCTCGGACCGAGTAGTCCTCGGGAAACGCGCGCTTCGCCTCGCGGTACCAGTAGCGCGCGTTCGCCAAGTCGCCTTCCATCACATGCACGATGCCGTGCGCCCAGCAAAAGAGCGGCGTTTCTTCGTCCTTCTGGACGATCTTGTGCGCGGCCTGCCAGTCGCCGCTCTCCAGGTGCGCTACAGCAGTTCGAAGTATTCCCGATGCTCCCATTCGCTGACCTCGAGGTTGAAGCGGGCGATTTCCGCTTCCTTGATGCGGCAAAAATAATCGATGAATTCCGCGCCGAAGCCCTCGCGCAGGATCTTGTCCTTCTTGAGGAACGACAGCGCCTCGGACAGGGTTGCGGGCAGGCGCTCGGCATCTTCTTCGTAAGGAGACTTGGCCATTGAGGGCAAAGACAGCTTTTTCTCCATGCCATCCAGGCCCGCGTGGATCTGCGCGGCGAAATAGAGATAGGGGTTGGCCGCTGGCTCGCCGCCGCGGTACTCGATGCGCGTCGCAGGGTCGCCCGTTCCGCCGATCACGCGCAGCAGCGCGCCACGATTGTCCCGTCCCCACTGAATGCGGTCCGGCGCCAGCGAGTAGGGGCGGTAGCGCTTGTAGCCGTTGATGGTGGGAGTGGAGAGCGCCGTGCCGCCGCGGGCGTGGGCGAGCAGCCCCGCGAGGTAATGCTTGCCGGTCGGCGAAAGAAGTTCGCCTTTCTTTGCGGGAGCAAACGCGTTTTTCCGGCCGGGTGCCCGGGACAAACTCTGGTGCAGATGCCAGCCGCTCGACATCACGTTCGGCAGCTTGGGGCGGCACATGAACGTGGCGTGATAGCCGTGGCGTCGCGCGATCTGCTTGACCGCGCTGCGAAACAGCAGCATCGCATCCGCCGAGCGAATGCCGCGCATTGCCTCCAGCGTGATCTCGAACTGGCTCGGGCCGAACTCCACTTCGAACGAGCGCAGCGGCAGCTGCAGTTTTTCAAGGCCCTCCCGCAGCAGGCCGACCACCGGGTCGATCTGGTCGTAGCGTTGTTCGGTGAGGTACTGGTATCCAGTGGTCAGCAGGCTCACCTGCGGCGGCGCTCCGGGCTGGCCGGCATCCTCAGGGTCCAGTTGCGGATCGACGATCTTGAAGACGTGGAATTCGATCTCGAGCCCGGCGAGGAATTCGTAGCCCGCCTTGGCGAGCTTTTGCAGCGCCAGGCGCAGCAGCCGGCGGGTATCGAAAGGCACCGGCCGGCCGTCGGCGAAGTACAGGTCGCACAGCACCCAGCCGGTCTCGGCGGCCCAGGGCAGCACGCGGAAAGTGGCGGGATCGGCGACGATCAGGAAATCGGCCGCGCCTTCCATCTCCGGCATGCCGATTCCCGCCCCCGGCGTAAACGCGGGGTAGACCGTGCGGTGCGAACTGTCCTTGAGCAGCAGAGTGCTGGTGATCGCAACGCCATTGTCCAGCGCGGCGCCCAGGGCTGCTGCCGCGATCGTCTTGCCGCGCAGGATGCCGTGCTGGTCAGCGAAGGAAAAGCGGATCGCCTTGAGGCCGCGGCTTTCGACTTCCGCGAGCAGCCGTTTCACCGCCGAGCGCTGCTCCGCGTTCCAAAGGCCGTGGCGCTCGACCAAGCTCATGCCGCTTTTTCGGACCAGGGCGCCCGGCGGCGTCGCGCCGCGTCGGCCTCCTCGCGGTAATCGTCCCAGCGGCCGGTGGGGCCGATGCCGTCGATGGCGGGCGGACCCGTGAGGGCGGCGGCCTGCGCCGGGTCGAGCATCATGAGGGTTTTTTCCCCAAGCGAAGTTTTCCGGATGGCATCCATCAGGAGGCGCCGGTACAGCACGATTCCCTTGTCGCTGCTGCCGAGGTTCTCCTTGGTGCGGTCGGCGATGCGTCCCGGCGATTCGCAGGCAAACTGGTCGTGGATGTTGATGTCGAAGCCCATGCCGGTGTAAGTGGACTCGCGCTGCTCGGCGGCGTTGAAGCCCCAGCCGTTGGCGCGGTTGTGGATCGGCTTGTAGTCGGGCGCGGGGTAGGTCTTCAGGCGCTGCTCGCGCATGGTTTTCTTGTCTACCGGCGTGGTGAAGCTGGTGAAGATCGAATACCAGTAGCAGCCAGCGTCGTCCACCGGCACGTGCCATTGCGTGATGGTCATCTCCGCGTTCATCGGGATCACGAAAGTCTGCGGGAACACCAGGTGCGTCGAGCGTCCGTGCGTCTGGCGCTCGTCGATGCGCCGCAGCGTGACCAGGCGCATGCCGTAATCGGTGCGCGCGACGCTGATTTCCGGCTGGTCGTGCTCGCGCAGCAGCTTGGAAATCGGCAGGTCCGAATCGAGCGGCTTGCCGCGGAACTGCTTGCCATAGCCCGCCGCGGTGTCCTCGTCTTCGAAGTAGCGGTGCAGGAACGAGGCGTGCGCCGGGTCAATGCCGACTTCCAGCGCCTGCAGCCAGTTGCAGTCCCAGTAGCCCTTGAAAGCAAAGGTGTAGGCGTCCGGCGCGGTGAAGCAGTCGAAGTGAGGGAAGGCCGAGGGTTCGCCCGCGCCCAGCCAGGCGAACAGGATGCCGCTGCGCTCGACCACCGGATAGGCGCGCTGCCGGATGTGCTCGCACATGCGGCTGCCCGGCGGCTCGGCGGGCGTTTCCAGGCACTGGCCGGTAACGTCGAACAGCCAGCCGTGGAACACGCAGCGCAGCCCGCCTTCCTCCAGCCGGCCGTAGGCGAGGTCGGCGCCGCGGTGCGGGCAATGGCGGTCCAGCAGCCCGTAGTTGCCGTCTTTGTCCTTGAACAGGACAAAATTCTCGCCAAGTAGAGTCCTTGCGAGAACCGGCCGTTCGCCCTGGAATTCGTCCACCAGCGCAATCGGCTGCCAGTAATTGCGCAACAGCGTGCCGGCCGGCGTGCCCGGCCCGACGCGCGTCATCAATTCGTTCTGTTCAGCGCTGATCATGCTTCCCTACTGGTTCAGCTTGAAGCCCGTCAATTCCTCGCCGAACGAACGAGCGGGATTCCTGTACCAGAACTTCACGTGACGATTGACCTTGGGCGAATACCACCAGGTGATTGTCTGCTCAAACTCGAGCGGCCGATCGTATCTTTTGACCATTCCGTGGCCTTCGATCTTGAGTGCCCGGAACGTGCCTGCTGGTACCGTAATTTCTTCCCATCCAACAACCTTCATGGTGTACGTCGATTTTCCATTGTTTTTTCCCAGGCGCGAATCGCGAAATTCGAATTCGTTCGCGTAGACGTCGCCGATCTTGAGGGGAAATCTGAAGTGTTTCGTACCTTCGGGGGTTATCAGTCCCCAGATGGAAGCATAGCCAGCCCATTCCAGAGAGTAGACCGCATCGATCTCAAGCCCGTCGTCCTTCCTTGTCCCAACGGCCAAAATCGTGCCCTTTGATTGGTCAACCAAGGTTACGCACAGTTCGTAATCGTGAACCGGCTTATTTTGATAAATAATGTTGTCGGTTCTGTAGCTCCAGCAGTCTCCGACCTCCACATAGGGTACGCGTACTGTTTCGTCATCCGCGCCGAAAGAAACTACAGATACGGTCGCTAGCGCAACTAAGGCAAGCGCAGCCGGCTGCCAGTAATTGCGCAGCAGCGTGCCGGCCGGCGTTCCCGGCCCGATGCGAGTCATCAATTCGTTCTGCCCGGCGCTGATCATTGATTTAGACGATAGCCCGTCAGTTCTTCCGAGCTGGAGCGGCCGGGGTTCCGATACTCGAGCTTAACCGACCTGTTGACTTTCGGCGAATACCACGCCGTAAACCAGTGCGGGAACTGAAGTTGCTGGTCATAACGGCGGACCGATCCGCTACCTTCGACTTTCAGTGCGCGGAACGTTCCCGCGGGAACAGTGACGTCCTCCCAGCCGACAACTTTGATGTCATATCTGGCTTCGCCCGCGTTCTGTCCATAGCGCGTATCCTTGAATTCGAATTTTGTCGAGTAGCTGTCCCCGACTTTGAGGGGAAATTTGTAGGGCTTGAAGCCATCGGAGCTGATGAGCCCGGAATGGGAGGCATGCAACGTCCATTCGAGCGTGTGGACCGTGTCAAATTCGCGCCCGTCGTCCTTGAGGGTCACGATTCCCAGAACCAGTTTCTTTGACGTGTCGATCAGCGTGATGCAGTACTCGTATTCGTGGGAGGCGGGACGATAGGCGAGGCCTTGCGCACGATAGGTCCAGCAGTCCCCCTTTTCCAGGTAGGGCGCCTTGACGGGGTCCTCATCCGCGGCAAGAGCGGTCGAGCAGGCCGCAACGAGCACAAGGGCGATTCGCACTAGCCCTCGGTCTGACGGAACAGCGAGAGCGCCTTCATCGCCGGAAAATCATTGAACGAGAACAGCACGGCTTCGCTGGATGCGCCGTGCCGGTACGGCGCCCACGAAGGGATGCAGAAGATGTCCTTCTCCTCCCACTCGAAGCGCTGGCCGGCGATTTCGGACCAGCCGTGGCCGGTCGCGACCTGGTAGATGACGCTTCCAGTGTGGCGAATTTGTTTCGTCGTGCCATTGACCAGTTCAAGTCGTGCGCCCATGGTCGGCATGACCGGACCATTGGTCAATGGGTTCGTGTATTCGAAGGATTTGTGCTTTTTCAGCTCCGCATGACTTGAATCCCACTTGTACAGGAACGTCGGCGAATACGGCTTCTGCCAGTTCTCGCGCGACAGGGGCGCGGGGGACTGCACGGTCTGTGGATGCACTTCGTAGAAATTGGCGTCGAGCGAATTCATGAGCGGGATATCGAGACCGTCCTGCCAGATGCATTGCGTGCCGTCGGCGTCCACGCCGTGGTCGTGCCAGGTGCCGTTCGGCGTCAGCACGAAGTCGCGCGCGCCGAGTTCCAGGCGCTCGCCATCCACCACCGTGAAGGCGCCCCTGCCCTCCATGACGAAGCGCAGGGCGGACGCCTGGTGGCGGTGCGCGGAAGTGAACTCGCCCGGATTCATGATCTGCACGCCGGTATAAAGCAGGCCAGCGGCCGCAGACCACTCCTTGCGGCCCGGGTTGACCAGCATCACCACGCGCCGCGCCGCTTTCTCCGCCTGCACCAGCTCCGGCGCCTTGCGCACCAGCGGCTCGACGTCGCGCCATTTCCAGTGCATCGGCATGGATTTCGGCTGCGGGAACCAGGGCTCGATGTCGTTGGCGACGTTCCAGAGCGCGCCCAGATCGCGGCTCTCCAGCTCGCGGTAGTAGGCTTCCAGCGCGGGCGTGTCCTCGACGTTCGCCCGGCCGACGACATTTTCACGTTTCATGGCGAAATCTCCTGCTCAAACCCCGAGATAGCGGTGCTGGACGTCCTCGTTGGCTGCAAGTTCTGCCGAAGTGCCATTCCAGACCACCCGGCCTTTTTCCAGCATGTAGTGTACGTCCGCGACGCGCAGCAGCGCCTTCACGTCCTTGTCGATCACCAGGATCGACAAACCGGCGGTCTTGAGATGCCCGATGGAGCGGTAGATGTCGGCGCGGATCAGCGGCGCCAGGCCTTCGGTAGCCTCGTCCAGGATCAGCAGGCGCGGGTTGGTCATCAGCGCGCGCCCGATCGCCAGCATCTGCTGCTCGCCGCCTGAGAGCTGGTTGCCGTAATGGCCTGTTCTGCTCTTGAGGCCCGGAAACAGATCGAACACCTTCTCGAGGTTCCACCGGTCGGCGCTTCCCTTGCGGTTGGCCGCGGTCGCCACCAGGTTCTCGCGCACGGTGAGATTGGGGAAGACTTGCCGACCCTCGGGCACCAGCCCGATGCCTGCTTGCGCAATCCGGTAGGAGGGCAGGCCGGCGAGCGGCTGGCCATGGAAGCTGATGCTTCCTGCGCGGGACGGCAGCATTCCCATGATCGAGCGCACGGTAGTTGTTTTGCCCATGCCGTTGCGGCCGAGAAGCGTGACGACCCTGCCCGGCTCGACTTGCAGGCTGACCCCGAACAGCACCTGCGAAAGCCCGTAGGCTGCTTCCAGGGATTCGACCGCGAGCATCAGGTTTCCTCGCCCAGGTAAGCAGCGCGTACCTCGGGGTTGGCGCGGATCTGCTCGGGGCTACCGGAGGCGATGATCCGGCCGTAGACGAGCACCGAAATCCGGTCGGCGAGCGAGAACACGGCGTCCATGTCGTGCTCCACCAGTACGATGGTCTGGCGTCCCTTGAGCGTGGCGAGGAACTCCACCATGCGCTGCGATTCTTCGGTGCCCATGCCGGCGACCGGCTCATCGAGCAGCAGCAGGCGCGGCCGCGTCGCCAGCGCCATGGCGATTTCCAGCTGGCGCTGTTCGCCGTGCGCGAGGTTTGCCGCGACCACCTCGGCGCGCGCACCCAACCCGACTTCCTCCAGGATCGCCCGCGCCGGTTCGCGGAGTTCCTTCTCGTCGCGCGCCGCCCGCCAGAAATGGAAGCTGTGACCGGCGTTTGCCTGTACCGCCAGCGCCACGTTGTCGAGGGTGCTGAAATCGCGATAGATGCTGGTGATCTGGAACGAGCGCGCCAGGCCCTTGAGCGAGCGCGCCGGCGCGGCGAGCGAGGTGATGTCCTCGCCAGCGAAAAAGATCTGCCCCCGGTCGGGCCGCAGCGTGCCGGAGAGCTGGCTGATGAAGGTGGTTTTGCCGGCGCCGTTGGGCCCGATGATGGCGTGCGTCTCACCTGCACGCACCTCGAAATCCACGCCGTCGGTGGCGGCGAGCGCGCCGAAGGCTTTGTGCAGAGCGCGTGCCTCGAGCATGGTTTCAGCCATCCTTGCCGCCCTTTCGCTCCGGCAGCAGGCCGGCCAGCCCGCGCTTGGCGAACAGCACCACCAGCACGAGGATGATGCCGAGGTACAGTTGCCAGTAACGGTGGACCCAAGTCGGCAGCAGGCTCCAGCCCTGCAACAAGTCTTCCAGCAGCAACAGCGCGGCGGCGCCGAGCAGCGGCCCCGCGGTGGTGCCGATGCCGCCCAGGATGACCATGAACATCAGCTCACCCGAGCGAGTCCAGTTCATGAAATCGGGGGTCAGGTAGGCCGTTTGGTTGACCAGCAGCGCGCCGGCCAGGCCGCAAATTGCGCCCGCGATCACGAACGCGGCAAGGCGGTAAGGGTAGGGCGACAGGCCGATCGCCCGAGTGCGCGCCTCGTTGGATTTGGCGGCCCGGATCACCATGCCGAAGCGCGAATTGACCAGCCGCTGCACCAGCAGCAGGAGCAGCGTCAGCAGCCCCAGCACCAGGTAATAGAACGCAGTGGGATTGCTCAAATCCACGAGATCCCCGAACTGGCTCAGTTTTGCCAGGCGCAAGCCGTCGTCGCCGCCGTACTCTTTGATCGAGATGCCGAGGTAGTACAGCATCTGGGTGAAGGCGAGCGTGATCATGATGAAGTAGATGCCGCTGGTGCGTACCGAGACCGCCCCTATCACCAGCGCAACCAGCGCAGAGGCACCGATGGCAAGGCCCCACTGCAGGAATCCGTCATGGATGCCGTGGTGCGCGAGGATGCCCACTGCGTAGGCGCCGACGCCAAGGTAGGCGGCGTGGCCAAAGGACACCATGCCGCCGTAACCCAGGATCAGGTTCAGCGACAGCGCCGCGATGGCGAATATCATGATGCGCCGGAACAGGTCCAGGTAGAACGGTTCCTTGAAGGCTGCGGCAAGCGCGGGCACCGCAGCAAGCAGTAACAGGAACCCAAGCAGAATGAGCGTGCGGGCGCTGAAGTTCATGCGCGCGCGGGAAACAGGCCTTCGGGCCTGAGCGCCAGGACTACGGCCATCAGCAGGTAGATCAGCATCGAGGCGAGCGCCGGGCCGGCAGCGTCCGCGGCGGTCGGAGTCGTGATTGTCGCCAGCATCGGCTTGAGGAAGGCGCGGCCGAGCGTATCCACGACGCCGACGATGACGGCGCCGGCCAGCGCGCCGCGAATCGAGCCGATGCCGCCGATCACGATCACGACGAACACCTGGATCAGCACCAGTTCGCCCATGCCGGGCTGCACCGAGTAGATCGGCCCTGCCATGATGCCGGCAAGCCCTGCCAGCGCGGCGCCAAAACCAAACACGAGCGTGTACAACAGGCGGATGTTCACCCCCAGTGCCGCGACCATGGTGCGGTTGGAAGCGCCGGCGCGGATCAGCATGCCAAGGCGCGTGCGCGCTACGACGAACCACAGCAGGCCGGCGACCGCCAAGCCGACCATGATGATGAGCAGGCGAAAAAGCGGATAGCGCAGGCCCGGCAGCAACTCGACGTGGTCCTGCAGGTACGCTGGCAGCGTGCTGTAAATCGCCGACCTACCCCACAGTAGCGCGATCAATTCGTTGAAGATCAGGATCAGGCCGAAGGTCGCCAGCACCTGGTCAAGATGGTCGCGCTCGTAGAGCGTTCTGAGCGCCACCAGCTCGGTGACGACGCCGACCACCAGCGTGCCGGCGAGGCCAAGCGCAACCCCGAGCGCAAAGGAGCCGGTGCTCTGGTAAACGTACGTCGCCAGGTAGGCGCCCACCATGTACAGCGAGCCGTGCGCCAGGTTGACGAGATTCATGATGCCGAACACCAGCGTCAGCCCGGCCGCCATCAGGAACAGCATCACCCCGAGCTGCAGGCCGTTCAAAAACTGCTCAAGGACCAGAATCATAAAAAAGGGCGCGGTCTGACCGCGCCCCTCGCGTCGCTATCCGCTGCCCGCTACCACTTCATCGGGCATTCCTTGGCGTAGGAATCCTTGTGGTTGGTGAACACCGCTTTCTGGATTTCCATCACCGGGTCCTGGCCCGCGGGACCTGCCACCGTCTTCAGCAGGTAGAAATTCTGGATCGGAAAGTGGTTGGTGTTGAAGCTGAACTTGCCGCGCGTGGAATTGAAGTTCGCCTTGCGCATTGCGGCAATCATGCCTTTCTTGTTCGCCAGGTCGCCCTTTACGGCGCGCACGGCGGAATCGATCAGCATGATGCCGTCGTAGCTCTGCGCACCGTAGAACACCGGCATCTTGCCGTAGGTCTTGCGGTAATCGGCGACATATTTCTCGTTGGCCGGGCTCTTCAGGTCCGGGCTCCAGTAGCGTGTCTCGAGCTGGCCGAGCGCGGCGTGCTTCACCGCCGGGATCGAGATTTCGTCCACCGTGTACACGGAATAAAGCGGGTACTGGCCGCGCAGGCCGGCTTCGGAGTACTGCTTGAGGAACTGGATGCCCATGCCGCCGGGGTAGAAGACGAACACCGCCTTGGGATTCTTGGAGCGCAGTTGCGACAGTTCCGCCTGGTAATCCGTCTGCCCCAGCCTGGTGTAGACCTCGTCCACGATCTTGCCTTTGAAGTAGCGCTTGAAGCCCGACAGCATGTCTTTCCCGGCCTGATAGTTGGGCGCCATGATGTAGACGTCGGTGAGGCCGGCGTCCTGCATGTATTTGCCCATCGCCTCGGGTGTCTGGTCGTTCTGCCACGACGTGGTGAAGAATAATTCGCTGCAACCCTTGCCGGCGAGCGGGCTGGGGCCCGCATTGGTGCCGATCATGAAGGTACCGGCCCCGGTGACCGAGGGCGCGACCGCCATCATTATGTTCGACCAGATGATTCCGGAAACGAAATTCACGTTGTGACGCTTGACCATCTCATCGGCGACCTGCTTGCCGACGTCGGGCTTCATCTGGTCGTCGCCGTAGATGACCTCGACCGGAAGTCCGGCCATTTTGCCGCCGAGGTGTGCGACCGCCAGATCGACGGAATTCTTCATGTACTCGCCGATGACGCCGTTCGGACCGGAGAGCGTGGTGATGAAGCCGATTTTGACCGTCTTCTGGGCGTATGCGGGCGCGGCGACCAGCGCGGCGGCCGTCAGGCCTGTAACCAGCAAAAGGATGGATTTGCGCATGCTTTCCTCCAAGAAAAAATCAGTCTAGCAAGGGTGCCCCGAGGTGTCTAGGATTCAGGGGTCCATGCTCTTTATTTCCGGCATCGAGAAGCGCTTCGGCGAGCGCGCCGTCCTGGCCGCAGTCTCGCTGCGCCTCGCCGCGGGCGATTATATCGCCGTCGTGGGCGAGTCCGGAGTCGGCAAATCCACGCTGCTCAACATCATCGCCGGGCTCGAGCCGCCCAATGCGGGCGAGATCCTGTTTCAGGAACAGAACGTGACCGCTCTGAGCGACGATGCGCGGACCGTGCTTCGCCGGGAGCACTTCGGTTTCGTGTTCCAGGCTTTCCACGTGCTTCCCCACCTGACCGTGCAGCAGAACGTGGGTTTGCCTTTGCTATTAAGGGGTTTCGCCGAGAATGAAATTCAGACAAAGGCAAACAACCTCATTGCAGAAGTCGGCCTCGCTGGCAGGGAGCAGAGCATGCCGAGGGAGCTTTCGGGCGGCGAATTGCAGCGCGTGGCGATCGCGCGCGCGCTGGTGGGCGAGCCGAAACTGGTGCTGGCGGACGAGCCTACCGGCAATCTCGACCAGGAGAACGCGCGCCAGGTGCTGGCGCTCCTGCGCGAGCAGGTGAAGGGTCATGGCGCGGCCGGGATCCTGGTCACGCATTCCGAGGCCGCCGCGGCGACCTGCGACCGGCGCTACCGCCTCAGCAGCGCCGGGCTAGCGTTGCTTGAATAACCTTCTCGCCGGGTAGGGCAGCTTGTTTCCACCCAGAGCTTCCTCGATGCGCAGGCCCTCGTTCCATTTCGCCATGCGCTCGGAGCGCGCAAAGCTGCCGACTTTCAGCTGCGGCACGCCCCAGCCGACCGCCAGGTGCACGATGGATACATCTTCGGTTTCGCCAGAGCGCGCCGATACAATGGCGTTGTAGCCGGCTTTCTGCGCGGCCTGCCAACAGGCGAGCGTTTCGGTCAGGGTGCCCACCTGGTTCGGCTTGAGCAGCACCGCATTGCAGGCGCCAGCGGCTGTTTTGACCTTTTCCGCATTGGTCACGAAATAATCATCCCCGACAATCTGTATTCGCCCTCCCGCGGTGCGGGTAAAAGAGGCCATCGCCTCGGTATCGTGCTCGGCGAACGGATCTTCGATGGAGACAATCGGGTAGCGCTCGATCCAGCCCAGCAGCATGGCGTGCAGCTGGTCGGCAGACAGGGTGCGGTTTTCCAGCGCCAGGTGGTAACGGCCGTCGCGCCAGAGCTGCGTGGCGGCGATATCCAGGGCGATGGCAATGTCGCCGCCCGGCTCGTGGCCCGCGTCGCTGATGGCGCCGGTCAGTTCGGCAAGGGCTGCCTCGTTGGTCTTGAAGGCCGGCCAGTAGCCGCCTTCATCGGCGACGCCCTGCAGCGCATTGCGCCTGGCGAGGCGCGCTCCGGCGGCCTCATAGACCTGCGCGGTCCACTCCAGGCTTTCGGCAAAGCTGCCGGCGCCAGTGCACACGATCATGAAGTCCTGCACGTCCATGCGGCCGTGCGCGTGCGCACCGCCGCCGAAGATCTGGATCTGCGGCACCGGCATGGCCGGCGTGCGCGAGCCGGCGAGAAATTTCCAGAGAGGTTTCTTTGCTGCCGCTGCCGCGGCATGGGCGCAGGCGAGCGAAACCGCGACGATGGCGTTGCCGCCCAGGCGCGATTTGTCCAGGGTTCCGTCGAGAGCGATCAGGGTTCTGTCGTTGTCCTCTTGTTTTAAGGGTTTTCCTACGAGGGCTTTGCGAATCTCGGTATTCACCACGTGAACCGCCTGCCTGACGTCGATGCTCTTCGCCTCGCCCGAACCCGTCGACGCGCCTGCCGGCGCGATGGCCCGTCCGCGCGCTCCCTTGACTGCGACCTCGGCTTCCACCGTTGGCCGGCCGCGCGAATCCCAGACGCGGCGCGCGAGGACGTCTAGGATTTTTGCCATGCAGCTCTGACCTGGGCGAGAGTGGTCGGCGGCGCTCTGAGCAGCCCGGCTGCCGTGTCCCGGACCGACTGCTTTTGGAAATCCGAGCTCAGGTACTCGACCGGGGACTTGCCATCCACTCGTGCGAGCAGCAGCCCCGGCAGCAGCGAGGCGGCGCGAGATTCCAGCGCTTGCACTGGCTCCCATTTCACGCGCTCCAGGTAAGCCGACGCCAGCGCATCGAAGCAAGCGAGAAAGGCCGGCTTGTGTTCAGGGACCCAGAGTCCCTTCAGCAGCAGGTGATTCAGGCAGAAGGCGAGATCAAACGCAGGGTCGCCGTACCAGGCGCATTCCGCATCGAGGAATACCGCGCCCTGCGGCCCGACCAGGATGTTCTTCGGGCTGACATCCCCGTGCACAAGTGCGAGCCTGGTTCGAGCAGTCCTTGCAGAAAGCGCTATCAGCTGCTTTTCGAGGGAACCGTGAACTCTTCCAGTCGCGAGCAGGTAGGGCTCGAGGCGGATGGCGTGGAAACTCGCGTCAGTGGCAAACCGGGCTGCGAGATCGGCGTTACGCGCGGTGGCGCCGTGAATGGCGCCAAGTTTTTGGCCGACGTCGGTGGCGAATGCGGGATCGGCGCGGCCGGCGCGCAACTCGTCCTTCCAGACCGGCAAGTCCGGCAGGTATTGCATGGCGAAGCAGCCTGCGTCGCCCGCAGCCAACACCATTGGAGCAACGCCCGGCACGATCGCGTTCGCAGTTTGCATCCACTGATGCTCGTAGCGGTTGCGCTCTACCGGCGCTTCCCAGAGCTGCGCCACCCGCAGGCGTGGCAGCGCGCGCTTGACGCAGACCGGCCCGGAACGCAGGTCGACGCGCCAGATGTCCGAGGAAACGCCGCCGGCCAGCGCCTTGGCGGCGGGAACCTCGTCCGCGGCGGCCAGGCGGTGGGTCCTCAGGAACGCCAGGACCTCTTCAGGGAGCGAGGCGCTCAATCTTCCAAGCGCCTGAAATCTGTTTGCCATCGCGGCGGTAGCGCAGGCGGTCGTGCAGACGGTTTTCGCGTCCCTGCCAGAATTCGATGCGTTCGGGCATCACCCGGTAGCCGCCCCAATGGGCCGGCCGGGGAGGGTTTTCGCCATGCTCTTGCTTTTCATTTTCCATGGCCGCTTCCAGGTGGGCTCTCGAAGCAACGACTTCACTCTGCGCCGAGGCGCGCGCCGACAGGCGTGCGCCCAGCGGCCGGGTCGCGAAATACGCGTCCGACTCCGCTGCCGCCAGCTTCTCGACCCGGCCTTCGATCCGCACCTGCCGTTCCAGCGGCGCCCAGAGGAAAACCAGGCAGGCTTGCGGTCGCGCCGCCAGCTGGCGGCCCTTGCGGCTGTCATAGTTGGTATAGAAGACGAAGCCTCCGGCTTCCACGCCCTTCAGCAGCACCACGCGCGCGTCTGGCGCGCCCTCGGCAGTGGCGGTCGCGAGCGTCATGGCGTTGGCCAGCGGCAGCGCGGCGGCCAGCGCGTCTTGCAACCAGCGCTCGAACTGCCGCAGCGGATCGGCGTCGGCGTCGCGCTCGGACAGTCCGGCGCGCATGTATTCTTGCCGCAAGTCGGCAATATTCATCGAGCGCCGATTCTATAATGGCGGCGCGGATCCCCCCCCGGCAGAGGGCGAAAAGCTCCGCGCAAAGCGAAATGAAGCGGAAAATTGCGCTCGGGAGATTGACATGCTCCTCGGGAACCGGCATTGTTCGGGCACCGCTGCCCCGACGACGGCGGGAAGAATACCGGGATCCCTAATTCCGTATCGATCAGAGGAGAAATCAGATGGCGAAAAAGAAGGCGAAGAAAGCCGGCAAGAAGCGTAAGCCGAATGCCGCGTTCATGAAGCCGATGAACCCGAGCGCGTCGCTCGCGGCAGTCATTGGCGGCAATGCGATGCCGCGTACCGAGGTTACCAAGAAGATCTGGGCCTACATCAAGCGCAATGGGCTGCAGGACAAGAAAAACCGCCGCAACATCAACGCGGATGACAAGCTCAAGCCCGTGTTCGGTGGCAAGTCCCAGGTTTCGATGTTCGAAATGACCAAGCTGGTCAACCGGCACCTGAAGTAATTCCGCAATTCCCTGCCGGAGGCGCGGGCCTTCGGCAGGATTCCCTTCCGGCAGCCTTACATTCCGAATGGATGCCGACGACAGCTCTATCGCAATCCTGTTTGCCCATATCAGCGGCACTGCCCCGCTCTACGAATCGCTAGGCAACAGCGGAGCCGCGGACGCAGTCAACGCCGCGCTGGCGATCCTGCGGACCACGGTTGAGAAAAACAGCGGCACCGTAGTCAAGACGGCCGGCGATGAGATGATCGCTCGCTTCGAATTCGCCGATCCCGCACTGAAGGCCGCGATCGCCATGCAGGCCGCGCTGCGCGGCCAGTCCGACGGGCTGGCGCTCAAGGTCGGCTTCACGGTTGGTCCGGTGATCCAGGACAAGCAGGACGTTTTCGGCGACACGGTCAACCTTGCTGCGCGGCTGGCATCGATGGCGAATCCGAGACAGATTCTCACCACCCGCCAGGCGGTGGATCGGCTGTCGACGTTCCTGCGCTCGACGTGTCGCAGTCTTTACACCACCACCGTCAAAGGCAAGACCGAGAAAATCTCGGTTTTCGAAACCGTCTGGCACCAAGACAAGGGCACGACCGTGGTCGGCGATCCCGGCCAGCAGGAAGAAATAAAACCGGTCACGCTTAAGCTCACCTGCCGTGGCAAGGTCTGGAACCTGGATGAGCGCCGCGATGCGATCAACGCCGGGCGCGACCCGGTCAGCGACATCGTGGTTGCTGGCGACAAGGTGTCGCGGCTGCATGCGCGCTTTTTTCTTCGGCAGGGAAAATTCGTGATTGCCGACCAGTCGGCGAATGGCACCTTCGTGCGCATGCTGCACCGTGCCGAAATCCTGCTGCACCGCGAGGAGTTCGTGCTGCTAGGCCGCGGCAGCATCGGCCTCGGCCAGAGCGTCGACGAGATCGGCGAGGACCAAATCACCTTCGAACTGGGCTAGCCGGGCGCCGCCGGCTGGCCTTCAGCGGTGATACGACGTAACGCGCTCGACTTCGTTCCTGGAGCCGAGGATGACGGCGATGCGCTGGTGCAGCCGGTGCGGCTGGATGTCTAGGATCTGGGTCTTGCCGTCGGTTGCGCTGCCGCCGGCCTGCTCGACGATGAAGGCCATCGGGTTTGCCTCGTACATCAGGCGCAGGCGTCCGTCCTTGTTCTTGGAATCCCGCGGGTACATGAAAATCCCGCCGCGCGACAGCACGCGGTAGACGTCGGCCACCATCGAAGCGACCCAGCGCATGTTGAAATCCTTGCCGCGCGGTCCATCCTTGCCGGCGAGGCATTCGTCGATGTAGCGCTTGACCGGCGCTTCCCAGCGCCGCATGTTCGAGGCGTTGATGGCGAACTCGGCGGTGTCGTCGGGAATGCGTATGTTTTCGGTGGTCAGTACGAACGTATAGGTTTCGCGGTCCAGAGAGAAACCATAGGCGCCGTCGCCGACGGTAATCACTAGCTGCGTGGTCGGCCCGTAAACGGCAAAGCCTGCCGCGACCTGATTGCGCCCGGACTGCAGGAAGCACTTCTCATCGGGTACCGTGACCCCCTTGGGACAGCGCAGCACGGAGAAGATGGTCCCTACCGAGATGTTGACGTCGATGTTCGAGGAACCGTCCAGCGGATCGAACAGCAGCAGGTATTCGCCGCGCGGGAAATGGGTCGGCGTCGGCTTCACGTCCTCCATTTCTTCCGAGGCCAGCGCCGCGAGATTGCCGCCCCATTCGTTCGCTTCGAGCAGGATTTCGTTGGACAGCACGTCGAGGTTCTTCTGGATCTCGCCCTGGACGTTTTCACTGCCCGCGTTGCCGTGGCCGCCGCCGAGCGCGCCTTTGTTGACGCGGGTGCTGATCGCCTTGCAGGCGCGTGCAATGGTTTCGATCAGCAGGCGCAGGTCGGCGTTGATGCGGCCGGCGCGCTGGCGCTCGATCAGGAACTGGGTGAGGGAACGGCGGCGCATGCCCGGATTCTAGCGCCGCCGGCTATCTTCGCTTGTTGGCCAGCCAGCTGCCGATCAGCAGCGCGGCGGCCATCGCCCACAGTACCGGCGCCATCATGCCGAACGCGGTGCCCGCGGCGCCGAAGGCGAGCGGCATGAAGGTCTGGCTGGCGTTCATCATGGTGGTGCGCAGGCCGACCACTTCGCCCTGGCGCCCCGGCGGCGAGGCCGCGTACAGCGCCGTCATGATCATCGGCTGGGCGCAGCCGAGACCCAGGCCGAGCAGGAACGAGAGCGCGATCAGGAACGGCACCTGGGTGACTAGGGGGAAAAACGCGTAGGCGGTGCCGGCGATGAGGAGCGCGGCGCACACCACCGTCCATTCGCTCAGGCGGCGCGCCACCGCCGGCATGAACAGGCGCACCACGAAGGTGGCGAGCGCAAAGCTGCTCATCACGATGCCAATGGTCGAGGCCGACAGGCCGATGCGCGTGCCGTAGATCGGAATCACGAAAATGTAGAGGTCCCAGCCGGAGGCGAGCAGGGCGCTGAACAGGAATACGGGGAGCAGGCGCGGGTTGCGTAGCAGGTCGGTGACGCGGTCCTGCGCGGCATCGGCCTTCGGTTCCTGGTTGCTCGGCAGCAGCGAGCGCCGCCACAGCAGCAGCGCGGTACCCACCGCCGGCGGCAGCGCCAGGATCAGGAAGGCGATGCGGTGGCCGAGCAGATCGACCGCAAATCCGGCCAGCAACGGGCCGAGAAAGCCGCTGATCGAATAGCCGAGCGCAAACCAGCTGAAGTTCACCGCGCGATCGGTCGGCGCGCCGAACGAGCCGATGGCGTGATTGAGCGCGATGTGCTGCACCATGAAGGCGGTGCCGACGATCGCTGCGGCAACAAACAGCATCGGCAGCGCGAGCGAGGCGAACGGCAGCAGCAGGCCGGCGGCGACGATGCCGCCGCCGATGGCGATCGGCCAGAAGGCGCCGACGCGGTCCACCAGGCGGCCGGCATGGACCGCAAACAGCATCGGAAACAGCGCATAGAGCGCCATCACCGCGCCGATGGCCAGTGGCGACGCGCCCTGGTTGATCGCCGCGAGCGAAACGGTGATGCGGCTGCCGACAAAGCCGGCGTGGCTCAGCACCGTCAGCAGGATGAAAAAGGCGAGCGGCCTCATTTCATCCTGCGGAACCCCCCGCTTCGGCGGTCAGACCTGGCCGGGGGCGCGGGACTGCAGCGCGGCGATGCGTTGCTCGATCGGCGGGTGGGTGGAAAAGAGCGCGCCCCAGGCGCCGGGGCCGCCGCTGATCCCGGACGCCTGCATCGATTGCGGCAGCGCACCGGGCTGCAGCCCGCCGAGGCGGGTCAGCGCACGCACCATCGGCTGCGGCGAACCCAGCAGGCCGGCCGAGGCTGCGTCGGCGCGGAATTCGCGCTGGCGCGAGAACCAGGCGACGATCATCGAGGCGAAGATGCCGAGCACGATCTGCGACACGATCACGGTGACGAAGAAACCGATGCCCTGACCGCGGTCGTTCTTGAGGATCATGCGGTCGACGACATAGCCGATTACGCGCGACAGGAAAATCACAAAGGTGTTGACCACCCCTTGGATCAGGGTGAGCGTGACCATGTCGCCGTTGGCGACGTGACCGATTTCGTGGCCGAGCACCGCTTCGACTTCCTCGCGCGACATCGACTCGAGCAGGCCCGTGGATACCGCCACCAGCGCGGAATCGCGGAACGCCCCCGTGGCGAAGGCATTGGGCTCGCCCTCGTACATGGCGACCTCGGGCATGCCGATGCCGGCCCTCTGGGAGAGCCGCTTGACCGTGTCCACCAGCCAATACTGGGTGGTGCCCTCGGTCCCGTCGATTACCGTTGCGCCGGTAGACCACTTGGCCATCCGCTTGGAAATCAGCAGCGAAATGATCGCGCCGCCAAATCCCAGCAGCGCGGAGAACAAGATCAGCGCAGTGAAGTTGATGCCCTCCTGCGTCAGCATGCGATCGATGCCGAGCAGGTTGGCCACGACCGACAGCAGCAGCACGACCGCCAGGTTCGTAACGATCAGAAGTGCGATTCTTTTCATGGTGTTATAGCCCCTCCAGGGGAGCGAAGTGTACCTTAAGCATAGATGGGGGCGGCGCGCGCGAGTTCAATGCCGCGGATCGAGGATCATGCGGGCGGCTTTTTCGGCAATCAGGTAAGTCGGGGCGTTGGTGTTGCCCGAGGTGATACGCGGCATGATGGACGCATCCACCACCCGCAGCCGCTCTACGCCGTGCACCCGGAGCGCATCGTCGACGACCGCCAGCGGGTCGGCGCCCATTCGGCAGGTGCCGACTGGGTGGAAGATGGTGGTGCCGAGCTCTCCCGCGGCTTGTTCAAGGTCGTTGTCCGCAGTTGCCTTTGATCCAGGTTTGATTTCCTCGGGCTCATATTTTTGCAGAGCCTTCGACGCCATGATCCGGCGCGTGAATCGCATGCCATCCACTGCCACCTTGCGGTCTGCAGCCGTGGCAAGGTAATTCAGCTTGATCTCCGGGTAGGCGGCGGGATCGGGCGACTTGATACGCACCCAGCCGCGCGAGGTCGGGCGCAGGTTGCAGACACTGGGCGTGATGGCCGGGAAGGGATGCAGCGGGTCGCCGAACTTGTCCAGCGACAGGGGCTGTACATGCCATTCGATGTTCGGCGTCGGCTGCGACGGGTCGCTTTTGGCAAAGGCGCCGAGCTGCGAGGGCGGCATGGTGAGGGGCCCGGTGCGCCGGAACAGGTACTCCAGTCCCATTGCCGCCTTGCCCCACAGGCTGTTGGCCATTTCGTTCAGCGTGCGCACGTTCTTCACTTTGTACTGCATGCGAATCTGCAGGTGGTCGTGCAGGTTCTCGCCGACACCCGGAAGCTCCTGCACGACGGGAATCTGGAATTTGTTCAGAAGACTTTTTTCCCCCACCCCCGACAACTGCAATATCTGAGGAGAACCTATGGAGCCCAGCGAGAGGATGGTTTCGCGCTTCGCTTCCGCGTACACGGGCTGACCGTCCTTCAGGAAATCGAAGCCGCGCGCTTGATTGCCCTGGAAGCGGATCTTCGTCACGCTCGCTCCGGTCAGAACCGTGAGATTCTTTCGGTGCAATACGGGCCGCAGGAAAGCGTTGGTCGCGCTCCAGCGCCGGCCGCGCTTCTGGTTCATCTGGAACAGCGCGCAGCCGAAATTGTCGCCGCCGTTGAAGGATTTGACCGGCGGGATGCCGCATTCGGCGGCCGCCTCGCGCCAGGCATCGATGATTTCCCAGCGTACGCGCGGGTCCTCGACGCGCAGTTCGCCGCCGGCGCCGTAGCCGTCGCTTGCGCCATGCTCGTAATCCTCGAGCTGCCGGAACACCGGCAGCACCGAATCCCAGGACCAGTCCTCGTTGCCGAGCGAGGCCCAGTGGTCGTAATCCTCCTTCTGGCCGCGCATGTAGATCATGGCGTTGATTGACGAGCAGCCGCCCAGCACCCGGCCGCGCGCGTAGTGGATCGAGCGGCCGGCCAGGTGCGCATCAGGCTCGGTCTTGTAGCACCAGTCGGTGCGCGGGTTGGCGATGGTGTAGAGCCTGCGATGACGTAGTCGAAGCTGCCCAGCGTCTTCACTGGCACGGCAGGAATTCTACGGCACCTGCCTCCGTCCTAGCCCCGGCTGACTGCCCTGGGGTAACTCGGCGGCGCCTGCCGGCGAGGAGTGGCCTGCGGCTGACGGCGCGGCTGGTGCGTCGCAGGTTGGGGGTGCCGCGCTTGCTGGCTTCTGCCTGGCTCGAAGCCGGCGATGGTCCGCAGTTCCACCTTGCGGTTCATCAGTTTCTCGATCGCGGCCATCAGCGGCCGGTCGTCGTGGCAGACCAGCGAAACGGCTTCGCCGGAGGAGCCGGCGCGGCCAGTGCGGCCGATGCGGTGCACGTAATCCTCGGGAACGTGCGGCAGGTCGAAATTGACCACGTGCGGTAGTTCATCGATGTCGATGCCGCGCGCGGCGATGTCGGTCGCGACCAGCACCTGCAGTTCGTTGTCCTTGAAGCGCTTGAGCACGCGCGTGCGTTGCGGCTGGCTCTTGTTGCCGTGGATCGCGTCGGCCTCGATGCCGCTGCGCTCGAGCTGCTCGGCGAGGCGGTTCGCGCCACGTTTGGTCTTGGTGAAAACCAGCACCTGGCGCCAGTCGTTGGCCTTGACCAGATGGGCGAGCAGGTCGCGCTTGCGGGTCTGGTCCACCGGATGCTGCACCTGGGCGACCAGCTCGGCCGGGGTGTTGCGGCGGGCCACTTCAACTGTTGCCGGGTTATGCATGAAGCTGGAGGCCAGCTTGCGGATTGCTTCCGGGAACGTGGCCGAGAACATCAGGTTCTGGCGCTGCTTGGGCAGCAAGCCGATGATGCGGCGAATGTCGTGGATGAAGCCCATGTCGAGCATGCGGTCGGCCTCATCCAGCACCAGGATCTCCACATGCCGCAGGTCGATGGTCCGCTGCTGCACGTGATCGAGCAGCCGGCCGGGCGTGGCGACGACGATATCGACGCCGCGGCGCAGGTCCTGGATCTGCGGGTTGATGTTGACGCCACCGAAGATGGTGATGGAGCGCAGCGGTTTGTATTTGCCATAGGTGCGCACGCTTTCCTGCACCTGGGCCGCGAGCTCACGGGTCGGCACGAGAATCAGGCAGCGAATGGTTTTGGCGGGCCCCCGTTGCTGCAACAGTTGCAGCAATGGCAACGTGAATCCAGCAGTCTTGCCGGTGCCGGTCTGGGCGGCCGCGAGCAAGTCGCGGCCAGCGAGCACCACGGGGATGGCTTGCGCCTGGATGGGCGTGGTTTCCGTATACCCCTGCTCGGACACAGCACGGAGCAACTCGGCCGTGAGGCCAAGGGTATTGAAAGACGTAGAAATGGTAATTCTCCTGAACAATCGGCCTGGGAGGATCAGCCTCCAACCGGTTCAGGCAATTGAATAAGCTAAGGGAACGCTAACCGGATGACGCGAAAACGAAACTACGCCGCGCAGTATACACCATCAGGTGTTGCCCAGCCGATTCAGGATTTCGATGAGAATCCTGTCGGCGGTGCGGCTGTCGTAAAGACCGCCGCCGTCGCGCACCGCGACCCGCAGGCGCGTCGCCATCGCGCTCACTGGTTCGAGCTCGATTTGCACATCGTCGACCGATCTCTTCGCCCTGATGAACTCGCGGCCGCTCTTGACCTCGAGCGCGGCGATCCGCATGCCCATCCCGACCAGAGTCGAGATCACGATCGGCTTCATGCGCGCCAGCGGCGCATCGAAGCTTCGACTGGCGATTCCGGTAATACTGTGCGAAATCGCCGGATCGCCGCTACGCGGCGCAGCGCCTTCGAACGAAGCGCAACCCGCCGCGAGGGCGAGCGCAAGAAGCGGCAGGGCGCGCATCATGAGGAAGACATGTCCTTTCGCATTGGCGTCGACTTAGGCGGGACCAAGATTGAGCTGATCGCGCTCGACGCATCCGGCCGGGAACGTCACCGGGTGCGCGTGCCGACCCCGCAGGGAGATTATGACGCAACGCTGGCCGCCGTCGTGTCGCTGGTCGAAAAGGCGGAGCAAACATTGAACGCAAAGGCGAGCGTCGGGGTAGGGATGCCGGGTGCGCTATCACGCCTGACCGGGCTAGTGAAGAATGCCAACTCGACCTGCCTGATCGGCCACGATCTGAAAGGCGACCTCGAAAAAAGCCTCGGCCGGGAGGTGCGGATTGCCAACGACGCTAATTGCTTTGCGCTGTCCGAGGCTGTGGACGGGGCCGGCAAGGGCGCAAAGGTAGTGTTTGGCGTGATCCTCGGGACTGGCGTTGGCGGGGGCATTGTCGTGGATGGCGAGGTCCAGACCGGGCCGAACGCCATCGCCGGAGAATGGGGGCACAACCCGCTGCCGCTGCCGCGCGAGGCAGACCTGCCGCTGCGCGAATGCTACTGCGGGCGTCGGGGCTGCATCGAGACCTATCTCTCCGGACCGGCGCTGCAGAAGGATCCCGACAAAGAGCGCTACGCGGAGCGGCTGGCGCGGTCGCTGGCGGGAGTGATCAATATCCTCGATCCCGACGTCATCGTGCTGGGCGGTGGCATATCCACCGTCCAATCGTTGTATAGCAGGGTGCCCGAGTTTTGGCGGCCGTATATTTTCTCGGACCAGGTGGCGACCCGCCTAGTGCCGCCAGTGCATGGGGATTCAAGCGGCGTGCGCGGGGCGGCATGGCTATGGAACGATTAAAGGGGTCAGAGCAACATTTCCCGCGCTCTCTTGAGGAGCGTCGTTAGGTTAGGAAATGTTGCTCTGACCCCCTATTCTTGTCTCGCGATACCATTGGTCGCGCATGGATCTCACTGCGTTGACGCCCGGCCTCAGCGGCCGAACCGAACTGCTCGTGGCCGAGGAGCACACCGCGCCGCGCGTGGGCAGCGGCAAGGTGCACGTGCTCGCCACGCCCGTGATGATCAACCTGTTTGAAGCCGCGGCGCTCGCGGCGATCGAGCACAAGCTGCCGCCCGGTTACCAGAGTCTCGGCACCGTCCTCGACGTCCGGCATGTTGCTGCGACGCCCGTCGGCATGAAGGTTTTCGCTCTTGCCAGGCTTACTGGAATAGAAGGCCGGACCGTATCCTTTGCGGTCAAAGCGCGCGATGAAAAGGAGTTGATCGGCGACGGCACGCACGAGCGCGTAGTCGTCAACGTCGCCAAATTTGACCGGCGGGTCGCCCGCAAGCATGCGCGCTGACGCGGTCGTCCTTGGCGCCGGAATCGTTGGCGTCTGCGTCGCGCTGCACCTGCAGGCGCGCGGCCGCGCGGTGGTGCTGATGGACCGGCGCGGCGCTGGCGAGGAAACCTCGTTCGGCAATGCCGGCCTGATCCAGCGCGAGGGCGTCTATCCCTACGGCTTTCCCCATGATTTCGGCGCGCTGTTGCGCTACAGCCTGAACCGCACCATCGATGCGCATTATCACTACTCGGCATTGCCGGAGCTGGCGCCCTTCCTGTGGAAGTACTGGCGCTATTCGCGCCCGGCGCACCACGCCCGTATTGCTCGACTTTACGCACGCCTGATCGAGCATTGCGTCAGCGAGCATGACGCCCTAACGGCCGACGCGGGCGCCACCGGCCTGATCTCGCGCAAGGGCTGGATGCGCGTCTTTCGCAGCGAACGCGAGCGCGACCTGCGCCTGCAGGAGGCCGCGCGCTGGCGCACCGAATTCGGCATCAATTTTCGCGCGCTGGACGCACGCACGCTGCAGGAGACAGAGCCGCACCTAGCCCCGGTGCTGGTCGGCGCCCTGCATTGGACCGATCCGGTGAGCGTGAATGACCCGCAGGGCCTTGCGCTCGCCTACCTGAAGCTGTTTGAAAGCAAAGGCGGCAGGTTTTTGCAGGGGAACGCCATTTCACTGCGGCAAGACCGGGATACCTGGGCCGTTGAAACGGTAGACGGTCCTCTGCAGGCCGGTGCAGCGGTGCTCGCGCTCGGGCCCTGGGCGGAGGTGGTGACGCGCGCGCTGGGCTACGACCTGCCGCTGGCGGTGAAGCGCGGCTACCACATGCACTACCGTGCCGCCGGGAAGGCGACGCTCAATCACCCGGTCCTCGATACGGAGCGCGGCTACATGCTGGCGCCGATGCGCCGCGGCATCCGGCTCACCACGGGCGCCGAGTTCGCGCTGCGCGATGCGATCCGCACGCCGGTGCAGCTGGGGCGTGCCGAACCGATTGCGCGCGACTTGTTCCCTCTGGCTGAGCGCCTCGACGCCGAGCCCTGGATGGGTGCACGCCCGTGCACGCCGGACATGATGCCGATCATCGGCAAGGCGCCGCGGCATGCCAATCTGTGGTTCGCGTTCGGCCACGCCCACCACGGATTGACGCTCGGGCCGGTGACCGGCCGCTTGATTGGCGAGATGATCATCGGAGATACACCGTTCATAGACCCGGCCCCGTACCGGCCCGACCGCTTCTAGGGATTGCAACGCCTTGAGCGCTTTTTCCGGACGAGTGATCGCGATCACCGGCGCTTCGGCAGGCATCGGCGCCGAACTCGCGCGCCAGTTCTCGGGCAAGGGCGTGTGGCTCGCGCTTGCGGCGCGCAATTACGACAAGCTCGAGCAGGTCGCCGCCGAATGCCGCTTGCGCGGCGCCGAGGCGGCGGCTATCCGCTGCGACGTCAGCGTCGAAGCTGATTGCCGGAATTTCATCGAAGCCACGCTGCGCAAATACAGCTCGCTCGACATCCTCGTAAACAACGCCGGCGTCTCCGGCCATGCGCGGTTCGATGAGGTGACCGATTTCGCCTGGTACGAAGCGATGATGCGGGTGAATTACCTCGGCAGCCTGTGGTGCACGCGTTACGCGTTGCCGCACCTGAAGAAGCGCCGCGGCCAGCTCGTCGCCATCTCCAGCCTGGCCGGCAAAGTCGGCATTCCCGGGCGCAGCGCCTACAGTCCGACCAAGGCGGCGCAGGCGCTGTTTTTCGAGGCGCTGCGCCTGGAGCTGAAGCAAAGCGGCGTGGATATCACGATCGTCTACCCGGGCGTGGTCGCGACCGACATCCGCCTGCACGGCTACGGCGCGGACGGGCAGCCTGCCGGCAAGAGCGGCCTGAAGGAAGGCAAGGCCATGCCGGTGCAGGAGTGCGCGCGCCAGATCATCGCAGCAACCCGCTCCCGCAAGCGCGAATTGGTGATGACGCTGCAGGGCAGTATCGGCCTCTGGCTGCAGCTGATCGCGCCCGGGATCGTCGACCGGATGGTGCTCAACGTCGTGAAAAAGAACCGGGGCGAATCCTAGCGGGCAGATTCTTTTCGATGGAATGACATCCGCCGAGAAATACGAGTTTCGTCCGGCAATCGACGCAGATGCCCCCGCGGTAGAGGCGTGCGTACACGCTGCGTACCGGCATTACGTCAAGCGCATCGGCAGGCCGCCGGGGCCGATGCTGGAGGACTACGCCAAGGTCATTCGCGAGCGGCAGGTGACAGTAGCGGAAATCGGCGGAAAGCTGGCCGGAGTGCTGGTGCTGATGGAAACGGCCGAAGGGTTCCTGCTCGAGAATGTGGCGGTGGATCCCGCGCGCAAAGGAACCGGGGTGGGCAGGGCGCTGCTGCAGTTTGCGGAAGCTGAGGCGAAACGGGCCGGCTACGATGCAATCTACCTCTATACGCACGAGAAGATGACCGAGAACCAGGCCCTGTATGCGAAAATCGGTTACCTTGAATTCGGCCGGCGGACCGATGCGGGGATTGCGCGCGTCTACATGAGAAAACAGCTTCGATGAGCGAGCAGGGCGAGAAAGCCGAGCAGTTCGCGGCGCTGCATCAGGGCAAGCGCGCGTTCGTGATCCCGAATCCCTGGGACGGGGCCTCGGCGCGGATCCTGGCGGGTCTCGGCTTCCGGGCGCTCGCGACGTCGAGCGGCGCCTGTGCGGCGACTTTCGGCCGGCGCGACGGGCGCGTGTCGCGCGACGAGGCGTTGGCGCACGCGCGAGTCATCTGCGAGGCGACCGAGCTGCCGGTCTCGGCAGACTTGGAAAAGGGATTTGGCGATGCGCCGGCGGATGTGGCGGAGACGATTCGCCGCGCCGCGGAAGCAGGACTGGTCGGCGGCTCGATCGAGGACGCGACCGGCAGCAGGGACACGCCGCTTTACGATCTCTCCCATGCGGTAGAACGCGTGGCGGCAGCGGTGCAAGCGGCGCGGGCGCTGCCGTTCCGCTTTACGCTGACCGCGCGCGCGGAGAACTTTCTGCGCGGCAATCCGGACCTGGATGACACGCTGCGCCGGCTGCAGGCATTCGAGCAGGCGGGAGCCGATGTGCTTTTCGCGCCGGGGCTGCCGGACCTGGCGGCGGTGAGATCAGTTTGCAGCGCGCTCAAGAAGCCGTTCAATTTCATGGTCGGCATCAAGGGGCGGTCCTTCAGCGTCGCCGATCTCGAGGCGGCCGGCGTGCGGCGCATCAGCCTGGCGACGTCGCTGTACCGCGCTGCGATGACCGGACTCCTCGAAGCCGCGCGCGAAGTGAAGTCGAAAGGCAGCTTCGACTATGTTGAACGCTCGGCAACCTCGACCGAGCTCGGGGCTTACCTCAAAGATTGAGGGTCAGTACGGCCGCGCGCCGAATAGCCAGGCGTGCGCGAGGAAAACCACCAGATAGAGCGCCAGGCCGATGGCCGGATTGCGCCAGCCGATCTGCGCCGCAGCGAAGCGGGTGCGGCCCTGCAGGATGGCGAGAAACGGTAAATACGAGGTTACTGCGGCAAAGCGCCGCCATTCCTCGCCCAGACTTTTCTCCTTGCGGCGGTCGATCAGCAGCGCGCCAAGCGCGGCGAGCACCAGGAAAGTGCCGAAGAACACGGTGGATTTCAGCTCGCCGCGCGCGAGGATATGGGCGCCGGACCAGACGATGAAGCCCCACATCATCGGATGGCGCGTGACGCGGATGATGCCGCGCGCGGGCTCCGGCAACTTGAGCAGCTTGTCCGCGCCGGCCAGGGTCGGATTGCGCGACAGCAGGCCGCAGGCGAGCAGGATGAAGGAAAAAGGCATCAGGATCGCCGGCAGTAGCCGCAGCCCCGGCCAGAGCGGCTCGACAGGCGCCTTGCCGTAGGCCCAGATCATCCAGCCGAGCGTGGCGAAGGCGGCCAGCGAATAGACACCGAGGTAGCCGCGTTCACCGATGCTTGCGGCGAGCGCAGCGCGCAGCGGCGTGCTGCTGACGAAGTGGGTGACGAGGAATGCCGCGCAGGCAAGCCAGAGCTGGGCGAGCGGATCCATGCTAAGCGAGCGCCTTGGTGGCGATTTCCGCCACGTCTTTCGACAGCCCCTCGCTGTCGCGGATGCGCTCCAGCTGCAGGCGTGATTTCGCCTTTCTGTCCCGATCGAATCGCTGCCAGCGGTCAAAGGCACGCGCTATGCGCGCTGCGACCTGCGGGTTGAGCTTGTCCAGCGCCAGCACCTGGTCGGCAACGAAGGCATAGCCCGTGCCGTCGGAGGCATGGAATCGCACGTGGTTGACCGAGAAAGCGCGGATCAGCGAATAGACCTTGTTCGGTACCTTGAGGTCGAACGCGGGGTGCGAAAGAAGATCCCGCACGCGCTCGAGCGTGTTTGGCAGCCGCGCGCCGGCCTGCACCGCCAGCCACTTGTCCACCACCAGCGGCTGGCCCTGCCATCGGTCGTAGAACGAATTCAGCGCGCCGGCGCGTTGCGGGGCACTGCTGTTGGCGAGGCAGGCGAGCGCCGCAAACTGCTCGGTCATGTTGTTTGAGCGGCTGAACTGCTCCATGCAGAGCGCGATGATGTCGGCGCTTTCCAGCTCCATCAGGTAGCCGAGCGCGGCGTTGCGCAACGCGCGCTTGCCTGCGGACTCGGCATCCGGGGCGTAAGGCGCGTCGATCTTCAGTGCTGCGTACAGTTCCAGGAATTCCTTCCTGAAATTCGATGCCAGCGCCCGGCGCAGCGCATTGCGTGCCGCGTGCAGTACCTCCGGGTCCACGACCTCCATCTGCTCGGCGAGAAAGGTTTCGGAGGGAAGCGCCAGGGTTTCCGCGACAAGGGCGGGATCCTTGTCCTTCAGCAACTGCCGGACCGCGTCCAGAAAGGCGGCCGAAGGCTGGCCCCCGTGCCTGAGGATGATCTCGGCCGATAGCCGCTGTGCCGCTTCCCAGCGGTTGAACGGGTCGTCGTCCTGCGCAAGCAACTGCACCAGTTCCGCGTCCGTATACGGATAGTTGAGGACCACCGGCGCCGAGAAGCCGCGCAGCAGGGAAGGCACGGGTTTCGCGTTGGCGTTGAACTGAAATTTTTCTTCGGTTTTCCTGACGGAAAGCAGCTCCTCGCGCGCGCCGATTTTCACTGCCAGCGGAATATGCAGCGGCGGATTCATAGACTGCCTGACGTTCAGCGTAAAAGTGCCGTCCCTGAAGTCGCCGCTGCAGTCGAGCACCGGCGTTCCCGCCACGTCGTACCAGCGTCGGAACTGGCGCAGATCCGCGCCCGAGGCGTCCTGCATCGCCTGCACGAAATCGTCGCAGGTCACGGCCTGGCCGTCGTGGCGCTCGAAATACAGCTGCATGCCCTGCTGGAACTTCTCCTCGCCCAGCAGCGTGTGCTGCATGCGCACCACTTCCGCCCCCTTTTCATACACCGTCATGGTGTAGAAGTTGCGGATCTCCATATAGGACTGCGGGCGCACCGGATGCGCCATCGGCCCGGCATCCTCGGGAAACTGGCCGGCGCGCAGCGAGCGTACTTCCTGGATGCGGGTCACCGCGCGCGAATAGGTGTCGGCCCCGTACTCCTGGTCGCGGAACACCGTCAGGCCTTCCTTGAGCGACAGCTGGAACCAGTCGCGGCAGGTGACGCGGTTGCCGGTCCAGTTGTGGAAATATTCGTGCGCCACCACGCGGTCGATGTTCAGGTAGTCGTTGTCGGTGGCGATGTCCGGGCGCGCCAGCACATACTTGGCGTTGAAGATGTTGAGGCCCTTGTTCTCCATCGCGCCGGAATTGAAATCGCCCACCGCGACGATCTTGTACTCATCCAGGTCGAGTTCCAGCCCGAAGCGCTGCTCGTCCCAGGCGATGGCGCGCTTCAGGCAATCCATTGCCCAGCCGGCCTGGTCCAGCTTTCCGGGTTCTACGTAGATGTAAAGGGCCTTCTTCTTTCCGGATTTGGGGGTAAAACTTTCCTGAATGAATTCCAGATCTGCAGCGACCAGCGCGAAAAGATAGGACGGCTTGGGAAAAGGGTCTTCGAACCGCGCCCAGTGACGGCCGTTGCCTTCCAATCCGGACGCGCTCCGATTGCCGTTCGAGAGCAGCACCGGGTATTTGGCCCGGTCGGCGTGCACCGTCACGGTATACACCGCGAGGATGTCCGGCCGGTCGAGGAACCAGGTGATGCGGCGAAAGCCCTGCGCCTCGCATTGGGTGACGAAGCCGCTTCGCGAGGCGTACAAGCCTTCCAGCGTGGTGTTCTTCTGCGGCACGATGCGGGTCACGGTCTGCAGCGTGAAGGCGTCGGGCACGCCGGCGACGGTCAGGGTGTCCGCCGTTACATGGTGTGCTTTCTCCTTTTCATCCAGGCGCAGGGACACCAGCTCCAGCTGGTCGCCATCCAGTACCAGCGGCGCATCTTTCGCGCTCGAGGCCGGATTGCGGCGCACGGCGAGTTCGGCCGTGACGAGGGCGTCTTCCGCGCGCAGCTCGATGTCGAGCGCAATCTGCTCGATCAGAAATGCGGGCGGCGCGTAATCCTTGAGATGGATCGCTTTGAGCTGGGGTTCACGCATCTCGGTAGACTATCTGCTGCGATGAACGTGCGCAACGCACTGCAGGAATTGATCGGCCAGGCGGCGCTGGACGAGTCGCCTGCCGTGCCGGTCGAATTCACGGGCAGCGACCCGGTCTTTGCCACGCCCTACCGTGTCGGGACCGCGGGCGCGGCGGCGCTGGCTGCCGTGGGCGTGGCGGTGTCGCGCCTATGGCATTTGCGGACCAGCAGGATTCAAGGCGTGAAGATCGACGTGCGCGCCGCGGCTGCCGCGATGCGCAGTGCGCGCTACCTGCGCATCGACGGCCAGGCGCCGAAGGAAATGTGGGATCCACTGAGCGGCTACTACCCGGTGAAGGACGGCCGCTGGGTCAGTATCCATTGCAATTTCGCCAACCACCGGGATGCGGCGAAGAGGGTGCTCGGCAATCCCGCGGACCGCGCCGCTGCGGAGGCGGCAAGCCGCGGTTGGGACGGCCTCGCGCTCGAGGATGCCATTCATGCGGCGCAGGGATGCGCGGGACTCGCGCGCACTGCGGAGGAATGGGCCCGCCACCCGCAGTCGGCTGCCGTCGCCGCCCAGCCCTTGCTTCACGTTGAAAAACTCTCCGAGTCGAAGCCCGAACCACTTCCACCGGGGCCGAGGCCGCTCTCCGGCGTACGGGTGCTCGATCTCACGCGGGTGCTGGCGGGTCCGACCTGCGCGCGCACGCTCGCCGAGCACGGCGCCGATGTCCTGAAAATCAGCGGCGCGCACCTGCCGGATTCGGGCGCCACCGAGATCGATACCGGCATGGGCAAGCTGCAGGCGTTTCTCGACCTGCGCACGCCGGACGGCGTCGATTCGCTGCGCGGGTTGCTGCGCGAGGCGGACGTTTTCTCGCAGTCCTACCGTCCCGGCACGCTGGCGGCGCGCGGCTTCTCGCCGGAGCAGGCGGCCGAATTGCGGCCCGGGATTGTCTATGTGACGCTCAGCGCCTGAGGTACCGAAGGCTCCTGGAAGGATCGCCGCGGCTTCGACAGCATCGTGCAGACGGTGAGCGGCATGGCCTATCGGCAGAGCGGAGAATCAAAACCGAAACTGCTGCCGGTCTCGGTGATCGACTACGTAAGCGGGTATCTGATGGCCTTCGGCGCGATGATCGCGCTGGCAAGACGCGCCCGCGAAGGCGGCAGCTGGCAGGTGCGAGTGTCGCTCGCGCGCACCGGCAAATGGATCGTCGACCGGGGAACGATCGACAACTTTGCCTCGGTTCGGGAGACTCTTGACCTGAAAGACCTGCTGGTGAAAACTCCGTCCCCGGTCGGAGAGGTCGAGCACCTCAGGCCCGTGCTGCAACTATCGGAGACGCCGCCCTACTGGGAGCGCCCGCCGGTTCCGCTCGGCAGTCATGAGGCTGCCTGGCCGGTGTGCAGCGGCTAGTCGCCTTTAAGCGTTTTTCTCCGCTAGGCGCTTGATCAGGCCGTCGACGCCCGAGGTGCGCATGATGCTCTCGAACTCGGCGCGGTAGGTCAGCACCAGGCTGATGCCTTCCACCGAGATGTCGTAGATCTTCCAGCCTTCGGGCGTTTTCTTCATCGCATATTCCACCGGCACCGGCGGCCGGCCCTGGCGCAGGTACTGGTTGCGCACCGTGATGTCGGTATCGCCCGGCGCGTAGCGCGCCGGCATCACCTTGAGCGTCTGGCCACGGTAGACGTCGATCGCATTGGAGTAGATGCGCACCAGCATCGCCCGGAACTCGTTGACCAGCCGCTCGCGCTGCGCCGGCGTTGCGCTGTACCAGGATCTGCCGACCGCCAGCACCGTCGCTTCGCGGAAATCGACGTGCGGCAGGACTTTCTGCTCGGCGAGCGCGAGCATCTTCTTGCGGTCGCCCGCCTGCAGGTCCTTGTCGGCGTGGATCGCGGCGAGCACGTCCGTGGTGACTTTGCGCACCAGTTCATCGGGGCCGAGCTGCTGCGCGGCGGCGCCGGCGGCGAACAGGACGAAGCCAGCAAATGACAATATCCGGGTAAGCGTTTTCATGCGCACTTCGACCTAGCCGGCCGGGCTCAAGTTCCCTCGCTCGGCAAGAAATTCTGCCAGCGCCCGGCAAGTGTGACTGTCACCTTGCGGCGACAGTTCGGGAGGCCCCTGGAACACGGCTCGCCCGCCGCGGCTGCCGCCCTCCGGTCCGAGGTCGATGATCCAGTCGGCTTCCGCGATGACATCAAGATTGTGCTCGATCACCACGACGGTGTTCCCGGCATCGACCAGCCGGTGCAGCACGCGCAGCAGCTTCTCCACGTCCGCCATGTGCAGGCCGACCGTGGGTTCGTCCAGCACGTAGAGGGTCTTGCGCGCGGCGCTGGTCTTGGCCAGTTCCGTGACCAGCTTGAGCCGCTGCGCCTCGCCGCCGGACAGCGTCGGACTCTGCTGGCCGAGCGTCAGGTAGCCCAGGCCCACGTCCTGCATCAGCCGCAGCGCGCGGTGGGTGGAGGGGTGCGCGGCGAAGAACAGGACTGCTTCGTCCACGCTCATCGCCAGTACCTCGCCAATGTTCCGCTCGCGCCAGCGTACCGCGAGGGTCTCGGGGTTGAAGCGCTGGCCGGCGCAGGCCTCGCAGGCGACCTTGACGTCGGGCAGGAACGACATCTCGATTTTCTTGATCCCTTGCCCGTCGCAACTTTCGCAGCGCCCGCCGCGAGTGTTGAAGGAAAAGCGGCTGGCACTCCAGCCGCGCATGCGCGCCTGCGCCGTGTCGGCGAAGCTCCTGCGGATCGCGTCCCAGAAACCGACATAGGTGGCGGGGCAGGAGCGCGGCGTCTTGCCAATCGGCGTCTGGTCGACTTCCAGGACCCGGTCGAGTCGCTTGGCGCCGGCGATGCCCTTGCAGCCGACGGATTTCTTCTCGTCCAGGGAACGAAACAGCACGTCCCTCGCCAGCGTGGACTTGCCCGAGCCCGAAACGCCGGTGACGACGACGAGGCGATCGAGGGGCACGCGTGCATTGACGTTCTGCAGGTTGTGCTGTCTCGCATTTTCGATCTTCAGGGATACATCCTTTCGCGACACCTTGCGCCGCGGCTGCAGCGGATGCCTCAGCGGTTCCTTCAACAATCTCCCGGTCAGCGAATCGGACAGCTTCATGAGATCGGCGCAATCGCCGGCGCCGATGACGCGTCCGCCCTGCTTGCCGGCGCCGGGACCGAGGTCGATGACGTGATGCGCGCGCCGGATGGTGGCCTCGTCGTGCTCGACCACCACCAGCGTGTTGCCCTTGGCTTCCAGTTTCTCCAGGACGCTGAGCAGGATCTGGTTGTCGCGGTGGTGCAAGCCGATGGTCGGCTCATCGAGGATGTAGCAGACGCCGCGCAGATTGGAGCCGAGCTGCGCGGCAAGGCGGATGCGCTGCGCCTCGCCGCCCGAAAGCGTCGGCGCCGAGCGGTCGAGCGTCAGGTAGCCGAGCCCGACCTGCTGCAGGAATTCGAGCCGGCTGCTGAGCTCCGGGAGCAGGTCCTTGGCGATTTCAGCTTCGCGGCTTTTCAGTTTTACAGTTTTCAGTTCTTTCTCCAGCGTTGCAATTGCCAACGACCCGAAATCCGCAATGTTTCTTCCGTTCCATTGCACTGCCAGCGCCTCGGCGTTCAGGCGCCGGCCGCGGCAGGCCGGGCAGGGCTGGTCCACCTCCAGCCATTCGATCCAGGAATCGAGCACGTGGTCCTCGGTGCCGGTGCGCGAGCGCTCGGCATCCCAGCCGACGTCCTTCAGCTCCAGCCCGGTGCCGACGCAGGTCTGGCACCAGCCGTGGCGCGAGTTGTAGGAAAAGAGGCGCGGATCGAGTTCGGCGAAGCCGCGCCCGCACGAGGGGCAGGAGCGCTTTGTGGAGAATGATTGAGGCTTTTTCGCCAGAACCTGAATTGCGCCTTTCCCCAGTTCCAGCGCTTTTGCAAGTTCTCTCCGTAAAACCAATTCAGAAGAAGGTAAAACCTTCAAAGTTGCAACCGGCAGTTCGATGCTGTGCTCCTTGAAGCGGTCGATTCGCGGGAAACGCATCACCGGAAGCAGCTTTCCGTCCACGCGCAGGTGCGCGTAGCCCTTGCCGCGCGCCCATTTGGCGAGATCGGTGTAGACGCCCTTGCGGTTGACTACCAGCGGCGCCAGCAAACAGACGCTTTGATTCCTGTAATCCTTCATGATCCTCGCCGCAATTGCGTCTTCGTTCTGCGGCTCGATCGGCACCTCGCAGTCGGGGCAGTACTGGGTGCCCAGCTTGACGAAAGCAAGGCGCAGGAAGTGGTGCACCTCGGTGAGCGTGCCCACGGTGCTCTTGCGGCCGCCGCGGCTGCTGCGCTGCTCGATTGCGACGGTGGGCGGGATGCCGAAGATCGCATCCACGTCGGGCCTTGCCGCGCCTTGCACGAATTGGCGCGCATAGGCATTGAGAGATTCAAGGTAGCGCCGCTGGCCCTCGGCAAACAGGATGTCGAAGGCGAGCGTTGATTTGCCCGAGCCGGACACCCCGGTGATGACGCTGAAGCGATCGCGCGGAATCTCGACGTCGATGCCCTTGAGGTTGTGTTCCTTGGCGTTGCGGATCTGAATGGCGGTGCCGAGATACCGGCCAGGGGACTGCGTCGCTTTGAGCGGCTGAGTAAACGCTTTTTCGTACTCTCTCAGGGCGCTGGCCGTGTGGGACGTCGCATGTCTGGCGACATCGGCAGGCGTTCCCGTGCATACGATGTCTCCGCCAGCTTCGCCTCCTTCGGGCCCCAGGTCGATGATCCAATCGCAGGCGCGGATCACGTCCAGGTTGTGCTCGATCACCAACAGCGAATGGCCCGCATCCAGCAATTGGCGGAAGGCGCGCAGCAGCTTTGCCACGTCGTCGAAGTGCAGGCCCGTGGTGGGCTCGTCGAACAGGAACAGCTTGTTCGCGTTGCTGCCGCCGGCTTCGGCGAGGTGGCCGGCGAGCTTGAGGCGCTGCGCCTCGCCGCCGGACAGCGTCGGCACCGGTTGGCCGAGGCGCAGGTAATCGAGCCCGACGTCCTTGAGCGGGCGCAGCCGCGCCACCAGCTCGGTTTCGTTCCTGAAGAAGTACAGGGCTTCGGAAACCGTCAACTCCAGCACATCCGCGATCGACCTGCCGCCGACCTTGACCTCCAGCACTTCCGCGCGGAAGCGCTTGCCGTCGCAGTCCGGGCAGCGCAGGTAGACATCCGAGAGAAACTGCATTTCCACGTGCTCGAAGCCGTTGCCGCCGCAGGCCGGGCAGCGGCCATTGCCGGAATTGAAGCTGAAGGTGCCGGGGGTGTACTTGCGCTCCATCGCGGTAAAGGAATTCGAGAATATCTTGCGGATCGAGTCGAAGGCGCCGACATAGCTGGCCGGGTTGGAGCGCGTGGTCTTGCCGATCGGCGACTGGTCGACCAGCACCACCTCTTCGACCAGGTCGGCGCCGCGCAGCCCCTGATGCGCGCCGGGCGGCTCGGTGGGTTTGCCCTTGGCCTTGCGCAGCGCGGCGTAGAGCACGTCCTGCACCAGCGTGGACTTGCCCGAGCCGGAAACTCCGGTGACGCAGACCAGCCGCTCGAGCGGAATGGCGACGTCGATGCTTTTGAGATTGTGTTGACTCGCTTTTTCCAGCTTCAGAAATTTTCTTGATGGCTTGGTGGTAGGTGCGGTTCCGGCTTGCCGCCTGCCTGAAAAATATTTGGCGGTAATGGTGTTGGTCTTTCGCAGTTCCTGGGGCGTTCCGAAAAACGCGATCTCGCCGCCGCGCTCGCCCGGTCCCGGGCCGATGTCGAGGATGCGGTCGGCGGCGAACATGATCTGCGGATCGTGCTCGACCACTACCAGCGAGTTGCCGGCGTCGCGCAGGCGCTTCATCACGTCGATCACGCGCCCCATGTCGCGCGGGTGCAGGCCGATCGAGGGCTCGTCCAGCACGAACAGCGTGTTGACGAGCGAGGTGCCGAGGGCAGTGGTCAGGTTGATGCGTTGCACCTCGCCGCCTGACAGGGTGCGCGACTGCCGGTCGAGCGTCAGGTAGCCCACGCCGACGTCGCAGAGGAACTTCAGGCGAGTGCGGATCTCACCCAGCAGCAGATCGGTCGCTTCGTCGAGTGGCGCGGGGAGCTTCAGTTCCTCGAAGAATGTCCTGGTCTTGTCGATGGGGAAAAGCATCAGGTCGTGGATCGACAACCCTTTCAGTTTCCACAGCATCGAGCCTGGCTTGAGGCGCGTGCCGCCGCAGGCGGCGCAGGGCGTGTAGGCGCGGTACTTCGAGAGCAGCACCCGGATGTGCATCTTGTAGGCCTTGCTTTCCAGCCATTTGAAGAAACGCCGCACGCCGTACCAGGTGCCCGGCCAGGACTTGCGCCAGCTGATCCATTCCGACTCGCCTTCCAGCACCCAGGCCTTGTGAACGGCGTTCAGCTCCTTGAACGGCACATCCAGGGGAATCTTGCGCTTTCTCGCATACTTCACCAGGTCGTTCTGGCAGTCCTTGAAGCTGGGCGATTGCCAGGGCCGGATGCAGCCCTCTCTCAGGGAAAGGCTTTCATTCGGCACCACCAGTCCGAAATCCACGCCGATGACGCGGCCGAAGCCGCGGCAGGAGTCGCACGCGCCGAGCGGCGAATTGAACGAGAACGCGGCCGGCGTCGGCTCCGAGTAATGGATGTCGCAATCGGCGCAGTGCAGGTGCGTGGAGAACTTGCAGGGCTTACCGTCCTCGGTATGGACGTCGACTTTGCCCTGGCCGATTTTGAGCGCGCTCTCGAGTGCCTCCATGACACGCGCGCGCTCGGAGGCGCCGATGCGCAGGCGGTCCTGCACCACGTCCAGCCGGTCCTTTGAGCGAGCATGAATGCGTGTGTAGCCCTGGCGCCCGAGCAGCTGCAGGATTTCCTTGTCGGTGAAATTCTTCGGGATCGGCACCGGAAATGTGATGACGATCCGCTGGTCGGGTTGTTCCATCAGCGACCGGTAGATCGACTCGGGCGTATCCCGGATCACCGGCTTGCCGCAGCCCCGGCAGAACAGGCTGGCCGCGCGGGCGTAGAGCAGCTTCAGGTGGTCGTTCAGCTCCGTCATGGTGCCGACGGTGGAGCGCGAGGTGCGTACGGGATTGGTCTGGTCGATGGCGATGGCCGGCGGGACGCCCTCGATCGCATCCACCTGCGGCTTGTCCATGCGGTCGAGAAACTGTCGCGCGTAGGGACTGAATGTCTCGACGTAGCGCCGCTGGCCTTCCGCGTAGAGGGTGTCGAAGACGAGCGAAGATTTGCCCGACCCCGAGACGCCGGTGACGACCACCAGCTCGCCGTTCGGGATCGCCAGCGTCAGGTTCTTGAGATTGTTCTGCCGGGCGCCGCGGATGACGATCGCTGCGGCGGGCGGGGCTTCCTGCTTCACCCGCGTATTCTACGTGTTGAGCGCTGGCAGCCGGGGCTATACTCGACCCATCCAAGCGACGAGCGTATGGACAGCACAGCGCCGCACCCGACTGAAATCAAGCTGCACCAGAAATCGCGAATGATGGAAATCGCGTTCTCGGACGGCAGCCGCTTCGAGCTGAGCTACGAGCTGCTGCGCGTGTATTCGCCCTCCGCGGAAGTGCGCGGCCACGGGCCCGGCCAGGAAGTGCTGCAGGTCGGCAAGCGCGAGGTGGCGATCAGCGCGCTCGAACCGAGCGGCAGCTACGCGGTGCAGCCGATATTCTCAGACGGGCACAACACCGGCATTTATTCGTGGGACTACCTGTACTGGCTGGGTGAGAACCGCGAGCGCTTGTGGGGCGGGTACCTCGAGCGCATGAGCGCTGCCGGAGCGAGCCGCGAGCCGGGGTCCGTGCCCTTCGAGCAACGGCCCAAAGCGAAGTAGCCGAGCCATGAAGCGAATCCTGCTTCTGCTGCCGACCACCGGCTACCGCAACCAGGATTTTCTTGCTGCGGCGAAGAAACTCGGCGTGGAGATCGTGCCGGCGGCCAACTACTGCCACCAGCTCGCCCCGGCCTGGGGCTTGGCGCCCATCATGGCGCTGCATTTCGACCAGCCCGAGCGGGCGGCCGACACCGTAGTGCGGGAGATCGGCGGCAAGCTCGACGCGGTGCTGGCCGTGGATGATTCGGGGGTCGAGCTGGCGGCACTGCTCGCCGAGCGTCTCGGCCTGCGGGGGAGTTCCGCCAGCGCGGTGCGCCAGGTGCGCGACAAGCTGGCGTTTCGGCGCCTCCTTGAAGAGGGCGAATTTCTCTGTCCTGAGTTCCATCACCTGCCGACGGGTGAGGATCCGCGCAAGCTGCTTTCCGCGGTGCGTTTTCCCGTGGTGGTGAAGGCGCGGCGCCTGTCCGCAAGCCGCGGCGTGATCCGTGCCGACGATGCGGAATCGCTCGAGCGCGCGGTCAATTGGGTGCGCGCCATCCAGGCGCGCGCCGACCGCGATGCACGCGAGCTCGGCCTGCTCATCGAAGAGTACATTCCAGGCCGCGAGTACGCCCTCGAAGGCAGCCTGCAGCGCGGCGTGCTGACCACGCGCACGCTGTTCGACAAGCCCGATCCACTGGAGGGACCGTACTTCGAAGAAACGATTTACGTGATGCCTTCGCGGCTCGCGCCGGCGGTTCAGGAGGATATCCAGCGCCAGGTCGCCCGCGTTTGCCGCTTGGCCGGTCTCGCCGATGGGCCGGTCCACGCGGAAGCGCGCGTCAATCCGCAAGGCATCTGGCTGCTGGAAGTCGCTGCGCGCTCGATCGGAGGCTTGTGCGGGCGGGTGCTCACGCATTCGCTGGGCATGTCGCTGGAGGAGATGATCCTGCGCGAGGCGCTCGCGCAACCGCAGCCGGGGATCGGCGATGGAAGCGCCGCAGCCGTCATGATGATTCCGATTGCGCGCCGCGGCATCTACCACGGGGTCGAAGGCTTGGTTGGTGCGCGAACGGTCGCGGGAATCACCGGGATCAGCATCACAGCGGAGCCCGGCCACATTGTTGCGCCGCCGCCCGATGGCGCGAGCTACCTTGGATTCATCTTCGCGCGGTCATCGAGCCCTGCCGAAGCGGAAGAGGCGGTGCGCAGAGCCCATCGCCAGCTACGATTCGATATCCGGCCCGAGTATCCGGCGGTGGCAGCGCCCACCGCGCTTGCCTGAAGCGCTCCGCTGCCATGGTCATTGCACAATCGGATCGATGGTGCGATTCTAGGTCTGCATGAAGACGACCCTGCGCCTGCTGCTGGTATTTGGAGCATTCTGGCTCGCGCAGGCGCTTGCCGCGCCGCCGCCGGTGTACGTGATTCCGGTCGAAGGCGCGATCGGGCCCGCCACCGCCGATTTTGTGCGCCGCGGCCTGGAGCGCGCGGCCAAGCAGGGCGCGCAGCTGGTGGTGCTGCGCCTGGATACGCCGGGCGGCCTGGACACGTCGATGCGCGAGATCATCAAGGACATCCTTGCCTCGCCGGTGCCCGTGGCCGGTTTTGTCGCGCCGGGCGGCGCACGTGCGGCGAGCGCCGGCACCTTCATCCTGTACGCAACGCATATTGCGGCCATGGCGCCTGCGACCAATCTCGGCGCCGCCTCGCCGGTGGCGATCGGCGGCGCGCCGAGCGGTGGCGACAAGGTCGAGAAGAAAAAGGATTCGGACAAGGAGGCGGTGACCGTTCCGGGCGACACGCTGATGCGCAAGGTGACGCACGATGCGGCGGCCTACATCCGGGGACTGGCGCAGCTACGCGGCCGCAACGCCGACTGGGCGGAACGCGCGGTGCGCGAGGCGGTGAGCCTGCCTGCCGCCGAGGCGCTCAAGCTGAAGGTCATCGACATCATCGCCGACGATGTCGCCGGCCTGCTCAAGCAAATTGATGGGCGCGTGGTCGGCGGCAAGACGCTGCGCACCGCCGACCTTGCACCGGTTGCCTACGAACCGGACTGGCGCACCAAGCTGCTCAGCATCATCACCAATCCCAGCGTTGCCTACATCCTGGTGCTGGTCGGTGCCTACGCGATCTTTTTCGAATTCACCAATCCCGGGGTGGTGCTGCCCGGCGTGGTCGGCTCGATTTGCGTGCTGGTAGCGATGTACGCATTCCACATGCTGCCGGTGAATTTCGCGGGCGTCGCGCTGATCCTGCTCGGCATCGGCTTCATGGTGGCAGAGTTGTTTTTTCCTGCCTTCGGCTCGCTGGGGATCGGCGGGATGATTTCGTTCGCGATCGGCTCGGTGATCCTGATCGACACCGATGTTCCTGAATTCGAGATTCCCTACGCGCTGATCGCCGGCCTCACCGCGGCCAGCGCGGCATTCGTGTTCTTCGTGGTCGGCATGCTGCTGCGCACCCGCACCCGTCCGGTAGTGAGCGGTCGCGAGGGCATGATCGGCGCCATCGGCGAAGCGCTCGAGGACCTGCAGGCTGAAGGCTGGGCGCGCGTCAACGGCGAGCGCTGGCGGGTGCACTCGGCCACGCCGCTGCGCGCGGGCACGCGGCTGCGCGTGATCGGCATGCGCGGGCTGCTGCTCGAAGTCGAGCCCAAGGCAGCGGATAGCGGCACGCCATGAGCGATTTTCTAGGCCGGATTTTCATCGAGGTAACGAACATGTTCAGTTTCGGACTTGGCTTCCTGGTGCTGGTCATTGTTCTGGCCGCACTGTCGCTGCGCGTGCTGCGCGAGTACGAGCGCGGCGTGGTGTTCCTGCTCGGGCGGTTCCAGCGCGTGATGGGGCCGGGCCTGATCATCATCGTCCCCGGAATCCAGCAAATGGTGCGTGTGGACCTTCGCATCGTCGTGTTCGACGTGCCGCCGCAGGACGTGATCACGCACGACAACGTGTCGGTGAAGGTCAACGCGGTGGTGTATTTCCGGGTGGTCGATCCGCAGCTGGCGATCATCCAGGTGGCGAATTTCCTCGAAGCGACCAGCCAGCTGTCGCAGACGACGCTGCGCGCCGTGCTCGGCAAGCACGAGCTGGACGAACTGCTCGCCGAACGCGAGAAGCTCAATGTCGACATCCAGACGGTGCTCGATGCGCAGACCGACGCCTGGGGCATCAAGGTGTCGAACGTGGAGATCAAGCACGTCGATCTGAACGAATCGATGGTGCGCGCCATCGCGCAGCAGGCCGAGGCCGAGCGCGCGCGGCGCGCCAAGGTAATCCACGCCGAAGGCGAGCAGCAGGCCGCCGAAAAGCTGCTACAAGCCGCCGAAACCCTGTCGGGACGCGCCGAAGCGATGCAGCTACGCTACCTTCAGACGCTGACGCAGGTCGCCGGCGACAAGAGCTCGACCATCGTATTCCCGGTGCCGATGGACGTGATCGGCCCGATCCTGGAGGCGGCGAAGAAGCTGAAGGGCTGAGCGGGCCCGCTCAGGGCACGATCCGCTCGGCGCGAAAGCGCGCAAGCAGCCGCACGAACATCTCCTCGCTGTCTACCACCTCGTGGAAGCCGTGCCGCCGCGACATGGTCACATTGGTCATCACGTCCCAATTGCAGTTGAAGACGTAGTCGCCGAACGGCCAGGCCACCAGTTCCTCGAATCGGTAGGGTTTCAGGTTTTCGCGCTCCTTCAAGGTATTCCAGAGGGAACCCTTGTCTGCCATGAACTCCACCAGTTTCATCGGTTCCGGCCCCGCCGCCTTCATTCCGAAAACCTCCGCGATGCGCGGCCAGACGTGCTGCCAGCGGAAGTAGTCGCCGTTGGTGATGTTGTAGGCCTGGTTGGCGCAGCGCGCGTCGGTCGCGGCCCATAGCGCGGCGTTGGCGAGATGCGCCGACTCGGTGACCTGGTAAAAGCTCGACCAGGCACTGCCGGGAAAGGCAAGCGGCAGGCCGAGCTCCTTGCGGATCGCCGCGTAAACAGCGATCACCGGAATGATGCTCATCGCGGTCCCGGGCGCAAAGCCGCACAGGGTCTGCGGCCGCAGCTCGGTCCAGCTCCAGGGCTTGCCGCGCTGGAAGGCGGTCAGCCAGTCGATCTGGTCGAAATAGTAGTTTTCCCCGGCATGGCGCGGGTCGTCTTCGCGGGCTGGCGTCTTGAAGGGGCCGAGGTGCGAGCCGTAATACTTGGTGCCGGTGACCAGCACCACCCGCTCCAGGCGCGGCGCAGTGGCGGCGATCGCCGTCACCGAATTCACCAGCATGTCGCGGTTGGCGCCGATGTTTCGCGCGTAATCGGCCGCGGGCCCCGTGCCGGGCTGGAACGCGGCGTAGAAGAGGTGCGTTGCCTCGGTCAGCTGCGATAGCGGCGCCAGGTCGGCGCCCAGCAGATCCACAGAAAGGTAGCGAACCCGTTCCCGGTCCTCGCCGCGGCGGCGCGAGACGCCGACCACGCGCCAATCCGGCAGGCTGGCGAACTTGTCGACGAAGTAGCGCCCGATGACGCCGAGGGCGCCGATCACCACTGCGGTTTTCACCGCCGGATTATCCCAGATCGACGATGGGGAGCGCCGGTTTCCGGGAGATAATGTCGCCGCCATGAGCCGGGAAAACGCCATCAAGCACGTGGAGCGCTATTTCGACGACGGCGGATTTTTTGCCGATCTCGCGCGCCGCGTCGCCATTCCCACCGAAAGCCAGAATCCCGATCGCAGCGCGGATCTCCTGCGCTACCTGAGCGCCGAGATGCAGCCCAGCTTCGAGCGGCTCGGCTTCAAGTGCCGCATCCTCGATAACCCGCTGCGCGGGCGCGGTCCGTTCCTGCTGGCAGAACGGATCGAGGATCCGTCGTTGGTCACGGTTTTTTCTTACGGCCACGGCGACGTCGTCCGCGGGCAGGAAAAAAACTGGCGCGCCGGGCTCGAGCCCTGGACCCTGAAAAAAGACGGCGACCGGCTGTATGGCCGCGGCACCGCCGACAATAAGGGCCAGCATTCGATCAATCTGGCCGCGATGGCGGCGGCCATCGCCGCGCGGGGCAAGCTGGGTTTCAATCTGAAAGTTCTGATCGAGACCGGTGAAGAAGTGGGGTCTCCGGGCCTGCGCGAAGTCTGTGCCGAGAATCTTCCGGCCTTCAAGGCCGACGTGCTGATCGCTTCCGACGGCCCCCGGCTCTCGCCGCAGTTGCCTACGCTCTTTCTTGGCACCCGCGGCGCCCTCAACATGGACCTGGTCGTGGACCTGCGCGAGGGCGGACACCACTCGGGAAACTGGGGTGGGCTGCTCGCCAATCCGGGAATCATCCTCGCGCATGCGATTGCCAGCATCACCGGCCCCAAGGGCGAGATCCGGCTGCCGGAGTGGCGCCCGGACTCGCTCACGCCCGCGGTCCGCGCAGTGCTCGACGGGCTGGAGGTGGACGGCGGCGAGAACGCGCCGGAGATCGACCAGGATTGGGGCGAGCCAGGGCTGATGCCGGTGGAGCGGGTGTTCGGCTGGAACAGCTTCGAAGTGCTGGCCTTCACCTGCGGCAATCCGGACAAGCCGGTCAACGCCATCCCGCCGCGCGCGAGCGCGCATTGCCAGCTGCGCTATGTGGTCGGTACCAATCCGGCGGATATCGTGCCGGCCCTGCAGAGGCACCTGGTGAAGAACGGTTTTCGCATGGTTACGGTAACGCCGGCGCGCGATGGATTTTTTCCCGCGACGCGGCTCGATGTGGAACATCCCTGGGTGCGCTGGGCCGCCGCCTCGCTGCAGCGGACCTCGGGCAAAAAGCCGGTGATCCTGCCCAACCTCGGCGGCTCGCTGCCGAACGATATCTTTTCCGAACTGCTCGGCCTGCCGACGGTCTGGATTCCGCACTCCTACGCGTCCTGCAGCCAGCACGCGCCCAACGAGCACCTGCTCGCGCCGATCGCGCGCGACGCGCTGCGCCTCATGGCCGGGGTGATGTGGGACCTGGGCGAGGCGCAATCGCTGCCGCGCCGGTGAGAGCGACCGCCCTACTTGCGCTGGCGATTGTTGCGCCAATCGCGCAGGGCCAGATCCATCGCTCGGAGGTGCATGCCTTTACGGTGACGCGCGTCGTAGGCGGGCTCGAGCATCCGTGGGCGGTGGCGTTCCTGCCCGACGGCGCAATGCTGATCACCGAGCGCTCCGGCCGGCTTCGAATGGTCAAGGGCGGCAAGCTGGACGCGGAACCGGTCGCCGGGCTGCCGCCGGTCACGCCGCACGGGCAGGGCGGGTTGATGGATATCGTGCTGCATCCTAATTATGCGCAGAACGGCCTCGTCTACTGGTCGTTCGCCGCCAAGGGCGCCGATGGCGTCGGCACTGAGGTGGCGCGCGGCAAGCTGGTGGGGAACCGCATCGAGGGTGCCGAGGTAATATTCCGCCAGAGTCCGAAGGGGGCGACTGGCCGCCACTTTGGTTCACGCCTGGTGTTCGACCGCGCCGGCTACCTGTACGTCACGCTTGGCGACCGCGGCGAGCAGGACCGGGCGCAGCGGCCGGACGATCACGCCGGTTCGGTGATCCGCCTGCATGACGACGGCAAGGTGCCCAAGGACAACCCGTTCACCGCCCGGCCGGGCTGGAAGCCCGAGAAATTCACGCTGGGCAATCGCAACATGCAGGGCGCCGCCTTACATCCGGTCAGCGGAATTCTGTGGACGCATGAGCACGGGCCGCAGGGTGGCGACGAGGTCAACATCATCCGGGCGGGGGTGAATTACGGCTGGCCGGTGATCACCTACGGCGTCAACTACGTTTCCGGCACCAAGATCGGCGAGGGTACGCACAAGCCGGGCATGGCGCAGCCGCTGCATTACTGGGTGCCGTCGATCGCGCCCTCGGGCATGGCCTTCTACACCGGCGAGCGCTTCGCGCGCTGGAAGGGCGACCTGTTCGTCGGCGCACTCAGGGACCAGATGCTGGTGCGCCTGAAACTCGAAGGCGAGAAGGTGGTGGGCGAAGAGCGCCTGCTCAAAGGCGTGCTCGGCCGCATCCGCGACGTGCGCGCTGCGCCGGATGGCTTGCTGTACCTGCTCACCGACGAGTCGGACGGCGTGCTGGCGAAACTGGAACCGGCGAACTAGAAGGGCGAAATGGCCAGATACGTCTACACCATGCGGCGCGTCGGCAAGACCGTGCCGCCTCAGCGCACCATCCTGAAGAATATTTCGCTGAATTTTTTTCCCGGCGCCAAGATCGGCGTGCTGGGCCTGAACGGATCGGGCAAATCCTCGCTGCTGAAGATCATGGCCGGCGTCGAAGAGGCCACCGACGGCGAGGTGATCCGCATGCCGGGCATCCAGGTGGGCTTTCTGCCGCAGGAGCCCGCGCTCGATGCAAAACTTACCGTGCGCGAGGAAGTCGAAGCTGCGCGCGGCGAGATCGCCGAAGCGAAACAGCAGCTCGAGGCGGTGTACGCGGCGTATTCGGAAGAGGGCGCGGACTTCGACAAGCTTGCCGTCGAGCAGGCGCGGCTGGAGGCGATCGTCAACACCGCCGACACCGGGCAGGAGCTGGAAATCGCGGCCGATGCGCTGCGCCTGCCGCCCTGGGAGCAGAAGATCGGCGTGCTTTCCGGCGGCGAGAAGCGGCGCGTGGCGCTGTGCAAACTGCTGCTTTCCAAGCCCGACCTGCTGCTGCTCGATGAGCCGACCAACCACCTCGACGCCGAGAGCGTGGAGTGGCTGGAGCAGTTCCTGCAGCGCTTTCCGGGCACCGTGGTCGCGGTGACGCACGACCGCTACTTTCTCGACAATGCGGCCGGCTGGATCCTGGAACTGGACCGCGGCTACGGCATTCCCTGGGAAGGCAACTACTCCTCCTGGCTGGAGCAGAAGGAAAAGCGCCTGGAAACAGAATCCAAGCAGGAAGAGGCGCGCATCAAGTCGATGAAGGCCGAACTGGAGTGGGTGCGGCAGAACCCGAAGGGACGGCAGGCAAAATCGAAGTCGCGCCTGGCGCGCTTCGAGGAGCTGTCGCAGCACGAACACCAGGCGCGCAACGAAACCCAGGAAATTTTCATCCCGGTCGCCGAACGCCTCGGCAACGAGGTGATCGACCTGAAGGACGTCTCGAAGGGCTTCGGCGAGCGTCTGCTGATCGACAAGCTTTCCTTCAAGGTGCCGCCAGGCGCGATCGTCGGCATCATCGGGCCGAATGGCGCGGGCAAGACGACGTTATTCCGCCTTTTGCTTGGCAAAGAGAAGGCGGATTCGGGAAAGATCAAGATCGGCAAAACCGTGAAAATCGCGCACGTGGACCAGTCGCGCGATGTGCTGCACGCCGACAAGACCGTGTTCGAGGATGTCTGCGGCGGGCAGGACACCATCACCGTGGGCAAGTTTCAGATGCCGTCGCGCACCTACCTCGCACGCTTCAACTTCCGCGGCGCCGACCAGCAAAAACCGGTCGGCCAGCTCTCGGGCGGAGAACGCGGCCGGCTGCACCTGGCCAAGCAGCTGGTGTCGGGGGCAAATGTGCTGCTGCTGGATGAGCCTTCCAACGACCTCGACGTCGAGACGCTGCGTGCGCTGGAAGAGGCGCTGCTCGAGTTTGCCGGCAGCGTGCTGGTGATTTCGCACGATCGCTGGTTCCTTGACCGGATCGCCACCCATATCCTCGCCTTCGAAGGCGAGTCGCAGGCGCTGTTCTTCCCGGGCAACTACCAGGAATACGAGGCCGACAAGCGAAAGCGTCTGGGCGAGGAAGCTGCCCGACCGCGCCGCATTCGCTTCAAGGCCCTCAAGGCCTAGCGGCGCGCTCCAGCGCGAAGACCGGGCGTGTTTCGCCCGTCTCCGTGCCGCGGTGATTCTTGATCGGACCGGCGGGACCATACGCCGCCAGCGCCTGCTGCTGCACCGCTGTAAGCGCGCCGAGCTGGCGCAGGATTTCGATGGTCACGGCGGGGCGCACCCGGCTGCGGGCGGAAAGGTTGATGGACATGCGCGGCAGGTCGCCGTCCAGGACCTTGAAAGCGATGCCCATGCCCGGAGCGCCCGCACCGAGCACGCCGGGCATCAGGCCGACGATCTGGTAGCCCTCCGCGCCGCGCTTGCAAACGATCTTGCCCGCGCCCACGCGCATCAGTTGCTCGTCGAACTCGCCGAACCCGCTGACCATTTCCGGATGCGCCGTCATTGCGGATGTGATCGTGCGGCAAGCCTCGGCCCGGGCTTCGGGCAGTTCGCGCGGATCGCAAAGCCGCGCCATGCCGAGCGCGGCGTGATGGAGCGGGATCGCGAAATTGGGCGCCGAGCAGCCATCGGTGCCGAGCGCGATCTGCTCGGGCGCAATCCGGCACAGCTGGGCGAAGCAGGCGAGGATCTCCGCCTGGACCGGGTGGGAGGGTTCGAGGTAGGTCTGCAGCGGCGCGCCGCGCATTTTTGCGTGCGCCAGCATGGCGGTATGTTTTCCCGAACAGTTATTCCGAATCGGCGTCGGCTGCCCGCCGTTGGCGACCAGGGACTTGAATGCAGGCACATCGGCGGGCAGGTGCACGCCGCATTGCAGGGCGCTCGCGTCGATACCGATTTTCTGCTGCATGCCGGCAACGACTTGCACGTGCAGGTCGCTGCCTTCGTGCGAAGCGCAGGCGACGGACAATTCGCGCGGGCTGAGGCCGAAATGCTTCACGCCGCCGGCCTCCACGAACGGCACCGCCTGAAACGGTTTGGCGCTCGAGCGCAGAAAAGCCGGCAGGTGCGGGTCGCCATACGAGGCGATCAATGTGCCGTTCGAATCCGCCACCGCGATGCAGCCGGAGTGCACGGATTCCACGACCGATCCGCGCGTCAGTTCGAGCAGCGGCCGGGCGCTCATCGCTTGTCCCGCGCGGGGACGGTCCACAGGAAGATCCGGTTGCCATCGGCTTCGACGCTGCGCTCGGGCGGCCAGTCGCCGATGCCGAAGCGGTGCGAGACGATGCGGGCGCCCGGCCGCAATTCGGCCAGCAGCTTGCCGCGCAGCTTCAGGTTCATCTCGGGGAACAGAAACAAGGTGACGACCGTGGCTTCGCGCAGATCGGCCTTGAACAGGTCGCCCTGGCGGATCTCGACCAGGTGTCCGACCTTCGCCGCGCGGATGTTGCAGCGCGCGAGCTCGACCATGCGTGCATCGAGCTCCACGCCAACCGCGCGCGCGCCATGCTGCCGTGCCGCCGCGATGGGGATGCGGCCGTCTCCGGAGCCCAAGTCGTAGACCACGTCCTTTGCCGTGACCCGCGCCAGTTTCAGCATGGCATCCACGGCGTGCCCGGGCGTGGGCAGATAGAGCGCCTCGGATTCCTGCATGCCGGCCGCGGCCGTCGTCGGGCCGCGCTCGCAGGCCGCCTGAGCGCCGAACGCCATGACCGCCGCGCAGAGCATTGCCGCGACTCGCATCAGCCCTCCGGCGAGTCGCCGAGCAACGGGAAGGCGCTGAAAACTCCGGGCTCCATCACCGGTGGCGCGGCAGTGACATGCTCGCGTTTGAGTTCGGCAAACGAGGTCAAGCCGAGCAGGCCGAGACAGGTGCGGATTTCGTCTTCGAGGATTTCGAGCGTGCGCAGCAGGCCTGCCGTCCCCGCTGCGGCCAGGCCCAGGCAGGGCAGACGCCCGAGGCCGACCGCCTTTGCGCCCAGGGCGATCGCTTTAACCACGTCGGTGCCGCGCATGAAGCCGCCGTCGACCCAGACCTCGGCGCGGCCGGCGACCGCGGCGGCGATCTCCGGCAGCACCGCGGCGCTGCCCAGGCCGTGATCGAGCTGGCGCCCGCCATGGTTGGAGACGTAAATCACCTCTACGCCATGCTGCAAGGCAAGTTCGGCGTCTTCCACGGTCGCGATGCCTTTGAGGATGAGCGGCAGATCGTGGCGGTCCTTGAAGCGCTTGACCTGGTCCCACGACAGGGCCGACTGCCAGGCGCGGCCCTCGTCCGCGGTGGAGCGCCAGGGCTTTACGAAACGGCCGATCAGGTCGCGTTCGCGCCGGCTGTACATGGCGACATCCACAGTAAGGCAGAACGAGGTGTAACCGTGATCGCGCGCGCGGCGCACGTAGTCGTCCACCCAGGCGTCGTCGCCGCGCACGTAGAGCTGACAACAGCGCAGCGTGGCGGCCGCAGCAGCAGTCGCCTCCAGGCTGGGCTGGCAGACCGAGGACAGCATCTGCGGCACGCCGAACTGCGCCGCGCCGCGCGCGGCTGCCGCGGCGCCGCCGTCGGCGATGGATTCCAGTCCGCCAATCGGAGCCAGCAGGATCGGCAGGCGGATTTTTTTATCGAAAAATTTCCAGGTGGAATCGATCCGGCTTACATCCCGCAGCACACGGGGACGGAAGGCGAGCGCGTCCAGCGCCTGCCGGTTGCGACGCACCGTGGTTTCGGTTTCCGCGCCGCCCACCAGGTAGCTCCAGGGGCCCGGCGGCAGGTTGCGGCGCGCGGCGGCGACGATTTCCTGCAGGGTGAGAAACTCTTCGGTGTGGGGCGCGTTCATGCGACCCGAAGGCTATCACCCAAGCGTAAAATCGCCCACCCTCTGAAGATAGGCTCGAAGTGCAATGCGACTGTTGACTTACATGGTGAAAAAGAAGGGCGCTCGACCGGGCGTCGGGGTAATGGTCGATGCAGAGCGACTGATGCCGCTCGCCGCAACCGACATGCTGTCGCTGATCCAGGCCGGACGCAGGGCGATCATGGTACCCAAAGGCAAGGCGGTCCCGCTTGCCTCGGTCCGGGTCCTCGCGCCGATTCCGCGGCCGCGCAAGAACGTCTTCTGCGTCGGCTGGAACTACGTCGAGCACTTCGAAGAGGGCGCCAAGGCGCGCGCCAACCTCACCGAGATGCCGGCGCATCCCACTTTCTTCACCAAGGCGCCCACCACCGTGAACGGGCCCTACGACCGCATTCCGCTGCATGCCGGCGTCACCGAAAAAGTCGACTGGGAAGTGGAGCTGGGCGTGATCATCGGGCGCGGCGGCATCAACATCAAGGAAGCCGACGCGATGAAGCACGTGTTCGGCTACACGGTGATCAACGACGTCTCGGCGCGCGAGGTGCAGCGCCGCCACGGCCAGCAATGGTTCAAGGGCAAGAGCCTGGACGGCCATTGCCCGATGGGCCCGTGGATCCTCACGGCCGACGAAGTGGCGGATCCCGCCACGCTGCGGGTTCAGACGCGCGTCAACGGCGTGATCAAGCAGGATTCGAACACGCAGCACATGTATTTCAAGATTCCGCGCATCATTGCCGAACTGTCCGCCGGCCTGACGCTCGAACCCGGCGACCTCATTTCCACCGGCACGCCGGCGGGCGTCGGCCACGCACGCACGCCGCCCGAGTTCCTGAAGGCGGGCGATGTGCTAGAAACCGAGGTCTTCGGGATCGGCCGTCTCAGGAACCGCGTCGGCTAGAGCGTGGCGCCGGGGTGGCCCAAGGCGTACTCGGAGAGTCGTTTCACCAGCCAGTCGAACGCTTCGTCCACCGAGTCGGTGCGGTGGAAGAGGTTGACGTCCTCCGGACTGATGGTGCCGTGGCGAACCAGAGCGTCGAAATTGATCACCTCGTTCCAGTAGTCGGTGCCGAACAGCACGATCGGCATCGGTTTCTTCATTTTCTTGGTCTGCACCAACGTCAGCGACTCGAACAGTTCGTCGAGCGTGCCGAAGCCGCCCGGGAACGCGATCATGGCTTTGGCCAGGTAGGCGAACCAGAACTTGCGCATGAAGAAGTAGTGGAAATGGAACGACAGGCCGCGCGTGATGTAGGGGTTGTCGCTCTGCTCTACCGGAATCGAGATGCCGATTCCTGCGGTGAGCCCCTTCGCTTCCGAGGCGCCCCGGTTGGCCGCCTCCATGATGCCCGGGCCGCCGCCGGTGGTGACGACGAAGCGCCGCTCTTGCGAGGTGAGGCCCTTGGACCACTGCGTCAGGCGGAAGGCGAGCTGGCGCGCGGCTTCGTAATACTGCGTGCCGGGTTCGGTGCGCGCCGAGCCGAAGAACACGATGGTGTCCTCGAGCCCGTTCTCCTCGAAGCGGGCTTTCGGTTCGAGGTACTCCGCCAGGATGCGCAATGCCCGCGCATCCTTGCTGTTGATGAATTCGAGGTTGTGGTAGGCCTTGGTGCGTTTCAACCGTCGACTCGCTAGCCGCGCCCTTCGAACGGCATCTTGGTCGCCTTGATGGTCAGGAACAGCACATTGGTCTCGAGCGGGAAGCTAGCCATGTGCAGCACTGCCTGGCCGACATGGTTCACGTCCATCAGCGGTTCGGGCTTGATCGTGCCGTCGGCCTGCGGCACGCCCTTGGCCATGCGCTCGGCCATTTCGGTGCGCGCGTTGCCGATGTCCACCTGGCAAACCGCGATGTCGTACTTGCGGCCGTCCAGTGCGCCGGTCTTGGTGAGTCCGGTCACGGCATGCTTGCTGGCGGTGTAGGCCACCGATCCCGGGCGCGGCGCGTGCGCGGAAATCGAGCCATTGTTGATGATGCGTCCGCCGCGCGGCGTCTGGTCCTTCATCGCCTTGAACGCTTCCTGCATGCACAGGAACATGCCGGTGAGATTGATGTCGATTACGTTCTGCCACTTATCGAGGCTCAGTTCTTCGAATGAGGTGCCTGGCGCGTTGACGCCGGCGTTGTTGAACACTACGTCGATGCGGCCCCATTTCTGCTTTACCGCTGCGAACAACGCCTTGACCGATTCTTGCTTGGCGACATCGGTCGGCACGCACAGCGCGCGATCTCCTGCAGCGGATTCCTTGGCGGTGGCTTCCAGCACCTGCTTGCGCCTTCCGGCGAGCGCCACCTGCCAGCCGTCTTTCAAAAACGCGAGTGCCGCGGCCTTGCCGACGCCGCTGCCCGCACCCGTAACGATCGCGATCTTTGCCATGTCCTATTTCCCCTTGAAGGCCGGCACCCGTTTTTCCATGAACGCCTTGCGCCCTTCCTTGTGGTCCTCGCTGGCAAAACAGGCCTCGACCAGCTTCGCCGCCTTGTCGAGTTCGCGGTCCTTGCCGTCCTTCTGCCACTGCTGCACCGCGAACTTGGCGGCGGCGACGGTGAGCGGCGCGTTCTCGGCCACCAGCTTGCAGTAATCGGCCACGGTTTTCTCCAGCTGCGCCGCAGGCACGACCTTGCTTACGAATCCCATGCGCAGCGCTTCCTTGGCGTCGAACTTGCGCGCCGACATGAAGATGTCGGTGGTGTTCGCCGCGCCCAGCACGTTCATGAAACGCCGCACCCCCGCCGGGCTGTAGCCCAGGCCCAGGCGCGCCGCCGGCATGCGGAACACCGAGTCCTCCGAGCAGATGCGCAGGTCGCAGGCCGCGGCAAAGCCCAGTCCGCCGCCGATGCAGATGCCGCGGATGCGCGCCACTACCGGCTTGGCGCAGGCCATCGGCGCGCCGTAAGCCGCTTCGACCGCCTGGTTGTACTCGAGCTGCCCCTGCCCTGTGCCGCGCAGCTTCTCGAACTGGGAAATGTCGGCGCCGGAAATGAACGCCTTGTCGCCGTCGCCGGCGCAGACGATGACGCGCACCGCGGGATCGCGGTCCAGTTCGGCAAAGACCTTGGGCACGGCCCGCCACATGTCGAAACTCATCGCGTTCAACTTGGGCGGATTGGAGAAGATTAACGTCGCAATTGCCCCGTCAACGCTGGTTTTCAGTTCCGCCATCAGACGATTCCCTCGCTTTTCAGTTTCTTAATCTCCTGCAGATCAAAACCCAGATCCAGGAGAACCTCTTCCGTATGCTCGCCGCGTGCCGGAGTCGCGGCGACAAGCTTGGCCGGAGTGCGCGAGAGCTTGATGGGCTGGTTGATGAGGCGCAGCTTGCCCAGCGCCGGGTGCTCGACTTCTGTTGCCACCTGCATATGTTTCACCTGCGGATCGGCGAACACCTGGTCCATGCGGTAGATCGGGCCGCTCGGCACGCCCGCCTTGTTGAGGATGTCGACCCATTCGGCGCTGGTTTTCTTCGCGAAACCGTTGCTCATCTCCCGGTTCAGCGCCTTGCGGTTGCGCGCCCGGTGTTCCGCAGCCTTGAAATCCGGATGGTCGACCAGTTCTGGCCGGCCGATCACTTCGCAGACGATGCGCCACATGTTGCTGCCCGCGGCGGCGACGTTGATGTGGCCGTCGGCGGTGGCGTAGGCCGAGGTCGGCATGCTGGTCGGATGGTCGTTGCCGACCTGCTCGGGCACTTCGCCCGACATGGTGTAGCGCGCGGCCTGGAAATCGAGCAGCTGAATCGCCGCCTGCAGCAGGTTCGACTGCACCCACTGGCCTTCGCCCGAAGTTTCGCGCTCCAGCAGCGCGGTCATGATGCCGAGCGCGGCGAGCAGGCCGGCGCCGACGTCGGCGACCGCGCAGCCGACGCGCGTCGGCCCGGCGCCCGGCTGCCCGGTCACCGACATGATGCCGGAGAGTCCCTGCGCGATCTGATCGAAGCCCGGCCGTGCCCGGTACGGGCCGTCCTGCCCGAAGCCCGAGATGCTGGCGAGGATGATCCTCTTGTTGACCTTCTTCAGCGATGCGTAATCGATGCCGAGGCGATCCTTGACGTCCGGGCGGAAATTCTCCACCACCACGTCGGCGCCCTTCACCAGGCGCAGGAAGATCTCCTTGCCACGCGCTGACTTCAGGTCGAGCGTGATCGAGCGCTTGTTGCGGTGCAGGTTCTGGAAATCCGATCCCTCGCGCGGCCCGCCTATGTCCTCGGCGGCGGTGTTCTCGATCTTGATCACATCGGCGCCGAAATCGGCGAACTGGCGCACGCAGGTCGGCCCCGCGCGCACGCGCGTCAGGTCGAGAATGCGCAGCTTCGCGAGTGCGGAGGAGGCGTGAATGGCGGGCACAGGGAGCCGGGCGAAAGAGTGGGAAGGCGCGATTCTAAACGGGTCAGGCGGCGGCGCGGGGCGGTGCCGGAAAGTTTTTCAATATTGTCCGGATGACCATGGAACAATGCTACCTGCAGTTAGCGCAGAGACAAACAATGAAATCCTGGTTCATCGTTACCGGCAAGGATGCGACCGCGGTGGAGCTGCGGGAAGTACCGGTTCCCGAACCCAAAGCGGGCGAAATGCTGATGAAAGTGCACGCCGCGGGTCTGAACCGCGGCGAATTTATCGCCGGGCACGGGCTTTCGGGCAGCGGCGCCAAGGCTGCCGGCATCGAAGCCGCGGGTGAAGTGGTGAAACTGGGCGAGGGAGTGACGGGATTCAAGCCCGGCGACCGCATCATGGGGCGCGCCTACCATGCCTTTTCGGAATTCGCGACGGTCCGCCTCGGCGATGCGATTCCGGCGCCCGAGAAATTGTCCTGGGAAGAGGCCGCCGGCGCGGGGATCGCATACCTCACCGCTTACGACATGCTTTGGCCGGGAGCCGAGTTGAAGGCGCGTGAATGGCTGCTGGTGGCGGGGGCCTCGGCGGGCGTGGGCGTTGCCTCGGTGCAGCTCGGCAAGCTGATCGGCGCCAAGGTGATCGGCACTTCGGGCTCGCAGGAGAAACTGAAGAAACTCTCCGCGCTCGGTCTGGATCTCGGGTTGCAAAACCGCAATGGCGGTTTTGAGAAAGCGGTCATGGAAGCGACCGGCGGCAAAGGGGTGGACGTCGTCGTGAACAATGTAGGCGGCACGGTGTTCGCCGAGTGCATCCGCGTGCTGGCCTACCGCGGGCGTCTTGCCACTGTTGGCTATGTCGATGGCGTAGTGACGGCGCCGCTGGACATTCTCGCGCTGCACTCAAAGCGCCTCAAGCTATTCGGTGTTTCGAACAAGCTGCGCAGCGCAGCCGAAGTGGCCGAGGGAGTGCAGGGCTACGCGCGCGACGTGCTGCCGTCGCTCGCCAGCGGTTACCTGAAGCCGGTGATCGACCGGGTGTTCGGGTTTGCCGAGTTGCCGCAGGCCAAGGCGCATATGGAAGCCAACCTGCACCTCGGCAAGATCATTCTGCGGGCTTAGCGGCCATCAAGCGCTTGCGCACCATGCGGATCGCGCTGCGCAGCGCATACACCTCGTCGGTATAGGACAGCGGCACCACGATGCGCTCGGCCTTGGCGTCGAGCTTGTCCAGCTGCTCGTGCAATTGCGCCGGTGGAGCCTTGCCGCCAGCGATCTGGTCTTCGATCTGCCGCAGATTCCGGTACCAGCGGAAGATGCGCGAGCGGATACGGAACTGGTAGAGCGGCGGCAAGATACGCGACAGCGGGATCAGGATGGCGATGATCGAGATCAGCGCGACCCACATGCGGTCCACCAGGTTGGCGAGCCAGAACGGCAGGTAGCGCTGCATCGCCGGCGGCCCGGTCCGGTAATAGCGCTCGGCGTCGCGCGCCAGCGGAAATTCACTGTTTTGCGCCGACGGGAACTGCCCGGCGCGCGACATCCAGCCGCCGCCGCCGTGGATGCGAGCTGCCGCCTGCACGAACAGCTGCACCAGCGCCGGATGCAGATCGTCGCGCGCCACCAGCGAACAGGTCGCAGCCACCATCACCACCGTCTGGGGCGGCACGTTGCGCGCAAGGTCCACCACGCCGCGCGGCAGTTCCACGGCGTTCAGAAACCGGTAACGCCTGGCATAGGCTTCGGCCTGCGCGAATTCGAACATGCGGATGCCCGGCGTCTGCAGCAGCATCTGCACCAGAGGCGACTCCGGCGCCGAGACCAATGCCATCGCGTCGATTTCTCCGCCCAGCAGCGCCATCACGCCGGGAGTGAGGTCGAGGCTAGTGCGAACGATGTCGTCGCGTTCCATCAGGTTGGCCCGCAGCACGCGGTTCATCACTCCCGGAATGCCGCTGCCGCGCACGCCGACGTTGACGCGTAGCCCGCGCAACTCGGAAAATTCCCGGATCACGCCCTCGCGGTTGACCTTCTTGCCCGCCTCGGCGCGGTAAAACAGCCACAGCGGCTCGTAGAACATGCTGCCAAGCGACATGACTTCGAGCTTTTCTTCCGTCTGTTCCTTGCCGGCATCGCGCTGCGACTCGCCCGAGCCGCCCTGCACGAAGGCGATTTGCACCTCGTGCTTCGGGCTTTGCAGGAGGCGCAGGTTCTCACGCGAGCCCGCCGAAGGCTGCAGCACCACTTCGATGCCAAAGCGCTTGAGTTCTTCCTGGTAGCGCTTGCCGAAGGCGGCGTAGGCGCCTTGCTCGGGGCCGGTGGCGAGCACCACCCGCTTGGGCGGGGTCGGCTTGAGCAGGTAATAGGCGCCGATGAGCAGGGCCACGGTAAGCAGCAGGAACGGCCCCATGGTCAGGGCGAGTTCGCGCGCCGAGATCAGGGTGTCGCGGATGACGCGGGGCATGGCGTCAGTGTAGCCTTGGGCGAAGCGCGATGAAATTCATTATCCCTGAAAGCGAAATCGAGCTGGCGGCGGTGCGCTCCGCAGGCGCGGGCGGGCAGAACGTCAACAAGGTGTCCAGCGCGGTGCACCTGCGCTTCGACGTCGCCGCATCGTCGCTGCCAGCGTGGCTCAAGGCGCGGCTGCTCGAGCTGCAGGACCAGCGCCTGACCCGGGCCGGCGTGCTGGTCATCAAAGCGCAGCAGCACCGCAGCCAGGATATGAACCGGGCGGACGCCTTGCGGCGCTTGCAGGGGATCGTCGACGACGCCTCGCATCTGCCAAAACCGCGCAAAGCGACGAGACCGACAAGGGCTTCAAAGAAACGGCGGCTGGAGGGGAAGCTCCGGCGCGGCCGCGTCAAGCAACTGCGGGGCAGGGTGCGCGCCGAGGACTAGTAGCGCTTGCCGGTGTTGAATTCGCTTTTCAGGCGCGCGATCTGGCGGCGCAGCGTTTCCAGCTCCGCGCTCGCCGCAGCCACCTCGTCGGACTGCTTGCCGGCGTGCGCGGCACGAAAGCGCTCGTTGGCGGCGTTCCACCGCGCCACCAGCGCCTGTTCCTGGTCCCGCCAAGTCTTGCGTCTGTCCATAGGTCGAAAAAAAGCCCGGTTGCCCGGGCGGTCGGTTATCAGCCGTCTTCGGAGCGGCTGGAGATCGGAATCGTAATTCCCGCCGGAATGTCGTCGCGCGGGACGCCGTGGTGCACGTCGGTGACGGGCTGCGGCGGCGTGGCACCCTTTTTCGGGCGCCCGGGCCGGTAGAACACCTGGAATGGCTTAAGCGGCGGCACCACCGGCGGCCGCTCGAGGTAGCGGCAGTCCGATTCGGTCGGCATGCTCGCCGTTGCGCCGATCCGGCGACCACCGACAAACACCGTGTAGCGCAGCATGTGCGCCGATCCTGCGATCGGCTGGGCGATGATTTCGTATTTGCCGATCATGAAGCGCTTGCGCGCCTGACGGCCGGGATGCTCACGCACTGCGTTTTGCACTTCCTCAGTCACCTTTGATTTCCTTCGTGGGTTTGCCTGCCTTGGCTTTGCGGGCGGCGGCCGTCCCGGCCGGCTTGACCTTGCTGCCGAGAACTTCATCACATAATGCTACGACCCCCGGTTCATCGAGCCGTTCCGCATTGGCGCGCAACTGCTTAACCTCCGGTTTTGTCAACGTTTGGATTCGATCCCTGGTCCAGTCCATCGCTTCTTCCCGCACTCGCCTTTATACCATGCGGCGACAGTGCAGGTCTATGTTTTTTTTGAATTATTTCGCAGACTGTCCAGTTCCGGATAGGCCCGAAAAATGCCTTGCTGGTTGAAGGAAATGCGCCGTTTGGAGGCGAGGTAGGCGGCAAGGCGCGGATGCGCGGCAAGCCGCGAATGCAACCCCATGACGCGCGGAAAGCGCGGCCCCAGCCGTGCCATGGCGCGCGGAAACGCGTACTGCAGCCCCGTAACCATCTGATATAGAGACAGATCGGGGTAGGTCAGGCGCCGGCCGAGCAGATAGCTGCCGGCAGACCCACGTAATACCCCTTCAAAATAGTGCAGAAATTTCGGCAGGCGCACCGCCCGGAAATCGGCCGAGCGCTGGCGCGCCGCGGCTTTCTGCTGCTCGTAATACAGGCCCGGGCCGATCGGATGGTGTGTGTCGTGAACCTCGGTCAGCCAGTCGGCGATGGTGAGCTGCAGCTGGTGCGCCCAGAGCCGGCCGGCTTCATCCCTGGGCGCGAGGCGCAGCCGGGGTCCCAGGTACTGCAGGATATTGGCGGTCTGCGCGATCACGCGCTTGCCGGCGACGAGATAGGGCGGCGCGAAGGGCAGCTGCCGCGTGCCGGCAGGCAGATCGCCGATCCTGGCGCTGCCGCCCGGTCCGCGCGCGACATCGACATACGAGGCGCCGGCGTACTCCAGCGCGAGCCGGATGAATTCGCCGCGGCCCTGGATGCCGGGCCAGTAGTAGAGCCGGTACTTCATGGTCAGAACGGGTTGTAGGTTTTCTTCGGCGTGTAGTGGACGTAGCCGATGCTCGCGCCGGCGCGCAGGCCGACGCCGAGCCGGATCGGCGCCAGCGTGACGCCGCCGCGCCGCTGGTAATTGATGCCGACGCCGCCGACATAGTAGAAGCTGCCGTCCACCGCCGGAAAGCGCTGAAAGAGGGTGCCTGGCTTCGGCATGTTGTAGACCAGCACGAACACCTTGGACGCATTGGCGCCTAGATCGAAGCCGATCGACGGTCCCGACCAGAACACGCGCCGGTTCTTGGCGTTCTTCATCACCAAGGTGCCATCGCCGTAGATCAGGCCGACCGTGATCGCGCCGGCGGCTTCCTGGCCCCGGATGTAGCCGTTCGGCCGGCCATTTTCCTTGAAAGCTTTCTCGATCACCTTGCCCAGCCCCTCGGCGCTCTTGCCAAAAAATGCCTCGGCATCGCGCAGCACCGAGTCCTGATCGAAGGTGTCGCTGTCCGCCTGCTGTTTCTTCGCGTCCGCGGCAAAGACGGGTGCGGCGGCGAGGGCCGCGATCATCGCCGCGACTCGCACGATGCGTCGCTTCATGGCGTGGCTAGAACTTGAGCGCACGTTGCACCGCCGGGCGCGCCGTCATCTCGTCCGCCCAGCGCGTGAGGTTCGGCAACCCCTCGACTACGTCCGGCGCCGTCCCCTTAACGCGCGCGTAGCCCGCGTAAAGCGAGATGTCAGCGACCGTCACTTCCGCGCCGGCGCAGCATTTCTGCGTGGCCAGCTTGTCGTCCCAGACCTTGAAGAAACCCCGCAGGCGATCCTTGAAAAACTGCACTGTCGGCGCGTGCGGCTCCTTGGCGCGCAGCACCCCAAACAACGAACCGAACACCGGCGTGACATCGGTCGAGGCGCTCATCAGCGCCTGCAGCACGGCCGGGCGCGCCGCGGCATCCTTGGGCAGGAATTTTCCCGATTTTTCGGCGCAGTAGAGCAGGATCGCCGTGGACTGGGACAGCGTCACCGGTTTGCCGCCGGGCCCGTCATGGTCCACGATCACCGGGATCTGGCCGTTCGGGTTCATCGCCAGGAACTGCGGCGCCTTCTGCTCCCCCTTGGCGAGGTCCACCGGGTGCAGCGTGTAGTCGAGGCCGCATTCTTCCAGCGCGAGGCGCGCGCGCACGCCGTTGGAGGTTCCCGCGGCGTAAAGATCGATCATGGCGTGCCTTTCAAGAGAACAGGTCGATAGCGGACTGTACCCGCAAATCAGGGCGAAACGGGCGTCGCCGCCGGCAGTTTCATGCCGCGTCGCGTCATCTCGGCACGCACCAGGTCGGGGCGGTCGCTGATAATGCCGTCCACGCCTAGATCGAGCATCGCTGCGATGTGCGCAGGCTCGTTCACGGTCCAGACGATCACCTGCAGGCCCTGGGCATGCGCTTGCTTGAGCACGGCGGCTCTGACCGCGTTGAAATTCGGCGACCATATCCCGCCGCCAGCCTGCCGGATCCGGCTCGGCGGATCGGCGAATTCTTGCCCGGTCAGGTAGACGGTCGCGATATCGGGCGCTTCGGCTTGCACTACGGCAAGCGTGCGCCAGTCGAAGGACTGGATGGTCGAACGCGCAGCGACGCCGGCCTTGCGTATTTCCGCCACCACGGCGCGCGCGAACTGCGCCGGCGGCAGCGTCTCGTCCGGCGCCTCTGGCGAGAGCTTGGTTTCGATGTTGAAGCGCACCAGCTCGTTGCCCGCCTTGCGCGCGAGCGCGAACACCTCCGCGAGCTTCGGGATGCGCGTGCCGTCCACCGGCTGCTGCGTGGCGAACGGCCGGCCATAGTCGCTGCCCGGCCGCAAACGTCCCACATCGAATTTCTGGAGTTCCGCATAATCCATGGACCGCAGCGCCGGACCGCGCTTCTCCAGCCAGCGGCCATCCGGCCCGCGCGTGATATCGGGGTTGAGCGTACGGTCGTGGTGGACCACCACCACGCCATCGCGCGTGATTCCGGTATCCAGTTCGAGCGTCGTCACCCCGAGCGTCAGCGCCGCCGCGAACGCGGGCAGCGTATTTTCGGGCCACAGTCCGCGCGCACCGCGGTGTCCCTGCAGGTCGAAGGCCTGCGCGGACAGCGATACGCAAAGCACCAGCAGCGCCAGCGCGCGGCGCGCGAATTCCAGCATGTTGGCTTCCCGTTCAGCGCTGCCGGTTGCCACAGTGATCACCTTCTCGATCGGTCCGCAGACCGCGATACAGGCGTGGCCGGGCGCGTCGCCGTAGCGGTTGCCGCTGGGTCCGCTCGCGCCGGTTTCGCTCAAACCCCAGCCGGCGCCGAGCTTGGCGCGAACGCGCTGCGCAATCAGCAGCGCGTAGGGTTCGCTTGCCGAACGCAGGCTGCCCATGTCTTCGCGGCTGATCGCCAGCAGCGCGCTTCGCGCGGCCGCGGTATAGACCACTGTGCCGCCGAGGTAGTAGGCGGATGCTCCCGGTACCGCCACCAGCGCGGCGCTGATCAGGCCGCCCGCCGAGGATTCGACCACGGCGATGGTCTGCCTGCGCTCCTTCAGCAAAGCGCCGGCGTCGCCACCGAGTGCGCTCAGGTCAATCGGCATGGCCATGGCTAAAAGCAGTCCGCCTTGAGCACGCCGGGCAGGACTTCGGTGACCACGCAGGTCGCGAGGTCCCGGCGCGTTTGCTGCGCGAGGCCGCGCCACGCCTCGGGGTGCTGCTTTTGCAGGCTTTCGCGCAAACTCGCGTTGTCGCGCACCTTCTGGGCGAACTCGTCGCGGTTCGCGCGCGCCGGCGCGCCGGGTGCCGGCGGCGGGCCGGCCGTCGTGGCAGGCTTGCTGACGGTATCGTCACGCACCGCCCAGCCGATGATTCCCGCGGCAAGCAGCGCCAGGACGGCGATCTTCGTCACGCAGGCGGTCTCGCAACCTAACCGGCGCGTTTGCAGCCGCTGAACTGCGCAGGCGGGTCGGCCAGCGTCGCCGCTGAGCCGCTGATTTCCAGCAGCACGCGGCCAACGCCGTAGCGACCCTCGCCGGGCAGCTTGTCCAGCCGGATTTCGCGGTCCGGAGCGATCAGCCACACCGCGCCGCCTTCGAGGTTGCGCACGAAAAACGCCCGGCCGCCATCGCAGCGGTACTCGGCGGCGTTCTGCGGCTTGCGGCTCTGCTCGCTCGATTCGGATTCGCCGAACGGCCACAGGTCGATGCCGCCGCAGCCCCCGGCGAGCAGCAGGGCGAGGCCGGCGGCGCAGGATTTAAGATGGGCGATCGTCATGTCCTCGGGAGGTCGGGCCGTAGAGTATGCCGCGATAATACGGCGCATGCGCAGCGCCGTCCGAACCATTGCCGCCGCAGCACTGGCGCTGGCCGTAGTGCCGCCCGCGCACGCCCAGCCGCGCCTGTTCGAGTCGCATTCGGCGCGCGCGGCGGGCGGCAGGATGGACATCTCGGTCCGCGAGATCGAGCGCCGCCCGCGCGCGTCGGTGCTGGCCATCGAAATCCGCGAGGTCGGCTCCTCGGTGGGGGCGTCGTTTTTCCTCCTCTGCAGCGTGCGCAAGCTTGCCAAGCAGCGCGGGGGCTCGAACTACGTCGTCAAACTGGAGGAAGTGCCGGCGCGCGGCCAGATGCTGGTCGGATTCCTGAAATCGGCCGATGAGTCCCCCGCGCTCACCGATCCGGCCTTTGCCGCTGCGGCGGGCAAGGCGCAGGTGATCGAGCTCGAGCAGTTCGGCGCGATCTGCGACCCGATGATGTAGCCTGCGCAGCGAACCGCCGTGGCAACCACCTATCCCATCAGCCGTTGGAAGATCGGAGCGGTCACGATCAGCCGCGTGATCGAAATCGAGGGTTCGTCCCCCGGCACTTTTTTCTTTGCCGAGGCGACGCCGGAGCGCTTGCTCCAGCACGCCTGGCTGCAGCCGCATTTTCTTACCGACGATGGCCGGGCGGTGGCTTCGATTCACTGCTTCGTGGTGCAGTGCGCGGGCCGCACGATCGTGGTGGACACCTGCGTCGGCAACGACAAGCCGCGCGAAGTGAAGGCCTGGCACCTGCGCACGGGAAAGTTTCTCGAGGATCTGGCGGCTGCTGGTTTTCAGCGTGACAGCGTGGACACCGTTCTGTGCACGCACCTGCACGTGGATCACGTCGGCTGGAACACCATGTTGGTGGAGGGCCAATGGCGTCCGACTTTTCCGAATGCGCGCTACCTGATCGGCCGCAGGGAGTGGGAGCACTGGTCCGGCGAGCCCGAAGGCCCGGATCGCGCGGTGCGCGACGATTCAGTGCGTCCGATTCTGGAAGCCGGCTTGGCTGAGCTCGTCGCCATGGACCATCGCATTACGCCGGAAATCGTTCTCGAGCCCACGCCGGGCCACACCCCGGGCCATGTCAGCGTGCGCATTTCCTCCGACGGCGAAGAGGCGGTGATTACCGGCGACCTGATGCATCACCCGGTGCAATGCGCCGAGCCGGGATGGGCGAGCCGCTTCGATGTGGATCCGGACGCCGCGCGTCGCACCCGCAGAGAATTCCTGGAGCGCTACGCCGGCCGGCCGGTGCTGGTACTGGGAACCCATTTCGCGACGCCGACCGGAGGACGCATCGTGAAGGACGGCAGCGCATACCGCTTCGTAGCCGGATCCTGAATTTCCGCTCAAGCCCCGAGCAGGGCAGGCGAGGGCTTTTGTTCTCCGCGCTCGACGCGCATCACGATTTCCGCCAGTTTTGCGTGGCTCGGTGCCGCAACGCCGATCTCGGCGCCTTTCTGCGCGATCAAGCCGTTCAGCGCGTCGATTTCCGTGCGCCGGCCCTTCAGGATGTCCTGCGCCATCGACGGGCGCTGGATGTCGCCGCGCGGGTTGGCGCCCGCCTTCGGGACCAGAACCTTTTCGACTTCGGCCATCGCCGCCGCATCGCCTTCGTTGGCGCGCGCGATCCGCTCGGGCTCGAGGCCGCGCACCTTTTCCAGCTGGAAACCGAGCGCCTGTCCGACGCGGATCGCTTCGCCCCCGAGCCGGATCTGGAAGCGCCGGATGGTGTCGTTGCGCAGGCAGTCTCCGGAAGTGAGGCCGGTTGCCGCGGTGACGCCGTTGCCCATGCTGTTTTGCACCAGCTTGGACCAGCGTTCGCCCCACAGGTTGGTCGTCGCCTTGGCGCTGTCGACGTGGCCGAACAACGCCGCCAGCTCCTCGATGCGCTGCGTGATGCGACCGTGCGGCTCGCCGGCGCGGAACACAGTGTGCTTGTCGCCGCCCTTGGCGACGGTACGACGGATGCGGCCCGGTTCGTAGAGGTCAACCGAGATCATCGACGCAATCACGCCGACGGTGCGGCCCCAACCGACGATGCCGGCGATGGTCTCTTCGTTGAGGCAGTTCTGCAACGAAACCACGAAGCCCTCCGGCGCGAGATAGGGCTTGATCAGCTGCGTCGCCCAGGCCGTATCGTAGGACTTGACCGCCACCATGGCGATGTCCACCGGAGACTTCGCCAGCGACTGTGCCTCGGTGAGGTGCAGGGTCTTCACGCCCTTGACGACAAAGCGCTCCTCCGGGGTCATGCCGTCGAGTTCCAGGCCGCGCGCGCGGATCGTCTCGACGTGTTCCGGCCAGGGGTCGATCAGCGTGACGTCGTGCCCGTGGTGCGCGAGCGACCCTCCAACATAGCCGCCGAGCGCCCCCGCGCCGACAATGGCAATCCGCTTCCCCATTGCGCCATAATAGTCGGGAAACGCCGATGGATGCGCATCGACCTCCGTACCAGACGATCCAGGTAGCGCCGCTGGCCGGGGCGCTCGGCGCCGAAATCCGCGGCGTCAACCTGAAAAAGCAGGAGGAGGAGGCGGTCTGGAGCGAAATCCATCGCGCCTTCCTCGATTATTCGGTGATCGTATTTCGCGAACAGGCGCTCGAGCCGGGTGACCTGATGCGGGTGGGCGCGAGGTTCGGCGAGCCCTGCCACTACCCCTTCGTCACCGGCATGGAAGGCTTTCCGTACATCTTCGAGGTGGTGAAAGAGCCGGAGGAGACGCGCAATTTCGGCGGCGCCTGGCACTCGGACACGACCTATCTCCAGCAGCCGCCCCTCGCGACTATGCTGAATGCCATCGAAACCCCGAGCTTCGGCGGCGATACGCTGTTCGCCAATACGCGAGCCGCCTATGACGCATTGTCCGAGGGCATGCGTCGGACCGTGGATGGGCTGGTGGGAGTCAACAGCGCCGAACTCAAATATGGCGGCGGCCGCACCGCCATGCACCAGAAGATCGGCGGCATGAAGATCCGCGACACTGATTCGGCAGCCGGGTACCAGGCCGAGCACCCCGTGGCGCGCACGCACCCGGAGACCGGCCGCAAGGCGCTTTATCTTAGCAGGGGACACACGACCCATTTCAAGGGCATGACCGAGGAGGAAAGCCGGCCGCTGATCGAATATCTGCAGGCGCACATCGTGCGGCCCGAATTCACTTGCCGCCTGCGCTGGGCCCCGGGCACGCTCACCATCTGGGACAATCGCTGCACCCAGCACAATGCGGTCAACGACTACCACGGCCAGCGCCGCCGCATGCGCCGCCTGACCGTGGGGGCGCAGACGCCGCAGTAATGGCGAAGGCGTCGGCCAAGCCCAGGCCGGGCCTGAAGCGCGCAACGCCAAAAAAGCGTGCGCGCAAGGCGGCAGCCGGTTCGCGCGGCCTGAGCCCGCAGGAGTGCGCCGTCGAGTCAGGCGATTTTGACGCGGTGCTCCGGGATCGGATCGCCGCGGAGGGCGGGGTGGTCCTCGCCGCCTACCGCGACCCGCTCGGGAAGAATCCGCTGATCGCCGCCATCCTGCCGCTGGACAAGGTCGAGCCGACGCCGTTCCAGCGCGACGTCTCGGACATGCACCACAAGCGGCTCGCCGACGTGATCGACAAGACCGGGCTGTTCCTCGACCCGATCATCGCCATCACCGCCCCCGAGAAAGGATTCTGGACGCCGAACGGCGGCCACCGGCTTGCCGCGATGCGGCGCCTCGGCGCCCGCTCGATCACTGCGCTGGTGGTGCCGAAGCGCGAAGTCGCCTGGCAGATCCTCGCGCTCAACACCGAAAAAGCGCACAACCTGAAGGAGAAATCCCTCGAGGTGATCCGCATCTACCGCGGCCTGCTGGAAGAGGACGCTGCGCGTCCGGAGCAGCGCTTCGCGTTTTACCTCGAGGAAGCCTCGTTCGTGACGCTGGGCCTGTGCTACGAAAAGCTGCCGCGCTTCAGCGGCGGTGCCTACAACTCGATCGTGCGCAGGCTGAGCGAATTTGCCGCGGCGCCGCTTTCTGCCGCCATCAAGACTCGAGAGAAACACTCACAAATGGTTCTCGATCTCGACGCCCGCGTCGTCGAGGTGGTGGCGAAGCTCAAGGCCAAGGGTTTCGTGAGCCCGTACCTGAAAGCCTTCGTGGTGGCGCGCATCAACCCGCTGCGCTGGATCCAGGGCGCACCGCCGCCGCTGGAAGAGGTGCTCAAGACCATGCGCGAACGGGCGGTGAAATTCAACGTCGACCGGGTCAAGCAGGAAGACCTGGCCTCCAGCGGCGGTGCGCCGGACGATGGCGACTAGCGGCGCGCGGCGCTGAAAATGAAAAAGCCCGGGAGACCGGGCTTTTTTTGTTGCGTGCCGGGCGGGTTAGGCCGGGCGGACGTTGGTGGCGTTGGGCCCCTTGGCGCCCTGGCCGACGTCGTACTGCACCTTGTCATTCTCCTTCAGCGACTTGAAGCCGCCGCCCTGAATGGCGGAGAAGTGAACGAAAAGGTCCTTGCCGCCATCGTCCGGCGTGATGAAGCCGAAACCCTTGGCGTCGTTGAACCACTTGACGGTACCTGTACTCATGACTGTTTCCTTGAATGCAAAACTTCGAAGAGAAGGGCGGATGCCCTGCGGACTGTCTAGGAAGGGAACAAGCGGATGAGCACAGCGCGAACGCCTACAGTCTTACCAGCTTTCACTACCTGAAAATCCTGCGCGCCCTTTATACAGTAATCTGGAAACTGCGTCAATAAAATCAACCAGTTGGCTGCTTGAGCGCGTCGCGCACGAATTCCAGGCGGTCCTGGCCGAAGAACAACTGCTCGCCGACGAAGATCGACGGCGCGCCGAACACGCCGCGCTGCACCGCCTGCTCGGTGGTGGCGATCAGCTTCGCCTTCACCTCCGGGTCGGCGACCAGGGTGGCGAACGCGGCGGCATCGAATCCCGCCGCCGTCAGCGTCTTCGCCAGTTGCGCGGGATCCCCGAGGTTGCGGGGCTCGGCCCACATCGCCTTGAAAATGGTGTCCACGTACTGCGCAAAGCGCTGCGGCTCGCGCAGCTGCATTCCGGTCGCGCCGCGCATCAGCGTGAGCGTGTTGATCGGAAAATCAGGGTTTCTCGCCAGCGCGACACCGTAGCGCTTCGCCCAAAGCGCGATGTCGCCCCACATCCACTTGCCCTTGGCGGCAATCGACACCGGGCTCTGGTTGCCGGTGGCTTTGAACACGCCGCCCAGCAGCATCGGCCGCCAGGCGATCTGCGCGCCGCAGTCCTTGGCGATGCCCGGCAACTGCGTATAGGCGAGGTACGACGTCGGGCTGCCGAAATCGAAGAAAAATTCCAGTTGCTTGGCATCAGGACGCATCGTCATCGGCTCCAGGAATCGCGCAACGTAACCGTGCGAATAAAGCCATTGCGGTCATGCACGAAGTAACCGTGCCGCTCGAACTGAACCTGACCCTCCCTGGCGTCTTTCAAACCCGGTTCCAGTTGCGCTGCGACGCTCTTCACCGAATCCGGATTGAGGTGCTGGAGGCCTTCGGGGTGTTCTGCGCTGAACAGCCGGTCGTAGAGACGGACATCGGCCGCGTGGGCGTGCGACGTGCTGACCCAGTGAATGTTTCCTTTCACTTTGTATTTTTCCGCGCCGGGCGTGCCTGAGCGGGAATCTTCGAATACTTTGCAGCGGACGGTGTCCGTCGCCATGTCGTAGCCGGTGCATTCGACCACGTAGGCGTAGCGCAGGCGGACTCTGCTGCCGGGGAAGAGGCGAAAGTAGCCCTTCGGCGGCGGGTCCTGGTAGTCGTCGCGCTCGATCCAGAGTTCGCGCGAAAACGGAACTTCGCGCCTGCCCCAGTCGGGCTTCTGCGGGTGATTCGGCACCTCCATCAGTTCCGTTTTTCCTTCGGCATAGTTCTCGATCACCAGCTTGACGGGGTCGAGGACGGCCATGCGGCGGGGCGCGGTTTCGTTGAGATGCTCGCGCATGCAGTCTTCCAGCACCGAATAGTCGATCCAGGAGTTCTGCTTGGCGACGCCGACGCGCTCGGCAAGGCGGCGCAAACCTTCGGCGGTGTAGCCGCGGCGGCGCGCGCCAGCAAGGGTCGGCATGCGCGGATCGTCCCAGCCGTCCACGTGTCCGCCTTCAACCAACTTGATCAGGAGCCTTTTGGACAGGACCACGTGGGTCAGGTTCAGGCGCGCGAATTCGATTTGCCGCGGCAGCGGGCGCTCGAGCAATCCTCCCTGCGCGAGCTTTTCGAGCAGCCAGTCGTAGAACGGCCGCTGGTCCTCGAATTCGAGGGTGCACAGTGAGTGGGTGATTTTCTCCACCGCATCCTCGAGCGGATGCGCGTAGGTGTACATCGGATAGATGCACCAGCGGTCGGCGGTGCGGTGGTGGGTGGCTTTCTTGACGCGGTAGATCGCCGGGTCGCGCAGATTCATATTGGGCGACTTCATGTCGATCCTGGCGCGCAGAACGTGCGCACCGTCAGGATGCTTGCCGTCGCGCATTTCCCGCAGCAGCGAAAGATTTTCCTGTGCACTGCGGGACCGGTAAGGAGAATCGACTCCCGGTTCGGTAAAGGAACCCCTGCGCTGCTTCATTTCGTCGGCCGACTGGCTGTCGACGTAGGCGTTGCCCGAGGTGACCAGGTACTCGGCGCAGCGGTACATGAAGTCGAAGTAGTCGGAGGCGTACAGCGCCTTACCGCCGAAATCGGCTCCCAGCCAGCTCACCGATTCGACGATCGAATCGACGTAGGCCTGCTCCTCTTTTTCCGGATTGGTGTCGTCGAAGCGCAGGTTGCAGCTGCCGCCGTAGTCCTTGGCGAGGCCGAAATTGAGCAGGATCGACTTGGCGTGCCCCAAGTGCAGGTAGCCATTGGGCTCGGGCGGGAAGCGGGTGCGCACCTTCGGGTGCTTCCCCGAGGCGAGGTCGGCTTCGATAATTTGCTTGATGAAGTGGCTGGACATGTGGAAGAGCCTGATTTTCTTCGGATTTTAACTCGTGTCGGCCAAATCCCGGGTCGCGCGTTATTAGGATTGGTAATCGCACATTCATCCACAACCATCAGGAGATTTCATGAAAAGGATCATTGCAGTCGCCGTCGCGCTCGCGTTCAGCACCGCAGCGCTTGCGCAGGCCCCAGCCCAGAAGACCGCCGAGCCCGCCAAGGCCGCCCCGGCGACGCCCGCCGCGCCAGCCAAAGCCGCCGCGCCGATGAAGGAAGCCAAGAAGACCATGAAAAAGGGCGAAGGCAAGAAGTCTGAAGGCAAGGCCAAGGGAAAAGCGAAGGGCAAGGCGAAGAAAGCCGACGACAAGAAGTAAGCTGCGAGAAGAGCCCGGCCCTGCCGGGCTTTTTCTTTTGTTAGGCTAGTAGCGATGAGAGCCGTCGGCCTATATCGTTACCTGCCGATCGACGATCCCGAGTCGCTGCTGGACCTGGAGGTCGACGTGCCGGTGGCTGCCGGCCGTGATCTGCTGGTCGAAGTGAAGGCCGTTTCAGTCAATCCGGTAGACACCAAGCGCCGGGCGCCGAAGGACATGGTCGAAACGGCGCCGAAAATCCTCGGCTGGGATGCGGCGGGTTTGGTCAAGGCCGCCGGATCGGAGTGTCGCTTTTACAAGCCCGGTGACGCCGTGTACTACGCCGGCAGCATCATTCGGCCGGGTGCCAACAGCGAATTCCACCTAGTCGACGAGCGCATCGTCGGCAGTAAGCCCGCGAACCTGTCGTTTGCCGAAGCCGCGGCGCTGCCCCTGACCACGCTTACCGCCTGGGAACTGATGTTCGATCGCATGGGTATCTCGATATCGGGGGCCCACGCCGGGAAAAGCGTCCTGATTCTCGGCGGCGCGGGGGGCGTGGGGTCGATCGCGATTCAACTGGCCAAGAAGCTGGCCAAACTGAAGGTGACCGCGAGCGCCTCGCGCCCGGAATCGATCGCCTGGTGCAAGGGCCTGGGCGCGGACGAAACCGTCGACCACAGCAAGACTCTGGAGGGCACCGGGTACGACTTCGTGTTGTGTTTTTCGTCCTCCGACGCGTACTGGAGCAGGTTTCCAAAGCTGCTCAAACCGCAGGGCAAGCTCGGCTTGATCGTACGCACCACCAAGCCGGTCGACCTGGCGATCCTGCACGATAAGAGCATCGCGGTTTGCCTGGAGGGCATGTTCACCCGGTCGACCTTTCAGACCCCGGACCTGGAGGCGCAACGCGCGCCGTTGAACGACGCCGCGGGACTGGTCGAGGCGGGGGTTCTGAAAGGAACCATGACCCAGAACCTGGGCAAGATCAGTGCCGCCAACCTGCGCCGCGGCCATAAAATGCTGGAACAGGGGCACGTGATCGGCAAGCTGGTGCTGGAAGGGTGGACTTAGTGGCAACCCGTAGGCAGCTGCTGGGAATGACGGGAGTGGCCATCGCTGCGCCCGGTCTATTGTTTGCGCAGGCGCCCCGCGTGATGACCGTAGCCGTGCTGTTCGTCGGCGATTCGGACGACGGCGAGCCCGCGGCGCGGACCTTTTTCGAGGAGCTGACCCGCCTAGGCTGGGTCGAAGGCCGCAACGTCATCTTCGACCGGCACTCAGGCAAGGGAACGCGGCAGTATCTCGAGACCCTGGTTGAAACCGTCGTCGACCGCGCGCCGGACCTGATTTTCGCCACCACGACCAGCCTCGCCAACGCCGTGCTCAAGGTATCACGCAGCTTGCCGGTGGTATTTACCACCATGGCGGATCCAGTAAAAGCCGGTCTGGTCGCTTCGCTGGAAAAGCCCGGGCGAAACGCAACCGGCGTCTTCCAGTTGCCGGGCGATGCCTCTGCCAAGCGTTTTGGCTTGGTCAAGCATTTGATGCCGCACCTGAAGCGCTTGGGCGTGGTGTTCGATCGCGCGACGGCGGAAACCGAGCAGCGCAAGGCAGCACACCAGAAGGCGGCGCGCGAGGCCGGGCTGCAGACGGAAGCGGTGGAGTTCACCAATTTCGAAGCGATTGCGAGGATCTTCGCGCAGTTCCGGCGCGATGCCATTCATGTCGTGGAGCTGACGCCATCGTTCGTGCTGTTCGGGCGCCGCCGCGAAGTGGTCGAGCTCGCAGCGCGCAACGATATCGCGCTGGTTGCGCACCGCGCAGAATGGGCCGATGCCGGTGCGGTGCTGACCTACGGGGTCGACATCGGCGAAACCTACCGGCGCGCCGCAGGCATCGCTCACCGAATCCTGAAGGGCGCGCGGCCGGCGGAGATCGCGGTGGAGCGCCCGAACCACTTCGAGCTGGTCGTCAATCCGCGCAGCGCGCTCGCCCTCGGTATCGCGATCCCGAAAACGCTGTTGCAGCAAGCCAAGCGGGTAGTCGCCTAGATTGCGCCGGCGGCGTTAAGATGCCGGGCTGGGGGAACCGTCATGCCGTTGATCGCCATGAATCGCGAAATGGGCTCGCTGGGCAAGGACGTTGCCGCGGGCCTGGAGCAGGCGCTGGGGATGAGGGTCCGGCATCACGAGATGATCGATCATCTCGCCAACCGGGCGCGCATCCGCAAGAGCCACGTGGTGAGCTTCCTCGAAGGCCGGCAGGGTTTGCTTGAGCGCCTGACCACCGACCAGCTGCGTTTGCGCATCCTCACCGCGGACGAGATCCTGTCGATGGCGGCATCTGACAACGCGGTGATCCTGCGCGGCTGGGGCGCGACCTCGCTGCTGAAAGACGTGCCGCACGCGGTGCGGGTCTGCGTCTCGGCGTCGCGCCGCACGCGCGTCAAGCGCATGATGGAGCGCCTCAATACCGATGACCCGGTAAAGGTCGAACGGCTGGTCGACCAGAATGACGAGGCGGCGCGCGCAGTCATGCGCCGCCACTTCCATATCGACACGCGCGATATCAACGAATACGACATGGGTTTCAATACCGACCGGGTATCGGTGCCGCAGTGCGTGGACGAAATCGTCAAGTTGGTGAAATCTTCGCAGTTTGCCGAGACCGACGAATCGCGGGCCAAGCTGCACGACATCGCGCTCGCCCACCACGTGCGCGCGGCCCTGCGCACCCACAGCGCGACCGCGCACTGCGCGGTACGCGTCACGGCGCTGGCCGGTCATGTGCAATTGCACGGCACGGTAGACCACATCGAGCAAAGCGAGGCCTGCAGCGACATCGCGCTGCGCATCAAGGGTGTCCGGCTGCTCGAAAATCACATCAACGTGGCCGAAGTGACGGGCCGGGTTCGCGACGAGGCATGATCGAGGTCCGACGGATTTCCGGGGCGCTGGGCGCGGAGATCCACGGAGTCGATCTTTCCCGGCCGCTCGCCAAGAGCGTGGTCGAGGAGATCCGGCGCGCATGGCTGGAGCAGCTGGTGATTTTTTTCCGCGATCAGGCGCTCGACGCCGCGCAGTTCATGGCCTTTGCCGAGCAGTTCGGCGAACCGATCGAGTACCCGATGGTCAAGGGCATCGCGGGTTTTCCCAAGATCATCGAGGTGAAAAAGCTCGAGCATGAACGCGTCGCCTTCGGCGGCATCTGGCATACCGATACCGCCTACCTCGAGCGCCCGCCGATGGCCTCGATGCTGCTCGCGCGCGAAATTCCGCCGTTTGGCGGCGACACGCTGTTCGCCAATATGTACCTGGCGTATGAGGCTCTTTCCCCTGGCCTGAAGACTCTCCTGGAAGGCTTGAAAGCCGTCAATTCGTCCACCAAGGCGGACGCTTCGAAGACCCGCGAGGACCGGATCAAGACCGACGGTGCGGTGAAGTCCGAGTTCATCGCCGAACACCCGGTAGTGCGCACGCATCCTGAAACCGGCCGCAAGGCGCTCTATGTGAATTCGGGCCACACGGTGCGCTTCGCCGGCTGGACGGAGGAGGAAAGCGCGCCGATGCTGACATTCCTTTATCAGCATCAGGTCCGCCCCGAGTTCACCTGCCGCTTCGCCTGGCAACTGGGATCGATCGCGCTGTGGGACAACCGCTGCGCGCAGCACAATCCGGTCAATGACTACCACGGCTACCGGCGGGTGATGTACCGCATCACCCTGGCGGGAGATGTTCCGGCTTAGCCTTCGGTTTTTCCATGCCGGCGGGCGGATGCTGCTTTGTGTGCTCGCCATCGCGCTCGGCGTTGCCCTCGGTTTTGCCGTCCACCTGATCAACCGCGCCGCGGTGAACGAGCTCGCGGCCGGGGTGCGGACGCTGTCTGGCGAAGCCGACCTGGAGGTGCGGGGCGGACGCGGCGGATTCGCCGAAGCGCTGTACGTGCAACTGGCGCGCCTGCCGGGCGTGGCGGTGGCCAGCCCGGTGCTGGAAGCGGACGCGGGGATCGCGGGCAGCGCCAGGACCCTGCGGCTGATCGGCATCGATCCGCTGCGCGCCGCGCTCGTGCAGCCAGCGCTGTTTGCCGACGCGCCGGGAAGAAGGCTCGAACTCATGCGACCCGACGTCGTTTTTCTTTCCCATGCAGCAAAACAACTGCTGGGTGACGGAGCGCATCTCGAGATCGTCTCCGGACTGAGCACCGTTCGGCTTCAGGTCGGTGGCAGCCTGGCGGCGTCGAGCCTGCGCGGCGTTGCCGCGCTGACGGACGTCGCCACTGCGCAGTGGCGGCTCGGGCGCCTGGGCGAACTCAACCGCATCGATCTGCGCCTCGAACCGGGCGTGGACCGCGAGGCGATGCGGGCCAGGATTGCCGCGCTGCTGCCGCCGGGAGTGCACGTGACTGGCCTGGACGCGGTGGAGGAATCGGGCGCCAATCTTTCGCGCGCCTACCGCGTGAACCTGAACGTGCTCGCCCTGGTGGCGCTGTTCACCGGCGGTTTCCTGGTGTTTTCGGCGCAGGCGCTGGAAGTCGCGCGCCGCCGCAAGGAACACGCGCTGCTGCGCGTGCTCGGATTGGAACGCGGTGGCGTTGCGCGGCTGGTGCTGCTCGAGGCGACCGTGTTGGGTGCCCTGGGTGGGCTGCTTGGTCTCGCAATCGGCTACGGCCTTGCGCTTGCCGCGCTGCAGATCGCCGGCGCCGACCTGGGCGCCGGAATGTTCCGTGGCATGACGCCCGAATTGTCGTTCCCGGCCGCTGATAGCCTGGTGTATCTGGTTGCAGGCGTCGCGATTGCGCTTGCCGGCGCCGCCCTGCCAGCGCTGGACGCGGGCCGCGCGCCGCCCGCGCAGGCGCTCAAGGCAGGAGACGAGCAGCAGATGTTCGCCCGCAGCGTCACCCTCTGGCCCGGGTTGCTGCTGCTCGTTCTGGCGCTGCTTCTCCTTCCCCTGCAACCGCTCGACGGCATTCCGGTTGCCGGTTACGCGGCGATCGCCTGCCTGCTGCTGGGAGGGATACTGCTGATGCCCTGGTTTTCCGGGTTCGTGCTGGAGCGCATCCGGCCAGCGCGCAGTATTGCGTTCACGTTGGCGCTGGCGCAGGTGCGCGGGGCACCGGGGCAGGCGATGGTGAGCCTTGCGGCAATCGTCGCCAGTTTTTCCCTGATGGCGGCGATGGCGATCATGGTGGCTTCGTTCCGCAGTTCGGTGGACGATTGGCTGCAGGTGGTGCTGCCGGCCGAGCTTTACTTGCGCACCACGCACGCCGGTGAAACGGCCTGGATCTCCCCGGCGCTGGAAGCGCAGGTGCGCGCGTTGCCGCAGATCGAGCGCGCGGTGTTCCTGCGCAGCGGCCGCATCACGCTCGATCCGGGACGACCGGCGATTTCGCTCATCGCGCGCGAAGGGCCGAACCTGCATTTCCCGCTGACCGGCAAGACGTATCAACGCAAAGCAAGCGATCCGCCGCCGGCCTGGGTATCAGAAGCGGTAGCGGATATCTACGGGGTTGGCGTTGGCTCGTTCATGAAAATACCTTTTTCAGGAAAGAGCCACCCGTTCGTGGTCAGCGGCATCTGGAGGGATTACGCGCGGCAGCACGGCGCCATCGTCATCGAGCGCGAGACTTACGTGGCGCTTTCGGGCGATCGGCGCGCCAACGATGCCGCGCTGTGGCTCAAGCCCGGCGCCACGGTTGCGGCCACGATCGAGGCACTGCGCGCGCTGCCGGGCGGCGCGCTGCTGGAAATCGCCGAGCCAGGCGAGATCCGGCGCGCTTCGCTGGCTCTTTTCGATCGCAGTTTCGCGGTGACTTACGCACTGGAGGCGGTGGCGGTGCTGGTGGGGCTGTTCGGCCTTTCTTCCAGCGTCGGTGCCATCGTGCTCGCGCGCCGGCGCGAATTCGGCATGTTGCGTCATCTCGGCATGCGGCGCGGCCAGATCGGCGCGATGCTGGCGGCCGAAGGTGGCTTGCTGGCGGTGCTCGGAACCGCGGTCGGCCTTGCGCTCGGCGGCGCGATCAGCCTGGTGCTGATCCATGTGGTCAATCGTCAGTCGTTCAACTGGAGCATGGATGTGCATCTGCCGTACGGCCTGCTGACGGGCTTGTCCTTGCTCTTGATCGTCCTTTCTTCACTCACCGCATTTCTATCCGGCCGCGAAGCGACCGGCATCGGCCCGGTCCGCGCGGTGAAGGAGGACTGGTGAAGCGCCGCGTACTGCTGGCGGCAGGCCTGGCTTTTCCCCTTCTTGCCCTGTCGCAGACTTACTATCCGAAAGTCATCCGGGGCCGCCGACTGCAATTCCCCCACGACCATGGCGCGCACCCCGAATATCGGCAGGAGTGGTGGTACGTCACCGGTTGGCTGAAGGATGATCGCGGCGAGGAGTCGGGCTTTCAGATCACGTTTTTCAGAACCCGCTTGGATATCGAGACCGCCAACCCGAGCAGCTTCACGCCGCGGCAGGTGATGCTCGCGCACGCCGCGTTTGCCGAACCGCGTCACGGTCGGCTGCGGCACGACGAACGCGCCGCCCGCACCGCCCTCGGCCTCGCCGGTTCGAGCGAAGGATCGACCTCGGTCTGGGTGGATGACTGGGTTTTAGAACTGGAGCAGGACGTTTATCGAAGCCGCATTCGCGCCAAAAATTTCTCCTTCGAGCTTGCTTTCGAAGCGAAAGGCACGCCGCTGCTGCAGGGTGAGGACGGCTTCTCCAGGAAAGGCCTCAAGCCGGACGAGGCGAGCTACTACTACAGCCGTCCCCAGCTTTCGGTCCGCGGAAGCGTGAATGGCGCGCCGGTCCGCGGCACGGCCTGGCTGGATCACGAATGGTCGAGCCAGTACATGGCGACGAATGCGGCCGGCTGGGATTGGTGCGGCATCAACCTCGCAGATGGCGGTTCGCTGATGGCGTTTCGCATGCGAGGCGCGGATGGCCGGACGGTCTTCGCGCCGCCGGGCGTTTCCTTCGAGGTGCTCAGGACATGGAAGTCGCCCCGCACCGGCGCCGCATATCCGGTGGAAGTCATCGTCAAAGCCGGGCAAGGGGCATGGCACCTTCAGCCCCTGATGGACGATCAGGAACTGGACGCGCGCGCGAGCACCGGCACCATCTATTGGGAAGGCGCGGTGCGCGCGCTGCGCGACGGCAGGGAAGTCGGCCGCGGTTACCTCGAACTTACCGGCTACTGGCGGCCGATGAGGCTTTGACAGCTGCATGCTAATCTGGATTGATGCCGCAGATCGCCGTTGCCGGGCACGCGCTGGAGTACACCTGGACCGACGGAACCCGCGACGGATCGCCGACCCTGGTTTTCCTGCACGAGGGACTGGGTTCGATCCGCCAGTGGCGTGATTTTCCTGCGCAGGTCGCGCGCGCCAGCGGCTGCCGGGCGCTGGTCTACGACCGCTATGGCTACGGCAACTCGGCGGTACTGCAGGAGGCGCGGGTCGGGACCGATTTCATGCATCGGGAAGCCCTGGTTTTCCTTCCGGCGCTGCTTCAGGCACTGAACATAGACAAGCCGGTGCTGATCGGCCACTCCGACGGCGCCTCGATCGCGCTGATCCATGCCGGGGCCGGGCATCCGGTGCGCGGCGTGGCCGTGATGGCGCCGCATGTCTTCATTGAAGATCTCTGCATCCGCTCGATTCAAAAGGCCGCCGCGCAATTCGAAACAACCGATTTGCCGGAGCGGCTGGCCAAGTACCATCGGGACGCGCGAAAAACCTTTCACCTTTGGGCCGATGCCTGGCTCGATCCGGCGTTTCGCGACTGGAATATCGAGCCGTCCTTGCCCGCGATCCGCTGCCCGGTGCTGGCGATCCAGGGCGAAGACGATGCCTACGGCACGCTGGCGCAGCTCGATGCCATTGCCAGGCAGGTCGGCGGAACCTGCGAACGGTTGAAATTGCCGCAATGCGGACATGCCCCGCACCTGGAGCGACCGCAATTGGTCTTGACTGCGTTGACCGACTTTCTGAAGAAAACCCTTGGAACAGACTGTTAGAGCCGACCTGCGCATCATCAGCCTGGTGGCGCTGGCGCACGGACTGTCGCATTTCTTCCAGATCGCGACGGCGGTGCTTTTTCCGTTGATCAAGGACGATCTCGGCGTGTCCTACGTCGCGCTGGGCGGCACCGTGGCCCTGTACTACGTGGTCAGCGGCATTTGCCAGACTGTCGCCGGCTTTGCGGTGGACCGCTACGGCACGCGCCGCGTGCTGTTTTTCGGCGCGGCGCTCGGCACCGCGGGCGCGGCGATCGCCGGCTTCGCGCAAAGCTACGGCATGCTGCTCGCCGCGGCATTGGTCGGCGGCATCGGCAACAGCGTGTTCCATCCCTGCGATTTCTCGATCCTGAACGCGCGCGTCCACAAAGCGCGCCTCGGCTATGCCTTCAGCGGCCACGGCATCGCGGGCTACCTCGGCTATGCCGTGGCGCCGGTGTATGCAGTCGCAGTGGCCGGGTTAGCCGGCTGGCGAGGTGCGCTGCTCGGCGTAGCGCTGGTCGGCGTCGCGGTTATCGCGGTGCTCGTCGCGTACCGCAATTCGATCCACGTCGATCCTGCCGACAGCCGCGCAGCGGGCAGCGGTGGCGGCCTTGCCGCCGACCTGCGCGTCCTCGCCTCGACACCGGTGGTGATGTGCTTTGGCTATTTCGTGCTGCTGTCCGTGGCGTTCGTCGCGATGCAGAACTTCGGCATTGCCTCCACCATGTCGCTCTACGGGGTGAGTGCCGCACTCGCGTCGGCAGCGCTGACCTCCTACCTGCTCGGCGGCGCAACCGGCATTTTTGCCGGCGGTTTTGTTGCGGTGCGCGCCAAGCGCCACGATCTGGTGGCGGTCGGCGGCACGGCAGTGAGTGCCGGTTTCATGTTCCTGATCGCGGCGGCGTGGTTTCCCGCCGTGCTGCTGCCGGCGCTGTGCGCGGCGGCGGGCTTCGCCACCGGCGTGACCAATCCCTCGCGCGACCTGATCGTGCGCGCCGCGACCCCGCCGGGCTCGACCGGAAAAGTCTACGGCTTCGTGTATTCCGGGCTGGATGTCGGGGCGATGGTGACGCCGATGTACTTCGGCTGGCTGCTGGATGGCGGCCGGCCATCGATCGTGTTCTATACCGTGGCGCTGAGTTCCGTCCTGACCATCGCCACCGTGCTCAACCTGCCGGGGTACCGGGCGGGCCTGAAGCCCACCTGACAGTCGCGGCCGGCTCACGCATCGCCTGCGCGAACGGAGGCGACCCTACTGCGTCCAGCGCTTCGAGCAGCAGCGCCGGATCGTCCTGCGCAAGGCGCGTTGAATCCGAGAGCATGCGGCGCCACAGTCGCGCCCGGCGGTGGCCGTGATACAGGCCGAGCACGTGCCGCGCGACGTGCCTCAATCTGGTCTGCTTTGAAACCATTTTTCTTGCATAGGCATGCATTGCCATGACGACTTTGCGCCGATCCGCTCCCGGTTCGGAAAGAATCCAGGGATCGTGGTAGGCGGCGCGGCCCAGCATGACGCCATCCACGCCTGGATGCGGACCGGCGTTTGCGATTCCGCCGTTGAGGACGATTTCGAGCGCCGGGAAGTCCTGCTTCAAGCGGTAGACGTAGTCGTATTTGAGCGGCGGGACTTCGCGATTCTCCTTCGGCGAAAGGCCTTTCAACACCGCGTTGCGGGCGTGCACCATGAAGGTCCGGCAGCCGGCTTCAGAGACCGTGCTCACGAATCGTTGCATGAATGAATAGTCGTCCATGTCATTCAAGCCGATCCGGTGCTTCACGGTCACCGGAATCCGCACTGCCTCGCGCATCGCGCGCACGCAGTCGGCGACCAGCTCCGGCTCCGCCATCAGGCAGGCGCCGAACGCGCCGCGCTGCACGCGCTCGCTCGGGCAGCCGATGTTCAGGTTCACCTCGTCGTAACCGAACTGCTCGACCAGCGCGGCGCAGGCGGCGAGCTCCTGCGGTTCGCTGCCGCCCAGTTGTGCCGCCACCGGGTGCTCCTCGGCGCTGAAGGCGAGGTGCCGTTCGACGTCGCCGTGCAGCAGCGCGCCGGTGGTGATCATTTCGCTGTAGAGAAAGGCGTGCGCGGAAACCTGCCGCAGGAAATAGCGGCAGTGCCGGTCGGTCCAGTCCATCATGGGGGCAATGCAAAGACGGTGAGCGTTGAATTTGCTGGAATTTTTCGGAGTGTCGGTCACTTGTCGCGGACCATAGGGTCGTCGTTTCCCGCTATTTCTCGCTATTTTCCTCGATTGCCCACCATCGCCGGCGTCGGAAGTGTACCTGTGGGCGCCCAACCGGAACGGATCCATGGGGCGGACGTCCGCGCTCGAGAGGTGAACGGGGAGAACAACGATTCATTGACTCCGGATCGCATGGTGGGATGATCCCACTATGATTCTGACCCTCGATGCCAAGCGTCGTCTGACCGTCCCGGCAACTCTTGCCCCCGCTTCGCCCGGGGATGCATTCGACGCGCGGTTCGACGCCGAAGAGAACGAGATCGTGTTCCGCCGAATCGCGGGCGCAGGCGATTGGCTTGCGGTGCTGTGCGAGTGTCCGGTGAGCATGGACGACCTGCCGCGTCGCAGGAGGGCGCCCGCGAGGCGCCGCAGGATTTGAGCTGGCTACTCGATACCGATGTAATCTGCCAGCCGGCCAAGCGCCATGGCGACACCCGTGTGGTCGCATGGCTGCACCAGGAGCGCGAGCGGTGCTTCACCAGCGCAGTGGTCATCGCTCAGCTTGCATACTGGGTGCGGTCGAAGGACGGTCGTAAGCGCCGCGAATTGCAGGATTGGCTGAGAAGGCTGGTGGATGCACTCGGCGGTCGCATTCTCGGCTTCAACGTCTCGGTCGCCCAATTCTGGGCCGATCAGGAGCACCTGCTGGAAAAGCACGGGCAGCGCATGCCCGTGGAGGACGGCTACATCGCCGCCACCGCGCGGCGTCACGGTCTGACGATCGCAACGGGAAACGACAAGGACTTCCGCCGGCCCGGCCTGAAGGTCTTCAATCCGTTCAAGGAACTGCCTCCGGTCTGAAGGACCAGATTGAGGATGGGACACAACCCCTTGACCTTGGAGCAGGTCCAACCCTATAGGCTATAGCATTTGATAGTTTTCGTCGGTCATGCGTTGCTCGGGCTGGCAAAGGTATTGACGTTCAGGAGGTAAGTGTCGATGAGTGAATCGCTCATTCGAGCGACGTTTTCGATAATTGGGCTCGCACTGCTACTGTACGCGCCGGCCGGACTTTCACAAGACAAGATCGAAGGCAGGGTGACCGGCACCACGCTCACCCACTGCGACATGAACGTGAAAGTCGGAGGCTGCGCGGGAACGCTCAAGATGGAGCGCAAGGCTGGCGACAAGACCGAGGAGCTGACGATCAACGTTCCGCTCGGTACGCCGATCAAGCGTGGAACCGAGAGCGTGTACCTGCCGGCGTTGCGCGGCAAGACCGTTGTCGTCACGCAGGTGATCGACAAGAACGAGCGCGTCGCCAAGGCGATCGAGCAGCTCAAGTAGCGTTTTCCCGTGGGGGCGACGTGACTGGAAACCCGCTCCTCGATCTTGTTGCCCTGCCGGTCGCTTCCGGTCTGTTCGGCTTCATCGAACCATGTTCCATCGGCGCGACGCTCATCTTTATCAAGGTGTTGGAAGGCAAGAGCGCCGCGGAGAAGCTTGCGCAGGCATCGTTGCCGTCGTCTTTGCGCCAGCGCGCAGAGCGCTTGACTGGCTGGCTGCGTTGTCGCGCCGCCTGCCCGTCTGGAGGGGGATCCTGCTGATCGCGCTCGGCGCCTGGTCGGTGTGGTTCGGAGTGTTCGTAAAAATCCCTTGACCTTGGGGGCCGCGCCAAGGTGCAGACTCATCGTCATCCAATTTTGGGCAACGGGATACGCGGATGAATGACGTGACGTTAAAGGTTGAAGGGATGCATTGCACTGGCTGTGCTTCGACCATCCAGATGCTCTTGCAGCGTAAGTCCGGAGTGCGCCGGGTTTCCGCTTCGTTCGATGCGGGCGAAGCCAGGGTGCTCTACGACCCTGCAGCCGTTTCCGAGGACGACATCGCGACGGCAATCGAGAGTGCGGGTTACCGCGTCATGAGTCGGAGCGGGCCAGCATGACTGCCGCGACCATGGAGTCGGCTTCGCGCCCGTGGAGCGAAGAACCCGCCAATCGACCTGACCGAACCCGCATCCGGGCGCGCATCGGCGGTTTGCACTGCTCGCTGTGCACCGGGACCATCGAAAAGGCGCTCGGCAAGCAGCCCGGTGTGGACAAGGTTGCCGTGAGCCTGACGCACGAGCAGGCGCTGATTGAATACGATCCCAAGGTCGTGCGCCCCGAAGAGCTGCTGCGGACCCTGCGCGACATCGGGTATTCCGTTTCCGATCCGCGCAAGCTGCGCCCCTTCGAAGACGAAGAGTGCGACCTCGTCCGCGAAGGCCGGCGGTTTCTCGCCGCAACCGCCTTCAGTCTCGTCGCCATCGCGCTCATCGCGCACCCGACGCGAATCGCCGCGTTCGCGCTGCCTGCTGTCGTGATCGCCAGCTTGCTTGCGTTCGTGTTCCTTGTGCTGCGCGCGCGCGGCCTTGCAACGGCCGTTGTCGGCACTGCGGTGTTGGCGGGTGCGGCGTTCGCGTTGCTACCGTTGAAGCAGCAACCGTGGTTCCTCGCGGCAACGCCTTGGATCGTGGCGGGCATGGCGACGATCCTCGTGTTCGGCGTGGCCAGTCACATCCTGCGGATGGCCTACCAGGCTCTGCGCCGCGGAATCCTGAACCAGCATGTGCTGCTCGAGATCGGGGCGTTCGCCGGCATGGCGGGAGGCGTCCTCGGATTCATCCTCGACACGCCCGGCTATCCGACGGCAGCGTTCTTCGCGGTGAGCGTGATGGTGACGACGCACCACGTCTTTTCGGAGTGGCTGTCGCTCATCGTCAAGACGCGCAGCTCCCAGGCAGTCAAGCGGTTGCTCGACCTGCAGCCGGAACCTGCGCGCGTCGTGCGCGAAACGGAGGAGCACGAGCTGCCGATCGACCAGGTGTTGGTCGATGACCGGGTGCGCATTCGCCCGGGCGAGCGCATTCCCGTCGACGGCGTGGTGGTGAGCGGCCATTGCGCGGTGGACCAGTCCCTTGTCACCGGCGAGCCGATTCCGGTGGACAAGGCACAAGGCGAGAAGGTCATTGGCGGCTCGATCAACGGCATGGGGACCTTGCTGATCCGCGTGACGGCTGTCGGCGAAGGAAGCTTCCTCAGCAAGATCATCCGCGAAGTCGAGGATGCCCGCGCGCTGAAGCCTGGTCTCCTGCACCTCGTCGATCGCGTGCTGCGCGTGTACACGCCTGCTGTGCTCATCATTTCCGCGCTGGCGACGATCGGATGGCTCCTCGGCTTCTGGTTCTTCACCGGGACCGTCGATGTCGAGCGTGCCGTGTTCGCGGGATTGAGCGTGCTGGTGATGGGCTATCCGTGCGCCGTCGGAATCTCTGCACCGCTGTCGATAGTCCGCGGCGCCGGGGAGGCGGCCGAGCAGGGCATTCTGATGCGCACCGGCGAGGCCTTCCAGGGCTACCGCCTGGTGAAGACGATCGTCCTGGACAAGACCGGCACCCTGACTGAAGGAAAGCCCGCATTCCGCGAGATCGAAGTGCTCGAAGGCAGCGAGAAGGAGCTTCTAGCGAATGCGGCTGCGGCGGAAAGTTCCTCCGAGCACCCGCTCGCGCAGGCCGTGGTCGATGCGGCATTCGAGCGCGGCGCAACGCCACCGGAGGTCAGTTCGTTCGACGCCATCGCCGGTAAGGGTGTGGTTGCGCAGACGCAAAAGGGAGAGGTCCTCGTCGGCAGCCCGGCCTTTCTCGCAAGCCTTGGTATCGACCTGTCGCGGCTGGCGGGGCGCATCGATCGGCTGGAGGCGGCGGGGCGCACGGTCATTGCCGTTGCGCACGGCGGGCGGGCGCTCGGCGCGATCGCGCTGGGCGACGCGCTTCGCCCGGATGCCGCAACCGCGATCGCAGCCCTGCGCAAGGCGGGCCTGCGAACCGTTCTTCTCACCGGCGACAACGAGCCAGCGGCGCGGCGAATTGCCAAGGAGGCCGGGATCGATGAGGTTCACGCCGGCGTGCTTCCAGATAGCAAGGCCGAGATCATCCGCGGCCTGCAGAAGAGCGGCAGGGTAGCGATGGTCGGCGACGGCATCAACGACGCGCCCTCCCTCATGCAGGCGGACGTGGGCATTGCCATGGGCGGCGGCACCGACATCGCCATCGAGTCGGCCGACATCATCATCCTGTCGAACCGCCTGGAGTCGCTGCCGATGGCGCGCGAGATCAGCCGGCGCAGTTACCGCAAGATGCTGCAGAACGTCACGCTCGCCTTCGTCTTCAACGGCGTCGGTATTCCAGCGGCGGCGACCGGGCTCGTCTATCCGGTTTGGGCCATGGCCGCCATGGCGGTGAGCGTGACGGCGATCTTCTTTAATTCGCTTTGGGGTCGCCCGCGACTGTTCATCGACGCCAGCCTCAGCGTCGGGCGCCCTGTGGGGACCGGAACGAATGAGTCCGCTGCCGCATGAACGAGCGCACGACGCGCTGCCGCCGCGAATCGCGCGGGCTGCTGGTGCCGCAACCGCAGATTTCACACATCCCGTTCTCCTTTCATTGGCCGACGCTTGTCTCGGAGCGCTTCGGTGCCGTCCCGGTGCTCATGCAGGCACAGTTCTCCCAGGTGCAGCTGTCGCCGCTGTCGCTGTTGGCTCGGCCGAGCAGCCGGTGCACGGCGCTGCGCAGACCGAGCAGGCGGTTGATGCGCTCTTCCACGCTGCGCACGTGCCGCCGCAGCACCTCGGCATAGGCGGGCTGCGTGCTGGGACAGCCGGCGTCCGCGACCTTCAGCAATTCGCGAATCTCCGGCAGGCCGAGGTCCACCTCGCGCGCCTGGCGGATGAAGCGCAGGCGGCCGACGTCTGCCTCCCCATAGAGTCGGCTGCCTTCCGTGCCGGCGGCGGCCGCGCGCCGCGCGGCCTTGGGGATGAGCCCGATCGACTCATAGTAGCGGACGGTCTTCGCGGTCAGGCCGGCAGCGCGGGCGGCCTCGCCGATGGAGTAGGCGTCGGTCCGTTTGTTCATCGCTTGCATCCTTTCAGGCCATCCAGTGAGCGGAAGATCAAGTGTAATGCTCTTGATGTTCCAGTAGCTGGAAGTCGCAAGCTCCGGCTACCTCGATGCGCTCCAGTCAACCCTTCGGCCGAATCGCTCTCGCCGGCGCGTTCTTTCAGGGCGGCGCCGCGGCCACCGATCCGGCGACCATCGTGGCGAGCCTCGCCTACGGCCTCACCCAGAGTGCCTTCTGGACCGGCGCGGCGGCCGCCGTGGCCCGCTTGGGCTGGTTGGCACCGCAGCTCTTCGTCGCCTACTTATCGAGCGCGAGGCCGCGCATGCCGTACTATCGCTTCGGCGCCTTCGGGCGCGTGATCGCGCTTGCCGCGGTCGCGCTTCTCGTCGCTGCGGGCGGAGCGGCGCCGGGGGGCGTGTGGCTCGTCGCGTTGTTCCTCTTGTGGTCGGGATATGCCTTCATCGCGGGCATTGTCGCGGTGCCTTACAACGACATCGTCGCGCGGCACATCCCGCCGAATCGTCGCAGCCGGCTGCTGGCGGCGCGTTTTCTCGGCGGCGGCTTGCTCGCATTGCTGGTGGCGGCGCTGGCGGAGCGCGCCCTGTCGGCCCATGCATTCCCCATGGGCCACGCCGCGGTGCTCGCGCTCGGCACCGCGCTGCTTGCCGTGTCCGCCGCCTGCTTCGTCTGCGCCGGCGAGCCGCCGCTTGCGGAGGAAAGGCGGCCGGCGAGCTTCGGCGCCTTTGTCGCGCAGGGCGCGAAGATCTGGCGGCGCGATCTGCGCTTTCGCTGGTTCGTCGCGAGCCAGTGGGCGGCCGGCGTCGCCGCGCTGGCGACGCCGCTCTATGTCGTCGCGGCGGCCGATGCGCTGGCGGCGCGCGATGTGGCATGGCTGCTCGGCGCACAGACGCTTGGCGCGCTCGCTGCGAATCCGTTGTGGGGTTCGCTCGGCGACCGGCGCGGTAAGCTTGCGCTGCTCTGGAGCGTGGCGGTGCTTGCCTTGCTGCCGCCTTTGCTGACGCTCGCGTGGTTCTCCGCGGGCGAGCGCGCGGACGCGCTGGCTTGGTTCGGCGCTGCCTTCTTCATGCTCGGTGCCGCGTCCAACGGCGCGGTGATCGCGCAGCTCGGCTATCTCATGGAGGTCTCTCCGAACGATATGCGGCCGGCCTACAGCGGCTACTTCAACATGCTCGTCGCGCCGGTGACGCTGTCGCCGCTCGCCGGCGCCGCGCTCATCGGTTTGCATCCGGCGGCTCCGTTCGTCGCCGCGCTCGGTTTTGGCGCGCTTGCCGCGGCCGCGATCGGACGCCTGCGTGCCGTCGAGCGCGATCTGCAGGCGAGGCCCGCATGATGCGGTTGCGGGGGCTGATTGCGAAATCCTGGCGACTGTCGCTCGTCTTCTACTGGCTGCGCGGGCGCCCGCTCGCGGGGCGCGCGCATGAAGAGGTCTGGTACCTCGCCTACGGCGCGAACATGCACGACAGCGTTTTTCGCGAGCGGCGCGCGATGCGGCCGCTCGAATGGCGGGCGGGCAGAATCTTCGGCTACCGGCTGCGCTTCAATCTCGATGGCCGGCCGATCGGAAAATCCGCGCCCGCCAATATCGAGCCCGACCCGAACGGCGAAGTATGGGGTGTGCTCTACCGCCTCACGCGCCATCAGCTCGTGCAGCTCGACGCGACCGAGGGAACCCGCTATCGACACGTGTGGGCGAAGGGCGAAGACAAGGAGGGCCGGCCGCTCGAAGTCCTGACCTACATGGCGAAGGGAAACGAGAAAGACGGCAACCCGTCGCTGCGCTACATCACGCTGCTTCGCGACGGCGCGCGGGCGCACGGCCTGCCCGAGCACTGGATCGAAAGGCTGGAAGCGGTTGAACATGCGCAGTAGCAGCCTGAGGGCATCCATCTCTGTGCTGGTTGCGGTGCTCGCGGTCGCCGGGTGCAGCGTCGTGGCGATCGGCTATCGCTCGGCGCCGACCTTCGTGTACTGGAGGCTCGATCAGGCGCTCGACTTCGACGGTGCGCAGGGCGCCGATGTACGCGCACGCCTCGATCGCCTCCATGCCCGGCACCGGGCAAACGAGCTGGAGGACTACGCGCGCCTTCTCGGCGAGGTGCAGCGCCGCATCGCGGGTCCGGTAGCGACGGCCGACGTGACCTGGGTGCATGGCGAAATCCGGCGCCGCTACCAAGTCATTCTCGACGCTGCGACGCCGGATGCCGTCGATGTCGTGCTCGCCTTGCGCGCGGAGCAGCTTGCGGCGCTGGAGCGGCACTTCGCGCGCGCGGGACGACTTCACGCGTTCCCGCATTGACGTCGGACCCGAGCGGGCGCGCGAGGACATGTATCGCCACGCGCTCAAGACGCTGGAACGCTGGTATGGCGAGTTCGACGCCCCGGCGCGCCAGATCACCGGCCGCGAGGGGATCGGCGAGCGCCTGAAACGCTTCTTCGGCCGCTGGGAGGACGGCCGCACGCTGGCCTACGCCGATTACGCGGCGAACAACCGCCTCGCGCTGCACCGCTTTTACGCCGAGGGCGCGAGCCTCGCGACACCCGAGCAGCGCGACCGCGCCAGGCGGGAGCTGCAGCACTACATCGACGAGATCGCCGCGCTCGTCCCGCAACGTGCTGCGTCGCGCTAACGCGCTTCTGCCTTGGCTGCTCGGCGCCATCGGCGCCGGGATCTTCGCCTGGGTGCTCTGGCGCATCGACTACGCGGCTTTTCTGGCCGCGCTCGCAAACGCCAACCTCTGGTTCGTCGCGCTGGTTCCCGCAGCGATCCTCTTCGAGCAGTGGGTCGCGGCGGCCAAATGGAAGCTGCTTCTCGCGACGCTGGGCAGCGCGCGCCTCTCGCGCGTGTTCGCAGCGAACATGGCGGCTTTCCTTGCCGGCTACGCTGTTCCTGCGGTCGGCTCTCCCGTGGTGCGAAGCTGGCTTGTCGCCCGCTGCGAAGGGTTGAAATTCACCTCGGTGCTGGCCAGCATTGCGGTAGATCGTGCCGTGGACGCGGTTGCGTTCGTTTCCTTCGCCCTTGCGGCGGTGCTGCTGGTTGGGTTGCCGCCGAGCGGGGAATCGCTGCGAACCGGCGTGACTGCGGCGCTAGCCGGCGCGGCGGTAGTGCTCGCCGTTTGCGTGGCGCTTCTCATGGCGTTCCGAAAAGGCGTTCGCAGCGGCGGGCCGGCCGTACATCGGTTCGTTTCCCGGCTTCCCGAGCGCTGGCGGGAGCAGGCGGGGCGAATCCTCGAGCTATTGGCCGAGGGCGTCGCCTGGCCGCGCAGCGCGACCCGCGCGAGCGCCATCGTCTTGCTCGGCTTCTGTGTCAAGGCGCTCGCGGCGACGCACTTGCTGTGGGCCGGGCTTGCGCTCGGCGCGCCGCTTGGCATCCCGCAGTATGTCCTCGCCATGGTGCTGCTCGGCTTCGTCCATGTCCTGGCGCGCTTCGTGCGGATTCCGGGTACTTTCCTCCTCGCGGCGACGTTCCTGCTCGAGCTGCTCGGCGCGGACCGCGAGCGTGCGCTCGCCATGGCGCTCATCGTGCAGGTCAGCGCCATTGTTTCGGTCACCGCAATGGGTTCGATCGCCCTTGCCTGGTTCGGCGCGGAGCTGCGCGAGCTGAAGGCCGCTTACGCGGCATATTGAGCTTGCGAGGAGGCTCCACGGTTCAGGAACCTGGGCACATTCCAGCGTTCCTCCATGCCGAATTGCCCTGGGAATCGCATGAATGTGCCCCTGGAGTCGCGTTACTCAACGCATCATCAAACGCCGCCCTGCCGCGACTGGCCCGTTTCCACTATCTTGCGCGCGTCTTCTGAAAACCTGCGCGCGTGGTCTTCGCCGTCGGCGCCGGAATCCCTCGGCGACGGCGGCGTCAGGATGCCTTTTCGTACCGTTGGCCGCGCGCGAGCAGGCTGGTGTCGCCCGTGCCGATGGCCTGGAAGTGAACCCGGGCCTCGTCGGCCGCGGGGCCGGCGAAAGCGGCGCCCGCGGCGAGGGCGAGCGATGCGGCGATCAGAGTGCGTTTCATGTGTTCGTCCTTATGGGTTGGAAAAGGCAGGAAATCATCCCCTGCGCCTCCATGGACGAACGGGAACGGTGGAATATTCCAGCCCGGGCCGCATTCCCGGCGGCTTCCTCGCGGGCGATGCGACTTGCCCGGCGAGGACCAGGAGCGGGCCTTATACGGCGCCTTGACTTTGGAGCGCGCTCCAAGGTTTACATTCCCGCTCTGTGAGCGCCATCGGCCGCGGCTTGCGCAACCCGCTGCGCAACAAGGCGAGGACCGTCGTAGTGGTCGGACTGCTCGCGCTCGTTACCGGCTTTCTCGCGCTGATGGTGCAGGCGACGGTTGCGAGCCGCGAGCAGATAGCAGCCATGGAAGGGCGCGTGCGCACGCTCGTTGAGCTGCGCGAGGCGGGCGCTTTCGGCACGGGCGGATTCGGCG